>Ga0207701_10006317_pt1 | contig 11844 bp, 11 predicted proteins | sample KBSSwiSSwithPhiX_FD_184294 | JGI IMG/M metagenome (GOLD analysis project Ga0207701, IMG submission 184294) | Switchgrass rhizosphere bulk soil microbial communities from Kellogg Biological Station, Michigan, USA, with PhiX - S5 (SPAdes) (version 2) | ecosystem: Environmental > Terrestrial >...
ACGGAGTCTGCCAGCTCGCCGAGCTTGGATTGACCCGCGGGTCGAATTCGAACGTCGCCTGCGTGTTCCCGTCGTGGAAGCTGGTGTTCGTGTTCGTATCGGTATGGCTTGCCGTATCGTCACTGTTGCTGGTGCTGGCGAACTGCTGCATCCAGTCGATCGCGGCATCGAGATATTCCCGCGGCGAACTGGTGACACCATCGACGGTGCCGATGCAATTGCCGGTGCCGTCCTGATTGTTCGCCAGATAGTTGAGCCAGGTCGCGACCATGTCCCGCCCGAGCATGTAGATGCCGTCGGCAGTTCCCTTGCCGTCGACCAGCTGCTTGCTCGACGCGTTGATCAGCTTGATCGCATCGGGCAGCGAGATGAAGATCGTGTCCTCACCGGCGTCGGTGATGCCGTTCTTGTTGTAGTCGCCGATCAGCAGTCCCGTCGAGAAAGCGTCGTCGGCAATTCCGTCGGTCGGATCGCCGTTGATGACGCCATCATGGTTGGAGTCGCTCTCGAGCAGCTGCGCTCCTTCCCATTGCGACGTGCTCGTCACATAGCGACTCGAAAAGACATTGTGGCAATTGCAGCTGCTGTTGAACTGAAACCACACCGCCACCGCGTTGCCGCTCATGCTCATCGCCACGCGACGTGCCATCCGCCCGCTGTGGATGGCGGGCGCGGCGCTGCTCGCCGTGGTCGTCGTAAAGCTGTTCGTTCTCGACTTGGGATCGCTCGCGGGACTGCCGCGCGTGGTCGCGTTTCTCGGCGTTGGCATCCTGCTTCTCGTGATCGGCTACCTCGCGCCGCTTCCGCCGGCGAAGGCGAGCGAAGCGACGTGAGCTGCGCTACGCGGCGAACGCCGCGCGGACGAGGCGCGGCAGCACGTCGCCCGCCCTGCCGTGTAACGCGAACGTTGCCGAGGATGTGAGCGGCGTGGCGTCGGGATTGACCTCGATGACGCGCGCGCCGTTGCGCAGCGCGGCGTACGGGAGCGCCGCGGCCGGATACACCTCGGCCGACGTGCCGGCGACGACGTACACGTCGCAACGCTCGGCGGCGTCCGAGGCGGCACCCTGGGCATCTTCCGGCAAGAGCTCGTTGAACCACACGACGTCCGGGCGCAGGTACGCGTCGCAGCCTTCGCAGCGAGGCGGGCTCTCGTCGCTCCACACGCGAGCGTGCACTCCGCACCCGGAGCATCGCACGCGCAGGATGTTGCCGTGCAATTCAACGAGCTTGAGGCTCCCCGCGCGGCGATGAAGCCCGTCCACGTTCTGCGTTGCGAGCAGGAAGCCGGGCACACGCGACTCGATCTCCACGAGCGCGGTGTGCGCGGCGTTGGGGTCGACCTTCGAAATCATCGCGCGTCGTTGCGCGTACCACTCCCACACGAGCTTTGGATTGCGCGCAAAGGCTTCGGGTGTGGCGAGCTCGCGCGGGTCGTACTTTGCCCACAGTCCGGTCTGCGCATCGCGGAACGTCGGCACGCCCGATTCCGCCGACACACCCGCGCCGGTCAGTACCGCGACGAATCGGGCATCGCGAAGTGCAGCCGCTGCCCTCTCAATGGCTTCCATAGGGCTCCTTCCACGCACGTTCTACAAGAGACGTGGCGTCGACGCTGTCGGTCGCCGCTCGGTCGCGTGGCGTCGGCCCTTCGGGTCCTGGCGCGGCTTCGCCGCGCCCGCCGCGCTTACTCGCGATGCTAAACTCGATCGCATGTCGGGCAACACTTCCGGGACCCTTTTCACGTTCACCTCGTTCGGCGAATCGCACGGGCCGGCGATCGGCTGCGTGGTCGACGGCTGCCCGCCCGGCATGGCGCTCGCGGAGAGCGACATCCAGGCCGAGCTCGACCGCCGCCGCCCCGGCACATCGCGCCACGTCACACAGCGCCGCGAGCCGGACACGGTGGAAATACTGTCGGGCGTGTTCGAAGGCCGAACGACGGGGACGCCGATCGCGCTCTTGATCCGCAACATCGACTCGCGCAGCAAGGATTACGCGAACATCGCCGACACCTTCCGTCCCGGCCACGCGGATTACACGTATTGGCAGAAGTACGGTATCCGCGACTATCGCGGCGGCGGCAGGCAATCGGCGCGCGAGACCGCCGTGCGCGTGGCGGCGGGCGCGATCGCGAGGAAGTGGCTGCGCGAGCGCTACGGCGTGACGATCCGCGGCCACATGACGCAGATAGGATCCAACGTCATTCCGTTCGAGAGCTTCGATCACGTCGACTTCAACCCGTTCTTCGCCGCCAACGCGTCGATCGTGGCGGAGCTCGAGACCTTCATGGACAGGTTGCGCAAATCCGGCGATTCGGTCGGCGCGCGCATCGAGGTGATCGCGAGCGGCGTTCCCGTCGGATGGGGCGAGCCGATCTACGGCAAGCTCGACGCCGATCTCGCATCCGCGATGATGGGCATCAACGCGGTGAAGGGTGTGGAGATCGGCGCCGGATTCGCTTCGGTTGCGCAGCGCGGCACCGAGCACTCCGACGAGATGACGCCGCAAGGGTTCCTGAGCAATCAGGCGGGCGGCATCCTGGGCGGCATCTCGACGGGCCAGGACGTCGTCGTGCGCATCGCGGTGAAGCCCACGTCGTCCATTCGCCTCGACCGCCACTCGATCGACAAGGCCGGGAACCCCGTCGTCGTCAACACGCACGGGCGCCACGATCCGTGCGTGGGAATTCGCGCGACGCCGATCGCCGAGGCGATGATGGCGGTGGTGCTGATGGATCACGCGTTGCGCCATCGCGCGCAAAACGCCGACGTGCAGGTGACCACACCGCGCATCGCGGCGCAGGCGCCACCGGAAGTCGCCGCGAAGTACTTGCGCGGCGCGCCCGTCGACGATCCCGATCCCGACGAGGCCTAGCCCCGCTTGGTTTCGATCGTCGCGTCCGCGCCGCCGCGCGCGAACGTGACCGCGACGCGATCGCCTATGGCCACTTGCGCGGCGTCGCTGACGATGGTGCCGTCGGCCGTCGCGACGATCGCATATCCGCGGTCGAGCACCGATTCCGGGTTGAGATGCGACAGGTTTTGCGCGAGCGCGGTCACGCGCTGCGCGGCCGTCAGCGGCGAGCGCAGCTCGCGCAGCAATCGCCGCGTCGCGCTGTCCAGCGCGGCGACGCGCCGATCCGTGCCGGCGCGTGCGCAGCGCGTCATGCGTCTGGCGAGCTCGTCGACGCGCGCATGCTGCTGCGCCACGCGCGTCGCCGGGTGCACGAGCCGGCGCATCGCGTGGTCGAGGCGCTGCTCGCGGGTTTGCAGCGAGTGCAGCATTGCGCGTTCGAGTCCGCGCAACACGCGCCGCACTTGCTCGCTCAATGCGTGACGGTCGGGGGCCACGAGCGTCGCGGCCGCCGTCGGCGTGGGCGCGCGCACGTCCGCCACGAAATCGCAGATCGTGAAGTCGGTCTCGTGGCCGACTCCCGACACAACCGGCAGCACGGATTCGAACACCGCGCGGGCGACCGATTCCTCGTTGAACGACCACAGGTCCTCGATGGAGCCGCCGCCGCGCGCGACGATCAGCACATCCACTTCGGCACGCTGGTTCGCCGTACGGATCGCTCGCGAGATCTCGGCCGCGGCCTCGGTGCCCTGGACGGGCGTCGGATAGATCACGACGCGCAGCGCCGGCCATCGGCGCCGCAGCGTGGTCAGCACGTCGCGTAGCGCAGCGGCACGCGGCGAGGTGACGATGCCCACGGCGCGCGGGTACGCAGGCAGCGGGCGCTTGCGCGAGGCCTCGAACAGGCCTTCGGCGTCGAGTCGCGCCTTGAGTTGCGCGAAGCGCTCGTACAAGGCTCCGACGCCGGCAAGCCGCAATGCGTCGACGTTGAGCTGGAACTCCCCGCGCGGCTCGTACAGGGTGGCAGTGGCTCGCACTTCGACGCTCATCCCGTCCCGGAGCGTGAACGTGAGGTGCTGGTTACGCAGCCGGTACATCACGCATTGCGCCTGCGCCTGCCCATCCTTGAGCTTGAAGTACAGGTGTCCCGACGGCGCCTTGGAGCACCCGGAAACCTCGCCGCTGATCCAGGTCAGCGGCAGTTGGCGCTCGAGCGCCTGCCTCGCCTGTGACACGTAGACGGAGACCGGCACGACAGGTGGCACAGGGCGACGCGGCGCGCTTGCGCGGTCATCCGAAGGCGGGCTGCCGCGTTCATTGAAAAGATCGGGCGTCATCCTAGTAGGGGGTCGGTTGCGTTCGACAACGCAGGCGCAGCATGGCATTTGTCGAGGACAAACGCCTGTCACGCGGCGGTCACGCGACTGTCAAAAACCGCGCGCGGCCGGCGTGTTTTACGGTGCGACGGCGCGCGTGGAGTCGGCGTAAAACGTTGTTTTGGAAGTAAGAGTTACCGAGCAGAAAATGCCCAGGGCAACGATTTTCCGTGCCCCCGCGTGACTTAGCGATCGAATGTACAAGATATGCACACTACTATCCACAGGAATTGTGGACAACACGGTCTGGCGCGGTTGCGCGACCGCCCGGGAAACCAGGACTGGCGCGGTTTTCGAGGGGTGCGACGGGTTTCATGCGAGTGCCGCGGGTGACGCCCCGCGGAGCGTTCGCTAGAATGGACGATCAACCGCTGCTGTTCATGAACAAAAACGGAATGCATGCTGCACCGCCGCAAGTCGTCGAGCGCGAACCCGCGACGGCGCGCGCCGCGACATCGGGCGGTCCGGCGCCGGCGCCCAATTTCCTGCGCACCATCATCAGCGAGGACTTGCGCACTAATAAGCATGGCGGGCGCGTGGTTACGCGCTTTCCGCCCGAGCCCAACGGCTACCTGCACTACGGTCACGCCAAGTCGATCATCCTCAACTTCGGGCTCGCCGCCGAGAACCACGGGACCTGCCATCTCCGCTACGACGACACCAATCCGCTGAAGGAGGAGGTCGAGTACGAGGATGCCATCGCCGACTCGGTGCGATGGCTGGGATACGACTGGGGCGGGCACCGCTATCACGCGTCCGACTACTACGACGACCTGTACCGTTTCGCGGAATGGTTCGTCGAGCAAGGCTTGGCCTATGTCGACAGCCAGTCGGCCGAGGAAATGCGCGCGACCCGCGGCACGCTGACCGAGCCCGGCATCGACAGCCCGTATCGCAATCGCAGCGTCGCGGAGAACCGGGACCTCCTGCGGCGCATGCGTGCGGGCGAGTTCCCCGACGGCGCCCACGTGCTGCGCCTCAAGATCGACATGGGCAGTCCCAACGTCAACATGCGGGACCCCGCGATCTTTCGCATTCGCCACGCGTCGCACCACCGCACGGGCGACAAGTGGTGCATCTACCCCCTCTACGACTATACGCACTGCATTTCGGACGCTCTCGAGCGCATCACGCACTCGATCTGCACGCTCGAGTTCCAGGACCACCGCCCGCTCTACGACTGGGTGATCGAGAAGCTCGCCGACGGCGGCATGCTCGAGCGTCCGCTGCCGCAGCAGTACGAGTTCGCGCGGCTCAACCTCACGTACGTCGTCCTGTCCAAGCGCCGCCTGATCGAGCTCGTCGAGAAGAAGTTCGTCGACGGCTGGGACGATCCGCGCATGCCTACGCTGGTGGGCGCCCGGAGGCGCGGCTTCACGCCGGAGGGATTCCGGCTGCTGGCCGAGCGCATCGGCGTGTCGAAGGGCGACTCGTGGATCGACATGAGCGTGCTCGAGGACTGCATGCGCGACGACCTGAACGCGCGTGCCGAGCGGCGCATCGCGGTGCTCGATCCGGTGAAGCTCGTCATCGACAACTATCCGGAAGGGCAGAGCGAGGAATGCTTCGCCCCGAACCACCCGCACCAGCCGGAGCTCGGCCGCCGCGCGCTGCCGCTCACGCGCGAGCTGTGGATCGAACGCGACGATTACAGCGAGTCGCCGCCGAAGGGCTACTTCCGGCTTACGCCGGGCGCGGAGGTCCGGCTGCGCTACGGCTACATCGTGAGGTGCACGGGCGCGGTGAAGGACGCGAGCGGCGACGTGACCGAGGTCCACTGCACCTACGATCCCGACACCCGCAGCGGAACGCCGGGCGCCGACGCGCGCAAGGTCAAGGGCAACATCCACTGGCTGTCGGTCGCGCACGGGGTGCCGGCGGAGGTGCGCATCTACGACCGGCTCTTCAAGGTGCCGTTTCCCGGCGCACGCAATCCGTGGGGCAATCGCGGCGGCGCGGGTGTCGAGGAGCCTGCGCCCGCGCGTCACGCGGTCGTCGCCGGGGATGAAGACGCGGGCGACGACGAGGTCGAGCGCAATTATCTCGACGACCTCAACCCCGAATCGAAGCGCGTAATTCGAGCGTTTGTCGAGCCGGCGCTCGCATCGTCCGCGCGCGAAGTCCGTTTCCAGTTCGAGCGGCACGGCTACTTCGTGGCCGACCTCGCCGACCATGCTCCCGGCGCGCCGGTGTTCAACCGCGCGGTTACCCTCAGGGATTCCTGGGGCAAGTAGGACGGACGTCGCTCCATTGCGACGGATGCCGTTGCGCCGGGCCGGCGCCGGCCCCATCTTTCACGACGATCGAGTCCTGGGCGCTTACGCTAAGATGGCGCCCGCCACCGTTTCGCGTAAAGGTCCGCCATGAAACGCATCGTCCTGTTCCTCGCGACGAACATCGCCGTCCTCCTGGTGCTGTCGATCATCCTCAAGGTGCTCGGCCTCGACACGGCCGGCTACGCCGGCGCGAGCTACGGCCAACTCCTCGTGTTCTCCGCGGTCGTCGGCTTCACCGGCGCGATCATCTCGCTCCTCATGTCGAAGCCGATGGCCAAGTGGTCCACCGGCGCGCAGGTCATCACCCAGCCGGGCAACGACATCGAGGCGTGGCTCGTGTCGACCGTGCAGCGCCTCGCGCAGAAGGCCGGAATCGGCATGCCGGAAGTCGCGATCTACGAAGGCGAGCCCAACGCATTCGCGACCGGCGCATTCAGGAATTCAGCGCTCGTCGCCGTTTCCACGGGGCTCCTGCAGTCGATGAACAAGGAGGAGGTCGAGGCCGTGCTCGCGCACGAGGTGGCGCACGTCGCCAACGGCGACATGGTCACGCTCACTCTGATCCAGGGCGTCGTCAACACGTTCGTCATCTTCCTCGCCCGTGTCATCGGGTCGATCGTCGATCGCGCCGTGTTCAAGTCCGAGCGCGGCAACGGGCCCGGGTACTTCATCACCGTGATCGTGCTCCAGATCGTGCTCGGCATCCTCGCGTCGATGATCGTGGCTTGGTTCTCGCGCCGGCGCGAGTTCCACGCGGACGCGGGATCGGCGCAGTACCTGGGATCGCCTTCGCCGATGGTGAACGCGCTGCGCCGTCTCGGCGGTGTCGAGCCCGGTCAGCTTCCCGAGGCGATGAAGGCCTTCGGCATCACCGACCGTCCCGGTTGGATGGCGCTCTTCTCGAGCCATCCGCCGATCGAAGCGCGCATCGCCGCGTTGCAGAGCCGCCGCTGATGACCATGTTCAAGATCGAGTACGAAGACGACAAGGGCATCTGGCACGACGCCTACGGGGATGACGGCAAGCTCCTCACGTTCGAGAAGGAAGACGCGGCGCGTGCCGCGCTGGCGGAGCGCTATCCGATCCTGTTCCAGATGGAGAAGTACGGCAGCGGCAAGCGCACGCGCGTGATCCGCATCCTCGAGGACGACGACGACTGGCCGAAGAAATCATGATCGACTTCTACACTGCCAACTCGAGCAACGGCCAGCGCGCGGCGATCATGCTGGAGGAGTGCGGGCTCCCTTACACGCTGCACAAGCTCGATCTGTTCGCGGGCGAGCAGCGCAATCCATCGTATCTCGAGATCAATCCGGCGGGCGCGATCCCCGCGATCGTCGACAGCGACGGGCCCGGCGGCGCGCCGCTGACCATCGCGCAGTCCGGCGCGATCCTCGTCTACGTCGCCGAGAAGACGGGGCGCTTCGTCCCGCACGACGCGCGCAGGCGCGCGGAGGCCATGCAGTGGGTGTTCCAGGCGACGACCGACACGGCCGCATCGTCGATGATGATCTTCGTGCTCTCGCGGCTTGCGCCGGAGAAATCCGACACGAACATCGCGTTCTGCGAAGAACGCACGCTGCGACATCTTCGCGTCGCCGACGCGCGACTCGCGGACCGCGAGTACCTGGCCGACGAGCTCTCGATCGCCGACTTCGCCCTGTACCCGCTTACCGTCGTGCGGCGTCCGCTGATCGACCGCGCAGCCGACTTGCCGCACCTCGCGCGGTGGTCGGATGCCATCGGCGCGCGTGCCGGCGTTGCGCGCGGGATGAGCGCGGCGGCGTAGCCAAAGAGAAACGGCCGGCGCGTGCGTTCCCGCATGCCCGGCCGTTCGATCTTCGACGCGGGGCGAAAGCGGCGCCCCGCGATGCGTATTACTTGAGGTGATTCGAGACGAGCTTGGTCATCTCGAACATCGAAACCTTGCCCTTGCCCCCGAACACGGCCTTGAGCTTCTCGTCCGCGTTGATGAGACGCCGGTTGATAGCGTCCTGAAGCTTGTTCTTCTTGATGTAGTCCCAGATCTTCTTGGTGACTTCGGTGCGCGGCATCGGGCTGTTGCCGACCACTGCTGCGAGGACCGCCGAGGGCGTCATCGCCTTCATGAACGCAGCGTTGGGCTTGCGCTTTGCGCCGGTCTTCTTCGCGGCGGGTTTCTTCGCGGGCGACTTCTTCGCCGGTGCGGACTTCTTGGCCGCCGACTTCTTCGCTGCGGGTTTCTTTGCGGCCGACTTCTTCGCGGCGGGTTTCTTCGCGGCGGTCTTCTTGGCAGATTTCTTGGCAGTAGCCATGTGTCTCCTTCCTGTCGTTTGTAGCGAGCGGACTATTCGCCGATCGGACTGGAACACTCCCTCCTGTCGCGGGCAACGTTCCATCGCGGCCGACTATACCGCATTTTCACAGTGAGGGAAGGCGTTTTCAGAGGGAAAAACGCGCGATTGCGCACGACTGTTGCGCGCCGCGTACGCGTGCGGCATGCCCGGGACCAAGGCGCCCGCAGGCTGCCGTGCCGTAGAATCACGACGACGTGCCTCGCGCCGTCCCGCATTCATGCCCGACCCGCTCGCTCTCGCAGGCCTTCGCACCGAATACAAGCGCGCGTCGCTCGACGAGCGCGACGTCGCGCCCGATCCGTTCGCGCAGTTCGGGCGCTGGTTCGCCGAGGCACAGGCTGCGCAAGTTCCCGAGCCCAACGCCATGTCGCTGTGCACCGTCGACGCGCACGGGCGGCCGTCGGCCAGGATCGTGCTCCTCAAGGAAGTCGACGCGCGCGGGTTCGCTTTCTACACCAATCGGGACAGCCGGAAGGGCCGCGAGCTGGCCGCGCATCCGCAAGCGGCGCTGCTCTTCTTCTGGGCCGACCTCGAGCGCCAGGTTCGTGTCGAAGGCGGTGTCGAAGACGTCGACGCCTCGATCGCCGATGCGTACTTCAGCCAGCGTCCGCGTGGTTCGCGCATCGGGGCCTGGGCTTCTCCGCAGAGCGAGACGTTGCCGGATCGCGCGGCGCTGGAGCTGCGCTTTGCCGACGCGGATCGCCGCTTTGCCGGCGAAGAGGTCCCGCGGCCGCCGCGCTGGGGAGGCTATCGCGTGGTGCCGACCATGTTCGAGTTCTGGCAGGGCCGCCCTTCGCGGCTTCACGATCGCATCGCCTACGTGCAGGATGATTCCGGGTGGCGCACCCGGCGGCTCGCGCCGTGACGCGCTACTTCGGACGCAATCCGACGCTCGCGGCGCTCGTTACGCTCGGCACGATCAATCACGTCGTGCTGTCGGGGAGTCGCGTCACGATCACGTTGCAAGCGCTGCGAGAGGGCGCATCGACGGCCACGGTGGGCGTCATCCTCGCTCTATTCGCGCTGCTGCCGATGCTTTGCGCGGTGGCTGCGGGCCGCCTGTCGGACCGCATTGGCATTCGCAAGCCCATGCTCGGCGCGTCGATCGGGCTCGTGGCTGGCACATTGCTGCCTCTCGTCTTCACCGGGCTGCCGGTGCTGTTCGCGAGCGCATGCGTCATCGGCCTGTCGTTCATGTTCGGGCAGGTCGCCGCGCAAAACGGCACCGGCGAGCTCGGCCCGCCGTCGGAGCGCGCGAAGAACTTCAGCCTCCTCGCGCTCGGCTACTCGATCTCGGGCTTCCTCGGGCCGCTCCTCGCCGGATTCACGATCGATCACGGAGGGTTTCTGGTCGCCTTCGGCCTCCTCGCCGCGCTCCCGCTGGTGCCGATCTTCGTGCTCGGCCGCAGCATGCTGAACCTGCCGGGACCGCATCCCGCGCACGCGCGCAACGTCGGTGGCGGTGCGCTCGAGCTCCTCATGCATCCGCACCTTCGCAGCGTGTTCGTGATCAACGTGCTTCTCGCCATGGCCTGGGACCTTCACCAGATCGTGATCCCGGTCTACGGCGACCAGATCGGCCTGTCGGCGTCCGCCATCGGGCTCATCCTCGCGTCGTTCGGCGCCGCCACCTTTGTCGTGCGGCTGGCCATGCCGTGGATCGTCCGCCGCGCGAACGAGCACCAGGTGCTCACGCTCTCGCTGATCATCGCCGGCGCGGTGTACTTCGTGTTTCCCTTTTCGCATTCGGCGCCGACGCTCATGACGCTCTCGTTCTGCCTAGGGCTCGGCCTGGGAATGAGCCAGCCGATGGTGATGTCGCTCCTGCACACACACGCGCCGCCGGGCCGCATGGGCGAAGCCGCGGGGGTGCGCATGACACTGGTGCAGGCGATGGCGGTGACGGTGCCGCTTACGTTCGGCGCCCTCGGCGCGACCGTGGGCTTGACGCCGGTGTTCTGGTCCGTGGGGTTGTGCCTCGCGGCGGGCGGCGCGCTGAGCCGCCGGAAGTAGGCATAATTTCGGAACTTTCGTCGCGGTTTACCGCATGCCCTTCGTAGGTCCCATCACGCTCGCGCGCCGCGTAAATCGGCGCCTGAACGGCGTCGGCTGGACGCGCGCCGCGGGCGGCCTCGCGTTCACGACGCTGCTCGGCATCGTGCCGCTCGCCACCGTCGCGTTCGCCTTCGTGGCGCAGTTCCCAATCTTCCAGGACTTCCTGCGCGTCCTCGAGATCTTCCTCCTTCGCTATACCCTCCCGGAGATGGCGTCCACGGTCGTGCAAACGTACGTCGTCGGGCTCGCGCAGCAGGCCGCGAGTCTCAAGGGCGTCTGGATCCTGTTCGTGATCGTGACAGCCGCGCTGGTCGTCGACTCGGTCGAGACGGAGATCAACGAGATCTGGCGCATTACGAAGCGCCGCCCGATCATCCGCCGCGTGATCCTCTACACGATCGGCGTCACGGCGGGGCCCGCCCTGCTCGGCGGTGCGATCATGCTCATCCGCTGGATCATCACCGAGACGGTGTCGCCGCTCTCGCTCGCGAAGGGCGTCCAGACCGAGCTGCTGCACATCGTGACGTTCGTCCTCACGGTCGTCGGCTTCACGCTGCTGTACGTGATCGCGCCGGCGCGCCCCGTGAAATGGCGCCACGGGTTCATCGGCGGGCTGCTGGCCGCAGCGGCGTTCGAGATCACACGCGCCGGATTCACGTGGTACGTCGCGAACTCGCCGACCTACGAGATCCTCTACGGCGCGCTGGCCGCGGTTCCGATCTTCATGCTGTGGGTGTTCGTCTTCTGGATGATCGTGCTGGCGGGTGCGGCCGTCACTGCGTCGATCGCGGAGAGCGAGTAGCAGGGCTGACGGCCATGCTACATTCCGCACACCTTTCGCCTCCGGGAGCAGCACAAACGTGTGGTCCATCATCCAGGCCGCGGGCTGGCCGATCTGGCCGCTCATCATCGCGTCCATCATCGCGCTCGCGCTGATCTTCG
>Ga0207701_10006320_pt1 | contig 11842 bp, 9 predicted proteins | sample KBSSwiSSwithPhiX_FD_184294 | JGI IMG/M metagenome (GOLD analysis project Ga0207701, IMG submission 184294) | Switchgrass rhizosphere bulk soil microbial communities from Kellogg Biological Station, Michigan, USA, with PhiX - S5 (SPAdes) (version 2) | ecosystem: Environmental > Terrestrial > Soil...
TCGAGCACCATGCGCAGCAGGTCCATCGTCTCCTTGAGGTCGGCGTTGCTCAGATAGAACGTGCGGATGACCTCTTCCTCGTATTCCCGCCGCTTAGCTGGGGTATCCGGGATTACCAGGATGCTGTTCTGGCCGGTTACGCGATAGAACGTCTGGGTCGACTCCGAAACCGCGCTCAGTGCGGCGTCGAGCGACGCGTTGCGCAGGTCCACGGTCAGCGCCGACTCGCGGAACGTCGGATCGAAGCTGATGCTCACGTTCGCGAAGCGCGCAATCGAGAGATAGACATCCCGGCTGCTCGCATCGCGGAACACGAGCGAGGTCGGCATCCTGACGTTCGCGGGGAGGTCGATTCCTGGCGTGGGCGTTTCCCGCGAGCGCTCGATGAGCGTTTGCAGTTCGGTCTTGCCCTCGCGTGCGACGGCGACCTTGGTCCTCAGCTGCGTCCTGACGCCTCGCAGCGCGGTTTCGACCTCGCTGCTGGTCGGGTTCAGCTCGAGCGCGAGCTCGTATTCGACCAGTGCCTGATCGAGCTTGCCTGTTGCCTCGAGGCGTCGCCCGGAGTTGAAGTGATCGGACGACGCACGTATCTTGGCGCGCTCGAGACCCAGCCTGACGCTCCCATTGTCGGGATGCTCGCGCAGGAGGTTGGTGTACTCGGCAACCGCGACGTCGTAGTCCTGCCGCTGCTCGGCGGCTTCCGCACGATGCATCGCGCCGGAACTCGCGCATCCCCCCGCAAGAAGCGCCAGGACGACTGTTCCCAGGAGTCCGTTTCGGCTAACGCCCGCCTGAATCAGTAGTGACATCAACACCACGTGGCATTCGGAACGTAAATTCCTTGTCGGACAGGCCGACATTTTCCTTCAGGCTCGAGAATGAAAACGTCGATGTTCCGCCCTGGGAGTCGGCCGTCACCATGCCCCGAAGGGTGAGTGACCCGGGGTCGACCAGCAGGACGAGCCAATCGTAGTCCGGTTGTGGCTTCCGTGGCACGAGCTTAAGCGCGCGGGTACCCGTCGGGCTGCTTGGCGGAACATCGCCAAAAGAGGCCGTAAAATCGCGAGTCAGGTCGCCCTTACCCGTCAAGAAAAGCGCAGGAGTGCTCGCGGTGTCACTGTCTGGCACAGTTCCTACGATCACCTGCTTGTCTGCCGGAATGTAGGAATACACCTTGGTCCCATCCGAGACGAACTGCTTCGGCTCGGGAGAGGTGTAGTCCCACCGCATCTTCCCCGGCTTCTTGATCAGGAGGTGCCCTTTCTCGGTGAGCTGCTTCTTCAGGACGCCGCCCTTGTAGGTGTGGACGAAATCGGCGGAGAAATCCCTGATGCCGGCGTACTTCTTCTGGAGGGCCTGTGCGAGTTCCGCAGGGGACGATTGCTGTTGTTGTGCGGCGGCGCCCGCTGTAATCGCGGAGACGAGAAGGAAGCATGCAGCAACGCGGTGCATGTTTCCACGTTAGCACGGCCGCTACCTCAACCAGATTTGCCCGTCCGCTTCGCAGCGATGCGGGCCCGCACCTGCGCAAGAGGCCTGGTGTTCAGAACCTGGCCGGTCTCGACCCACCCCCGCCTGGCCGTGACGACGCCAAGATGCATTTGTCGGCCAAGCCGCGCGGCCACGTGGCAGTCGCTGTCGATGCTGAGCGTCACGCCGGCGCGCACCGCCCTTTTGGCGAGTGGAGCATCCAGGTCGATGTGTGATGGCGACCCATCGATCTCGAGGATCGTCCCGGTTTCCGCGGCCAGCTGAAACAAACGGTCGTAGTCCAGGTCGTAGCCGGGGCGATACGGGAACAGCCGGTTCGTCGGGTGTGTGATCAACGAGACGAGCGGATGCCGCATGGCCCGTTCGTATCGCCTCAGAAGGGTGAGAGGGTCCTGGCCGTGAGATTCGTGCAGCGATGCGAGGACAATGTCGAAGCGTTCGAGCAGGACGTCCGGGAAGTCGAGGCTGCCATCTTCCAGGATGTCGACTTCGCATCCATGGAGCACGGCCACCTGCGGGTACGTTGCCCCGAGGTTCGCAATTTCCTCGGCCTGTCGCGCGACGCCGTCGATTGTCAGGTTACGCGAGGCGGCGGAACTCGGCGAATGGTCCGTGATTGCGATGTATTCGTATCTCAGCCCGATCGCGGACACGACCATGGCTTCGATCGTGTCGCGGCCATCGCTCCACAGCGAATGCATGTGAAGGTCGCCGCGGATGTCGCCGGCCGAAACCAGTCGGGGAAGCAAGCCCCGTTCGGCGGCAATCAACGCCTCGTCGCCGTCCCGGAGTTCGGGCGGGATGAACGGCAGGCCCAGGCTCGCGTAAATCGTTTCCTCGCTCGACGCGATGCGCGTCCCGCTGTCCTGGCTCCGCAGTCCGCTGCGGTCGAGGACATGCCCGCGCTCCTGCGCGCGCGCCTGGAGCGCCGCAAAGTGAGTCGAGCTTCCTGTTGCGTGAAGCAGTTCGGCACCGGCGCGTTCGGCTGGAATACAGCGGACCGTGGCCGGAACCCGTTCGATCTCCAGCGTCACCAGGTCCGCGGCGGCGTGTTCGTATACCTGCGAGTCCCCGGCCAGCGGGGCCATCGCCTCACGGACGTGCTCCGGGTGATCAGTCGCGACCAGCACTTCGACCCGGTCCACGAGGTCGACACCGCGGCGGACCGCGCCGGCAGGGGAAGTCCAGCCGACATCACCGATCGTTTGCAGGGCTATCTGGATCCGGTCCAGGGTGTCGTAGGCGCGGCCGAGCGGAATGCGCGAAGTCGGCGGCGGACTCGTACGGTCGTCTGACAAACGTCGTCAGCTCTTCAGGGCGCCGGGCTCTGGCGCTGTCTGTTGCGGGGCATCCTTCGTTTCCACCGGCAGGTTGCCTGCCAGCCATTCGCCGATTCCGCCTTTCAGGGCAGCGGCCCGAATGCCGCTGCGAATGAATCGGGCGACCAGGTGGGAACCCGCCAGTTCGTTCGGATCGGAGTCGTAGACGACGACTTCCGCGCCGGGAGGTACCTGGGGCAATGGATCGTCGCGCATGACACGCAGCGCGCCAGGCAATTTGACGGTGCTGTGCTCGTATGGGTATTTGAGCCGCGCGTCGATGATGACGAGAGCCGCGCCGGAGTCGATGCGCTGCTTCAGTTCTTCGCGGGTGATTCGCGGCGCCGCCACGCCGCTATTTTCGCCTACTTCTCGGACTCGGCGCGCAGCTTCAGCAGCAGGGCGACGGCGAGCGGAGAGAGCGGCTGAGGCTGCAGGGTGGGCTTCTCCACCCGAGTCGTTTCCCAGAACAGAGCCATGCCTGCCTGCTGGGCAACGACGATGCCGACGTTGAATTGTGCAGTGATATGACAACAGGCCTGACGGCGACTGACAGAATCGTGACGGCATTGCACTTCTGGCATTGGCTGGATGGCCGGACCGGAGTGCGGCCGATCCGGGTCGTCCCTCGTCGAGCCGAACCACCATTTTCGAAATCGCAGCGTAAGATCGAATGGATGGACGATTCAGAGATTTACGAGGCGATTGGTGAAGAAGGCTTCGCTCGCCTGGTCGCGGCGTTCTATCGGCAGGTTCCTGGCGACGACCTTCTCGGTCCGATGTATCCGCCCGAGGATCTCGACGGGGCAGAGCAGCGGCTGCGCGATTTCCTGGTTGGCCGCTTCGGAGGTCCCGCGCGGTACATCGAACAGCGCGGGCATCCGCGCCTTCGCATGCGGCATGCGCCCTTCACCATCAATGGCGCCGCACGCGACCGGTGGGTCGAGCTGATGTCGAACGCAATGGCCGAGGCCCGGCTGCCGCGCGAGGTCGAACTGGCGCTGCGACCGTTCTTCGAAGGGGTCGCGACGATGATGATGAACGCACGGGGCTGACGCAGCCAAATGGCGAATCGCAAAATCGCGAATCGCGAATCGCAAATCGCAAGTCGCGCGAGTCAGCTATGGCTTCGATCGGTAAGACCTGGTCTCATTCAGACGCGGCCATGGACGTGAGGCAAGCCAGCGCTGGCGACAGATGGAGCAGCTGAAGGATTGAACCAGCGCGTCACTCTGCATCAGGACCACGTCGTGCGATCCACAGCGCGGGCAACTCTCCCTGTTCAGCGGGTCGTCGTCCCTGGCCGTGGCCGGCTTCGGACGGGGCGCTGCCCTGGCAACTCCGTGACGCAGAGGCTCGTTCCCGTCCGTCCAGAAATCGCAGATCGAGCACTCCAGTTCATTCACCCGGCGAGCCGGGGCTGACGGGCGCGTGCAGACCGGCAGCGAGTCATTCCATGTGATCCAGCGGCAGTTCAGCGGCGAGATTTCCGAGGCGACGACGCTCATCATGAGACTCCGATGGTCAGGCTTCCAGAATCGTGCCGACGGGAAGAGCATCGATTGCCGCAGGTTTCGGTCATCGATCGCCACTATGCACGGGTTTCCGGCGCAGGCAGCGGCGCTCCGGCAGCACGAGTGTCGCGTGCTAGGATGCCGGCAGTGAACGGCGCGGCCTGCCACGGGCTTCGAGCACTCGCCTGCGCAGCGCTGTGGACGGCGATAAGCACGACCTCCTCAGTGGCCCAGGACATCGCCATTGACGGACCGCCTGCACCGGTCGCACCGGCTGTCGTCAGCCGCGACGCCGACGGGCGCGCCACCGTACGGGCTATCAGACTCACCTCACCCCTGAATTTCGACGGACGCCTCGACGATGAGGTGTACGCATCCACCGCGTCGGTGTCGGACTTCGTCCAGCAGGTTCCGCGGGAAGGGGCCGCGGCGACCGAACGGACGGAATCGTGGGTGATGTTCGACGACGACACGCTCTACATCGCCGCTCGATGCTGGGACACGGCACCGCCCGACAAGTGGGTGGCCAACGAGTTGCGGCGCGATACGAACCAGCTCCGTCAGAACGACACCTTCGGCGTCATCCTCGATACTTTTTACGATCGTCGCAACGGGTTCCTCTTCTACACCAACCCGCTCGGTGCGCGTGCCGACCAGGCCGTGACCGACGAAGGCAACCTCAATCCGGACTGGAATCCCGTCTGGGACGTGCGAACGGGACGCTTCAGCGGTGGCTGGACGGTGGAGATGGCCATCCCGTTCAAGTCGCTGCGCTACCTGTCTGGCGCGAACCAGGTCTGGGGCATCAACATTCGCCGCGTGATCAGGCGCAAGAACGAATGGACCCACCTCACCCCCATTCCGGCGTCCGCGGGCGTTCCGGGCGGCATGTTCCGCCTGTCGCGCGCCGCAACGCTGGTGGGGCTCGACCTGCCCGCGGCAAGCAAGAACGTGGAGCTGAAACCGTACGGGATTACGCGGGTCACGAGCGACCGTACGCTGGTCAAGCCGATCATCAACGACCCGGGCGGCGATGCCGGAGTGGACGCGAAGTACGGCGTGACAGCGAACCTCACGGCGGACCTGACGGTGAACACCGACTTCGCTCAGGTGGAAGTGGACGAGCAGCAGGTGAACCTGACGCGGTTCAGCCTGCTGTACCCGGAGAAGCGCGACTTCTTTCTCGAAGGACGCGGCATCTTCGACTTCGCGCGCACCGGCCAGGCAACGTCGAGCACCTCGGTCACGCCGGCGCTCTTCTACAGCCGCCGCATCGGCCTGAACGGCAACCGCATCATCCCGATTGACGTCGGCGGCCGGCTGACCGGCAAGGTAGGTGGCTACGGTGTCGGCGTCATGAACATCGTGACCCGCGACGACGAGGTGTCCAGGACGCCGCGGACCGACTTCACGGTGCTGCGGCTGAAACGCGACATCCTGCGCCGGAGCAACATCGGCCTCATCGCGACACACCGGTCGCAGTCCATCGTCATCCCGGGCGCCTCGAACCTGGTCTACGGCGCGGACGCCGGCTTTTCGTTCTTCCAGAACGTGAACTTCGGCGGCTACTGGGCACAGTCGGACACCGACGGCGTGAAGAAAGACAAGGACAGTTATCAGGGCCGCTTCGAGTACACCGGCGATCGGTACGGCGCGCAGGCGCAGTACATGAAGGTTGGCGACAACTTCAATCCTGAGGTGGGTTTCGTGCGCCGCGACAACATGCGCCGATCCTATGGACTGGCGAAGTTTGCGCCGCGCCCGAAGGAGCGATTCAAGGGCATCCGGCAGTTCACCTACCAGGGCACGATCGAATACATCGAGAACGGTGCCGGCCAGCTCGAAACACGGATCCAGACGGCACGTTTCGCTGCCGAACGGCAGAACAGCGACCTGTTTTCCGTCGAGGCCGATGCCGACTACGAGCTGCTCCTCCGGCCGTTCACGGTGTCGCCGGGGGTGGTCATCCGTCGAGGGGGATATTCGTTCAGCCAGCTGACCACGTCGTACGCGATGGGGCTTCAGCGGCGGGTGTCGGGGACGTGGACGCTGCAGGCCGGCCAGTTCTACGACGGAACGATCACGGCGGTCGGATTCACCGCAGCACGGGTGTCGCTGCTGAAGCGATGGTCGGTCGAACCAAGCGTCTCGTACAACGACGTCAACCTGCCGGCCGGTGATTTCACGACGACGGTCGTCCGCGCGCGATCGGACTACGGGTTCTCGCCGCGGATGTTCGCTTCGGCACTGCTGCAATACAGCTCGACCGATCACGTGTTCAGCAGCAACCTCCGCTACCGATGGGAGTACCTGCCGGGCAGCGAGCTCTTCGTTGTCTACACCGATGAGCGCGACACACTGCAGCCGGGTTATCCCGATCTGAAGAACCGCGCCTTTGTCGTAAAGGTCAACCGCCTCTTCAGGTTCTAGACAAGGGCGGGTCTGAAGACCCACCACCACGTACGTCACCTCAAGAAGTGGCGTCGAGTCGGTGTACGTGGCGTCGGGTCTTTAGACCCGACGGCCAGAGGCGTATACTGACGTTTGGCCTAAGCCCCGCGCCACTCGCGGGGCGCGGGGGACCCAGGGTACAGGGGCGTATCGGCGACCGTTGCCGTAGGACACTTCCGAGTCCGAGCCCGTCAGCTAACCCCGTCGGCGCATAACTCGGGAGCACTTTGTGCAATCGACCACGCCGTCGGCGGCTGGACGCGTTCGCGTCGTCGTCGCCACCACTGTCCTTCTCTCTTTCATTTCGTTCTGGCGGGCGGCCGCGATCGTTCTCAGCGATCTCGGGTCGACCGCCTTTTACGTTGGCGGCATCGTCGAGCAGGCGATAGGAAAGGCCGCGCCCTGGTTCGTGCTCGGCGTGATGCTGTTCTCCTACGCCGTGCGCGCCCTCTACATCGAGAGTTCCGCCATGTTCGTCAGGGCGGGCGTGTACCGCGTCGTCAAGGAGGCGATGGGTGGCACGCTGGCGAAGTTGTCGGTGTCGGCGCTCCTGTTCGACTACGTGCTCACGGGCCCGATCAGCGGTGTCTCCGCCGGTCGATACATCGGGGGGCTCGCGAACGAACTCCTGGTCCGCGGCGGCCTGACGCTGCGGCTGTCGGAAGGGATGGTCGCCACTGTCATCGCAGTGGTGATCACCGTTTACTTCTGGTGGCGCAACACGAAAGGGCTGCACGAGTCGAGCGACGACGCCCTTCGGATCATGCAGGTGACGACCGTGATGGTGGTCGTCCTGGTGCTGTGGTGCATCCTCACACTTCTCGAGCGGGGCGGAAGCCTGCCGCCGTCGCCGATTCCGTCGAACCTTCATTTCTCCGACGAGTCCCTGGGCTGGCTGCGTGGCACCATCTGGCCGACGATTGCGGCCGTGGCGATCTTTGTCGGTTTCGGCCATTCCATCCTGGCCATGAGCGGCGAAGAGTCGCTCGCGCAGGTGTACCGCGAGATCGAGCGCCCGAAGGTGAAGAACCTCCAGCGCGCCGGCATGGTGATCTTCGTTTACAGCCTGGTCTTCACGGCGCTGGTCAGCTTCTTCGCCACCGCGATCATTCCCGATAGTGTGCGGCCCCGCTTCTACGACAACCTGATCTCCGGGCTCGCGATGAACCTGGCCGGGCCGCTCTCTCTCCGGCTGTTGTTCCAGGCGTTTGTCGTGGTGGTCGGGTTTCTCATTCTGGCTGGCGCAGCCAATACCGCTATCGTCGGCTCAAACGGTGTCCTGAACCGCGTGTCGGAAGACGGCGTGTTGTCGGAGTGGTTCCGCAAGCCTCACAAGCGGTTCGGGACGACCTACCGCCTGATCAACCTGATCGTCATCCTGCAGATCGTCACAATCCTCCTGAGCCGCGGTGACGTGTTCATTCTCGGCGAGGCCTACGCGTTCGGTGTCATCTGGAGCTTCGCCTTCAACGCCGTGTCAGTGCTGATACTGCGCTACAAGCGGCCCGACGCGCCGCGCCCGTGGCGCGTGCCGATGAACCCGAAGATCGCCGGCCGTGAACTGCCCATCGGGCTCATCCTGATCGCGCTGGTGCTGTTCGCGTGCGCGGTGGTCAACCTGTTCACCAAGCAGGTCGCGACAGTCGCTGGCATCGGCTTCACGTTCGGTTTCTTCGTGCTGTTCGTCGCGTCGGAGCGGGTGTCGAAGCGCGAGCGTGCCGCCGGTTCCGCCATGCTCGATCACTTTCAGCTCGAAACGGGCAAGGACATCGACAACGAGGCGATCGGGTCCCGGCCCGGCGGCGTGCTGGTGCCGGTGCGCGACTACAACACGCTGAACCAGCTGGATTGGATCCTGGGCCAGCCGGAGTCGCAGGAGCGCGATATCGTCGTGCTCACGGTCCGCATTCTCGGCTCCGGCCAGCATGGCGTGCCGGGCATCGGTGACGACCAGATGTTCTCCGAGTACGAACGGCAGTTGTTCACGCGCGTGGTCGCGGTCGCCGAGCGGCACGGCCGCAAGGTGACGCTGCTCGTGGCACCAGGGACGAACATTTTCGATGCGCTGGCCCAGTCAGCCGTGTCGCTGCGCTCCGGCGCGATCGTCGTCGGCGAGTCCGAGATCATGACGCCAGAGCGTCAGGCGCTCCTGGTCGGCGAAGCATGGGATCGGACGCCACACGACCTCGAGTTGTCGACGCGATTCGTGGTCCTCTGCAAAGACGGAAGCGTCAAGCGGTTTTCGCTCGGAGCTCACACGCCGGACATGTCTCCGGCTGACATCGATCGCATTCACAAAATCTGGGTGGAAGCAGTCAAAGCGGTGGGGCCGGACATCCACCATCGCGATGTGGTGACAGCGGCGCTTGCCGCGCTCGAGCACGACCTGCACAGCGATCGCCGCCAGGCGGCGCTCGAGGAGTTGCGATCGCATATCACGCACTCATAGCGTCGGACAAATCTCGAGTGGCGTCGGGTCTTTAGATCCGACTATCGAGGTCTGTTAGATGCAAGCGCGGGCTGACCAGCCTCCGCCAAGGCTTCGACGGTCCGCCGCAGCTTCAGCGAAGGCGGAAGACCCGCGTCCACATCTGGCAATTCAAGCATCGGCAAGCGGCACAACCTGCACCGCGGCGTCAGGCACCGCGGCAAGGAACCGGTCGATCGTCGAACCGCGAACCAGCAGTTCCCATCGGGTTCGCGCGCTCTGGCCGAAGATAACGTGGGTGACGCCTTCGCGCTGCGCGAAGGCGATCAGTCCGTCGGCCGGACGCCCGGCATGCACCCGCACGACAGTCGCGCCGAGGTTCTCGGCCAGGCGGATGTTCTGCTGCAGCGCCTCTGAGTCCTGCGACTTGATCCGGTCCGGCTTCTCCCGGGGCGTTTCGACGAAGACCGCGTACCACCGCGAGCCGAGCCGCCCGGCAATGCGCGCGCCCGTTCGAATCACGCGGGGTGCCAGCGCATTCGAGCTCATGCAGACCATGACACGCTCGGGAATGTGCGCCGGCTCGAGGCCTTCACGTACGCGGTAACTGGCCGCCTTTTCGCCCACTTCATCTGCGACCGCGCGAAGAGCAAGCTCGCGGAGCGTCGACAGGTTGCCCTTGCGGAAGAAGTTCGAGAGCGCCTGCTCGATCTTCTCAGGCTTGTAGACCTTTCCCTGCCGGAGGCGGTTGCGCAGTTCGTCGACCGTGACGTCGACGTTGATAACCTCGTCGGCGCGGTCGAGGAAAGTGTCCGGAACGGTTTCCCTGACGCGCACACCGGTTACGCGGGCAACAGCGTCGTTCAGCGTCTCCAGGTGCTGGATGTTTACCGCCGTCATGACGCCGACCCCGGCATTCAGGATGTCGAGCACATCCTGGTATCGCTTGACGTTCCGGCTTCCGGGCACGTTGGTGTGCGCGAGCTCGTCGACCACACAGATCTGGGGACGGCGTGCAATGATGCCGTCCACATCCATCTCCTCAAGTGTGGCGCCCCTGTACGAGATGCAGGCCCGAGGCACCAACTCGAGGTCCTGGAGCTGGGCTTCCGTTTCCGGCCGCCCGTACGTCTCTACGAGCCCGGCGACGATGTCGACGCCGCGTGCCTTCAAGGCATGTGCCTCTCGCAGCATCGCGTAGGTCTTACCCACTCCCGGCGCGGCGCCGATGTACACACGCAGCCGGGCGCGGTCCTGCTCCTTCAATCGCTCGAGCAGGGCCTCCGGACTCTTGTGGACGGCGCCTTCGTTCATCTGTCATTTCCTCGTGTCATCGGGAACCGTTCGTCGAGCGCCAGGTTCAGTTCCAGTACATTGACTCGCGGTTCACCGAGGAATCCGAACGTCCGTCCTTCGGTGTGCGACTGCACGACCTCGCGAAGCTGCGCTTCGGAGATGCCGCGCTCGTGCGCGACGCGCGGGACCTGGAAGTCGGCCGAGGCTGGCGAGATGTGCGGGTCGAAGCCGGACGCGGATGCCGTGACCAGGTCCACGGGCACGGGTGCCAACGGGTTCTCCGCACGTGCCCTCTCGACGTTGGCTTTCACGGCGTCGATCAGCTTCTTGTTGGTCGGGCCGTAGTTGCTGCCGCCCGAGTTCGCCGCGTCGTACGGCGTGCTCGTGGCCGACGGGCGCGAGTGGAAGTAGCCGGGCTTCGAAAATCCTTGTCCGATCAGCCGCGAGCCGACCACCGCGCCATTCCGCTCGACGAGCTGACCATTCGCCTGGCTGGGAAATACGATCTGGGCAACGACGGTGATCGCGAGCGGATACAGGACGCCCAACATCAGTGTCGTCACGATCGTCATGAGCACGGAGACGATCAGGTTCCTGGTGACATTCATGGTTTTCTCCTACGCCAGGTGGAGCGCCGTGATGATGACGTCGATGGCCTTGATGCCGATGAAGGGGACGATGATGCCACCGGCACCGTAGATGAGCAGATTGCGGCGAAGGAGCGCAGCCGCTCCGGCGGGCCGATAGCGCACGCCCCGCAGCGCCAGCGGCACCAGCGCGACGATGATGAGCGCGTTGAAGATCACCGCGGACAGGACCGCCGACTGCGGCGTCCGCAGACCCATGATGTTCAGAGCGTCGAGTTGCGGAAAGGCCAGCAGGAACATGGCCGGGATGATGGCGAAGTACTTCGCGACATCGTTCGCAATCGAGAAGGTGGTCAACGCGCCGCGCGTGATCAGCAGCTGCTTGCCGATCTCCACGATCTCGATGAGTTTCGTGGGGTTCGAATCCAGGTCCACCATGTTGCCGGCTTCCTTGGCCGCCTGGGTGCCGGTGTTCATGGCCACGCCGACGTCCGCCTGGGCGAGTGCGGGTGCGTCGTTGGTGCCGTCGCCGGTCATGGCGACAAGCTTGCCGTCCCCCTGTTCGCGGCGGATCAGCACCATCTTGTCCTCTGGCGTAGCCTGCGCGAGGAAGTCGTCCACGCCGGCTTCAGCGGCGATCGCGGCGGCGGTGAGCGGGTTGTCGCCAGTGATCATCACCGTCTTGATGCCCATCGCCCGCAGGTGATTGAAGCGCTCGCGCATGCCTGACTTCACGATGTCCTTGAGGTGGACCAC
>Ga0207701_10006321_pt1 | contig 11842 bp, 9 predicted proteins | sample KBSSwiSSwithPhiX_FD_184294 | JGI IMG/M metagenome (GOLD analysis project Ga0207701, IMG submission 184294) | Switchgrass rhizosphere bulk soil microbial communities from Kellogg Biological Station, Michigan, USA, with PhiX - S5 (SPAdes) (version 2) | ecosystem: Environmental > Terrestrial > Soil...
ACGGCCAAAGCATGGCACTCAATCAGCTCGCCACCGTCAGCATCCCGCAGCCGCGCATGATCAGCGTTCAGGTTTGGGACCGCTCGATGCTCAATGCGGTGGAAAAAGCGATCATGGCGGCCAACCTCGGGTTGACGCCGTCGAGCGAAGGGCAGGTGATCCACCTCCGAATTCCGGAACTCAACGAGGAGCGCCGCAAGGAACTCGTCAAGGTCGCGCACAAATACGCCGAGACCGCCAAGGTCGCGGTTCGCCATGTGCGCCGCGACGGCATGGACGCGCTGAAGAAAATGGAGAAGGATCATCAGATCAGCCAGGATGATCACAAGCGCATGGATGGTGAGGTCCAGAAGGCAACGGACCAGGCCATCATCGATATCGATCATCTGCTGTCTGCCAAGGAAAAGGAGATCATGACGGTCTGACCCGTTTCACCATGTCCCCAAACCCGATCCCATTGTCCGCATTCGCAACGCCGAGGCATGTCGCCATCATCATGGATGGCAACGGCCGCTGGGCATCGGCGCGCGGCTTGCCGCGGGGCGAGGGGCACCGGCGCGGGGTCGAGGCGTTGCGCAAGACCGTGCGCGCCGCGGGCGAGATCGGCATCTCGTTTCTCACCATCTTTTCCTTCAGCGCTGAAAACTGGTCGCGGCCGCCGTCGGAAATCCGCGACCTGATGGGGCTGTTGCGCCGCTTCATTCGCAACGACCTCGCCGAGCTGCATCAGAACGGCGTCAAGGTGCGCGTGATCGGCGAGCGCAGCGATCTCGATCCGGATATCCGGCGATTGCTGGAGGAGGCGGAAGAGCTGACTCGGGACAACACCGGACTGACGCTGGTCGTTGCCTTCAACTACGGCGCCCGCCAGGAGATCGCGCGCGCAGCAGCCCGGATCGCCGCCATGGTCAAGGACGGGACGCTCGATCCATCGGCGATCACCGCCGACCTGATCGGACAGAACCTCGACGCGCCGGATCTGCCCGATCCCGACCTCATCATCCGAACCAGCGGTGAGCAGCGGCTGTCCAATTTCCTGCTGTGGCAGATCGCCTACAGCGAGCTGGTGTTCGTGCCAACCTATTGGCCCGACTTCGACCGCGCCGCGCTGGAAAGCGCCATCGCCGAGTATCACAGGCGCGAACGGCGGTTTGGCGGCTTGATCGCCCAGACTGGCTCTTAGCCGTGGTCGGGGCCCAGCCGGCCAACGAGAAGCCATCCGGGCTGCCGCTCGTCGCCGGCCGCAGCAATCTGATGCTGCGCATCGTGTCGTCGCTGGTGCTGGCGCCGCTTGCCATCGCCGCGGCCTATTTCGGCGGGCTCGTCTTCTTCGCGTTCTGGGCCGTTGCCGCGCTCGCCGTGCTGTGGGAGTGGCAGACGCTGGTCTGCGCGGGTGAGCGCAACCCCGTGCTGGCGACCGGCGCGGTGGCGCTGGCCGGCTCGGGCCTTCTGATCGTGCTCGACCGGCCGGGCATTGCGATTGCCCTCATCGCGCTCGGTTGCTTTGGCGCCGCTGCGCTCGCTTCAAACGTTCGCCGCATGTGGTGCGCGGCCGGTCTTGTCTATGCGGCAGCACTCTTGATCGCGCCGGTGCTGCTGCGGCGCGATGCGAATTTTGGGTTGGCGGCGATTTTGTTTCTATTCGTGATCGTCTGGCTGACCGACATCACCGCCTATTTCGTCGGGCGCGCTGCGGGCGGTCCGAAGCTGATGCCGCGTGTCAGTCCGAACAAGACTTGGTCGGGCGCGATCGCTGGAACCGTGGCGAGCATGATCGGTGGCGTTATCGTGGCAAGCCAGTTCGACATCGGCGGACTTGCCGCCGTTGCTGTCGTCGCTTTCGTGCTTTCCGTCGTTTCCCAGGTGGGCGATCTGGCGGAATCCGCGGTCAAGCGCCAATTCAACGCCAAGGACGCAAGCCAGCTCATTCCCGGCCACGGTGGGCTGATGGATCGCCTCGACGGCTTCGTTGCTGCTGCGGCCGCAGGTGTACTGATCGGAACGGCGCACGGCGGATTCGATGCACCCGCACGCGGCCTCATGGTATGGTGAGTAATGCAGGTGATTAATCCGGCACTTCGCGCCGAACGAACCTCCGCGCCGTCCGTCCGCTCGGTGACGGTGTTGGGTGCAACTGGTTCGGTCGGCATGAGCACCGTCGATCTGCTCAAGCGCGGCAATGGCCAATATCGCGTCGAGGCGGTGACCGCTAACACGAATGCCGCAGACCTTGCGAAGATCGCGCGCGAGCTCAAGGCGCGCCTTGCGGTGGTGGCCGACCCGTCGGCCTATGGCGAGCTTAAGGCTGCGCTGGCCGGCAGCGGCATCGAGGCGGCAAGCGGTGAAGCCGCTGTGATCGAGGCGGCGGAGCGGCCGGTGGATTGGCTGATGGCCGCCGTGAGCGGCGCGGTCGGCCTGAGGCCCACGCTCGCCGCGGTGAAGCGCGGCGCGACCGTGGCTCTGGCCAACAAGGAGTGCCTGGTCTGTGCCGGCGGTCTGTTCATGCGCACGGCTGCGGCTCACGGCACCAACGTGCTGCCGGTCGATTCCGAGCACAACGCCATCTATCAGGCGCTGACCGCGGGGCCGCGCGAGGACGTCAGCCGCATCATCATCACCGCGTCCGGTGGTCCGTTCCGCACCTGGACCCGCGAGCAGATGCGCGGGGCCAAGCTCGAGCAGGCGCTCAAGCACCCGAACTGGTCGATGGGTCCTAAGATCACCATCGATTCCGCGACCATGTTCAACAAGGTTCTGGAGTTGGTGGAGGCGCATCACCTGTTCGCGGTCGAACCCGAAAAGCTCGCCGTGCTGGTGCATCCGCAATCGATCATCCACGGCATGGTCGAATACCGCGACGGCTCGGTGGTGGCGCAGCTCGGCTCGCCCGACATGCGCATTCCGATCGCTCATTGCCTGGCCTGGCCGGTTCGCATCGACGGGCCGGCGGCGAAGCTCGATCTGGCCAAGGTCGGCTCGTTGACCTTCGAATCACCCGACTACGATCGCTTTCCGGCGCTGGCGCTGGGCCGCCGCGCGCTTGAGACGGGGGGAGCGGCTCCGACCATCCTCAACGCGGCGAACGAAGTGGCTGTTGCAGCTTTTATCGGTGGACAAATCGGCTTCGGCGGCATTGCCGACCTGGTCGAAGCCACGCTTGAGGCCGCCGAGCGCCGAAATGCGACCGCGGAACCCCAGGATATCGACGAGGCGCTTGCTGTTGACCATATGGCAAGATCACTGGCGCATGACCTCTTGCCCGAAATAGCCGCAAAGTCATTCTAGCAGTTCGGTTGGGGCGTAGCCGAACGGGTGGGGACAGGTCCGAAATGGATATTTTAAGCAATTTTGGGCTCTGGGGCGCGGGTTGGACCGGCTGGATCATCCCTTTTCTGTTTGGATTGAGCGTCGTCGTATTCTTCCATGAGCTCGGACACTTCCTGGTTGCGCGCTGGTGTGGCGTGCGAGTGCTAACTTTTTCTGTGGGTTTCGGTCCGGAAATTGTCGGCTTCGACGATCGCTATGGAACCCGCTGGAAGCTGTCGTGGATTCCGCTCGGCGGCTATGTCAAATTTTTTGGCGATGATAACGCCGCGAGCGTGCCCGACGAGGCCGCCATCGCCAACATGACCGAGGCGGAGAAGCGCCTGAGCTTCGTCCATCAGCCGGTGGGGCGCCGCGCGGCCATCGTCGCCGCGGGCCCGATCGCCAATTTCATTCTCGCTATTATAATCTTTGCTACGATTTTTGCGTTCTATGGCCGGCAGACGACGACGGCGCGTGTCGATACCGTGGTGCCCAACTCGGCCGCCGCCGCAGCAGGACTCAAACCGGGCGACGTCGTGCTCGCGATCGATGGGCGGACCATCGAAAGCTTCTCCGACATGCAGCGCGTCGTCAGCGCCAATGCGGGCCGCACGCTGACATTCCAGATCGATCGCGGCGGCGCGCCGATGACGCTGACGGCGACGCCGGCCCTCAAGCAAAGCAAGGACGGCTTCGGCAACAGCACCTGCCAGGCTGTGCTCGGGGTCAGCCGATCGATGGCCCCAGGCGACATCAAAACCGAGCACGTCAATCCTTTGGCGGCGGTCTGGCTCGGCACCAAGGAAACCTGGTTCATCATCGACCGGACGTTCTCCTACATCGGTGGGCTGTTTACTGGCCGCGAATGCGCCGACCAACTCGGCGGGCCGATCCGGATCGCTCAGATATCCGGCCAGGTCGCCACGCTCGGCTTCCTGCCGGTGCTGCATCTGGCGGCCATGTTGTCGGTGTCGATCGGGCTTCTGAACCTATTCCCGGTGCCTCTGCTCGATGGCGGTCACCTTATGTTCTACCTGGTCGAAGCGACCCGGGGCCGTCCGCTCTCGGCGAAAGCCCAAGAAATCGGCTTTCGCATCGGTTTCGCGATCGTCGTGATGTTGATGATATTTACAGTCTTTAATGACACCATTCAGTTGTTGCCGCGGCTTTGGGCGTCTTGATCGGGGGTTTTGGGGGGCATTGGCCGTTGGGGACGCGGAAAATGCCGCATTTGGTTGGGTTGCGGACTCGGAAAAACCCTGTAGAAACATGGTTCTGGGTACGCAATACCGCCAGGCAGTCGGTACCAGGTGTGGGGAAGGGCGCGTTGCGAATGAATTTGTGGGTGCGGCAGCTTAGAGGGCTTTGCCTGGTCGGCATGGCCCTTGCCGGGTTTTCTTTTTGCGCCGCAGTAGGGGCGGTGGCGACCGCCGGCTATGCCTCTGCGCAATCCTCGGGCGCGATCGTTGTCGAAGGCAACCGGCGGGTCGAAGCCGATACCATCCGATCCTACTTCCGGCTCAGCGCCAGCGAACGCCTCGATAGCTACAAGATCGACCAAGCGCTCAAGGCGCTCTATGCCACCGGCCTGTTCCAGGACGTGCGCATCAACCAGGCCGGGGGTCGGCTGGTCGTCACGGTGATCGAAAATCCAGTGATCAACCGGGTCGCGTTCGAAGGCAATTCGAAGCTCAAGGACGACCAACTCGCCAACGAAGTGCAGTCGAAGACCCGCGGTACGCTGTCGCGTCCGACAGTACAAGCCGACGTGCAACGCATCGTCGAGATCTACCGGCGCAACGGCCGCTTCGACGCCCGCGTCGAGCCGAAGATCATCGAGCTTCCGAACAATCGCGTCGATCTCGTGTTCGAAATCAAGGAAGCCGACAAGACCGGCGTCAAAAAGATCATCTTTGTCGGCAACAAAGCCTATGGCGATCAGCGTCTGCAGGACGAAATCAAGACGAACGAAACCTCGTGGTTTTGGATCCTTGCTTTTTTCCAGTCGGCTGACATCTACGATCCGGACCGCATCGAGGCCGATCGCGACCTGATCCGCCGCTTCTATCTGAAGCACGGTTACGCCGACGTGCGCGTGATTTCGGCGGTGTCGGTTTACGATCCGTTGAAGAAGGGCTTCATCGTCACCTTCACGCTCGATGAGGGCGAACGCTATCGGTTCGGCAAAATCGATGTTCAGTCCAACGTTCCGCAAGTGGACCCGAATACGCTGTACGGCCGTTCCAAAGTCGCTCGCGGTGACGTGTACAACGCCGAGGCTGTGGAAAAGTCGGTCGAGAACATGTCGATCGAAGTCGCCCGTCGCGGCTATCCGTTCGCCGTGGTCCGTCCGCGTGGTGACCGCGATCTGGCGACCCACACCATCAACGTCACCTTCACCGTCGAAGACGGCCCGCGCGTCTACATCGAGCGCATCAACATCCGCAATAACACACGGACCCGCGACTATGTGATCCGCCGCGAATTCGATATTGGCGAGGGCGATGCCTACAACCGCGCGCTCGTCGATCGCGCCGAGCGGCGTCTGAAGAACCTCAACTATTTCAAGACCGTCAAGATCACTAACGAACCGGGCTCGGCGCCGGATCGGGTCGTGCTCAACGTCGATGTCGAGGAAGTCCCGACCGGCGAGTTCTCGATCTCGGGTGGTTATTCGACCGCCAGCGGCTGGATGGCAGAGCTCAGCATCGCCGAGCGCAATCTGCTCGGTCAGGGCCAATATGCCAGGTTCGCGGTGCAGTACGGCCAATACGCGCGCGGCTTCGAGTTGTCGTTCGCGGAGCCCTATTTCATGGGCAATCGCCTCGGCGTCGGCCTCGACCTTTATGCCAAGCAAACGCTGGCGACCAACTACATCTCGTACAATAGCCAGACGCTCGGCCTTGCGACCCGCGCCGGGTTTGCACTGAGCGAAGAGCTTTCGTTTCAGGCGCGTTACAATATCTACTCACAGAAAATCACGCTGCCGTTCCAATACAACGACTGTCAGTTCTCCCCCAACGCCCTGGCCTTCCAGAACGGCACTGGAACAGGCGTGACCGTCGCTAACGAGGCGGCATTGCCCGGCGGCGGCTGCTACGCGAACGGCGAAGCCTCGCTTGCCGTCCGCAAAGAGCTGGCCGCGGGCGCGGTTCTTGTCTCAATGCTCGGTTACACGGTCTCCTACAACACGCTCGATAACAACCGCAACCCGACCGCCGGCATTTACGCCGAATTCAAGCAGGACTTCGCCGGCGTCGGTGGCGACGTCAACTTCATTCGCTCGACCGTCGATAGCCGCAGCTACTACGAGATGTTCTCCGACGTCGTTGCTGTGCTCCATCTGCAAGGCGGCCATGTCTCCGGCTGGGGGAGCAAGGACCTCCGCATGCTGGATCATTTCCAGATGGGACCAAACCTGGTACGCGGCTTCGCACCATCCGGCATTGGCCCGCGCGATATCACGCCGGGCACCAACCAGGATCCGCTGGGTGGCAGCATCTATTGGGGCGCCAGCCTGGAGGCGCAGGCGCCGTTCTCCTTCCTGCCCAAGGACGCCGGTCTCAAGGGCGCGGTTTTCGCGGATGCCGGCTCGCTTTGGGATTACAGAGGCCCGACCAGCTGGAACGTGACCGGTGAAACGCTTCAGCCCGCGCCTGATTCCGGCGCGATCCGCGCCTCGGTCGGCGTCGGGCTGATCTGGAACTCGCCGTTCGGTCCGCTGCGCTTCGACTATTCGTTCCCGCTTGCCAAGCAGGGTTACGATCGGATCCAGCAATTCCGCTTCGGCGGCGGCACGAAATTCTAGGCGCGCAGCAGAGCCGCACGAAGTCTTTTGGAATCATCGGCGGCTGTATAAAGCCACGCCGATGATCGGGCCGGGCAATGTCCTCGAGCCGGTCCATTGGGAGATGAGACATGAGCGGCGAGACCCTTGAGGCCATTGGGATTCACGAAATCCTTGCCGCGCTGCCCCACCGCTACCCCTTCCTGCTGGTCGACCGCATCATTCAAATTCGCGGCGACGAGTACGGCATCGGCATCAAGAATGTCACCGCCAACGAGCCGCAATTCGTCGGCCATTTCCCCAACAATCCGGTGATGCCGGGTGTCCTCGTGCTGGAAGGCATGGCGCAGACGGCCGGTACGCTCTGCATCCGCTCGCTGCCGGGACAGACCAAGCCGGCGCTGGTCTACTTTCTAACCATCGACAAAGCCAAGTTTCGCAAGCCGGTGATACCGGGCGACGTGCTCGAGTATCACATGACCAGGATCAGGCGGCGCAAGAACATGTGGTGGTTCCGCGGCGAAGCCAAGGTCGCCGGCGACATCGTGGCCGAAGCCGAGCTCGGCGCCATGATCGCAGTCGAGGGCTGACATTGCCACGGATCGATTCTTCGTCACGCGTGGCCGACGGCGCCAGACTGGCGGATGACGTCGTGGTCGGTCCATTCTGCACGGTTGGACCGAACGTGGAATTGCGCACCGGCGTGCGGCTCTTGTCGCACGTCAATGTCACCGGCGTGACAACGATCGGCGAGCAGACCGTCATCTATCCATTTGCCTCGCTTGGCACCGCCCCGCAATCGACCGGCTACCGCGGCGGCGCCACCCGGCTCGAGGTGGGCCGCAACTGCCAGATCCGCGAAGGCGTAACGATCAGCACTGGCACCGAGGACCACGGCGAAGTCACCAGCGTCGGCGACCGCTGCTTTCTGATGGCCAATTCGCACATTGGTCACGATTGCCAGGTTGGCGACGACGTCACCTTCGCCAACGGCGCGGTGCTCGGCGGTCATGTCTCGATCGCCGATCATGTGTTCATCGGCGGCAACACCGCGGTTCACCAGTTCGTCCGCGTCGGCGAGGGCGCGATGCTGGGCGGCATGAGCGGGATCACCCGCGATATCATTCCTTTTGGATTTGCGTTCGGACCAAAGGCCAAGCTGGTCGGGCTCAATGTGGTCGGATTGAAACGGCGCAAGTTCAGCCGCGCCGATCTCCACCGCATCCGCAGCGCCTACCAGATGTTGTTTTTCGGCGACGATACATTCGCCGAGCGTCTCGAACGCACCAGCAAGAAATTTTCCGACGATCCGGTGATCGGAAAAATCGTGTCGTTCATCCGGGAGGGCGGCAAGCGCCCGCCGATGATGCCTGCGTCCGGCGACAACGCCGATTCAGACGCCGCGATATGAGCGTGATGCCATGAGCGGGCGGACAACGGACGCGTCGAACGGCGAGACTGCGCTGGCGATCATTTGCGGCGGTGGAAGTCTGCCGTTTGCGCTGGCGGACGCCGCCATGCGGCGCGGTCGGCGCGTCGTATTGTTTGCGCTTCGCGAATGGGCGGACCCGGAGCGTGTCGCCGCCTATCCGCATCATTGGTCTTGGATCGGTCAGTTCGGCCGTTTCCTGCGGCTCGCCGCCCAAGAGGGATGCGGCGATGTAGCGTTTATCGGTTCGGTCGTGCGGCCTTCGCTTTGGCAGATCCGGCCTGATCTCGGCGCGATCCGGCTGATGCCGCAACTGGTGCGGTTGTTCCGAGGCGGCGACGATCACCTGCAATCGGGTATCGGACGGCTGTTCGAGCAGCACGGCTTTCGTCTGCTGGGGCCGAAGGACATCGCGCCGGAGTTGCTGATGCCGCCCGGGGAGCTCGGTGCCCACATGCCGGGCGAGCAGGACCGCACCGATATCGCTCGCGGCCTTGCGCTGCTCAACGCCACCAGTCCCTTTGACATTGGCCAAGCTGCAGTCGTCGCCAATAATCAGGTTCTGGCGTTGGAAGGGCCGGAAGGCACCGACCAGATGCTGGCACGCGTGGCGGAGCTGCGGCGCAGCAGGCGGATCAACACGCCGATAGGAACCGGCGTTCTCATCAAGGCCGCTAAGCTCGGCCAGGATCAGCGCATCGACCTGCCGGTGATCGGTCCGCCCACGGTCGGAGCCGTCAGCGCGGCGGGTCTTGCAGGTATCGCCGTGGTCGCCGGATCGACCATCGTGGCGGAGCCCGAGCGTATCGCCGCCGCCGCCGATGGCGCCAAGATTTTCGTTATCGGCGTTGGCGCCGATGGGACGGTCCGATGACCACTGCATCGGCCAGGTCGCCGGGAGAATTGCCGCCGGGCGAACTGGAGATTTTCCTGGTCGCCGCCGAGGAATCCGGAGATCGACTTGGTGCTGCGCTGATGAAGGCGCTGCGCCAACGGTCCGCCGGACCGGTGCGCTTTTCCGGCGTCGGCGGCACCGAGATGACCGCCGCGGGTCTCGACAGCCTGTTTCCCGTCGGCGATTTTTCCATCATCGGTTTTGCTGCCATCCCAGGACGGCTGCCGCGCATCGTCCGATACATGGCGCAGACGGTTCGGGCGGTGCTGGCGCAGCGCCCGCATGCCCTGGTGATCATCGATAGCCCGGCATTTACCCTCCGGGTTGCGCGTTACGCCCATTGGTTCGACCGCTCGATCCCGATCATCGACTACGTGTCGCCGTCGGTCTGGGCCTGGCGGCCGGGCCGGGCGCGGGCGATGAGCGCTTATGTCGATCACGTGCTGGCGCTGCTGCCGTTCGAGCCCGACGTGCACCGCAGGCTCGGCGGACCGCCGTGCAGCTATGTCGGTCATCCGTTGATCGACGATGTTGCCAAGTTGCGCCCGAACGAGGCCGAGGCGCGGCGCCGCAGCTCCAATCCACCGGTCGTGCTGGCCATGCCGGGCAGCCGCAGCAGCGAGGTCACAAGGCTCGCCGGCATCTTTGGCGAGACGCTGGCGCGCGTTGCGGAACGCATCGGGCCGATCGAGGTGGTGCTGCCGACCGTTCCGCATCTCCTCGCGCAGGTCACGCAAGCGACCTCGACTTGGCCGATTTCGACTTGGCCGATCAAGCCCTGCATCGTGGTCGAGGAGGCGGACAAGCAGGCGGCCTTGCGTGTGGCGCGGGCGGCGCTGGCGAAATCCGGTACCACCACGCTCGAACTCGCGGTCGCCGGCGTGCCGATGGTTGCGGCCTATAAGGTCGCCCCGCTCGAAGCTTGGGTGATCCGGCGGCTGGTTCGCGTACCATCCTACATCCTCGTCAATCTGGTGCTCGGGCAAAACGTCGTGCCGGAGCTGGTGCAGGAGGAATGTACGCCAGAGCGCCTCGCGGAGGCGCTCGCCCCGCTCATTGGCGACACGCCGGAGCGGCGGCGCCAGATCGAGGCTTTCGCGACGCTCGATGCCATCATGGAGATCGGCTCGCGAACGCCCGCTGCCCGCGCCGCCGACATCGTGCTGGGACTGGCCCGGCGGGATGACCAGCAAAAATAAAGGGGCGCCCAATGGCGCCCCTGGCTGGTTCTGCTTTGCGCCTACTTCCGCCGCGAGATCGGAACGTAATCCCGCTTTGTCGCGCCGGTGTAGAGCTGGCGCGGCCGGCCGATGCGCTGGGTCGGATCCTCGATCATTTCCTTCCACTGCGCGATCCAGCCCACCGCGCGGGCCACCGCGAACAGCACGGTGAACATGCTGGTCGGGAAACCCATCGCCCGCAGCGTAATGCCCGAATAGAAATCGACATTCGGGTAAAGCTTCTTCTCGATGAAATAGTCGTCGTGCAGCGCGATGCGCTCGAGCTCCATCGCCACCTGCAGTGTCGGATCGTCGCGATGGCCCATCTCCGACAACACCTCATGCGCGGTCTTCTGCATGATCTTGGCGCGCGGATCGTAGTTCTTGTAGACGCGGTGGCCGAAGCCCATCAGGCGGAAACTGTCCTTCGGGTCCTTGGCGCGCTTGATGTATTCCGGGATGCGGTCGACGGTGCCGATCTCGCCGATCATCTTCAGCGCCGCTTCGTTGGCGCCGCCGTGGGCCGGCCCCCAAAGCGCCGCGATGCCGGCGGCAATGCAGGCGAACGGATTGGCGCCGGTCGAACCGGCGAGCCGCACGGTCGACGTCGAGGCGTTCTGCTCGTGATCGGCGTGCAGGATGAAGATGCGATCCATCGCCCGCGCCAGCACCGGATTGGCCTTGTAGTCCTCGGCCGGCACCGCAAAGCACATGCGCAGGAAGTTCGTCGCGTAGTCGAGGTCGTTCTTCGGATAAACGAACGGCTGGCCGACCGTGTACTTGTAGGCCATGGCCGCCAGGGTCGGCATCTTGGCGATCATGCGGATCGAGGCGATCATCCGCTGGGTCGGATCGGAGATGTCGGTGGAGTCGTGATAGAACGCCGACAATGCGCCGACCGAGCCGGTCATCACCGCCATCGGATGGGCGTCGCGCCGGAAGCCCTGGAGGAACCGGCTCATCTGCTCGTGCACCATGGTGTGGCGCGTGACCCGGTAGTCGAAGTCGGCCTTCTGCTGCACCGTCGGCATTTCCCCGTACAGCAGCAGGTAGCAGGTCTCGAGGAAATCGCCGTGCTCGGCCAGTTGCTCGATCGGCACGCCGCGGTAGAGCAGGACGCCTTCGTCGCCGTCGATGTAGGTGATCTTGGACTCGCAGCTTCCGGTCGAGGTGAAGCCCGGGTCGTAGGTAAACATCCCGGTCTG
>Ga0207701_10006324_pt1 | contig 11840 bp, 10 predicted proteins | sample KBSSwiSSwithPhiX_FD_184294 | JGI IMG/M metagenome (GOLD analysis project Ga0207701, IMG submission 184294) | Switchgrass rhizosphere bulk soil microbial communities from Kellogg Biological Station, Michigan, USA, with PhiX - S5 (SPAdes) (version 2) | ecosystem: Environmental > Terrestrial >...
CCGGTCTCACCGGATGGTTCGTTGCCGGATATTTATAAGCGCGTCTTGGATCCCATCGAAGCGCTAAACGTTTGTCGCCGCCTATACGACTCGCTTCGGTCTGGGCACCAGCGTACTCGATATTCCGTTTTACAATCCGGTCATCTTCGCACGCCGATGACCACGCTGGATATTTTATCGAACGGACGGCTGCGCGTCGGTTTCGGTCTCGGCTGGCCAGTCGCGCGGATCGTTCAATCTTCGCCGGCTCATTCGATCAAGTTAAGAGAGACATCGATGACGTCAAAAACTCGACGCCAACGAAATCTTCTTTATGATTTTCCCCGAAGGTCCAATCGAGGATTTAGTCGCGGTGATGGAACGGTACCGCAGCTTGGTGTGACAAATTAAGATCCACCCGCGCTTGCGGCGGCTTGGGTCCACAGCGCAGCCTCGGTGCAAAACCGGTAGCGCGTTCAGTTACGATTTGTTATCGTGGGCCATTCCAATTTAAAGGAGTGACCCACTGTGCTGAAACGCTTGTCATTAGTTTTCCTATTCGCCCTGATTGCAGCGCTACCGGCGACCGCTTGGGCGCAAAAGGGCAAGATCAAGATCGCCGTGCAGGCGCCGCTTTCCGGCGAACAGGCCGCGCTCGGCGAGCATATCAAACTCGGCGCGCAGCTCGCGGTCGAGGAATCGGCCAAGGCATTCAAAGATCTTGGCTACGACTTGGTGTTGGTGCCCCAAGACGACCAGGCCAAGCCGGAAGTCGGCGTGGCCAACGCGCGCAACATGGTTGCCGACCCCGACGTGCTCGTCATCGTCGGTCACTTCAACTCCGGCGTCGCGCTGCCCTCCTCCGAAGTTTACAAAGACGCTATGTTGACGATGATTTCGCCGGCGAACACAGCGACCGAGATCACCGACCGCGGTTATCCGAACGTCAATCGCGTGTGCGGCCGCGACGACGTCCAAGGTCCGGTCGGCGCCCGTTTCGCGGCGCAAGATTTGAAGCTTAAATCCGTCTATATCATTCACGACAAGACGCTTTATGGCCAGGGCGTGGCGGAAAATTTTCGCAACGAAGCCAAGAAGCTGGGCATGAACGTCTTGGGCTTTGACGGCACGGAAGAGCGCGCCAACTTTTCACCGATGATTATTCCGCTCAAGGCCAAAAATCCCGATCTCGTCTACTTCGGCGGTATCTATCACCAAGGCGGTCTCTTGCTGAAGCAACTGCGCGAAAAAGGCGTGAAAGCCAAGTTCATGGGACCCGATGGCCTCGATTCGGCGGAAATGGCGAAGATCGCCGGGAGCGCGGTAATCAACAGCTACTACACCAGCGTCGCCGGTCCACCGGATGCGTATCCTGAAACCGCCGCCTTTGCCAAAAAATATAAACAGCGCTTTGGCAAAGACACCGAATCCTTCGGCATGTACGGCTACGACGCGACGCTGGTCGGAATCAAAGCGATGGAACAGTGGATCAAAGCGAACGGCGGAAAGAAGCCGAGCCGTGCCGATGTCGCGACCGCGGTGCGCAAGATCAAAAACTTCAAGGGCGTCACCGGCTCCATCGAGTTCGACAGCAAAGGCGATCCAGTCAAAGCTAAATACTTCGTCTTGCAGTTCGAAAAGCAAGCCTATCCCGGCAAGGTCGTGAAAGTCATCGAACAGCAAGCGCCGGCGGCAGTCGCCAAGAAATCGTAAGCTTACACAAGACAATCGAGAATCGAAGATGGAGAATCGAAGATCGATTCGCCATCCGCGATTTTCTATCCGCGATCTTCCGTCCTGTATTCTCGACCCAGTTTCGAAAAACACCCAATGAAAAAAAAACTGCGCGTCGCAATCCTGTTCGGCGGCAAGTCCGCCGAGCACGAGATTTCGCTCATATCGGCAAGAAATATCGTCGAAGCGATGGACAAGACAAAATATGATGTCGTCGCCATCGGCATCGACAAACAAGGACGCTGGCATCTCGACGAAGGCGCGCGGTTACTGCACGGTGTGGCACAATCGGCAGTCGACTTCAAAGACGCCAAGAATATCGCAGCGGTGCGGCCCGGAGACACGGCAACGCCGGTGGTGCGGAGCAGCGGCTCCGGGCTGGGTGCCATCGATGTCGTCTTCCCGGTACTGCACGGGCCCTTCGGCGAAGACGGCACCGTTCAGGGTTTACTGAAGCTCGCCAATATTCCCTTTGTCGGCGCCGGCGTGTTGGGCTCCGCTGTGGGCATGGACAAGGACGTCATGAAACGTTTGTTGCGCGATGCAAAAATCCCGATCGCAGACTTCGTCATGTTTGAGCGGCCGGAGCAACCGGCGATTAGCTTCGCGAAGGTGAAAAAAAACCTGGGCCTACCGCTCTTCGTGAAGCCGGCAAACCTGGGCTCCTCGGTCGGCATCTCCAAAGTAAGCAAGAAAGATCAATTCGCCGCTGCGGTGCGCACCGCTTTCCGCTACGACAACAAGATTATTATCGAGGAAGCCATTCGCGGCCGCGAGATCGAGTGCTCGGTTCTCGGCAACGAAAAGCCGATCGCATCACTACCGGGCGAGATCGTCGTGCAGCACGACTTTTATTCTTACGACGCCAAATATCTCGATGATCAAGGCGCGCGCTTGGAAATTCCAGCGCGCTTGCCAAAAAAGGTCGTGAAAGAAATTCAGCGGACGGCGGTGCGCGCCTACCGAGCGCTTTGCTGTGAAGGGATGGCTCGGGTGGACTTTTTCCTGCGCCCCGACGGGAAAGTGTTGGTCAATGAGATCAACACCATTCCCGGCTTTACCAAGATCAGCATGTATCCCAAGATGTGGGAAGCCACGGGCCTAAGCTATTCCCGCCTGATCGACCGCCTGATCGGACTCGCCCTGGAAAGAGCGCGGCGCGAGAAGCGTTTAAGGACTTCGAAATAGCGCCGATCATTCTATTGACGGTTCGGTGCGAAAGAACCGGGAAAATCATGGCGCTTAAACCCTTAACCTACGAGGATCCCCTCTACCAGCTCTTGCGCGAGGTCAACGTCAGGGAGTTCAATCAACGCAAAGCCCAAGGCGAGAAATGCGAGCTTACGTCCGGCGATTTCCGCCATCTCGACCTGCGCGGGCTCGACGCCGCTGGCATCGACTTTACCGATTGTTATTTTCGCGCCGCCGATTTGCGCGGTGTCGATTTCTCAAAAGCGTGCCTCGTGGGAGCTAGCATCAACGGGGCAAGGATCTCCGGCGGCTTCTTCCCCGTTGAGCTCAGTGCCAACGAGATCTCGCTCTCGATCCAGCACGGCACTCGCATGCGCTACAACAAATAACGCTCGCGCCATTTTAGCCGCGAGCGCTAGATTCCGTCGCGCCACTCCACGCGTTGGCACGAATCCGCAAGCCGTTACAACCGATATCCAAGCGATTGCTCAGCGCCAATCGTCTCAGTCCATCTGGCGGCGCAGAAACGTCGGGATGTCGTACTTATCGTCTTCTTCCTGATTGCCGTTGAACTCGAAACTGGTCTTGCCCAACGTCACCGCCTCGACTTCGTCACTGCCCGACTTCTTGCGTTGCCAAGTCGGCGTGTCGAGGTCATCGATGATGGTGCCAAGGTGAACGACTTTGCGATTTTTTGGCGTGGCGTTGGCGATCTTCGCGACACTGGCCGCGGGCGCCTGAGTTTGAGCCGCCTGCACGACTTTTTTCTCTTCTCGGAGTTCGCCGAAACCCGTGGCGATCACCGTGATGCGGATCTCGTCCGTCATGTTCTCGTCGATGACCGCGCCGAAGATGATGTTGGCGTCATCATGGGCCTCCTCTTGGATCATCGATGCCGCCTCGTTCACTTCGTGCAAGCAGAGATCGGGGCCGCCGGTGATATTGATCAAGACACCGCGGGCACCTTGGATCGAGATGTCTTCGAGCAGCGGGCTGGAAATCGCTTTTTGCGCCGCCTCGATGGCGCGATTCTCGCCCGATGCCGACGATGCTCCCATCAAGGCCAAGCCCATTTCCGCCATCACCGTACGCACATCGGCGAAGTCGAGATTGATCAAACCGGGCGTGATAATGAGATCGGAAATTCCGCGCACCGCTTGGAGCAGGACGTCGTCGGCCTTGTGAAACGCTTCAAGCATCGTCGTGGTCTTGGCAGCGATGCTCAACAAGCGCTGGTTGGGAATGACGATCAGGGTATCGACGCTCGCTTTCAATTCTTCGATGCCTTCTTCGGCCTGGCGCATACGCTTCTTACCTTCAAAAATGAACGGCTTGGTCACCACGCCGACCGTCAGGGCGCCGACCTCGCGCGCCACGCGCGCGAGCACCGGTGCGCCGCCCGTGCCAGTGCCACCGCCCATCCCGGCGGTGATGAAGATCATGTCAGAGCCTTCGAGGTACTCCTTAATCACTTCCTGGTCTTCCAACGCGGCGCGCCGGCCGATCTCCGGATTGGCCCCGGCGCCCAAGCCTTTGGTCACCGTGCCACCCAATTGAATGCGCACCGGCGCCTGGCTCGCATCCAACGATTGCGCGTCGGTGTTCGCCACCATGAAATCGACGCCCGAAAGCCGCGAGCCGATCATGGTATTGACCGCATTGCCGCCACCACCACCGATACCGATCACTTTGATGCGCGCGGTCAGACTATTGTGCTCCACAATCTCGAACATAAGTTTTCCTCCTCTGGAAAAAAGTCAGTAAATTTTGTTTGCCTTTATGATTAAAAAAATTCGTTCAACCAATCCGACATGCGGTGCTTAACCTTAGAGAGAATCTTGTCGTCGCGGGCGCGAAACACCGTGCCACGATCCTGCCGCTTCATGCCGTGCAGCGCCAAACCCACCGCGGCCGCATAGATCGGGTTATTGATAATATCGGTGAGACCGCCGACTCGCGCGGGAACGCCCAGACGTACCGGCAAGCCGAAGGAGCGCTCGGCCATCTCGACGGCGCCGGCCAAAAGCATCGACCCGCCCGTCGCCACGATGCCGGATGCGAGTGCCCCTTCGAACCCCGATTTAGCGATCTCCTTTTGCACCATCTCGAAGATCTCGTCGAGACGGGGCTCGATGATCTCGCAAAGAATCTGGCGCGAAATCGTTCCCGCGCCTTTCCCCGCCACGCACGACACTTCGACTCTTTCGTCCTCCGTCGCCATCGAAGCCCTGGCGAAACCATGGCGCTGTTTCAAGCGCTCAGCGTCGTTGAACGGGGTGCGCAGGCCGGCGGCGATATCGTTGGTGACGTGGTTGCCGCCCATCGGGATCACTGCGGTATGCTTAACCGTTCCGTCATGATAAACGGCGATGTCGGTCGTGCCGCCGCCGACGTCGATCAACACGACGCCCAATTCCCGTTCCTCGTCGGTAAGCACCGCCTCTGCCACTGCCAACGGCGCCAACACCATCTCCGCAACATTGAGGCCGCTGCGGTTGCAGCACTTGATGACATTCTGCACCGAGGCCACCGCCCCGGTGACGATGTGCACCTTCGCTTCGAGACGGACTCCGGACATGCCAAGGGGATCCCGGATGCCGTCCTGATCATCGATGATGTAATCTTGCGGCAAAACGTGGAGCACCTCGCGATCCATCGGGATCGCCACCGCCTTGGCGGCATCGATCACCCGCCCTAGGTCGCGTGCCATCACCTCTTTGTTTTTCACCGCGACGATGCCGTGGCTATTAAACGCCTTGATGTGGCCGCCCGATAGACTTGTGAAAACGGTGTGAATCTCGCAGCCCGCCATCAAACTTGCTTCTTCCACGGCCTTTTTGAGCGAACTCACCGTGGCTTCGATATTGATCACGACTCCTTTGCGTAGTCCTTGTGACGGGTGCGAGCCGACGCCGATGATCTCGACGCCGTGCTCGGTCATTTCGCCGACCACGGCGCAAACTTTCGACGTGCCGATGTCTAAACCCACTACGATGCTGTTTTTCTTCGCCATAGTCGTTTTGCTAAACCTTGTGCCAAATTATCGTTGAACCCGGCGCAGCCGGGCGACGATTTGATCGCGAAAGCTCATATCTAGTGATCCCAGCCGTTCTTCGTTGCCTTTCCACAACGACATCAAGCGATCCATCCGCTCCAACTTGTCATCCCAATTTCCCCAACCCATGTGCAGCGGGATCGGAAAATCAGTCGTATAAACCACCAGCCGGTCGGGTGCATCGAAGTGAATCTCCGAAATCGAATGCGCTCGCTGCGCCATCAGGTCGCCCAGGCGGATGGCGTCTTGAATGCGTTTGCGCATGGCCGGGTTCGACCCGCTAACTTCCTCTGCGCGAAGACCCGTCAGCAACGGATATTTGACGTTTTCATTGGGATCGACTTCTTTGAACACCACGCCGTCCGTATCGACGTAGTAAAGTTTTCGCAGCGCTACGATGGCGCGCGGCACTCGTTCTTCGACATCGATAATGATGCGATGCGGAAACTCGCGGCGGACCAAGACCCGGCGTACCCATGGATGTTTGCCGACTTTTTTTTCAATCGCCGGCAGATCGACCTTCCAGATACTCATGCCCTGGTGCAGCCCGGCGATGGTGACGATTTCGTTGCCGCTCACTTTGTCGCCGCCCCGCACCTGAATTTCGTGCACCGAAAAGTAACGATTGTCCAAGATAAAATCGCGCAGCGAGGCAGCGGTGAGCACGAGCGGATCGCTCAGGCGATAAGCTGCGAAAGCGAGGATCGCCACCACGAAAATGCAACCGCACCAGAGCAAGTGGCGGCGCCAGCGCTGTCCATCCTTTTTGCGATTATCTTTGCGATAAACCTTAAGCTGCACGGTACACCATGGTTCAATCGTTCAATTCGCCGACCAATCTCCCAAGAGCCTCACCTCGGCGACTAGCTCGACGCCGAATTGTTTGCGCACTTCGCTGCGCGCCAGCTCCATTAACCTTCGCACGTCGTCCGCCTTGGCGCCGCCGTGATTGACGATGAAGTTGGCATGACGCTCTGAAATTTGCGCTTGGCCCATGCGCTCGCCTTTCAAACCGGCGGCCTCGATCAGCCGGCCGGCGTAATCTCCCGGCGGATTGCGAAACATCGAACCGGAATTGGGGAAACCGGACGGCTGGCTGCTCTTTCGTTTGCCGACGAGCTCGCGCACTTTCGAAGTTACCTCGGCAGATTCTTGTTTATGCAATCTCAATCTCACGCGCGTGACGATTGTGCCCTCGGGCAGATGCGAGTCGCGGTAGCTAAACGTCATCTGTGCGCGCGCCAAATGAAGTGGCTCACCGCCTGGCGTTATCGCCTCGACCTGATCAACAACTTTCTCGAACTCGGAACCGAACGCCCCCGCGTTCATGAACAAAGCGCCGCCGACGCTGCCGGGAATGCCTTCGGCAAATTCCAAACCCGAGTAGCCTTTGCGCGCCGCTTGGCGCACCAGTTGCGCCACGGCGCAGGCGGCCCCTACATCGACGCGAGGCGTATCGTCCTCTTCGCGCCATTGCGCTTGTTTAAATTCACCGGCCAAATGAATCACCGCGCCGCGCACGCCGCGGTCACTGATCAAGACATTACTGCCGTTGCCGAGGAGACAGAAATTTTCACGGTTCCGCGATAGCGCGCTGAGCAGATTCGCCAATGCTGCTTCGTTCTCCACCTCGATGAAACAGTCCGCCGGCCCGCCGATCTTCATCGACGTGTAGCGCGCCAGCGGTTCGGCGATCTTGACCGTCAAGCCCGCAATCAGTTTCAGTTCCGCCGCCAACGGTGCATCGTAATTTGCTGGAGCCATCGCAAACATCTCAAGCCAATGGAGTGTTGGGTCTTCGGCAAATTCTCCCATCACGCCACCACTCCAACTCGTCATTTGAGCTTCTCAACCAACGCCTCGCCGACCCTGTAAATGTCACCCGCGCCCAGCGTCAACGAGATGTCACCCTGTTTTAGTTCGCCGGCAACTTGCGCGACGATATCGTTTTTGTCCGGCACAAACTGCACGTCCAGATGCCCCTTGCGCTTGATCGCTTGATAAAGCGCTTCGCCGGTCATGCCGGGGATCGGATCCTCACCGGCAGGATAAATTTCCGTCAGCACCAACCGGTCCGCGCCCTCGAAAGCGGTCAGGAACTCATCGAAAAGATCTCGGGTCCGAGTAAATCGATGCGGTTGAAAGATTACCGTAAGCGGCCGTTTCCAGCTGTCACGGATCGCGCCGATGGTCGCGCGGATTTCCGTCGGATGATGACCGTAGTCGTCGATCACCAGGATTCCATTCGGTTCGCCTTTGATTTCAAAGCGCCGATGGATACCGGTGAAACGGCTGAGCGCGTCGCTCACTTGAGTGAAAGGAATTTCCAGTTCATGAGCGACGGCGACCGCCGCCAAGGCATTGGTCGCGCTATGACGGCCGGGCAGGTGCAAACGCAGCTTGCCCAAGCTTTTGGCTTCGTGTATTGCGGTGAATTCGACCCCGGCTGCCGTCATCTTTAAATCTTCGGCGGAAAAATCCGCCTCCGGCGAAAGTCCGTACGTCGCGAAGCGCTTTTTCGCCTTGGGCAAAAGAGCGCGCACGTTGATGTCGTCGATGCACAGCACCGCGAGACCATAAAAGGGCACCTTGTTGATGAAGGTCAGAAAATTATCGTTCAGTCTTTCCATCGTTTGATGGAAGTCCATGTGCTCTTTATCGATATTAGTGACCACCGCAATGGTCGGCGACAGCAGCAAAAAACTGCCGTCGCTTTCATCGGCCTCGGCGACCAAAAATTCGCCCTCGCCGGTTTTGGCATTGGTGCCGAGCATGTGCACCCGGCCACCGATCACCATCGTCGGGTCCAAACCCGCCGTGCTCAACACCGCCGCGACCATCGATGTGGTCGTGGTTTTGCCGTGGCTGCCGGCCACCGCGACGCCGTATTTCATGCGCATGAGCTCGCCGAGCATCTCGGCGCGCGGAATCACCGGGATATGGCGTCGGCGCGCTTCGAGCACTTCCGGATTGGCATATTTTACTGCGGTGGAAATCACTACGACCGATGGGTTGCCGGCAAGGTTTTCTTCCTGGTGGCCGACAAAAACCCGCGCGCCGAGCCCGCGCAGGCGGCGCGTCGCATCGCTGTCATGAAGATCGGAGCCGGTCACCGCGTACCCCGAATTCAACAACACTTCGGCGATACCGCTCATGCCGATGCCGCCGATACCGACGAAATGAATTTTATGCTTTTTTTGCAGCATGAAATTTCAGTTACCGTCAAAATACTAGGCATGGGCCAAACCGTAACACTCGTCGACGATGTGCTCGGCGGCGTCGGGCCGCCCGAGCATCCGAGCGGCCGCCGCCATTTGGTCGAGCCGACCGCGATCGGACAGATAGCCACGTATTTTTTGTGCCAGAATTTGTCCGTTTAATTCCTGATCCAAAATCATCTCGGCGGCGCCGCGCTCGTGCAGCGCCTGGGCGTTGCCACGCTGGTGATCGTAAATCGCGTAAGGATACGGCACCAATATCGCCGCCTTGCCGAAAGCCGTAAGCTCCGCCACGGTGGTCGCGCCGGCGCGACACAACACCAAATCCGCCTGCGCGTACGCCTCATCCATCTTGTCGATAAACGGCGTCACCTCAGCGGCAAACGGCAACCCGTCATAAGCTACGCGGATCGCGGCAAAATCGAGTTCACCGGTCTGGTGCGTGATGAAAATCTCTGACTTGAGTTCGGTTAATTCTTTAAGTGCGTCGATCACAGCGAAATTGATCCGGCGCGCGCCCAGGCTGCCGCCGAAGATCAGCAGCGAAAAATTATCCCGCTTGCGACCCGCGGGGAGTTTTTGCCAGCGCACCGGGTTCCCGGTCTCGACCACGCGAGCGCCGGGAAAAAAAGCCGCGCTCTCGGGATACGCAGTAAAGACGCGATCGACGAAGCGCGCGAGCAGCTTGTTAGTGAAGCCGGGGCGTAGATTCTGTTCCATGATCGCGCAGCGCATGCCCGCCAGCTTTGCCGCGAGCAGCGCCGGGCCGGAAGCGTATCCGCCCAGACCAATGATGCAATCCGGGCGAAAACCGCGGACGATCTTCAACGAGCGGAGCAGGCTCGCGGGCACGCCGTAGAGCGCGTCGATCACGCCGCGCACGCCGCGTCCCTTGAGGCCACGCACCGGTAGCGTTTCAAGACGATAGCCTTGCTTCGGCAAAACACGATATTCGATTCCCTGTGTAGTGCCCATAAATAAGATTTCCGTCATCGGATCGCGCCGTTGAAATTCGCGCGCCACCGCCAGACCTGGGAATAGATGTCCGCCGGTTCCTCCGCCGGCGAAGATGACTCGCATCGCTAAAGTCGCCGGCGCGACAGGCCCAACAATATTCCCGCCTCCATCAGATTGATCACCATCGCCGAACCGCCATAGCTGATAAACGGCAGCACCAAGCCCTTCGTCGGCATCAAGCCCATGACCACGCCCATGTGAATCAAAGCTTGCAGGCCGAGCAAAACCGTCAAGCCGAACGCCAGGTATTGATCAAACGGTTCTTCGATCCTCGCCGTAAGCTGCAGACCGCGCACGATGATGACGCCGAACAGCGCCAGGACCACCAGCGCGCCGAGCAAGCCGAGTTCCTCGCCGATCACCGAATAGACGAAATCCGTGTGCGCTTCGGGTAAATAAAAAAGCTTCTGGCGGCTCTCGCCCAATCCACGTCCCCATATCTGCCCCGAGCCGAAGGCGATCAAAGATTGGATGACGTGAAAACCGCTGCCCGAGGCGTCGCTCCACGGATCTAAAAAACTCATCAAGCGACGCAACCGGTACTCCGCTTTCGTCATCACGTAAATCAGCAGGGGCAAAGCCATTAGCGCGGTGGCGAGCAGATGATGCACCCGCGCGCCGCCGATGAAGAGCATGAAATAAAGCAGCATCGTCAGGATCAACACGGTGCCGAAATCCGGCTCGAGCAAAAGCATCAGAGCAAAAGCCCCGCCGACGATGAGATGCGGTAAGACGCCGATGGAAAACGTGCGAATCAACTGCTCTTTTTTCGCCATGGAACGGGCCAGGTAGAAGACTAGGGCGAGCTTGGCAAATTCCGACGGCTGAAAAACAAAGCCGGGAAGCATAAGCCAACGGCGCGCCCCGCCGCGGCTCACGCCGATGCCGGGAATCAGCACCAAAGCCAGCACGCCAAAGCTGACGGCCAGAAGCGGATAAGCGAAGCGTCGATAAAGCGTCGATGGCACGATCGAACAGGCAATCAGCGCGATCATCCCCGCGCCCATGGCGATCAATTGCTTGCGAAAAAAGTAGGTTCCATCGCCGTAGCGTTCTTGGGAATAGAGATAACTGGTGCTTAACACCATCGTCATCCCAATCGCCAAGAGCGCGGCGAGAGCGAGCAGCATCCATTTGTCGACAGCCAAAAGGTCTCTCATAATTGTTGCACGAGCCTTTTGAAAAGCTTGCCGCGCTCCGCGTAATTGCGAAATTGGTCGAAGCTCGAACACGCCGGCGAGAGCAAAACGACGTCGCCCGGCCGCGCCTGCGCCGCCGCCTCCCGCACCGCCGCCTGAAGATCGTCAACGATCACGGTCTCGGTGAGCGCGCCCAAAGCACGGGCGATGATCTTCTTGGCCGCGCCGAAGAGCACCAGGCGGCGAACTTTCCGTTTGATTTCCTGTTCAAGGGGGCCGTAATCGCCGCCTTTATCGACGCCGCCGGCAAGCAAGATCACCGGCCCGGCAAAGCTCGCCAACGATTTCACGACCGCGCCGACATTAGTTCCCTTCGAGTCGTTGTAATAGTGTACGCCGTTGTGTTTGCGCACGAACTCGAGCCGGTGCTCGAGACCGGGAAAAGCATTCAAGGTTTGTTGAATCCGCGCGCGCGCGATCCCGGCGCATTTCGCCGCGGCGACGGCC
>Ga0207701_10006325_pt1 | contig 11836 bp, 3 predicted proteins | sample KBSSwiSSwithPhiX_FD_184294 | JGI IMG/M metagenome (GOLD analysis project Ga0207701, IMG submission 184294) | Switchgrass rhizosphere bulk soil microbial communities from Kellogg Biological Station, Michigan, USA, with PhiX - S5 (SPAdes) (version 2) | ecosystem: Environmental > Terrestrial > Soil...
TGTGATCTCCATCGCGGAGAAGAGCGGACAGATCATTCCGTTGACCGACTGGACGATGGATGCCGCGTTTGCAGCGATTAAGACACTGGAAACGATCCCGGTCGCCTTGAACATCTCGCCGATCTACTTCCGGCAGCCCCAGTTCATTCACCTGATAACCGATCGACTGCTTGCGACCGGTACTCCACCTCAACTTCTGACCATCGAAATTACAGAGGGCGTGCTCATTGCCGACATCTCCGCCGCGCAAGAATCCATCGCACGGCTACGGGAGATAGGCGTGAAGGTTTATCTCGACGATTTCGGCACGGGCTATTCGTCGCTGAGCTACCTTCAGCATTTCGAACTTGATGCGCTCAAGCTGGACAAGAGTTTTCTTCGCAACCTCGGCGATCGCACCAAGGCAACCCAGGTCATCAAATCGATGATCGACTTCGGCCATAGTCTCGACATGCAGGTCGTGACGGAAGGCGTCGAAAGTGCATGGCAGGCACGCCTTCTCCAACTCCTCGGTTGCGACCTGCTGCAGGGTTATGCGCTTGCCGCGCCTATGCCGATAGACGACCTCAAGACGCTTCGAAAATCGTGGACCTTCGACATCTCCACGATCGAAGCCGATGCGGTTGCACTCCTGGATCGACTGAACCTGGGTCAAGCCGGCAGTCTCGCCAACGCCCAACGCGCTAAATCTCACCGTTAACCATTGGCAGTAGCGGTTCGGAAACCGTCTTCACCCTATCCCATAGCGTTCGTGGGTTTGGAGACGGGTCATGCGTCTTTCAGTGCTTGCTTGTGGAGTTGCTTCGCTGTCGCTTGCGGCAGTGGTCTCGGCCGAGCCGCCTAAAGCCCCCGTCACACAGGCGCGCCAGCCTGTAAACCAGAACGCGCCAGTGATCGTCGCCTCCGCAGAAGGCGTCGAGAATCCCGACCTCATCGTCGATCAGCAGCAGGAACAGCAGGCGTCAGAGCCAGCGAAGCCCGCGCGTCATGCACGCGTCACAAGCTGCCGCTGCGGAGACCAGACCTCCGGCCAGTAAGCGAGAGCAAGTCGCCTCAGCGCTTCTCGGCGACCTGCGTTCTTGTCCGAATGATCGGTATGTCGCCATCGCCGACCGCCGCGAACGCGGACCAGTAGAAGGGATGAGACGTATTCACGTCGTCCATCAGCTTCTCTTCCGAAAGACGCAGGGCGGTCACCGTCGGCGTGCCCGACGACGTCGTGAACAGGCCCGTTATCAGGCGCTGAGTCGCGTCGAAGTCATCCGGCACCGGCCAGTGACTGGCGATGACGAGCCGCCCGCCCGCACCCACGAACGCGCGCACGAGGCCGTCGAGCGCGACGTCACCCCCGGTTCCGAGACCAGCGCTCTGCGTTGCAAGCGCCGTCGCCTTCCCGGCCGTGTCGCATGCCGAGAGGATCACGATGTCGGCGTCCAGCTTCAGGTCGAAGATGTCGCGGAAGGTCAGTAGTCCGTCCGAGCCTTGGCCACCGAAGCTGGTGAGAAGCGCCGGCTGCGTGGGGCATTTCGGCCGCGCAGCGGTTACAACCCCATGAGTCGCGAAATGGATGATGCGATACTGGTTCAGATCGGTCCGTGATGAAATCGCAGTATCGGTAAAGCTGTCGCCCGTGACGATCTGAACGCCGCCGGGATCGAGGCGCGCCATGATGTCACCGGCGATGTGAAGCTCGCGCTCGGAGATCGGCCTTTGCCAGGAGGAAAGTGGAAGGATGCAGTCGCGGTCGGCGGCTGCCGGCACGAGGTCCGCTCCCTCAATCGGCGGCGTGTTGTGCCCAAGCCCCAGATATTCCCTGGGCCCCGCTGAGGGGGGAGCCTGGCGAAGCTCAACGAAAGAGTGCGGCGAAACGGCGGTGCTGATGTCGCGGCCGCGCCCGAACCAGTGGATGCCGGTGAAGTCGAAGTCCGCGTCCGGGTTCGCCTTGACGCGATTGTTATAGAGATCGACCGATGCCTGGTCGACGACCAGCGGGTTCGGAGGCATCCGAAGCATTGCCCCGTCCGGCTCGAAGATCAGGTGGCGGACATCCCTCAGCTCTGCGTCGAATGGGCCGAACAGCTCCGTGTAGAGCTGATGCGCAAGCGCAACGTCGTAGGCATAAGTAACCTGCTTGCCCTTCTCGACAGCCGAGATGGTGTCGCGAAGAGAAGCCACCTGGCCGTCGAGATCCTTGGCCGTCAACGCAAGCTTCATCGCGCGCGCGGAATTCGGCGTGGCCATCAGCGTGTAGATGCTGTCTTCGACGATCGTCATTCGGAAATAGGCTTCGCCCGGCCGAAGTGCTTTCTGAAGGTCCGCGAGCGCGAGGACGTCGCTGGATACGGCGCGATAGCGCGGGAAAGCTGCAAGCGAGGCCTGGGTCGCGACCTCGCTCTTGCGGGCAACGTCGAGGTCGGCTGCAAGCGCGCTCATCCGCATCTGATCTTCGGGCGAAGGGTGCGCGAGCTCCTGAAGATGGGCGAGCGAAATACGCGTGCGCTCGACCTGGCGAGTCAGTGTCACCGCCTGGCGGAAGAGACGCGATGCCTCATCCGTGCCGCCGCTGAGTTCGCGGGCAAGCACAGCCTGGGTCTGGGCGAGGCCCGGCCGCATCATCAGCTGCGTGGTCGCGAAGATTTCTTCGGTCGCAGCCGGATCGCCCTCTTTCTTGAGAAGGATGTCCACATAGGGCCGAAGGACGCGAGCGAAAGACGGAGGAAGGTCGTTAGCGTCGGCTTGCGAATGGACAATGTCGCGGAACATCGCCTCGGCCGCGTTGATGTCGCCGGTGCGGGCTAGGAAGCCGGCGAGCCTGGCACGCGTGTTGAGGAGTGCGGCCGACCCCGGGTAATTCTCCTCGAGGATCGCAACACCCTGACGGTACAGGCGATCGGCCTCGGCATTATTGCCAGCCTCCTCGGCTATCGCTCCCAGGTCGCCAGCGATCTGGGCACGCATCCATGCGATGGACGCGACCCGTCCTCCGCGAACCGCCTCAAGTTTCGAATCCGCCTCGCGCAGAGCAGCACCGGCGCCACCATAATCGCCGCCGACTCGAAGCGAAGTACCGCGTAGCTGCAGCGCCTGGCCGTCGAGGATCTCCGCTTTCTCTTCCGGAAGCAGCTGGTCAGATGCGCTTCCAAGCTGTCCGGCGACCTTCGATTCCGAGTTCAGCCGCTTGGATACGACCGAATCGATCTCGAGTGTGCCCTTATCACCTGTCGTTGTCGTCGAGGTGAAAGTCGGAACAGGCTTGTCGAGTTCTTTCAGCGCGTTTGCAGCCTGACCCTGATTGAGCAGGTGCATGGCGCGGTAATTGCGCAGCCGGCGTCCGTCGAGCGGATCGCCGCCCACTAGGCTCGCAGCACGGGAGAAAAGTGAGTCGGCTTCCGCGAAACGGCCAAGGTTCGATTTCTGAAGCGCCTCGTTGATGACTGCTTCCGCGCGACTGATCGGCGCGTTGCCGGCGTTGCTTACAGCGGCGAAGAATTCGGCCGCGTCGGCATAACTGCCGACGTTGTTGCGTCGGTAAGCTTCGGCCAGAGCCCTCGTCGCGTCGAGCGTGCCTGCCTGGACACGCGCGAAGGCAGCAGGATCACCCGCGCCGGTGGTTGCAATGGACACTTCGCCGTCGATCGGCTTGTCGGCGACAATGCTCCGCAGCCCAAGCTGGAGCGCACTGTCGTACCCGGCGAGGCCTTCCGCAGCGAAGAATTCCTTGCCGCGCCGATATTGGTAAACGCGGTAGCCGACGTCTGCGTCGTTCAGCTTGCAGTCCAATATCTCGACCCCGCCGAGTCCTTCGACGGTGCCGGCGTGAGCGGCGCCGCACGTTACTTCGCCGTTGCGCGCCTCCCCCAGCCTTGCTTCCGGATTACCGCTCCTGAGATCATACAATTTGCCGATTGGCAGTGCCGCGTCGCGACACGTCACCGAGTAGCCGGCATCGAACATTCCGCCGAGCGCCGGGTCGTTGGCGACCGGCTGCGCGGAGCAATAACTCGAACCACTGGTGCCTATCCGAAAACTGTCGCGCACGCTGAGCGGCGCCGCCGACCCGGTAGGGGCGAGCGCCATCGACGAGAGCAGGGCTGCAAGTGCAAAGCCGGACTTGCGCATTGTTACCTCCGTCAATTCGGCCCGCCAGGACCGTCGTTTCCGCTCGTGATCGGCTCGTCGATGACGTCCTGCGTCTGGAGCGGGCCCGTATTAATTAGATGGACCGAGGCGTCCGTTGTCGTGTCGCCGTCATCGGTCCCCTCGTCGTCATCGTCATCGGCAGTGTCGGACTGGTCGCCTGGATCGGTATCCAGCAACGGGCCCACGACGGAATCGGATGATGCGACTTCCGGAGGCAGCGGCGGCTCGGTCGGTCCGGAATCGCCACATGCGCCGCTGCTGAACAGGCAGCTGTTCACGGCGGAGTCGGACGTCGTTCCGCCGGAACCCGTAACGTCGACGAGCTTTGCGAACTCGTCATTGCCGATGACCGTCCCGTCAGACGCGATCTGGCGACCGAAGATGACGACGGTTGCCTGGTCCGATCCCTGATTGGCGATATCGAGGCCTCCGGTTCCGACCGTAAGGCCGGCGAAGTCGTCGGCCGTTCCGCTATTCTGGACGAGGAAGCTGCTGCCGAGCATCGTCACATCGATCGCACCCGCCTGGACATAGCCGTCCGGGTTCACAACCCCGCCATTCGTCTCGAGGGCTGCGTTGCGTCCATCGAAATCCGGGTTTTCTTCGAGCTGGTCGATCAGCGCCTGGCTCGCGACCCATATATCGTGCGCCGTGAGCGACAGCGTGCCGGCCAGATCGCCATCGTTATTGGTCATCGATATGCCGCCGGTGTCGGTGATCACCTCGATCCGGTCGCCCGCATTCAACGCAAGCGAATCTTCCGGCCCTGCATTCACGAAATCGACCTGGCCACGAACGATGATCGAGCCACCCGTGTTCACAGTGACGTTGCCCACGCCCGGCCCATCCGTCTGGCTGCCCTCGACGACCACATCGAAGATATTGATGTCCGGTGCAGCTCCTTCGCCATTGCCGATCGCATTGAAGACGAGTGCGTCGGAGCTGATGTCACCGTCTTCGTTCAGATAATATCCGTCAGACCCGCCGTCACCTTCGCCGATGACAATTTCGTCGTTTGTGGCGTTGAGCGTGATGAGATGGGTGACCCCGGCGACGCCGAGCGATGCGCCATTGGCGATCTGGATGTCATCCGAAGTCACCGTGATGGTCGGTGCGGACACGGTTCCGGCGAAGCTTGCAAGCGTTCCGGCACGAAGATTGACCGATGATTGTGCGGCCACATCCCCAAGGTTCAGCCCCGTGCCCGCCGCCGCCTGGAGGAGGCCGGTCGTAATCGGGCCCTCGACGGTAATGGAGCCGCCCGTCGCAACAGGATTCGCGGCAAGTACGACGCTCGGGTCGAAGTCGTCCGGTCCGCCCGCGGCAAGGAACATCGAGGCGTTGCCAATGTAGACCCGGCCGCTGGAAGCTGTAGCGATCCCGCCCGTCAACATGTCGCCGCCAACCAGCGCAAGGAAGACATCGCCGGCATTCACATCGCCGGTGGTGAGATCGCCCAGCGTTGCAAAACCGACGCTTCCCGGTGAGCTGACATCGCCGACGTCGATGGAAGTGGCCGACGCGATTCCGACCGAGAAATCGCCGCTGCCTTCCTGGCCCTGGACGACTGGAGCCACCGTGATGTCACCAAGGTGGATCGCGCCTTCCGCGTCTCCTCCAATGTGGGTCGAAACGAAGATATTGCCGCCGCTTACAGACCCGCCCGACGAGAACTCAAAGCTGTCGCCATGGACGTTGCCCAATGAGATGCTGCCGCTCGCATCCAGGTCGATTGCGCCGCCCAAGAGGTTCCCGACGGAGATTCCTCCGTCAGCAGCTAAGAACATGTTGCCGGCGGAGGACAGATTGCCGGCGAAGATGTCTGTTCCGGACGTCAGGGTGAGCGAATCGTTGGCGTTGACGTCTCCGATGAGGATTCCGCCAGTCGCGTCGAGCGTGATGTGGTCGCCCGCTAGCGCGATGTTCGAAAGAATCGAGCCGGAATGCACGTCGAACACGTCGGCCGTGACTACGCCGCCTGAGCCGTCGTCGAGGAAGTATACCAGGTCGGTCGCATTGGCGACGAGCGAGTTCGAAACGTCGATGTGTCCGCCTGCAGTCGTGATAAAGAAAAGCGAACCTCCCGAATTGATGTCCAGAGAGCCGGCGAGAATCTGTCCGCCCGTGCAGCTGCAGTCGCCTGCCTGGAACGCAACGAAGCCGCCGCTGCCAAGCGCTTGAATGTCGGCGGCGCCAATGTTGGCGGTCGTCCCGGATCCAGCGCTCACCAAGACCCCGCCGCCGAATGAGCCGCCGCTCGTAAGGGCGTCGAGCGAGCCGAGGTTCAAACTTCCGGCCTGCCCATCATCGCCCAGCGAGGTCATTAGCTCGACGACGCCGCCGAACGAGCTGCCTTGGGCGACCGCTGAAAGCGAGTCCGCATGTATCGAACCGCCCGATACCTCGACATTCACCGAACCGCCTGAGCCGGAGGGGTCGCCTTCGCTGCCAGCGCCACCGCCCGCGTTGGCGCTCGCACTGAGCGTCGCGGTGCCCAGCTCGATGCTGGTCGTCACTCCCGACGAAAAAGAATCGGACATGAGGTTTACGAAGCCGCCAAAAGCATCCCCTGCGATTGCACCAGTCCCCCCAAGCGCATCGACGCTCGCGGTGAGGATGTTGCTGGTGAGGCTCCCGCCTTCCAGAGCTTCAACCCAGACGTCGCCCCCGGTTGCAGTCCCGCCTGCCCCGCTGACGGCGTTGCCGCCCGTCGCGAGCGCGTCGACGAGAGTGGTTCCGCTGATTTGCGCCGTCCCGCTGCCGTTGACGGTGAACTCCGAGTCTCCGCCGGACGCACTGCCGCCATCGGCGGAGCCGCTTCCGCCGACCGCATTGCTGCCCACGATGACGTCGCTCGCGGCGAGCGAGCCGTTCACGGTCAGCGTCCCGCTTCCTGCATCCGCGTCGCCGCCGTTGCCCGCACTGCCGGCGCCGCCCTGCGCCTGGCCGGTGCTCTGCACCAATCCAGCGGACAGCGATCCATTAATCGTCATGACAGAATTGCCGCCGTAGGCATCTCCGCCATTCGCGCCGGTTCCACCGTTGCCAAAGGACGTGACGAGAAACTGGTTGATGAAGTTGGCCGACAGGGAGTCGACGACAGCCTCGCCATAGCCGCCCTGCCCTACGCCGCCGTCACCCATGCCGGTGCTTCCGGTTCCGCCGGCGCCGCCGGCGCCGTTGCTGCTGGCCGTATAGGAGCTCGAGTTGACCGCTGAAGCGCCCGCCGCCCAGAACGTGGTCGCTCCGCCTTCGCCATAGCCGCCGTTGCCGCCCACACCTGCGGAACCCGTGCCACCGGTGCCGCCGCGGCCTCGCGTGACCGCAGTGATGTTACCAGAACCGAAGGTGCCGCCGCCGATGCTAAGCTCAGTCGATCCGCCATAGCCTCCGCCACCTGCGCCGCCTGTACCGGAGGTTCCTCCGACGCCGCCGAGACCGTTTGCGTTCAGTACGACCTCCGACAGCCCGACGACTGTCGTGGCCTCGGATCCGGGTACGTCGATGATAATGCCCGCGTAGCCGCCATAGCCGTCGCCGCCATTGCCATTGCCGGTCGCCGCGCCGCCGAGTGCGCGAGCGGTAAGGTCGGTGTCTCCGCCCACGTGAAGATCACCCCCGCTGGACGTGATCTCGACTATGGCTGATCCGCCGTACGACTCGCCGCCACCTGATACGCCATTGCCGCCATTGCCGATTTCGTCGTCTTCCGAATTTTCGTTGGCGACCGCCCTGATGTGGAGCCCAGCTTCGGCATTTAACGTGCCGCCATCAATGACGAGGTTCGCGCTGCCGCCTTCCGACGCACCGCCAAACCCGCTGCTGCCGTTGCCGCCGGTAGCGCTGGCATCGACGGTCGTGTTGTTGGAATTGACTGTTCCGAGGACACTCAATGTCGAAGTGCCGCCGTTCGCGTCGCCGCCATTCGCACCATTGCCGCCGAACGCTGTGGTCGCGAGATCGGCATCACCGTTGAGCGCGCCGTCGGCGAGGATGTCCATCGTCGCATGACCGCCGAACGCATTGCCGCCGTTGCCGTCGACCGTCGATCCGAGGCCGCCATTTCCGGCAAATGCCCGGTCGTAGGACGACACGACGGTCGAGTTTATGACCGTGCCGATGATGATCGAGGAAAAGCCCCCGGTTGCGCTTCCGCCGTTACCACCCGCGCCGGCGGAGCCCTGGCCGCCGTTTCCACCGCGAGCGGTCGCGAAAGTCTGCAGCTCTGCGGTCGTGATGTTTCCGCCGCAGAGCTCGGTCGTCGCCTCGCCGCTAATGCCGTTGCCGCCGTTTCCTCCGGCGAGGCCGTCTCCGCCAAAGCCGCCCTCGCCGTTCGCCGCGACGAAGGCATTTGCAAGCTGGACTGTGATGGTCGCTTCGGGCTGAAGGAAATCGGTGACATAGAACTCGGCGTTGCCTCCGTAGCCGTCGCCGCCGGCGCCCCCGGTCCCGTCCACACTGCCGATCCCGTTGCCCCCATGGCCGCCGGCCTGGACGCGGAAATCGCCTCCAACGTGGAGCGTTCCGCCAGCGCTCGCGCCTTCGCCACCGCCGATGAAGGCTGATGCAGTCCCACCATAGCCTGTGCCGCCGATCATTCCGTTGCCGCCGTAACCGTCGGCAAACAGCAGCAGGCGGCCATCCGCGGTTACGGTCCCGCCGTCGATGAACAGGCCGTCGAAGCCGCCCATGCCCTGACCGCCCTGGCCGGTCGAACCGCCCCCAACGCCCTGCGCGAAGAAGTCGGCATTCGAGCGGAAGTGGATGTTTCCCCCCTCGCTGGTGATAAGTTGGACACTGCCGCCGTTGCCCGCGCCGCCGGTTCCGTCAGGGCTCGAGATCAGTTGGCCGCCAATGCCTGAAGCGCTCGCGACGGTCGTGCCGTGTACGTCGAGAGATCCGGAGGTGATTGCCGCTATGGATGCGATACCTCCGGTTCCGGTTCCGCCGGTTCCGCCGGATGCAAGGGCGCTGTAACTTCCATTGCCCTCCGCCAGCACCTCGAGATTGCCGGTGATGCCGAGTGATCCGCCGTCGCTCGCGACCACCTGCGCCTGTCCGCCGAAGGAGTTTCGGCCATCCAGGCCGTTATCGATCGTGTCCCCGAATCCCATCGCCTGGACGCTGGCGTTTCCGCCAATCGTCAGATTGCCGCCTTCGGCACCGATCCCTGCAAAGCCGCCTGTCGACGTTCCGCCATAATCGGTAACGAGGTTCACCGTCGGGCTGGAATTCGCAGTGACCGTTGCGTTGCCCGCAATGGACATCGAACCGCCAGTGAACGCGTCGATCAGGGCCGATCCGCCATGCGCATCGACGGCATCGCTTTCGTTGTTGCCGACGAAGTAGCGCAAGTCGTCAGCGCTTACTCTCGCGTTACCGCCAACGGTGACGGTGTCGCCGTCATTGGCGACAAGCGACGCGCCGATGAGTCCCTGAAGGTAGACATTGTGATCGAAGTTGAGGGTCCCGCCGCCGCCTGTGGCGATCACTGCGCCGGTTCCGAATGCGGAGACGCTGGACGAGAAGTCGCCGCCCTCGATATCGATGCTCGCGCTTGGACCGCCGATCGCACCGCCACGATTGAAGTCGTTGATAACGACGTTGCGGCCCGCGTCGTGACTGACGCTGTAACCGGCGGAGAGGACGATCTGCCCGTTGTCGACGGTCGCACCGACGGCGTCCGTGAAGCCGACGTGGCCGCCGGTCAGGAGCATGCTCAGCGCATTGTTCTTGGGGACGGCCACCATGTAGATGGTGTGCTGGTCGGAAGGCGCCAGGTTACCGGTGCCAGTCGTCGTGCCCGTGTGGACGATTCCGTTCGCGTCGTCGGTGCCCAGATCGACGGAAATGTCGAACAGCCCCTGGTCGAACGTCATCGTCAGCTGCTCGGCCGCGACATAAGCAGCGGAGCCGTCGACGTTGACCGTTCCACCCTGCTCAATGCGCGGAGCGATCATCGCCACATAGCTGTCGTGGGCGTTGATCTGCGCGCCGGGCTGAACCTGGATCGATGAATTGGAATTGGGCGCCGAGAAGAAAGCGGAGAAATTGTCGCCGCTTGTTCCAAAGCCGTTGGGCAGGTCGGCCGTTGTAAGAAGCAAACCGCCTACGTCGAACACGGCATTCGAGCCGATGAGGATTCCGCCGGGGCTGTAGAACCAGATATTGCCGCCGATCGTGCTCGTCCCCTCGAGCGTCGAGACGACGGAGCCGTCGAGAAGGATCGAACGGCTGGGATCGTTCGGCACGATACGGTTGAGGACCGTATAGTCTGTAATTCCCGACGTGCTCGTAAACGTCGCTACATTGCCGGTCGGAAGGAAGTTGATCGGTCCTCCGCCAACAGCCGTGTCATTGGGCGACCAGTTGATCGTCGCGGTGTTGGACCCGATCGTAATCGTCTCTGTCGTGTTCGTGACCGGATTACGAACAACGCTTCCGACGGAGCTAGAAATCGTCCCGCGGAAGGCGCCTGCCGGAGGAGCGGCCTGGGCGTGCGCCGCCTGTGGAGTCACCGCAACGGCGGCAATGGCGAGGGACGCGCAGGAAAGCATCAGCGACTTGCGCCTAACGGCGAGTCGACGCGACAGAGGGTACGCAAGCGACATCATTTGTAGCTCCATGGCCATAGGCGCGACGTCAGCGAGATGAGGATCCTGGGCGCAGGCTTCTTGTCGTTTATCCCGATGCCGGTCATCGGAACTGCAAGGTTGGCGTCGAGCCAGAAGCGGTCGAAGCTTACGCGTGCGCCTGCGCCGACAGAATTGAGGTGCTTCGAACCGGCGATGATGAACAGCCTGTCTAGGTTGCTCACGCGGGCGTGGTCCCAGAAGACGTAGCCTTCCGCGGCAGGCTTCTTCGGGTTCGCCGAAACGGTGCTTCCGACACGAATTTCTGCCTGGGTTCCCCAGCCGCGATCGCCGAGCAGCGCACCCGGATCATATCCGCGCCCAACAGTGTAATTGCCTGCCGAAAATTCCTCGAAGCTGAGGAGCGGCTTCCACGCATATTGGCCGCGAGCGCCGAGGGACAAGGTCAGCTTCTGCATTGGCCGCCATTCGCCATAGAGCAGCGCTCGGACGACAGCCGCCGTAGCAAGGCCTTCGACCCGGCTCGGCGGAACGTCATTCGGACCGAGGCAGTTGGCTCCCGCCGGACCGCAGGGATCAGTCGCCCCCAGGATATCGAGGCCTTTGCGGAACTCGAGGAGGCTGCTCATGCGCCACAGGGGCTCGGCGAGGGAATGTCCGTTCGCGAACTGTGTGTCGATCGCATCAAAACCGAGCCGCATGTACCCGACCCGCAGGTGATCGCGAGTGAGGGCGATCGTGTTCAGGTCGACGTCCTGGTCGATGTAATCCATTCCAATCGATCCGCGCAGCGTACGCGCGAGCGAGCGGAAGATCGGATAATCGGCCTGGAGCGTTGCGAGCAGCGTCCGGGCCTTGATGTTGGTGCCCTTCGGCTGGATCGTCGGATTGGCCCAGGCGTAAGTGAATAGCCCGCCAATTCCGAGACCTTCCGATCCGATGTGGAAGTCGTGCCCGATCTGCAGGGTTCGCTGCTCTTCGAAGTCAGCGGTGGTAAAGGCCGCGAGCGTGGTTCGATCAGCCAGCCCGGTGAGCCCGAAGAACTGCGCGCGAACCAGCCCTCCCCAAGGGCCGAGAGCGTCTGATCCGCCATTCTGGATGTT
>Ga0207701_10006326_pt1 | contig 11835 bp, 14 predicted proteins | sample KBSSwiSSwithPhiX_FD_184294 | JGI IMG/M metagenome (GOLD analysis project Ga0207701, IMG submission 184294) | Switchgrass rhizosphere bulk soil microbial communities from Kellogg Biological Station, Michigan, USA, with PhiX - S5 (SPAdes) (version 2) | ecosystem: Environmental > Terrestrial >...
GCGAGCCGCCCGCCGCCGCAGCCGATGTCGAGCAGTGCGTGCTCAGGTCTCAGTCCCTGCGAGATTAGAAAATCCCGCTGCAATTCCCCGTGGCTGTCCCAGTTGTCCCGGCTCGCATCCGCGCCCGCCGCCGGGCCGATCCCCTCGGTGAGTACCCGTCGATCGGTGTGCATCGCATAGGCCGTGAGATAGTCAAACTCTGCGTAGATCGCCACCGTCTTCGGGTCACGTCGCGCCTTGGGCGGCAAGGCCGCGAGCTCATCTGCCGTCAGCCGGTCGGTCATGCGGCGTCAAGCACGGCCACCAGCGCCGCATACTTCGCCGCGACCGTCGGGCGCTTGTCTTTCAGGTACTGCCACTTCGGGGCGATCTCTGGCCGATACTCCGCGAGCAGCGCGCGAAAGAGCTTCGCGCCCTGCTCCGTCGCCCCGCGGTCGCACAGGAACATCGCCGCCCCGCACATCCAGCGCGGGCGCATTCCGGGCTGTAGCCGCTCGCGCCAGCGACTCCAGGTGTCGATGATCTGTGCCGGGGTCCACTGCGTGAGTGGCCGGATCGGCTTCGGGCTCACCTTGCCCGTCACCCGAAAGATGGCCGTCGTGCCCGGATAGACCGAGTCCACAAATGCGATCTGCCCCGCCTGCTCGAGCGGGTCCAGGCACGCCGGGAGGTCATACGCTGGGAAGTACGCGAAGTCCTGCCACGCCATGTGCGCGCCCTCGGTGAGCGAGCGCCCGAAGACCTGCAGCACTTGCACGATCTCTTTCACCCGTTTCGGACCGTCGGCGACCAGCAACGAGATCGGCCAGCCATCCCAGCGCTGCGCGAGGATCTCGCCCTTGTGCGCCTGCACGTACTCGTTGAGCGGTCCTAGGTTCTCGCGGAACTGGTCATACATTTTCTTCGGCAGCGGAAATCCCGCCTTGTAGTCGTGGATCGCCTGCCACTGGAAGCGGTCATAGGCGTGCATCCGCGACTTCACGCCCGCATCGCGCAGCCCCGCGGCTAAAAAGACCGTCGCCGCCCCGAGCCAGGTGCCCAACTCCACGACCGTCCCCTGCGGGGCGGCCGCCTTCGCGAGTTCGTAATACGCGAGCCGCTCGGCGCCGGTCGTCATGGCGGGAATGTCCCGCGCGCCCTCGTGCAATTCCGGGTGGAAGGTCACGGGCTCGAATTGCACGTTCACGTCTTTCAATTCTCCACGCACCCGCACCAGCACCGAGTCGAGCTTGAGCGCCTTTGCCATCGGGATACGGTGGTTGCCCTGGTTGCCGATCACGAGTGTCCCGCCCGGGCCGATCAACACCGGGATGCTGTTCTCCGGGTCTTCGCGAAAGCCGTGCTGGCGCAAGTCCGCGCACAGCGCATCGACCCGGGTGTAATACTGCTCGGCCAGCGCTTCCATCGTCTCGCAGCCCCGCACCTCGCCATCGCGCGCCAGGCGCCGTGCATAAATCTCCGTGAAGAGCGGCGTGTCCTCCCAGCGCTGGCCCTCGACATAGCGCGCCATGATCGAGCGATGCTTGATCGTGCCCTCGAGCGGCGCGTAGGGCTTGCTCGCCCACTCGGCCGCCTCAGTCTCATCGAGGTCACAGGAGAGCTTGTGGGTCACCGCGAAGGGCGACACCCGAACGGCGTCGATCACCGCACGATCCCGACAACGATCGGATCGCCCTCCGCGACGACTGTGTCGATGGTGTATCCGGCGCTCTCGAGCAATAGTCGCATCCCCGGCACGGAGGCCCAGCGGTTGAAGTAGCCGACGGTGTCGTGCGGATTGAACGAGTGTCGCGCCGCCCGATTACCGTTGCCGCACAGCACGACGCGCGACACACCTTCCGCCGCCGCATAGGCGATCACGGCGGGTGCATCGGCGCGCAGGTAATACATCGTCCGCACCGCGACCAGTGTCGCCTTGCCCTGCAGAAGGTGCAGATGCTCGCGAATGTCCCCGACAAACAAGGTCGTCCCCTTGACGCCCCAGTGCTCCCGCAGCCGCAGCGCCTCGCGGTGCCGCTCCTCGCGAAGCTCCAAGCCCGTGACCTTGGCGCCACGCCGGGCGAGCATCAATGACAGGACACCCTCAGCGGAACCAATCTCGAGCACCGGCGAGCCGGTGATGTACGGCAGGAGCCGCGTATACTTGGGCGGAACCTTACCCGCCCAGATGTCCGCCTTGGCCTTGCGGTAGGCGAGCGACGAACGCTGCACTCCATCGTCCGCCATTCAAACCACCTCAACGACCGGGATCTCGAGGAAGATGCGCGCCGTGGCGGTATCCGGCAGCACGCCCGCGATATTAAACACCCGCTCGCCGTCGGAGCTCTGCCAGACAATCCGTTGCTTCGCATTGAAGCCCGGGCGCCATCGAACCGTAATGACAACCGAGGTCGTCACCTGGATCTGCCCGCCGCCCACCGCCTCGCGCACTACGCGAAACATCACCTCGGCATGGACATCCTCAAAGACGGGCACCCAGTCGATCACCTCGACCGCCCCGGTCGAGCTGTCCTGCGCTTCCACGGGCTCTTCAAACGTCACTCGATGCCGCAGACGCCCCGCCCGGATGCCGACCATCAGGCCACCTGTGCGTCTGCGGTAGTCAAGACCGGGAACTCCTTATCGAGGGTCGACACCTTGAGCCCCTTGAGCGCGCTGCCCGGCGTGCAATTGACCACCTGTACGCCTTGTGCGCCGAGATACGCTGCGAGGCTTTGAAAGTTCCGAATCCACAGATGGAAGCGGCCCTTCGAGTTACAGGGCGCCGGGTGATTGCCAAAGTAGTGCCGCCGTCCCGTCACCTCGCGCATATCGAAACCCACGAGCAAAATGCGCGTTGCGCCAAAGTGCGCCGCAATATGCACCGCCTGGTAGCCCGAGTTGCCCCCGCTCACCATGTGCGTCGGGCGATCGTCAAACGGCGCCCGCGGCGAGAAGGCGACGTTATGCAAGCCCTCCCAGGTGAGCCCGTTCATGCTGGTGATCTTCAAGCCCGCAAACGCCATCGCCCGCGCTTGATACTGGCGCCACCATTTCGCATCCGACGCAAAAAGCACGTCGGCCCACGGGGCCGGCGCCCGCATGAGCTCCCCCGTCGTACTGTCGACCGTATCAATGCCGACATTGTTGACCGCGATCGTCCGGCAGCGCCCACGGAGCTGCGCACAGACCGCCGCCGACATCGACGGCCCTGCGGCCAGGACCGCACACGTCTCGCCCGGCCAGGCCCGCGGCACGGCCCACGGCGTACCCACTATCCGAGGGCGGGCTTTCGCAACGGATAGAGCAACGCCCGCACGGGCGCGGGCGGATAGTTGTCCCATTTCTCCATCTCCGCTCCGTCGCGGTCGCGGTACAGGATGCCGACGTAGATCAACACCGCCTGAGCGATCGGCCCGGCGAAGTCGGGCGGATCGGTGAGGCTGGTATCGGTGGCGAAGCCTCCCGAGGAATCGGGACCGCCCGAGGACTCGAAGCCCCCCGACGAGTCGAGATACCGGTCGGCGCGGTCCTTGAGATAGTTGATGACGGCGCCGGACGCCGCCTCGATCAGCGCCGTGATGTAGGCGTCGTCGAGCGTGAAGGTCGGGTCGATGCTCAACTGCTGCTTGGCCGCCGTGAGGCTCACGAGCGCGACCATTACCACTTGCTCCCGTCGTGCCCGAGTTGCGTGAGATCGCGCCCGTTGCGCCCCGCCTTGCCCGTATCGCCCTTCTCGCCTTTTTCGCCATCTTTCCCGTCCCGTCCGCGCTTCACGAACAGCCGCCAGTGTGCGGACTCCTCTGGCTTCCCCCCTGGCTCGTCGGTTTGCTTGATAAACGACGACCCGCCCCACGTAACCACGTCGCCTTTCCGGTACTGCTGGCCGTCTTTCCAGATTCCACGCTGGATCGGTACCGGGAACGTGATCGGGTGCTTGACCTCGCGCCGCAGATCCTTGAAACGCAACATGCAGGTGCGCTCGTCGGTCTGCTCGACGGAGAAGTGACGGAGGTCGAAGCCGTCGGCCCCGTCGACACCATCCTTGCCGTCTTTGGGTCGTGGAATGCGGTCAACCATCGCCTGCAGCATGTCCGGCAGCCGCCGCTCATGCTCTAGCACGTATTGCGCAAACCGCGCTTCAAGCAGCGCATTAACGCGCGCGGTGATTTCCGCCTCCGACACCATCGGCCCCGGGTCGCCGCGATCACCCTTGTCGCCTTTCTCGCCCTTCAGCCCGATTCCTGACTCGCCACGATCACCCTTGTCGCCTTTCTCGCCCTTCAGCCCGATTCCTGACTCGCCACGATCACCCTTGTCGCCTTTCTCACCGAGGCCCGGCGGTCCGGGCTCACCGCGATCACCTTTCAGTCCGATGCCGTCCTCGCCTTTGTCTCCCTTAATCCCAACACCCGGCGGTCCGGGCTCGCCTCGCTCGCCTTTCTCACCGATGCCGGGATCACCTTTATCGCCCTTGTCTCCCTTCTCCGGCAGCGGGCGCAGCGTCCAGGCTTTCTCCAGGTCCGCCACCCGCGCCTCAAGCGGCGCGAGACTTCGCGCCACGAACGTGCGGACCGTGGTGACGATCTTTTCGCCAAATTGGCTAACGTCCGGCATTGATGATTTCCACCAGGATTACAGCGATGTCCAGGATGTCTTGATTCTCAATCCGCAGCCGCCGCGCCAGGTCCCGCGGCACCAGCGGCGGTCCCGGCCCCGCGCCCCGTTGCGGGATCACGGGCGGCGGGATGCCGGTGCCCACCTCGAGCACCGCGGCGCTGCCCGAAAGCACGAGCGCCCCGCCCGTCGCATCGAGCGTGATCGGCCCGGTCGTGAGCAGATCCGCCGCGCCGCCCGAAAGCAGCAGCGCCCCGCCGGTGGCGTGCAGCGTCGCCCCGGCAGTGCTCGCCAGGCTCGCGGTGCCGCCGCTGAGTAGCAGCGTCCCGCCGGTCGCCGGCAACACGACATGCGTCGTCGTGGCGAGGGTCGCCACCCCGCCCGTGAGCAGCAGCAGGCGGCCGGCGCCGACCAGCGTGACGTGCGTGGTCTGCGCGAAGGTCGCCGTGCCACCCGACAGCAGCAGGCTGCCACCACCCGCGGTCAGCCCGCGGTCGAGCGGCGCCGTCGCACCCGACAGCACGAGCGTCCCGCCCGTCCCGACGAGCGTGATATTGCCCGCCGTCTCGAGCGTCGCCCCGCCGCCGCTCAGGAGCAGCGTGCCGCCCGTGGCGGTCAACGTCGCGTTGGCGGTGTACGCCAGCGTCGCCGTGCCACCGCTCAAGAGCAGCGCGCCCGGGGCCGCCGTCAGCGTGCGCTCGAGCGCCGCCGTGCCCCCCGACAGGAGCAACGTCCCGCCCGCCGCCGTCAATCCGCGGTCGAGCGGTGCGGCCGCACCTGAGAGCGTGAGCGTCCCGCCGATCGCGTCGAGGATGACGTGCCCCGACGTGACCAGCGTCGCGGTGCCGCCCGCCAGGACCAACGCCCCGGCGGCCGCCGTCAAGCCCTGGTCCAGCGACGCAGCCGCCCCGGTCAGCAGCAGTGCGCCGCCCGTGCCCGCGACGGCCACGTTACCGGCGGTGTCGAGGGTGGCGCCGCCACCCGTCAAGACCAGCGCGCCACCCGTCGCCGGCAAGATGACGTGCTGCGTCGCCGTCAGCGTCGCCACGCCACCGCTCAGGACCAGCGTCCCGCCCGTGGCTGGGAGCGAGACGTGCGCCGTCGCGGTCAGCGTCGCCGTGCCGCCGGTCAGGACCAGCGCGCCACCGGTCGCCGTGAGCGACACATTGGCCGTCGCGGCCAAGGTCGCCGTGCCCCCCGAGAGCAGCAACGCCGCGCCGGTCGCAACGAGCGCAAAGGCCGTCGTGAGCGAAGCAGTGCCGCCCGTGAGAACGAGCGCCGCACCCGTCGCGGGCAGATCCGTCGATCCCGAGACCGTCGGTGCCAGCCCACCGACCGGGTAACTGACCTTTCGCTCGCTGACCCGGCGGAAGGTCGGCGGCGGCCAGCGACGTTCAGCCACAAATCACCACGGCCAGCGCGGCGGGATGTGCGGCGCCATCACGACGCTGGGCGTCTCCAGATACTCGACCACCATGATCGCGGCGAACGCGCAGTCATCCGTCGCCGAGGTCATCGCGATCGTGAAGGGCGCGGTGCCGCCCGTGGTCTGCCGGATCACCCGCGAGGTGAAGGCGCCGACGAGATCCTGCGTCGAGACGTTCGTGCAGTTCGTGCCCGCCGTCACCGGGGCGGTCAAGTCCGTGAGCCCGCTATACATCGCCGCAAAGGCCATGCCCGACCAGCCGCCCGTAATGAGCGCGACCGACGGATTGGCGATGTTCTCGTTTACACCGCCCTTCGAGGCGATCTGCAGATACGGCGTATCTGCGAGCAACGTGATCGTCACGCACTGGATGTCGTCGGTGGTCGCACCCGGCGTATACGATCGCGTCTGCGTGCCCTGCGGGATCGTCTGCGTCGGCGAGGCGAGCAACGCCCACCATTCCGCCGCACCCGCCTCGGTCGCCGTATCCGTGTTGCGCTGGATGCGCGTCATCGCCACACCGCCGTAACTCGCGGCGCTCACGTGATCGGTGGCGGACGTGCCGTGAATGAGCGCCATCAAGACGCCCTTCACCAGCGAGGCGTGCCCGCCGTGACTCGCGGTGTCAGGAGAAGTGGTGCCGGTCCGTATCGCCTCGGTGACCAGGTCGACGGTGATAGTCACGCAAGGTCACTCATCCCAGAAAATGTAGTAATCGAGGATCTGCCCGGTGCCGGTCGGGATGTAGATCCCGATCCCGTTCGCGGTCCCCTCTGGAATCTGCAAGCCCTCATCGCCAAACGTCCACACCCAGCCGCTGCCGACCGCCGCGCCGAGCGTCGTCTGCACGATCGTTCCGCCGCTGGTCGTGCCATCGCCGGTATGGCCCGCAAAGCCCGTACACACCGGCACCGCCTTGAGCGTGTTGTATTCGGCCTCGGTTAATCCGGTGCCGACGTTCGTTGCGGCCGAGAAGCGAATCACGCCAACGCACACCGCGACGGCCGTCGTATTCGCGACCCCGATCTCGCGAATGCTGCCGGCCCCGCTCGCCGGGGAAAAAAGCGACGCAATCGCGCGCACGTTGGTTCCGACGACCGTGCCACGGCCAGCGATGGAGTAACGAGCCATGAGAGTCCTCTAGTTGAGTCGGATGCCGCTGCGGATGACGTGCAGTGTTTCGGCTTGGTTCGAGATCGGCGGTATATCGGTCACCTGGTCCGGGCCGATGTCCCAACTGCCCGTGCGCGTCTCGCCGTGGATGTCCGTGCTGAATGGGTAGGTCGCATCGGCGGAGAGATCCACGCCCCGCCCCTGTGCGCCCGCATCACCTGCGGCCAGGTGGAAGTTATCCGCCGCCGCGTTGACGAAGGTAAACGTGGTCCCGCTGAAGGAACTCGTGCCCGGCGCCCCGCCGCCATCGTCCTCGGCGTTGTTGCTGGTGCCGGTGCCGCCGAAGGTGCCGACAAAGCCGCCCACGCCGCTGCTGCTCGCCAGGCAATTGCGCGCAATCGCGCCGCCGTCGTCATCGACGAATCCGAAACTGGCAGAGCCATAGGCACCGCAGTTATACATCCGACAACCGGCGCGCTGCGTGGGGAAGCCGTTCGTGCAATCAATCGCGATGCAGTTGATGTAGACCGTCGTCCCCGAAGCGCCGGCATCAAACGGCTGCTCGGCAAAGCCCCCGAGATTGCCGCCGCTCACCACGCCCCACACGATGCAATTCGTGGCTCGGCAATCGATGTTGGATAGCGTTTTGTTCGGGTGCCCCAACTGTACCCCGACCGCAGAACCCGTCGTCAGCGTCACTTTGATCTGCAGGCAGTCCAGTCGGACGTGACACACGCCGCTGGTGTGCAGCACGCTGTCGTCCGTCTTCTCCAGCCGATAGATGCCGCTATTCCACACGCCCGAATGGCGCTGCGCGCCCTGCGTGGTGACCAGCAGGTAGTTCGTGGGCGAGGTGACGAAGTCCCACGGCGCCTGGTCCACGTCGCTCGTGTCCGCAGCCGACCCCGAGCAATAGATCGTGTATGCGTCGGTCAGCGTGCCGGGCAGCGAATCAAGCGCCTCACGCAGCGTCGCAAAGGCACGGGTCGCCCCGGCCGTATTGTTCGTCGTCCCGTCGCCGCCCGCCGTGCTTGCGGTGTTGACGTAGCGCGTCTCCATCGATCAGTCGGTAACGGTGATGTTGGTCGGCGGATTGGGCGTCACGGTCGGACTACTCCCGCCACCGGTCAACGGGTGCGGGTAGGTGTACGGGATGTAGTACAGCGTCCAGGTGTTGGTCGCGGTGCACTTGTAGAGCTGTCCGTCCGGGCCGCTCGCCTTGCTGTTCCATTCGCCCTGGTCGGTCGCCCAGTAGGCGACTCCTGTCGTGCAGGTGTTCGGACGGTTGGCAAAACTACCGGAGCCAACGCCCGTCGTGCCGTTAAAAGACGTGTTCTCCGTGTACCACTCGCGATTCTGCCGAATGTGGCTTGCGTGCGCGGCGCACGAGGGCGAGGAATGCAGCTCCGGCACGTCCTGCGTCGTACCCGTCCCCTTGTAGTTGTTCCAGAAGTAGAACGGCATCAAGTCCTGCGCGTAGGCACTGCCCGGCGTCCAGAAGGCGTTGTCCTTCATCCGCCCGACCTGGTCCCGGCAGGCGTAGCCGCCCTGGCCGCTCGTGTTCTGGTCCCAGTTGCTCGAGCCGTTGCACTGGCCCGCCGTGCTCACCGATTCGCAGGCGCGTTGCAGATTGATGCGCATCGTCTGCGAGGTGGTGGGTACGCGGTTCTTGAACACAACGCCCGACCCGGAGCGCATGAACAAGAGCCCGAAAAAATTATCCGCACTGTCGGGCGTGTCCGATACGACGTTGCCGTACAGTTCCTTCCACTGCACGCCGCGGTTGCCGCCTTGCACGCCGTGCACTTCGGCGTATGGACGGTACGCCCCCGCTGCCGCCGTGATCGTGTTGAAGCGGACTACGTAGCGACCCGAATAGTTGGCGTCGATAAAGTTAATGAGCCCGCCTGTCGAGTGGATCGTATTGTCCTCGACGTACAACGATTCGGCGGAAATACCTACGGGCGCATTCGGCCGCGGCTCCTTGGCCCAGATGCGATGCTGCGCGGTGCCATCGCCAAAGCTGCAGGCGGTCCCGTCGGCCAGGAACCGCAGATTGATCACTTCGTTGTTGTCGTAGAGCACCGTCGGCACGATCGGGTTGGTTTCGTTGCAATTGACGGTCGGCTCGCCAACGATGTCGATCGACCCGTAGCCGCCGCCGGTGAAGGTGAGCTTGTTGTGGTGTATGCGATGGCTCTTGCCCGGCACCGCCGCATCGACGCGATGAATCAGGAGGCCACCGTTGCCCTTGAACTCGAAGCCGGAGATGACATAGGTCCGGCTCGGTGGGACTCGCAGGCAAATACCCGATGAGCAGGTGATGATCGTCGCGGTCTTGCCGGCGCCCGTGATCGTCAGGTCCTTCGACGGCAGGGTGATCGTGTTCCACGTCGCCGACCCCGACGACACCTTGATCGTGTCACCCGACGACGCCGACGAGAGACAGGATGAAACCGATGACTGGTCCGCGCTCGCCGTCCAGGTCGGACTCGATCCGGTACAGGCCGCCTCGGCCTGCAAACCGAGCATGAGCAACGCCGCGCCCGCGAGGATCGCTCGTAGTGCGGTGCTCATGGCGAGGGTGCCTCGCAATCAACGACCACCGTCTTCGGCCGCCGCCCGGTGGTCCAGGTCACGTACATCGCGCGATTCACCGCGTAATACCCGGTGTCCTCGATCTGTCGGTTTTCGTCACACGGCACCCCAAGCGGCACGGTGCCGACGATCCCGTCGAGCACGTAGCGCAGTTGCAATTCGTTCGGCTTGACCGCAAAGGCCGTGGTCGAGGCCGTCACCACGCCCGTCGGGGGCGGTGGTTCGGCGTTGCCGGTGACCGTGACGGGCGCTGCGCTACCCGTACTGCCCTGCACATCGACGCTCACAGTGCTACTGAGATCGGACTTCGCGCCGGCCTGGTTCACGGCCTTGGTGGCAAAGTAGTTCATCCCGACCGGCAGATTTTGAAACACGTAGCTCGTTTGTGGATGCGCGACGGCGACGCCGACCGCCGTCGTGAGATCACCGGCGGTCGCTGCGCGATACGCCTCGGTGTGTTTCGGGTCGGTGTAGTTCGACCCGTCGCTGTTCTTCGTGGGATTCGCCCACGAGAGCGTCTTCGGGGCCACCGCCCCGGCGCAACTCAAGTTGAACGTGGTCTCGCCCGCGGCGCCTGCGACCTGCTCGGTGCCGCTCGGCGTTTTGGCCCCGCTCCAGCCGCCGCTCGCCGTGCAGCCGGTCGCCTCGGGCGCATTCCACGTGACGGTGAGCGTGGCGGGCACGGTGAAGGTGCGCGGTTGCACATCGAGCGACACGGCAATCGTTTGCGCACGCGCGGCTGTTCCCAGCAGCAGGAAAAAAACTGCCAGCCCTGCCGTGCGTCTCATGTCAGCCGTCTAAGGTGAATATCTCGAAATTCGCATCGAGATTTAAGGTGAACGTGTTGGTGTCGGTGAGGCTCACGGTGGAGCCGTTGTCCCAATACCCGACGAGCGCATCGTTTGCGTGTGTATCGTCGTACAAGACGACGTAGCGGAAGGTGTCAAACGTCCCGCCACTCGCCGTCCACACCTGATCCGCCCCGCCGGAGAAGCGCCAGATGCCGGTACCCGCCGAAGTTTCCGCCCAGGTATGCGTGATCGTTTTGGCAGCATAACCGCCCGTCGCGCTGATTTCCGTCAAGTCGCTTTTGTCGTCGTGCGTGTCGACGTTCGGCGCGGTATTGGTAAGAAACAGTTTGAAGACGTGCCCGGTCGAAGTCGTGAGGTCGATGTCCCCGTCGCCCAGGCGGCGCTTGAATTCATCAAAGAACGTTAGCGTGGCAATGGCCGCTGCTCCTTATTTAAGCTGGCGTGATTACAAAGGCCAAAATAAAGCCGTTTTCATCCCGTTCCGTGATTCGCACGTTGTAGGCGCGTGCCACGGGTGGCAGCACAGTGATCTGCGGACCGTCGACTTTCACCACCGGCGGCGGCAGTTGCGGAACATCGAACTTCACTTGCGTCGGCTCGGGCGCGGCGAAGTTGAAGTGCATGTTCGGCGGGATATTTTCCGGTACCTTTACGGTGACGGGCGTCTCCGGGACGTGAACGGTCACCTGCGCGGGCGCACGTTTCGCCATCGTGTCGCGCATCGCCGTGAGTGTTTCGTTTAAGTCCGCCACCTGCCCGGCCACCAGTGGCGAGTCGTCGCGGTTACGCATTGCTCAATTCCCGCGCGATGTAGTCGGCGAGCTCGGCCTCGGGATCGCGCGTCTCGAGCGCTGCGAGCCGGGCCACGAGCGGCGCGATCAATGCCTTGGCCTCGTCCTCCCCGTTGGGCGCCGGCAGCGCGGGAGCCGTGGTCGGCGCAGGCGTCGGCTTGGCGAACGGTTGATTTGCATCGCGCTCGGCCAGGGCTTCCAGGCTGAAATTTTGCTGCTGCAGATAGGGACTCTTGCCGCCCTTGACGGCCGGCAGGTCGACCTTGCGGCGTGCCTCGTCCGGCGCGTAGATCCCCGCACCGACGCCCAACTGCAGGGTCCGCATCATCGCCTCGGAATCCATGCGCAGCAGTTGATCGAGGTCGAGCTCGATACCGAGCATCCGCCCGTTCGTCTGGGTCTCGGCGAGCCCGAGCCCGTCGTCCATCGCCGCTTCCCAGTTCTCGATCAGCGACTGCAGGCAATCGGAATAATAAATCCCGTTCAGGACTTCGAGACT
>Ga0207701_10006328_pt1 | contig 11834 bp, 10 predicted proteins | sample KBSSwiSSwithPhiX_FD_184294 | JGI IMG/M metagenome (GOLD analysis project Ga0207701, IMG submission 184294) | Switchgrass rhizosphere bulk soil microbial communities from Kellogg Biological Station, Michigan, USA, with PhiX - S5 (SPAdes) (version 2) | ecosystem: Environmental > Terrestrial >...
GAAGACATACTCACCGACGCGAAGACGCAGGCGATCGTCAACGAGATGGGGCCGAAATTCGACCAGAACCTGCCGGTCGACGCGATCGAAACTGCAGTGACCGAGATCGACCGATTGCTGAGAGGCAATCCCAAGCGCCCGATCAGGGCGGGAAAGAAGGCATCATGAAGATGATCCGCTATCTGGCAGCAATCTGGCTCGCACTCATCGCGCTGCCGGTCGCCGCACAGAAATTCCCCGCTCATGGGGAATCGCCAGTCGTCGACCAGGCCAACATCCTGTCGCCGGCACAGAAGCTCGACCTCGAATCCAAGCTTCGCGCCAATTACACGAAGACCGGATTTGCGCTGGTCGTCGCGACCGTGAACAGCCTCGAAGGCTATTCGATCGAAGACTATGGCTATCGGCTCGGCCGCTACTGGCAGCTCGGCGACAAGGACAAGGACAATGGCGTCATCCTGCTGGTCGCGCCGAACGAGCGCAAAGTCCGGATCGAAACGGGCTATGGCGCGGACGATTATCTGACGGACGCCGTCAGCGGGCTAATCATCCGCCAGCAGATCATTCCCAAGTTCAAGGCGGGCGACATGGGCGGCGGGATCGTCGCCGGCACGGACGCACTGATTGCAAAGCTGCAGCTGCCGCCCGAGGAGGCGAAGAAGCAGGCGGCCGCGGTGACGGCAGCGGAGAAGAAGCGGCAGAAGGACGTCAATCCGATCCCGGTGGTCTTCATCGTCGTGATCTTCTTCGTGATCATCAGCTCGATTGCTAGGCGGGCGGGCGGCAAGCGCTATCGCCGTCGCAACGGGATCAGTCCTTGGGTCGTGCTCTGGGGCTTGAATGAGCTCAGCAGAGGATCGCGCGGCTCGAGTTGGGGCGGTAGCTCCGACTGGGGCGGCGGCGGTGGCGGTGGAGGCGGAGGGTTCGGCGGCTTCGGCGGCGGCGGCTCTTTCGGTGGTGGGGGAGCATCCGGCTCATGGTAAAACGTCTGAACGAAGCCGAGCGCGACCGCGTCAGCGCCGCGATATCCGCCGCTGAAGGAACGACTGCCGGCGAAATACTGGTCGCGGTCACCGACACCAGCGATCCGTATCACGATGTTGCGCTCCACTGGGCGGTATTGGTCCTGATCGCCGTACTTGCCTGGGCGGCGGCATGGCCGTCGGCGCTGCAATTGTGGTGGGGCACATTGTTCGGCGACTGGGGCGCGGAGCCAAGCCTGAGGCAGCTTTTGACTTTCCTGATGGTGCTTGCGGTCTTCAAGTTCACGGTCGCGCTCCTCATCCTGAAGTACCGGCCGTTGCGGCTGGCGCTGACGCCCGGACAGACCAAGACGCGGCGGGTGCGGCGACGGGCGGTGAGCATATTCAAGTCGGGAGCCGAACGTCGCACGACGGGCCGCACGGGCATCCTCATTTACCTGTCGATGGCTGAACGCCGCGCCGAGATCATTGGCGATGAAGCCATCACTTCGGTGACGACGCCGGAGACCTGGGGTGAGGCGATGCACGCGTTGCTGACGGATGTCCGGGAGGGAAGGGTGGCGGACGGCATGGTCGCGGCGATCGAGCATATCGGCGTCGTGCTTGCCGAACACTTCCCGCGCGCTCCAGACGACCGGAACGAGATCCCCGACAAGCTCATTGAACTGTAATGGACGAACGCCTTACCGATCCGCCTGAAGTCCAGTGGGCCGGGAAATACATCCGCATCGTGAAGCGCGGCGGCTGGGAATATGTCGAGCGCTGCAGCGGCATGAGCGCAGTCGTCATCCTCGCCGAGATCGAGGGCAAGGTCATCCTTATCGAGCAGTCGCGCGTGCCGCTAGACGGGCGGACGTGCCTGGAACTGCCGGCCGGGCTGGTCGGTGACGAGGACGACAAGGGCGTCGAGGAAACGGCGGTCAAGGAGCTTGAGGAAGAGACAGGCCACACGGCGGCGCGGATCGAGCGGCTGGGCTTCTTCTACAGTTCGCCGGGTATGGTGGCCGAAGGTTTCGACCTCGTGCGGGCGCACGACGTAGCGCCCTGCGGGACGCCGGTCGAATTTGGAATCGAAACCCATCTCGTCGAGCGGGACAAGGTGGCCGAGTTCGTCGAGCAGCGGCGGGCGGCGGGCGTCGCGATCGACGTCAAGCTGTTGCTTTTGCTTGCCTCGTCCATCCTTTAGTCGAGGATGCCGCCCGTTCATCGACATCAAAGTTGCGAGGGGTTTGGCGTGGCCCCTATAAGCCCGCGCGAGATATCCAATTCCGGGAGTGGGGAAGATGAGAATGATTCTGTTGGCGGGCGCGGCTGCGTTCGCAATGCCCGCGGCTGTGACGCCGGGCATGGCAGCTGACACTGCCGCCGCCGCGTCGAGCGTTGCGGTTCCGAACAATCCGCTGCTGGCCGACTGGACCGGCCCTTATGACGGCGTTCCACCCTGGGATAAGGTGAAACCTGAGCTGTTCGACGAGGCGATCCAGTTCGCCGTCGATGAGCAGAAGCGCGAGTTTGACGCGATCGCCAACAACCCGGCGGCGCCGACCTGGGAAAACACCATCGATGCCGGCGAGAAGGCCGGTCAGCGCCTTGGCCGTGTGCTGACCCTGTTCGGTGTCATGACCGACAATATGTCGAACGACGCCTATGTGGCGCTCGACAAGAAGTGGTCGCCCAAGCTGTCGGCCGCGTTCGACGAGATCACGCTCGACCCGAGGCTTTTCGCCCGCACCAAGGCGCTTTACGACCAGCGCGACAAGCTTGGCCTCGACGCCAAGCAGATGCGCCTGCTTACGCGTCAGTATGACTCCTTCGTCCGCAACGGCGCCAACCTCAATCCGGCGCAGAAGGCTGAGCTGACCAAGTACAACCAGGACCTGTCGTCGGCCTTCTCCGACTTCAACTCGAAGCTGCTCGCCGACGAAGCCAAGTTCACGCAGGCAAGCGAGGCCGAAATGGCCGGCGTTCCGCAGGATGTGAAGGACGCGGCCGCCGCTGTCGCCAAGGCCAAGGGCCTTCCGGCCGGCACCTATGCCGTCCGCAACACCCGATCGGCCTTCGAGCCAGTGATGACGTTCGGCACGGACCGCGCCTTCCGCGAGAAGATCTGGACCAAGTTCGTCAACCGCGGCGACAATGGCGATGCCAACGACACCAACGCGACCATCGCCAAAATCGTGAAGCTGCGCGCCGACCGCGCCCACCTGCTCGGCTTCAAGAACCACGCCGAGTATCGGATGTCCGACACCATGGCCAAGACTCCTCAGCGCGCGATGGACCTGATGATGCGGGTCTGGAAGCCGGCGGTGGCGCGCGTCCACGAGGAAGTCGCCGAGCAGATGCAGTTCGCCGGCAAGGACGGCCTGAAGGAAATCAAGCCGTGGGATTACCTCTATTACGAAGAGAAGGTCCGCAAGGCGAAGTACGACCTCAGCGAAGAGGAAATTAAGCCGTACTTCGACCAGGCAAACCTGCTGAAGGGCATGCAGTGGGCTGCCGAGCAGCTTTACGACCTGCACTTTGAGGAAAACACCGGCACAGTGCCGGTCTTCAACCCGGACGTACGCACCTTCGAAGTCACGAATGCGAAGACGGGCGAGAAGATCGGCCTATGGTACCTCGACACCTTCGGCCGCGAGGGCAAGCGCTCAGGCGCTTGGATGAACACGTACCGCAGTCGCGCCCGGCTGCTGAACGACAACCTCGTCCTTGCGTCGAACAACAACAACTTCAACAAGCCGGAGCCGGGCAAGCCGACGCTGCTCAGCCTCGACGATGCCTCGACCATGTTCCATGAGTTCGGTCACGCCATCAATTACTTCCTGGTCGACGTGAAATATCCGTCGCTCGGCGGTTCGCAGCGCGACTTCGTGGAATATCCGAGCCAGGTGAACGAGAATTGGCTGCTGACCCGGCCGGTGCTTGAAAAGTATGCGATCAACTACAAGACCGGCCAGCCGATGCCGGCGGCGCTGGTCGACAAGATCAAGAAGGCCGAGACCTTTAACCAGGGCTACGCCACGGTTTCCTACCTGTCATCGGCGCTGGTCGACATGAAGCTTCACCTCGATCCCAACGGCGTGGTCGATCCGGACGCGTTCGAGAAGAAGACGCTGGCCGAGCTCGGAATGCCTAAGGAGATGGTGATGCGGCACCGCCTGCCGCAGTTCGGGCACCTCTTCTCGTCCGACGCCTATTCGGCCGGCTATTACTCCTACCTGTGGTCGGAGACGATGGACGCCGACACCTGGGCAGCGTTCGAGGAGGTCGGCAATCCGTTCGACCGGACCATCGCCGACAAGTTCCGCACGCTGCTGCTGTCGACCGGCAATGAGACGGACCGCGCGGAAGCCTATCGCGCGTTCCGCGGCCGCGACCCGGACGTCAAGGCGCTGCTGAAGCGCCGCGGCTTCCCGACGAATTAATCGTCGAGTTCATGGCAAAGAAAAGCCCTCCCCAGCGCACCGCCGGGGAGGGCTTTTTGTTTGGGTGGATGAACTAGCTCGCCGACGGACCGGCGAAAGTATCGATCAGCACGTCCAACTGGGCGCTGCAGTCGTTGCGAATGAAGCTCTGCGCTAGGCCTTCGAGGCCCGCCGGCACCGGCTGGATAAGGTGCGCGGTGTAGCTGACGTTCGAGGCCCCGCCGACGATCTGGTAGCGCCCGCCCGCCGTCACCGGCACTTCGGACGGCCAGTTGGCGATCGTCTGGCCGGCATTGAACTGGACCTTGCCGGCCTTGCCGCTGGCGCTGTCCGTCACCGTCACGGTCTCGGCCCCTCCACCGGCGGCCCGATAGATGCCGAGATCGGCCGGGTTGGCGAAGCAGAGGTTGCCCGAGCGGGCGAGGTCCGCCTGCCAGACATTGCGGCCCGCGGTCGCGCCGGTCGGCACGCCACGGACGGCCCCGACGCGACTGCGGCGGTTGGAGTTCTGGTCGGTCAGTGCTGCAAGCGCTGACGTCGTGCCGGTCGATGCCGAGGCCGTGGCGCTGAACTTGCCCGGACCCTTGAGCGTGCGAGTGCCACGGCTGTCGAGCAGGACGAGCACGTCATTGGCCCTGAGGTTGATGGTCTGCGCCTCCGGAATGGCTTTGCCTGCCGGGAAGGCCTTGGCCGAGGGACCGGAGGACCGAACGACGAGAACTGCAGCCTCCGATGCCGCGGCGATGGACGCAATAGCCAGCGCGCAGCCGGCGATAACCAACTTCTTCATTCTACTTCTCCCCTAATACGAAGTGGCCGCCAGGACCCGCCTGGAGCAGCCGGTAAGCGAAAGCGGACAAAGCCGGGTCGTTGGGACGGGAAGCAGCGATCGCCTCGATCGCGTGCAGTGCCTCCTTGTCGCCGGAATCAAACTGTTCCCACAGCCGGGTGAGTTCGGTGCGGACCTCCGCATCCATGTCCGCCGCCGGTTCCCAGACCGTGATGGGGGCCGGGCGACCGGACAGGACGATGCGGCCCATCGGCCGGAGGATGTCGGCATTGGAAATGATCTTGCGAACCTCCTCGCTGATCAGCGCCGCGCTCTTCAAATATTTGTTCGCCCCTTCGAGGCGTGCGGCCGTATTCATGGCATCACCGAGGGCAGTATAGCTGATCCTGCCCTCACCACCGAAATTGCCGACGATTGCGTCACCGTGATGAAGGCCGATGCGAGTGCGGCCGAGCCGGGCGCGGTCGGCATTGTCCTTGCCGAAATTGCGGGTGAAATCGAGCATGGCGAGGGCAGCGGCGACGGCGCGCTCTCCGTCGTCAGGCCGGGCGATCGGTGCTCCCCAAAAGGCGACGACAGCGTCGCCGACGAACTTGTCGATCGTCCCGCCATGGTCAAGCACGATGTTGCTCATGCCTTCGAGATAGGCATTGAGGATCGACGCCATCGTCTCCGCGGGAAGCTGAGTCGAAAGGTTCGTGAAGCCCTGGATGTCGGTGAACAAGGTGAAGAGCGGCAGGCGCTCGCCGCGCAGTGTCAGCTTGTTGGGGTCCTTGAGGATCTGGGCAGCGATGTCCTTGGGCAGGTACTTGCCGAGCGCCGACTGGGCGAAGCGCTTCTGGTCGGAGCCCATCGCCTTCACGGTCGCCTCCGTCGCCATGTAGGCGAGGAGCCAGCCGGCAATCCAGCCGAAGGCGGGCAGGCCCTGCGTATCGATGCCCTGAAGCTCGAACAGGAACGGTACGGCGAAGAAGAAGGCCAGTTGCCCCATGATGACCAGGGTCAGGTAGCCAGGCCGGATGTCGATCATCGACGTGAAGGTGCCGCATAGCACGACGAAGAAGGCGACGATCCAGAGGGCCACGCTGTTGACCCGGCCGGGCAGCCGCCCGTCGAGCAATTGCGCGATCATCGTCGCGTGGATTTTCAGGCCAGTCGTCGGCTCATTGCTGAGGAGGGAGGCGGGAGTATCGAACTGGTCGAGGTCGGGCAGGTCGCCGCCGATGAGGACGTATTTCCCTTTCACCTCATTTCCCAGCATCGCCGCGCCTTCGGGGGTGGCAAAGAGATCGATCGGCAGGCTGGTGAAGACCTCGCGCTGGTCCTGCGTGCCGAAGCCCACGGGCGCCCGGTAGAGGACACTGCCGCGATAATTTTCCGCGCGCGTCATGCCAGTCATGGCGACCGGCATGAACGGCGGCAGGTCGCGATATTGTGCGGGCCAGTTGCGCATCACATTGTCATTGTCTGCCTCAAGCCGGATCGAAGTCTTGCGGACGTTCGGATTGCCGATCTGCTTGACGAAGTTCGCCATGAACTCCTGCTGCCAGACGTCGACATCAAAGCTGTTGTGCGCGTTCGTCGCGAAGCCCAGCCAGACAGGTGTCTTCATGTCGTGAAGCGCCTTGACGAGCAGGGGGTCGTCGGGCTGGGCCTGGTCGATCAGAATGTCGATGCCGATCGACTTGGCACCCATTTTGTCGATGTTGGTCAGCGCATTCGCGAGCGTCGTGCGGTCGAGCGGCGAGCGCTCTCCGGTCGTCCGCTGCGTGTCGGGCGTGAACGGGACGAGGATGATCCGCTGGTCCTGTTCGACAGGCTTGCGCAAGGAGGCGGTCAGCGACCGGGTGTCGTAGAGCGCACGCTCCGCATTGCGCATGAACGCCTTGACGCCGGGGATGTCGCGGCCGGCGATCTCCAGGTCCCAGGACGAGCGGGCGATGAAGATGGCGAAGAGGACGAAGACGATGGTGACGATGCGCCTTGCCAGCGGCACGCGCGCCAGATCCTCGCGCACCGCCGCGAGGGTCGGCTTCGCCTGCTCGGTCAGCGGGTCGGCCGCGTTCCGCCAATGGGGCGCCTTATCCATGCGTCTAGCCGCGACGGCTCCGTCGCGCGCGCGCAAAAAGGACTGCCAATTGAAGCATCACCGTCCCCGCCGGTCCCCTGAATCAAGCCGAGTCGTTTGGTTAAGAGGCGTTTAACCCCTGATAAGAAAATTTGCGAGTTAACGCGAGGGGGCTGAGTCCCGCGTGGGGACTCTTAAAGGCGGGCGGACTCCGCCTGTTTCCAGGCCAGTTCGGCGAGAGGATCGGTGACGGCCGCGGTCGCTTCGGCATGGGCGGATGAGGCGCTGCCCCGGGCAAGGCGGCCCCGGATGCCGTGGCAGATGGCGGCGAGGCGGAACATGACGAAGACGGCGAGATAATCGACATGGGGCAGGCCGTCGCGGCCGGTCCGGCGGCAATAGGCTTCGATATATTCCTGCTCCGTAGGGATACCGAGCTCTTCGAGATCGAGGCCGGCTAGGCCCGTGAACATGCCGGCGGGCATGCGGTACATCATCAAATGATAGACGAAATCGGCGGCTGGATCGCCGAGCGTCGACAATTCCCAGTCGAGGACGGCGGCGACGCGCGGGGCCTCGGCGGCGAAGATCATGTTGTCGCAGCGGAAGTCGCCGTGGACGACGCGAGAGTCGCCGCTGTCGTCTGGCAGGTTGTCGCGCAGCCACGCGACTAGCCGGTCCATGGCGGGAACGCGGCCGGCCTCGACATCGCCTTCATATTGCTTCGACCAGCGCGCGACCTGGCGTTCGACGAAACCGCCCGCACGGCCGTAGTCGCCAAGCCCGATAGCCTGCGGGTCGAGGCTGTGCAGATGGGCGATGGTAGCGTTCATCGCGTCGAAGTGGGCGGTGCGCTCCTGTTTCGACATGCCGGGGAATTGCGCTTCCCAGACGATGCGGCCCTCGACCATGTCCATGACGTAGAAGGGAGTGCCGATGATGGCCTCGTCTTCGCACAGGCCGTGGACGCGGGGGACCGGAAAGGCTGCGGTGCCCAAAGCTGCGAGGACGCGATATTCGCGATCGACCGCATGGGCGCCGGGCAGGAGCTTCCCCGGCGGTTTGCGTCTCAGCACGTAGGAGCCGGATGGGCTGTCGAGCCGATAAGTCGGGTTGGACTGGCCACCCTTGAACTGCTGGACCGAAAGCGGGCCGCGGAAACCGGCGACATTGCCTTCCATCCAATCCGCGAGCGCGGCCTCGTCGAAGCGGAGGCGCTCTGAAACCTCGCGCGTGCCGCTGTTCGCTTCGGTTCGGTCCATTTGGGTGGTGTAAGCGGTGAACCGCAGGCCTCGCAACGCGTTCCTGCGCCATGCCCCGGTTGATCCACTTGTCCGACCTGCATTTCGGCGCCCACAACCCCGTGCTGGTCGAAGCCGTTGGACGGCGTATCGACGATGAGAGGCCCGACCTGGTCGTTATCAGCGGCGACTTCACTCAGCGCGCGCGTACCGACCAGTTCGAGGAAGCTTGCCGGTTCCTGGAGCGGCTGAGGGATGCGGGTCACGAGGTTCTCGGCGTGCCCGGCAACCATGATGTGCCGTTATACGATGTCCTTCGGCGGTTCCTGTCGCCGCTGACCCGTTATAGGCGATACATCGACGAGACATTGTGCCCATTCCAGGAACTTAAGGGGGCTGCGGTGCTCGGTATCAACACGGCGCGGTCGCTGACGTTCAAGGACGGGCGCATCAGCCATGAGCAGATGGATTTCATCCGCCGCACTTTCGAGCGCGCGCCGGACGTGCCGCGCATCCTGGTTACGCATCACCCATTGTTTGCCATGCCGGTCGGGGGGGGCTCGGACCCCGGCGAAGGCGTCGGACGCCAGGAACTGGCGCTGGACGCTATCGCCGATGCCGGCGTGGACATCTTGCTTGCCGGGCATATCCACAAGGCTTCGGCCGAGGCGCGCGACCTGGCGACGCGGGCGGGCGGGGCGCTGGTCATTCAGGCGGGCACCGCGACATCGACGCGGCTACGAGGAGAGGCCCAGAGCTTCAATCGCATCGATGTCGAGGGCGACCGCGTGACGTTGATCGTCCAGACCTGGAACGGGCATCAGTTCGTTTCCGGCGACGAGCAGACCTATGCCCGCGAACGGGATCACTGGCGGCTGGCGCATCGCCCGGTCGAGGCCGAACCTGCCGATTGAGCGCTTGAACGAGGGGCGGGCAGGAGCCTAGGGAAAGACATCACTGGGGGAGATGGAAATGACCGAGGCGGCACTAAGCGACAAGAAGCTGGAGCCGTCCCAGTTCGACCTCCAGGAATTCGTTCGCCGAGTGTTGGCAGAGGATATGGGCTCTGGCGGCGACGTGACATCCGACGCTACCATCGACGCCGACGCCCGCTTCTCGGCGGAGATGAATTGCCGCGAGCCGATCACGGTTGCCGGCCTCGACATCGCCGTCGCCTTCTTCCGTTCGCTGGACCGCGAGGTGCGGATCAAGAAGGAAGTGATCGACGGCGACACGGTCCCCGCCGGCACGGTCCTGATGCGGCTGGAAGGCAATGCGCGCGCAATGCTGTCTGCAGAGCGGTCGGCGCTGAACACATTGCAACATTTGTCAGGCATCGCGACGCTGACCCGACGCTATGTGGATGCGATCGAAAGCACGGGCGCAATCCTCCTCGACACCCGCAAGACGGTGCCGGGCATGCGGCTGCTTGGCAAATATGCGGCGCGCATGGGCGGGGCGCACAATCACCGCATGCGGCTCGATGACGGCATGCTGATCAAGGACAATCATGTTGCGGTGTGCGGGTCGGTCGAGGCAGCCGTGAAGAAGGCCGTGGCGGCGAACAAGGGCCTGCAGGTTCAGGTGGAGGTCGACCGGCTCGAACAAATAGAGCCGGCGCTTGCCGCCGGCGCGGACCGCCTGTTGCTCGACAACATGAAGTTGGACATCCTGCGCGAGGCGGTGAAGATCGTCGGCGGCCGAGTGCCGCTTGAGGCCAGCGGCGGCGTCAATCTCGACACGATCCGGGGAATTGCCGAGACGGGCGTGAATTTCATCTCCGTCGGCCGGATCACTCAATCGGCCCCGGCGGTCGACATTGGACTCGACTATTCCCTGCAAAACTTCGCCGGCTGAGCCAGATCGCCAACTTTCGATTTGTCGAGACCGTAACGCCTCCGGAATAACCCTCATGGCTCCCGGGACTGCTCGCGCGCACATGCGCGATTGCACAGGGGACCCGGAGGAGGCGCTCCCATGAAGGCTCTCAGTTTCGCACTTTGCGCGGCGATTCTAGTCGCAACTCCGTCAATTGCCGACGCCAGAGGCGGCCATGGCGGTGGAGGCCACGGAGGCTGGAACGGCGGGCACGGCGGTTGGCATGGTGGCCACGGCGGCTGGAATGGCGGACACGGCGGCTGGGGATATCGCGGCTACGGATATGGCTACGGCGGTGGTTGGGGCTATCGCGGCGGCAGTTACGTGCGTGTCGGCTATTATCCATACGCTTATGGGTACGGCGCCTTTTACCCGTCCTATGCCCACCCCTATTATCCTTATCCATACGGCAATTACGGCTATGGCTACGGCTATCCGCCCGCTTATCCTTATGGGTATGCCTATCCGGGATACGCGTACCCCGGCGGCTATGCCTATCACGGCTATCATTGCGGCGATCCGGCCGCCGGCGCGGTTGTCGGCGGTGCGGCGGGAGCAGTCCTGGGCGCAGCAGCAGCCGGCCATGGCGATGCTGGTGCCGGGGCGGCGATTGGCGGTGCGGTGGGCGCTGTCACGGGAGCGGCGGTGGCCTCGGGCCACTGCTAGGCAAACGTCCCGTAGCAATTCATTTTCCCAATAAGCGTTTCGCTCCTATATGGGCGCCAAACGCTCAAGGAGAGGCATGTTGTTTAAGGGCCTGAAGCCCATCCTGTACGGCGGCCGCGAGGTCTGGCCGCTGGTCGAAGGTGGCAAGGGCGTTTCGGCGACCAACCACGCCAGCTCGGGTGCATGGGCCGCCGCCGGCGGCATCGGGACGGTGAGCGCGGTCAACGCCGACAGCTATGACGCTGAAGGGCGCATCATCCCCCAGGTCTACAACGCGCTCACCCGTCGCGAGCGGCATGAAGAGTTGATCCGGTACGCCGTCGACGGCGCCGTTGCGCAGGTCCAGAAGGCCTATGAGATGGCCAGCGGCAAGGGCGCGATCAACATCAACGTCCTGTGGGAAATGGGCGGCGCCCAGCGTGTCCTGCACGGCGTTCTCGAGCGGACAAAGGGCTTGGTCAGCGGCGTTACCTGCGGCGCCGGCATGCCCTATAAGCTCAGCGAAATCGCTGCCTCCTATGGCGTGCATTACCTGCCGATCATCAGCTCGGCCCGCGCCTTCAGCGCGCTGTGGAAGCGTGCTTATCACAAGGCTGCGGAATGGCTGGCGGCGGTGGTTTATGAAGACCCTTGGCTGGCGGGCGGGCACAACGGCCTGAGCAACGCCGAAGACCCGCGCAAGCCCCAAGATCCTTACCCGCGCGTCGCCGCGCTCCGCGCCACGATGCGCGAGAATGGCATCGCCGACAGCGTGCCGATCGTCATGGCCGGCGGCGTCTGGCG
>Ga0207701_10006329_pt1 | contig 11833 bp, 10 predicted proteins | sample KBSSwiSSwithPhiX_FD_184294 | JGI IMG/M metagenome (GOLD analysis project Ga0207701, IMG submission 184294) | Switchgrass rhizosphere bulk soil microbial communities from Kellogg Biological Station, Michigan, USA, with PhiX - S5 (SPAdes) (version 2) | ecosystem: Environmental > Terrestrial >...
GCGGCAGTCGACATCAACCCGGTGGAGAATCCGTACCTGGTGAACGGGTCCGTCCGTCCGGCGGACGGTCGGTCCTTCGCGCGGCTCGATCGGTCGGCCGGGCAGTCCGTGCCGACTGGGGTCATCCGGGCGGGCGACGTCGTGTTCCGGGCGTTCGCGGCGATCGGCTGGGAGTGGGGCGGGGCCTGGGCATCCCCCGACTACCAGCACTTCGCCGCGCCGGGCCGGTGAGCGGGGCGGCCAGGTCAGCTGTCGCCACCCTTGTCGAAGGTCACGTCGACCCGCTCGAAGCCTTTGTGCCGTTGCGCCTTCGCGTAGGCCACGTAGGCCCGGCGGTCCGCGTCGGTGAGCTCGACGTCGTCGGTGAACGGGGTGAGCAGGGCGCGCGGCCACAGGTGGCGGGTGAGGACCACGTTGATCTGGATGCCGATCACACCCATGTTGGCGGCGACGTACAGCAGGGCCAGCAGGCCGAGCGTGAGCGCGAACAGTGCGTTGAAGTCGGTCGCGCGGGCCACCACATGGCTGACGTAGAACCGACCCAGGCGCTGCAGCGCCTGCCACAGGACCGCGGTGGCCAGCGCGCCCGGCAGCAGCTTCGCGAACGGCACCCCCTCGGGCAGCGCCACGCGCATCATCAGCACGAGGACGGTGGCGGTCAGCAGCGCGGAGACCACGCTCACCGCGACGCCGATCGTGAAGTTGACGGCAACGCCGAACACCTCGGCGTTGGCGGCGATGCTGGTGATCGTGGCGACGATGACCAGCACCAGGCCGGAGACCATCAGCAGGAGTCCGGAGTGCACGCGGCTCAGGAACGGGTTCGGACGGCTGTTGCGGGGAATCGCGTAGGCGACGTGGATCGCGTTCTGCGCGGCCTGGCCCAGGCCGAGGATGCCGTAGAGCGCGGCCAGGATGGCCACCGCCACCACCCCCGCGCTTCCGGTCAGTCCCTGGGGTGTGCCGAGTGCGGTGCCCACGATCGGGAACTGGCTCAGCGTCGAGTCCAGCATCTTCTTCTGGAGCTCCTCGTTGCCCTGCAGCAGGAACCCGAACACCTGTGAGGAGATGAGCAGCAGCGGGAAGATCGCGGCGAACGCGTAGTACGTCACCGTCGCCGCTAGGTAGTTGCTCTGGTCGTCGAAGAACTTGTAGGTGACCGCCAACGGGAACCCGACGACGCGGTGCCGCCGCTGGAACGCGTCCAGACGGTCCGCGAGACTGGCCACGTTTGCCACCTTAGGCGGACCAGCACCCGGCGGCTCGTACCATCGGGCGGTGCGCACCCCGCGATCCGCGTGGCGCCGGCACCTGACGGGTCCGGCGCCTCCCTGGGTGGCGCCGGTGCTCCGCGGTCTCGCGTGCGCCCTGGCGGCGGCGCTGATCGCGCTGCCGGTGGCGGTGGAACGGGCCGTCGAGCAGGTGCGGTTCAGCGACCACCTGGGCACGTTCCCGGTCGAGGTCGGCCTCTGCCACGACGGGCGCTCGACCCTCGACACGGGTCTCTTCGGCAAGGTGTTCTGGGCGCAGACCGGCGCCTACGGCTTGGGCGCCTACGCCCGGGCGACCGGCCCTCCCGAAGCGGGCGGCACCCTCGCGTCGTACGTCGACCCGAAGTTCATCCAGGCCAATGTCGCCCTGATCGACGATCCCGACCGCACGGTCGACGCGTACGCCGCGGAGCTGTCGTCCGGCCTCCGCCAGCACCTCGTGCGCGACGAGCTGCTGGCGGCCGCGCTGGGCGGTGCGCTGTTGTTCGTGCTCGTGCCGCGCGGACCGTGGGCGAGCGTCTCGCGGCGCCGCCAGCTCGCGACGACGGCGGCGCTGGTGGGCGTCGCGACGGCGCTGTCGGTTGGCGCGGCCGGAGGGCTGTTCGCGGCCTGGGACTGCAACAACGCTCCGGGCACCGTCTACACCATGCCCGGCGTCGACCATCTGTCGTTCGGGAGCCCCGAGACGCGCGAGATCGCCTCGCAGGTCCAGCCGTTCATCGACAAGAACACCCGGCGGATCAAGGCGGAGGGCCGCGCCTACGAGGACGCGGCCACGCGCAGCTTCACCTCGGCGCTTACACGGCGGGGAGCGGACCTGCGCCCCCGAACAGGCGAACGTCTGGTGATCGCCGAGGCAGACACGCAGGGCAGCTTCGTCGGCGTCCACGTGCGCACCGCGCTGTACGAGGCGCTGGCCGCGTCGCTCGGCCCCGACGCGATCTCGCTGCGCACCATCGCCGGCGACGTCAGCTCCAACGGCACCGTGGCCGAAGCGGCCTACATCAAGGCGGAGGCGAAGGTCGGCGGTGACGCCCCGGTGGCCGCGGTCGGCGGCGACCACGACTCGACACGCACCTGGCAACAGATGGCCGACGACGGCATCGAGCTGCCCGACCACGACACCCTCGAAGTGGACGGGCTTCGGGTCTCGGGCGCCCACGACCGGGAGCACAAGGCACTCTTCGGCGTTCTCGTGACCAACGAAGAGGGCGTCACCGAGGAGGAGCTGGGCGCCCGGCTCCGGAAGGTGGTCGACGACGACTCCAGCGAGGGCCAGGGCCGGATCGTGCTGCTGCACCAGCCGGACGCGGTCGCCGGCTACCTCGGTCTCGACGACCTCACCGCCGTGCGCGCGCTGGACGGCAGCCTGACCACGCCGTACGACGACGGCATTCCCGACCAGCCGCCCGGCGTGGTCGACATCGGTCACCTGCACGCCACCGACGGGCCCTGGGTCCTGTGGAACACCGACGGCGACGAGGTCACCTGGACCGTCGTCGACCAGCTGGGTACGGCGGGGGGCGTGGAGAACGCACCCACGTTCGGCCGGTTCTCCACCCCCCTGTCGGCTCCCCTGAAGGTGCTCTCGGTGCGGCTGCAGTACGTCGACGGCGAATCCGGGCTGGAGACCGGCTTCGTGACCGTCAGCTGCTCGCTCGAGGCGAACTGCACGATCTCCGAGCGCACCGACGTCGGTCTCCCCGGCGGGAAGCCGCGCCCGGCCGATGACCTGCTCGGCCCACAGCGCCCGGGAGCGTCCTCGGGGCCCTCCTAGACGGCACGCTCGACATTGATCTCCTCGAGCCGCCGCGGGTCGGCGACCAGGTGGATCCCGGTGACCAGGTCGCCGTCGGTCGTGAACACGAACGCCACCTTCACCTCGCCGCGCAGCGACCAGGCAGCCCCGGCGAGCCCGTCGAGCAGGACCAGCCGGGCGGCCAGCGCGCGGCCCGAGTACGCCTCGGCCACGTGGCGTCGCCCGCGCAGCTCGGCGTCGGCGCCGATCGCGACCGCTGCCGCGTCGCCAGTGACCACCACGTCGGGCGCGAGCAGCCGCAGAAGCGCGTCGAAGTCACCGCCGCGCGAGGCGGCCAGGAACGCCTCGACGACCCGGCGCTGACGCGGGGGGTCCGGCCGCCCGGAAGCGTCCGAGCCGCGCAGCCGCCGGCGAGCCCGGCTGGCATACTGCCGGGCGGCCTCGGGGGTGGCGTCGATCATCGCCGCGATCTCGGCGAACGCGACCCCGAACAGGTCGTGCAGCACGAACGCCAGCCGTTCGTTCGGCGTCAGCGTGTCGAGAACGACCAAGAGCGCGGCGCCGACCGTGTCCGCGAGCACCGCGTCCTGCTCCGGGCCGAGGTCGTCGGCGGGCTCGGGCGTCTGGTCGAGAGGCGCCTCGCGCCGCGTCGTACGCGCGCGGAGCATGTCCAGGCAGATGCGGCCGACGACCGTGGTCAGCCAGCCGGTCAGGTTGTCGATCGCCGCCGGGTCGGAACGGCTCAGGCGCAGCCACGTCTCCTGCACCGCGTCGTCGGCCTCCGCGGTCGACCCGAGCATTCGATACGCAACCGCGGCCAGGTGCGGCCTGCTCTGCTCGAAGCGCTGCGCGAGAAAGTCTGCTTCAGTCATGTCACGTTCCCGTCCGGAGATCCGTCATGGGTACGACGAGCCCCACCAGTCCGATGTGACACGACGAGAGGAACCACCATGCCGATCAACACGATCATCTACCCGGTCACCGACCTCGAGGCCGCCAAGGCGGTCTTCACCGCCGCCCTCGGCTCCGGCCCGACCACCGACCAGCCCTACTACGTCGGCTTCGAGGTCGACGGCCAGCAGCTGGGCCTCGACCCCAATGGTGCGCGCAACGGTCTCGACGGGCCGGTCCCCTTCCTGCACGTCGCCGACCTCGCGGCCACCCGGCAGGCGATGCTGGACGCCGGGGCGACCTCCGTCCAGGACCCGCGGGAGGTCGGCGGCGGCCGAGTGACAGCCACGCTCAACGACCCCGACGGCAACGTGATCGGGCTGCTCCAGGACACCTGAGCGAAAGTTCTCCCGTTCACCGGGAGTTCACGCGGAGAAACATGGGCGTCTCGTTCGTTGGACATGGTGCTGCCCAACGGTCATCACGAGTGACCCCAAGCCCACGGAGAGACCATGCCCCGCATCGCCAACCGGATCCTGGCCGCCACCGAGCCGGCGACCGAGGAGCGCCGTGACGCCCTCGTCGCCGCTGCCCGCGACCGAGCAGACCGCAGCCTCGGCGGCCTGGCCCAGCTGCTCGAGGAGCGTCCCGAGCTCCGCGGCGTGCACCCGCCGGCGGATCTGGCGGCCGAGGCGATCCGGTGGACCGCCTGAACGGTCTCAGCGCCGACCGGTCTTGAACACACCACGCACGATCTCGCGGGCAGCGGTGCGCATCACCTGACGGAACGCGGTCGAGCCCACGACCTCCTCCACCACGCTCTTGTCCTGACGCGCACGGCCACGCGAGGGGCTCCTCGGCGTGGACGGCGCCTTCGCCCCGGCCTCGGCCTTCTCCTTGGCGGCGCCCTCCTCGAGCTTGCGCGCGAGCACCTCGCGGGCGGACTCGCGGTCGATCGCCGTTGCGTACTTCGCGTGCAGCGCAGACGTGGCCACGGCGTCCTCCATGCCTGCGGTGGGTGCGGGGCCCATCAACGACTCGGGGGCACGCAGCCGGGTCCACGCCACCGGCGTCGGTGCGCCACGCTCGTTCATCACGGTCACGATCGCCTCACCGATGCCGAGACCGGTGATCACGGCACCGAGGTCGGCGTACGCCGAGGTGGGGTAGGTGTTCACGGTCTGCTTGAGCGCCTTCGCGTCGTTCGGCGTGTGCGCCCGGAGCTGGTGCTGGATGCGGGAGCCGAGCTGTGCCAGGACCTCGTCCGGTACGTCGGTCGGTGACTGGGTCACGAAGACGACGCCCACGCCCTTGCTGCGGATCAGCCGGACGGTCTGCGCGATCGACTCGAGGAACGCCTTGGAGGCGTCACGGAACAGCAGGTGGGCCTCGTCGAAGAAGAACACCAGCCTGGGCTTGTCCACGTCACCGACCTCCGGCAGGTCGTGGAACAGGTCGGCCAGCAACCACATCAGGAAGGTCGAGAACACCGCGGGCCGGTCCTGAAGGTTCGGCAGCTCGACCAGCGAGACGATGCCCCTTCCGTCGGCGGTGGTGCGCAGGAAGTCGGCGGTGTCGAACTCGGGCTCGCCGAAGAACGCGTCAGCGCCCTGGTCGGAGAACGCGATCAGCTCGCGGAGCAGCACGCCCGCGGTCGCCGACGACAGCCCCCCGAGGTCCTTGAGGTCGGCCTTGCCCTCGTCGGAGGTCAGGTACTGGATCACGGCGCGAAGGTCGGCCAGGTCGAGCAGCGCCATCCCGTTGCGGTCGGCGTAGTGGAAGATCAGCCCCAGCGACGACTCCTGCGTGTCGTTGAGGCCGAGCACCTTGCTCAGCAGGGTCGGCCCGAACGCGGACATGGTCACCCGCAGCGGGATGCCGGTGCCCTGCCCGCCGAGCGCGTAGAACTCGGCCGGGAACGCCGTCGCCGTCCACTCCTGGCCGACGGACGCGGCGCGGGCGACGATCTTCTCGCCGCCCTCGCCTGCGACCGAGATCCCGGACAGGTCGCCCTTGATGTCGGCCGCGAAGACCGGCACACCGTTCGTGGAGAGCTGCTCCGCCATCAGCTGCAGGGTCTTGGTCTTGCCGGTGCCGGTGGCGCCCGCGACCAGGCCGTGCCGGTTGAGCATCGCGAGCGGGATCCGGATGTGCACGTCGGAGAGGTGATCCACGTCGAGCATCAGGCCACCGAGCTCGAGCGCGGCGCCCTCGAACTGGTATCCGGGTGCCACCGCGGCGCTGATCGGGTCCGTCTGCTCCGTCATGGGACGAGACTAGGTTGGCGGCCCGGGTTTCGAGAATGGTGCGCGCCGTCCCTTGAACCCACCGACGTGGGCCAACGGCGGCTTCCCGGTGGGCCGCCGGAGTTCCCCTCTCCATAAGATGGCGAGCGTGATCTTCAAGCGCGTCGGCGAGGGCAGGCCCTACCCGGCCCACGAGCTGGCGCCCCGGGACTGGGCCGCGCTTCCGCCGCGCACGGTGCGCCTCGATGAGCTGGTCACCACCAAGGACACCCTCCAGCTCGCGGCCCTGCTCGACGAGGACTCCACCTTCTTCGGCGACCTGTTCGCCCACGTCGTCGAGTGGCGGGGCGACCTGTACCTCGAGGACGGGCTCCACCGGGCGCTCCGCGCCGCCCTCCAGCAGCGCAACGTGCTCCACGCGCGCGTGCACGTGGTCGCGGGCTAGTGCCGTGTCGGCCATGAGCAGGCGCCGTACGGCGGGCACACTCTTGGTGCTCCTCGCGGTCCTGGCAGGGATGCTCGTGATCGGGTGGAACGCCGCGAGCAAGCCCTTCCCGAAGGTGCTCGGGTCCACGCCCGCGTGCCAGGCGGAGAAGGTCAGGAAGCAGATCTTCCGCCGTGAGGTCACGGTCAGCGTGTACAACGACAGCAAGCGCAGCGGGCTCGCCGACCGCACCCTGGCGGAGCTGGAGCGCCGTTCCTTCCGGCCCGGCGACGTGGCCAACGCCCCCGCCGGGATCAAGGTGGGCTATGTGCAGGTGCTCTCCACAGACGAGGACGACCCCGAAGCCCAGCTGGTCGCCAACCAGTTCAAGCCACGGGCCAAGGTGGTCCAGGCCGATGACGAGTACGGCCCGGGCGTCGACGTGATGCTGGGCCCGCAGTTCAAGAAGCTGCGCAAACCAGGCCCCAAGAAGCTCAAGCTCGACAAGCCGATCCGCAGCTGTATCGCCGAGGTCGACACGGGCACCGGCACCGGCACCGGTCAGTAGGACGCTCAGTCCGGCGCGTCGTGCAGCCACTGCGCCAGCCGGCCGCCCAGCGACACCGAGCGAAGCCGCTGCTCGGTCGCATCGCGCTGCTTGCGCGGCGTCACGACGAGCAGGTCGTCGCCGTGTCGCAGGACGGTCCGCCGCTCCGGCACCAGCGTGTTGCCGCCGCGTACGACGAGCGCGACAGAGGCGCCGGACGGCAACCGGAGCTCGCCGACCTCGACCCCGTGGAGGCGTGACTTCGGCGAGATCGTGATCTGGAGCAGGTCGGCCGCGACCCGCTCCAGGGGCGCCACCTCGACGTCGAGGTCCCGCGGCTCGCTGCGCCGAGCCACCTTCAGCACCCGGGCCACCCACGGCAGGGTCGGTCCGGTCAGCAACGTGTAGATCACGACGAACACGAACACGATGTCGAACAGCCGCTCCGACCCCGCCACCCCCGCAGCCAGCGGGATCGTCGCGAGCACGATCGGTACCGCTCCGCGCAGCCCGGCCCAGGACAGGAATGCGAGCTCACGCGCCGGCATCGGCTGCGCCAGCGCGCTGACCAGCACCGAGACCGGCCGCGCCACGAATGTGAGCACCAGACCGGCGACGATCGCCAGCCCGACCGTCTCCAGGCCGATCCGCCCCGGTGACGCCAGCAGTCCCAGCATCACGAACAGCCCGATCTGGGCCAGCCACGCGAGACCCTCGGAGAACGAGCGCGTCGCGGCCCGGTGCGGCAGGTCGCCGTTGCCCAGCACCAGTGCGGCGACGTACACCGCGGCGAACCCGGAGCCGTGCAGCACGGCTGTGCCGGCGTAGGCGATCACCGCCAGCGACATCACGGCGAGCGGGTAGAGGCCGGACGCCGGCAGCGCCACCCGGCGCATCAGCGCGACACCGCCGAAGCCGACCGCCAGACCCATCACCACGCCGAGCGTGAGCTCGCCGACCACGATGCCCAGGAACTCGAGGAACCCGTGGTGGCCGCCCGTGCTGATCAGGGTCACCAGCACCACGGTCGGGGCGTCGTTGAGGCCCGACTCCGCCTCCAGCGACCCGATCAGCCGGCTCGGCAGCGGCACCCGGCGGAGCACGGAGAACACTGCTGCCGCGTCGGTTGGCGAGGTGACCGCGCCCAGCAGCACCGCGACCTCCCAACGCAGCCCGAACAGGTAGTGGCCGGCGACCGCCATGATCGCCACGCTGACCGCGACGCCGATGGTGGCCAACGAGATTCCCATTCGCATCACCGGCCGGATCTTCGGCCAGGGCGTGGTGAGACCACCTTCGGCCAGGATCACCACTAGCGCACCGAAGCCGAGTGCGTGGGCGAGCTCGGCCTTCTCGAACTCCAGGCCGCCCGGCCCGCCCTCCCCCAGCAGCACGCCGATCAGCAGGTAGACGAGCAGGCTGGGCAGGCCCACGCCGACCGAGAGCCGCACCGCCAGGATCGCGAGCAGAAGCACTCCGGTGCCGACCAGGAGGATCTGGTCGAGCTGATGGACGTCGAGTGTCACGAGCGGGCACCTCGGCGGTCGGGGTCGGTCACCCAGTCTAGTGGTCGGCGCACCGCTGGAACGTGTTCTCGTTGGCCGCGGACACGACACCCCCTCGTCCTCGCTCACCTTGCCCGCCGAGCCGTCGCAGATGGCGACGTCAAGCCCGCCGAGCCGTCGCAGATGGCGGCGCCAAGCCCGCCGAGCCGTCGCAGATGGCGACGCCAAGCCCGCCGGGCCGTCGCAGATGGCGATGCCAGGACCAGCGAACCGTCCCCCCACCAACCATCCGCGACGGGTCACCGGCCCCAGTCCCGCCATCTGCGACGGGTCGCCGGTGACCTACCCCAGGCCGGCGGCGTCGCGGGCGCGGGCGACCTTGACCGCATGCCGCAGGGACTCCAGGTCGTAGGCACCGTGGTGGCGGCGGCCGTTGACGAAGAACGTGGGCGTGCCGGAGACGCCGGACTGGTCGGCCGAGTCGAGGTCCTGGTCGACCCGCGCCGCGTGGCAGTGCCGCTTGAGGTCGCGGTGGAAGCGCTCCGCGTCCAGGCCGAGCTCCTCGGCGTACCGCACCAGGTCCCGCGCGGTCAGGTGTTCCTGCCGGTCGAGCAGCAGGTCGTGCATCTCCCAGAAGGCGCCCTGCGCGGCGGCCGCCTCGGACGCCTCGGCGGCGAGCTGGGCACGCGGGTGCACGTCGGTCAGGGGGAGGTGTCGCCAGACGAAGCGCAGGTCGGAGTCCTCCGCCAGCTCCCCGCGGGCGGCCGCCTCGGCCTCCCCGCAGTGCGGGCACTCGAAGTCGCCGTACTCGACCAGCGTCACGCGGCCCTCGAGCGACCCGCGGATGTGGTCGCGCTCCGGGTCGACCGGTACGGCCAGGTCGACCAGCTGCTCGGCCCGGCCCAGCAGCGCCCGCACCCGACGCTCCGGTGGCATCCGCCGGGTCAGCCGGAAGACAGCCGCCGTGAGCAGGACCGACACGGCTACGGCGACCAGCACCCCCGCCTTGGCCTCGGCCAGCACGTCGCCCTGGAATGCCAGCGTCGCGATCAGCAGCGACACCGTGAACCCGGTGCCGGCGATGGTGCCGCTCCCCGCGAGCGCGGCCCAGCCGAGGGGTGAGCGGATCCGGCCGGCACTCAGCGTGGTGACCAGCCAGGTCCCGGTGACGATCCCGACCGGCTTGCCGACGATGTAGCCGAGCACGATGCCCCACGTGACCGGCGACCGCGCGGCACGCTCGAGGAATGCGCTGTCGATGACGAAGCCGGCGTTCGCGAGCGCGAAGAGCGGCACGATCACGTAGCTGGTCCACGGCAGGTAGAAGCGCTGGAGCCGGGCGTTCGGCGACAGCGCCCCGGTCAGCCCGACGGACGCCGTACGGGCCAGCTCGGCGGTCGGCTCCTCGCGGAACTCGCGGAACTGGCTGCTGGCGCGTTCGAGGGTGTCCCGGCTCGGGGGGTACGCCGAGCCGGCCAGGCCGATCATCAGCCCGGCCACGACCGGGTCGACCCCGCTCGCCCGCAGGGCGCCCCAGATCACCACGCCCATCGCGGCGTAGACGAGCGGGACGTCGACGCCGTAGCGCAGCGTGCCGAGGAAGACCGCGAACACGGCGACGGCCACGACCAGCGGCCACCACGAGATCGGGCCGCTGTAGAAGCCGGCGATCACGGCGAGCGCGACGAGGTCGTCGACGATCAGCACCGTGAGCAGGAAGACGCGCACCCGGCCGGGCACGGCGCGACCGAGCACCGACAAGAAGCCGAGCGCGAGCGCGGTGTCCGTCGACATCGCTACACCCCAGCCGGAGGCGGCATCGGTGCCGCGCGTGACCGCGAGGTAGAGCAGCACCGGTAGCAGCATGCCGAGAACCCCGGCCACGAGCGGCACCAGGAACCGCTTGCGGTCGCGCAGCTCCCCGAGGTCGAACTCGCGGCGCGCCTCGAGCCCGACGACCAGGAAGAACAACGTCATCAGCCCGCTGTTGACCCACTCCCGCAGGTCCTGCTCGATGGCCAGGTCCCCCAGGCGCAGCGACAGCTCGGTGCTCCACAGGTTCTCGTAGCCGGGGCCGAGGTTCGCCCAGACGAGCGCGACCCCGATCGCCCCAGCGAGCACGCCGGCGCTGGCGGTCTCGGCGCGCTGGAACGCCCGCAACGGCAGCGTCAGCCGCGAAGACCACGGGGTCTGTCCGACTGTGTCCGGTCGTGCGCCCGACGTCTCGGTCATGTGCAGCGAACGCTGGGGCGTCGCCGGTTCATCCCCGGACGAGCGGGAGCTCGAACGCAGCCGCCATCGACGGTGCGGTGCGGGCCTCGCCGAGCGGCCGCGTACCGGTCACCGCGCTGAGCAGGCCGGAGAGCGAGTAGTGGGTCAGCGGGGCGTCGACCACCCGCCCCCGCTGGCTGCCGTGCAGCACCATCGTGAGCACGGTGTTGCCCTGGTTGTCGTGCTCGTCCTCGTCGGCGGTGAGGACCACGGCCAGCCGGCCGGACTTCCAGTCAGGCCCGGCGAGCACCTTCCGCATGACGCCGCGGAACCAGGCGTCGGCGTCGGAGAGGTCGCAGTCGTGGGCGTCGTTGCAGAGGTCCGGGATCACCATGCCGACGTTGGGCAGGTGACCGGACCGGATCGCCCTTCCGAGCCGGGCGGCCGGAAGGTCGTGGCGGTGGCACCCGGTGCGCTCGTCGGCGAAGTAGGCCCAGGGGTTGTGCTTGACGGCGTAGCGGATGCCGCCGTTGTCCTCGGCGCAGCGACGCGGCATGCCCTCGGCGTACAGGGCGGCGGTGTGTCCGCTCGCGATCGCGCGGCCGAAGACGGACGGAGCGTGGATCGGGTGGTCGACCGGCGGGGCGTCGTCGGTGATCCCGAAGGTGCCGCCACCGGCGATCGCGACGTAGTTGGGCAGCGATGGGTGCCGGATCGCGGTGTAGTGGGTGGCGTAGCCGAAGCGCTTCGCCAGGCCGAACGTGTACGGCATGCCGGCACTCATCTGGTCGAGGGAGTGGTTCTCCTCGATCACGACCAGCACCTTCGACACCGGTCTGGCACGGGCGGCCGAGCTGGGCGCGGTGCTCGGGCTGGTGGTCGAGCTGCTCTCCCGGCTCGGGGCGAGGCTCGACGAAGACGAGTCGCTGCCGCACGCGGCGATGGTGGGCAGCAGGAGCAGCAGCACGAGGAGCCGAGG
>Ga0207701_10006330_pt1 | contig 11832 bp, 11 predicted proteins | sample KBSSwiSSwithPhiX_FD_184294 | JGI IMG/M metagenome (GOLD analysis project Ga0207701, IMG submission 184294) | Switchgrass rhizosphere bulk soil microbial communities from Kellogg Biological Station, Michigan, USA, with PhiX - S5 (SPAdes) (version 2) | ecosystem: Environmental > Terrestrial >...
GAGTACGACATGGACCTGGTGACGACGGCCCCGGGCGTGTTGTATCGGGTGACGACGACCGATGGTGAGGTGCAGGAGATCGACAGCCCGGCCAAGCTGCCCGATGCGGGACGCATCACCAAGCTCGAAGAGCCGGTGATCACGGCGATGATCCTGACGCCAGCGGAGCATGTAGGCGCAATCCTTCAGCTGTGCCAGGACAAGCGCGGCATCCAGAAGAAGCTGGAGTACATGAAGTCGGACCGCGTGCTCATTACCTACGAGCTGCCGTTCAATGAGGTGGTGCTCGACTTCTACGACAGGCTGAAGACGATGTCGAGAGGGTACGCGTCGCTCGACTATCACGTGACCGGCTTTTGGGAGTCGCCGCTCGTCAAGATGGACATCCTGGTGAACGGCGAGCCGGTGGATGCGCTCTCGATCATCGTGCATCGCGACGCGGCATACGATCGTGGCCGTGCCCTGGCCTCGAAGATGCGCGAGCTGATCCCGCGTCAGATGTTCGAGGTAGCCATCCAGGCCTCGATCGGCAACAGGATCATCGCCAGGGAGAGCGTGAAGGCGCTGCGCAAGAACGTGCTGGCCAAGTGCTATGGTGGTGACATCACCCGCAAACGCAAGCTGCTCGAGAAACAGAAGGAAGGAAAGAAGCGGATGAAACGCGTCGGCCGCGTCGAAATCCCGCAGGAAGCCTTCCTTGCGGTTTTGAAGATGGGAACCGATTAGTGCGGGGTATAACTACACTATGACGAAAGGTAAGGACGACGCCGCTGGAGGCCCGACCTTCCGGAAGTCGACCGCGCGCGAGTATTTCGAGTCGATCTGCGTCGCCGTCATCCTCGCGCTCTTCGTACGGACCTTCGTCGTGCAGGCCTTCAAGATTCCGACCGGGTCGATGGAGAACAACCTGCTCATCGGCGATCATCTCCTCGTCAACAAGTTCGTGTTTGCGCCGACGCGCTCCCGCGCCGAAGACCTGCTGCTGCCGATCGATCCGATTCGGCGAGGCGACGTCCTGGTATTCAAGTACCCCGAGGATCCCGAGCGAGATTTCATCAAGCGTGTCATCGGTCTGCCGGGAGAAACCCTCGAGTTGAAGGAGAAGAAGGTCTACATCAACGGGACTCCACTCGACGAGCCTTACGTTCACTTCCTGTTTCCAGTTGATGCCACCAGCGGCGACCTTGGTGAAGGGACCTTCGACGTCCGGCGCTCCTACGGCCCGGTGACAGTGCCCGAAGGGCACTACTTCATGATGGGAGACAATCGCGACAACTCGCAGGACAGCCGCTACTGGGGCTTCATGCCGCGGGAGTACGTGAAGGGCAAGGCCTTGTTCGTGTACTTCTCGTTTGGTGAAGGAGATTCTGGTCTATCCGGGTTGCTGGGCAACGTCCGATGGGGCAGGATTCTCCACCAGATACACTGACCACGCATGAAAACAGTTCTCAAGCTGGTGATTGCGGTCGCCCTGCTGAATGCTGTCGTGCGTGGGGCCGATTCCGCCTGGAACTACTATCAGCTGAAGGATGCTGCTCAGCGGGCGCTGCTGTTTGGTGCGCAGGCCAGCTCGAAACAGATTCACGGGCAGATCATGGAGCGGGCGGTGGAACTGAGGGTCCCCTTGATGCCGGAGGATCTCACGGTGAGCTGGCGGGCTGGCCGCCGGATCGCAGAAGCGTCTTACACACAGCAGATCGAGTTTTTTCCCAGGTACCACTACCCAGTCTTATTCTCATTCAACGTGGATACGGTGTCGGCGGGTACTCCGCCCGACAATGAGTCATATCCACCGGATCGAAAGTAAGTCCCGTCCGGCTCAACCGGGCTTTCCCGATACCAACGACAAGCCGTGGTCGGCGTCCGCCGCGCTTTCTGCATCCAGGCGCTGACGTTCTTCCTTTACGACGCCGGTGTAGCCCGCATCCTTGAGCGAGGCAAGGTTTGCGTCGATGGTGAGCCCCGCACTGCGGACTGCCGAGCGCAGCAGCTCGATAGCAACGCCCACGTCGCCTCGTGTACTTCGAATGCTGTGCGCGGCGACGATGGGAGCTTCGTGAAGGGCGTGACGACAGGCTCGCATCATTTCGAGCGGGACCTCGGTTGCGGCGCGCATCGCTGCCGCCACGGCGGCCCGCCGGCCCTCTGCTTCTTCATCAGTGGTAGCCGGCATCCGCAGCGCCGCGATGACCGACGTGTACGCCTCGGCATCGCGATCGACGAGAGCGGCAAGGGCCGGACGCAGCGAGCGCAGCCGATCGGTGGCATCGGCGAGCTCCATGGAGTCAGTCGATTCGCTTGGTCGGGCCGCCCGGATCCCGGCGGCCATCAGCAGCAGCGAGACTCCAATCGCTCCAGTCAGCGCCGCGGCACCGCCGCCCCCGGGTGCTGGAGCCGTTGATGAGAACGCGTCAAGCAAATCGCGCACGGAGAAGTTGGAGTAGGAGCGCATCATGTGATTCTCGAGGCGACTTCGTCTGCTGAGAGACCACGAATCAGGACCGTCTTGCGCCGCGATCGTTCCCCGCTGCTGATAGAGACAGCGCGCCTGGCGACGCCAAGCGTATCGGCAAGCACCTGAATCAGCTCGGCGTTGGCAGCCCCCTCCACGGGCGCGGCGTTGAGACGGACGAGCAAGGCGTTGTCGCGGATGCCAGCCAGACCGGCACGAGCCGCTCGCGGCACTACACGAACGGCGATCAGGACGCCCTCATTAGTTGTCGTAAGCACAGGTCAAAGTCCTCAATTATCCCATCGCCCGAAGCCCGCAGGCCGTAGCCAGTTATGATCGACACTCCTGTGCCTCTGCGCCTCTGTGTGTCGTGGCTGGTGTGCGGCGTCGCGATCCTGAGTGCTCAGGCGCGTCCTCCCGATCTCATCTTCCACAACGCCAGGATCTACACCGTCGATTCTCGCAACTCTGTTGCCGCGGCCGTGGCGATCGCCGGCGATCGAATCATCCGGGTAGGAAAGGACGCCGACGTTCTTGCGCTCGAGGCGCCATCGACCCGCGTGCTCGACTTGCGTGGCGCGACAATCGTCCCGGGTTTTCACGACGCCCATGGACACGTCGTCGGCTTAGGCGCCTCACTCCAGGACGTCGATCTTCGCGGGACGAGCAGCTACGAAGAAGTCGTTGGCCGTGTCCGTCGCCGGCTGGCGAGTGCGAGGCCTGGCGAGTGGATCATCGGACGTGGGTGGGATCAGAACGACTGGGCTGAGCAGGTGTTTCCCGCGCACGACCTGTTGAGCGCCGCCGCGCCGGACAATCCCGTCTACCTGACACGTGTGGATGGCCACGCAGGTCTCGCCAATCGGACGGCGATGGAGATCGCCGGCCTCTCATCGTCTGCGACCGATCCGGCTGGTGGACGGATCATGCGCGCACCTGACGGCCAGCCATCCGGGGTGCTGATCGATGGGGCGCAGGCGCTCGTGACGTCGAAGATTCCACGAGTGGGACGCCAGCAGCTCGAGGATCAGATCCAACTTGCCGATCGTGAGCTTCGCCGTGTGGGCATCACTACAGTGGACGACGCCGGCGCGGATGCTGAGACGGTGAACACGTACAAGAGGCTGATCGACGCCGCCACAATCAAGACGCGCCTGTATGTGATGCTGCGTGGCAGTCTCCCTGAACTGACGCCGTTCTTCGCGCGCGGTCCGGTCGACGACGTTGCGAATCATCGTCTCGCTGTGCGAGCGGTGAAGATCTACGCGGACGGCGCGCTCGGATCGCGTGGAGCAGCGCTGCTCGAACCGTACGCGGACGAACCGGCAACCACCGGCTTGCTGACGACGCCGCCCGACGAGGTCTACGCGCAGACGCTGGCCGCGGCGAAGGCTGGATTTCAGGTGGGGATTCACGCCATCGGCGATCGAGCCAATCGGGAAGCGATGGACATCTTCGAGCGCGTGGAGCGCGAAGTGCCCGGTGCGCGTGCGCTGCGGATGCGAATCGAGCACGCGCAGATTCTCGACGCAGCCGAGATTCCCCGATTCGCGAAGCTGGGCGTCATCGCGTCGATGCAGCCGACGCACGCGACGTCCGATATGCCGTGGGCAGCTACGCGCATCGGGGACGCGCGAGTCGAAGAGGGTGCGTATGCCTGGAGAGCTCTTCTCGATGCTGGGGCGGTGATCGCCTCCGGATCTGATTTCCCGGTAGAGGATGCGAACCCGCTACTCGGGTTCTACGCCGCGATCACTCGGCAGGATGCGACCGGCAAGCCGGCTGGAGGCTGGACGGCGCGCCAACGCATGACACGCGAAGAAGCGCTGGCCTCGTTCACGAGGCAGGCCGCGTTCGCCGCACATGCCGAAACACTGACCGGATCGATTGAAGCCGGAAAGCTGGCCGATCTGGTGGTCCTCTCGCGGGACATCATGCGCGTCCCACCGCAGGAGATCCTGACGACGATGGTGCAGACGACGATCGTTGGTGGAGAGATCGTCTACCAGCGTCCCTGACGTCGGCGTTATGCCACGCGCTGATCGTCGGTCTGGTCACCTGTCAAGAGCACGCGACAATCCAGATGATGGCGCACGTGGTGATACTCCCAGGCCGTGAGCGCGCTATAAAGCGTCGCGTTGATCCAGGAATGACGCTGGCGGCGGGCAACCCACGCTGCGAAGTTATAGGCTGTGCAGACCGCAGCAATACCCAGGGCCGCACCGTGGACGCCGGCCTTGAGTGGTTCGTAACGACCGTGACATAGGACCGCGAGCATATTCGCCTTACGCTACGTGAGTGCAAGTGCCATGCCTCGATTTGAGGTAGTAAGGTGCGAGCGTTTACCCACAAGCGATAATCCAGACGTATCGTGTGCCTCCGATTTCATGGACATCCCTCGCGGCAGGCTGAGCCGTGAGTGGCTCCGCACCTGAGCGATGGCAGGTCCAGCCTGACGAGGGCGACGTCAGGCTCGATAAGTTCCTCGCCTCATCCGATCGACTCGGGTCGCGCAAGCGAGTCGCCACTGCGCTCGAGCGAGGCAAGGTGTTCCTCAACGACGTCGAGGTAGGGCTCGCGGACGCGTCGCGGCGCCTGCGCGAAGGGGACGTCGTTCGTATCTGGATGGACCGGCCGGGGAGCTCGAAGCGTCGCTCCGGACCATTCGAGTTCGGCCAGTTGCAGATTCTCTTCGAGGACGACCTGCTGCTCGTTGTCAACAAGCCGGCCGGTATCCTGAGCGTGCCCCTGCCTCACGGCGACCCGACGCCATCGGTGTATACGTTGCTCGAGGACCACCTTCGCGGCCATCGCCATCGGCGTCCGTTCGTCGTGCATCGCATCGATCGCGACACGTCAGGGCTGGTGCTGTTTGCGAAGACGTCGCGAGCACAAGAGGCGCTCAAGGATCAGTTCAGGCGGCGTGAGCCGGAGCGTGTGTATCTCGCGCTCGTCTATGGGCACCCGACTCCATCAGCCGGCACGTGGCGCGATGTGCTCGTGTGGGACAAGGACTCACTGATTCAGCGCGAAACTCATCCGGGCGATCCACGCGGCAAGGAAGCCGTGGCGAACTATCGCGTCGTCGAGACGCTGGCTGATACCGCGCTTATCGAGGTGAAGCTTCACACCGGAAAGCGCAATCAGATTCGCATTCAGGCACTCCTGCGCGGTCACACGCTCGTAGGCGAGCAGAGATACACGTATGGGCCGGACGAGATTCGTCCGATCGATTTTCCGAGGCAGGCATTGCACGCGCATCGGCTGGGTTTCCGGCATCCCACCGATGCGCGCGAACTGCGTTTCGAAGCGCCGTTGCCGGAGGATTTTGCGGGTCTGTTAGCGCGGCTTCGGCGGGACTAAAGACGCTCTTTTGGGAGTTGGAAGTTGGAAGTTGATTGGCGTCGCTCTACTTGAATCGCGGGATCAAGTTCAGCGCGTTGTCGCGCTCGACGCCGCGCAGTTCGTCCGCGGAGAAGCCAGCGCGCTGCAGACCCTGCACCTGTGGCGCGCCATCGAAGAACGGCGCATCCGTTCCGAAGACGATCTGTGAAGTGCCCACCAGTGTCTTCAACGCCTGCATGTTGACCGGATTCGCCGATCCTGCCGTGTCGTAATAAAAGCGGCGAAGGTGATGCAGCCGCGAGTTCGGTGCTGCAGGCTTCGCGAGGTTGTCCGCCGTCATTTCCGTCCCCAGCAGCCGTCCAGCGACGCCGACGAGCGTCCCGCCCGCGTGCGAGAAGATGAAGCGCACATCCGGACACGTGGTCGCCGTCTCGCTCACGATCAGACTCGCGATCGTGCGCGTCGTGTCCATCGGGTACTCCAGCATTTGATTCGCCACGCGCGGAATCAGATTCTGGCAGCACGCCGAGTCGGTCGGGTGCGTATAGACGACAGCCTTGCGCCGATTGAGTTCGGCGAGCACTGGTGCAAACGACGGATCGCCGAGCCAGGCGTTTCCATAGCTCGTGAGCAGGCCGACGCCATCAACCTTGAGCGTGTCGAACGCGTACTCGATTTCTTTCAGGCTTCCTTCGACGTCGGGCAACGGCAACACGGCGAATAGACCGAAGCGCCCCTTGTAGTCTGAGACGAGCCTGGCCGCGGCGTACTCGTTCATCTCGCGCGCGAGCGTGCGAGCCTCCTGCACGTCTCCGAACCAGACGCCTGGCGCTGTAATCGACAACATTGCCGTCGCGATGCCCACGCGATCCAATGCTTCGACGGCACTCGCCGGCGAGTAGCCCTTCCACGCTGCGAGTCCAGGAATCGGCGCCGTCGCGTTCTTCGAATTCAGTGTCGCGTGGAAGCCCGGCGACACGAAATGCTGATGGATGTCGATCCGCCGCGCGGGCGTGCCCGGTGTCTGCGCCGCAGATGGCAGGCCGTGAAGAAGCGATCCTGCTCCAGCGGCTCCAAGCGTGGCCAGAAACAGTCGCCGGCTGCGACGAGTGTCGTCACTCATGTCTCACGGCCTCCAGATGAAAATGGTGTGACAGGGTCAGACCCCGTCACTGTCATGCGCGCGCGAGGATGACGTCCAGGATCACCGACTGTCCGGCTCGCACGTGGTCGAGACCGCGACGCAATGCAGGCAGCACTTCGGCCGGATCTTCGACCCGTTCTCCAACAGCGCCGACGACGGCTGCCAGCAAATCGTAGCGTGGCGACGGCGCGAGGTCGGTGCCGACGAAGTGACGCCCCTGCACGGAGTAGCCCTTGGGATACGCGCTGATCAGCGGCGCTTTGTTCGCGTTGTAGGCGCCGTTGTTGAACACGATCGCCAGTATGGGCGCCTGATTCATCTGGCTGGCCCAGATCGCCGCGAGCGGTTCGCCGAAGATGAACGATCCGTCGCCGACGACGAGCACGACCGGACGGTCGGGACGCGCGAGCTTGATGCCGAGTGCCGCGCCCAGTCCCCAGCCCAGTGACGATCCACCGCTCCCGAACATCGTGCCGGGCTCGTCGGTGTCGACGTGGTTCCACACCGCACCGTGACTCGTGAGCGACTCGTCCACGAACACGCACTCCGGCGCCTCGCGCTGAAGCTGACCGATGCAGTAGCCAAGCCACTCGGCGGTGAGCGGCCGGGTGGTCTGCATCGCCTGCGCCGATGCGTTGCGTGCCGCGCGGCGCTCGTTGTGCCGGGCCGTCAACTCTGCTCGTCTGGTCTCGATGCGGGCCTTGTCGCCATCGGTGAGCAGTTCCGCGGCGTAACCAGCGACAAGCTCCAACGCTCGCGCGCTGTCAGCGCGGATCGCGGACGTGAGCGGGAAGCTCCAGAGCGGAATCCGCTCTTTGATCGGATCGACGTCGATCTGCACGATCGTCGCATCAGATCGTGGTGTGACCTGGGTCGGGATGTAGGGCACGTCGCTGTCGACGACCAGAATCACGTCCGCCGTCTCGACGAACGGTCCTGGCAGGAAACCCTGATGCAGCGGATGGGTGGTCGGGAAATTCGTGCGCTCGCGGCGCTCAACGACCGGCAGCGCAAGAAGCGTGGCGAGCTTCACGAGCGCCTCGAAACCCTGGCGCGTGCGTCCGGAAGTCGCCGTGAGCACGACGGGCCTCTCGCTGCGAACGAGATGCTGCGCGACGTCTCTCAACGCATCAGGATCGCCCGCACCCAACCGCGCCGGAGCCGTCAATTCGGGCGCTGGTGGCTTCACGTCTCCGACTTCGGTCATCAACACTTCGCGCGGCAGTGTGAGGTAGACGGGCCCGGGTGGATCGCTCGCGGCGATCTGCAACGCACGGGCGATGACTTCGCCCATCTGCTCCGGTCGGCGCAGCTCGTAGTCCCACTTCACGAAGTTGCGAACGATACCGTGCTGGTCGAACTGTTCCTGCAGCCAGTGAATGTAGGTGTCGCGAGTGCCGCGCTGACTGGAGTCGGTCGTGTACGGAGTACGCCCGGCAGCGATCAAGACCGCGGCACGTCCCCGCTGCGCGTTATGCAGCATCCCGCCGAGGTTCTGCGTGCCGACGTCCACGTGCACCAGCACGGCCTGTGGCCTGCCGGTCGCCTGGTAATAGCCGTGCGCCGCCGCCAGCGCTACGAGCTCGAACAAACAGAGCACCGTACGTGGCACTGGTTCGCCGAGTTGTTCGAGTTTCGAGAGCGCTTCCTGGATCGGAATCGTGTCGGTGCCCGGGTTCATGAACAGGCACTCGACGCCGTGCGCGATGAGCGCACGCACGTACGCTTCGGCCGATTCAGCTGGTCGCGAGTCTGGCGCCGAAGCGCCCTTTTCGTGGGTGGGTTGTGATTTCGTCGCCAACCTGACTTTTGACCTTTGCCCTTTGAACCTGTGCCCTAGTTGTTGTCTTGCGGATCGTCCGCGTTGCGATCGCGACGGGCGGGAGGCCCGGGAACTGGTGTACCGGGAACGCCACCGAGTTCGCGGATGACTTTGGCAGTCTCCTCGTGAGCGACGCCAGCGCTGCCGCCGAACCCGAAACCGCCAGCGAGCCCGAGCGCGGTATCGAGCGCCGTGTATCCGCGCTTGTCCTTGATGTCGAGTTTGAGCCCGTTCTCGTGGAGAAAGCGCACCACGTCGGTCATGCCCCAGAGCGCGGCTCCGTGCGCGGCCGTTCGTCCCTGCGTGTCGACGCCGTTGATGTCGGTCCCCGCCGCGAGCAGGAGGCCGATCGATTCGATCGCTTCTTTCTGTGTCTTGTTGCGGCCGGTCATGTCCTCTTCGCGAGCGGACACGTTGGCGGCCATCATGATCGCGTTGACATTGCCGCGGCTCGTCACCGCGCGCGGGTTTGCGCCCTTCGCGAGCAGCATTTTGATGACCGGGACGTCGCCCGCCTTGGCGGCGCGCAACAGCGGCGTCGTGCCGGCGCCCAGCACGCCGTCACCGCCGCGATCGAGCTTGGTGCGATACGGAACCTGCGCACGCAGCGCGACGTCCACCCTTGCGCCGCGGTCGAGCAGCTTCGTGATGATCTCCATGCTGCTCAGCGCGTCGTCAGTCTCGCGCGGAGCGGGCCGGTTGGACGACGGCATCGTGTGCGCGTCGACGGCGGCCCACAAAGCCGTGCGGCCGACCTTGTCCTGCATGTCGAGATTCGCGCCCGCGTCGATGAGCGCACCGGCGACGTCGAAGTGTCCGTTGATGAGCGCGAGCACCAGCGGCGAATACTGATCGGGATCGACGATGTTGGGATCGGCGCCCGATGAGATCAGCACCTTGACGCAATCGACACAGCCTTCGCGCGCGGCGAAGAGCATCGGTGTGAGGCCGCCCGGTGGCAGCCACTTGTCGCGCGGCTCGGACGTCCGCTGACGCTCCCAGGCAATGATCGTGGACCTCGCACTCACGTCGGCGCCGGCTTCAATCAGCGCGCGCATCATGTCGGGGTGCCCTTGCGCGGCAGCCCACATGAGGGGCGTCTGGCCTCGCCAGCTGTCACCTGCGTCGAGCGACGCACCGTGCGCGATCAGGACCTTCGCGGCCTCGACTTTTCCGGAATGCGCGCAGGTATGAAGGGCCGTCTCGCCGTAGGGGCCGGTCGCATTCGCGCTGACGCCTGCCGCAATCAGCTTCTCGAGGATAGCCGCGCTGCCGCTCTCGCAGGCGAGCGCGATGGCGGCGATGCCGTATCGATTGGTGGCCTTGACGTCGGCGCCGGCGCGAATCAGTCGCTCGACGAGCGCGACGTCGTTGTTGCGCACGGCCCAGTGAAGCGGCGTCGTGCCGTCCGGCTCAGCGATGTTCGGGTCGGCGCGCTTACCCAGCAGCGCGATCGCTGTCGTGCTGTCTCCGGCCTTCGCGGCTTGCACCAGGCGCTGATCCTTGACGACCGTCTCGGCCGCGTTCGCCGCACCCGTCAACGACAGCGTGACAATCAGAGATGCGAGAAGCGTTGTTCGCATGCTGTGAACCGTGAACTGCCTACTGCCTACCCGCCTACTACAAGTTGCTTAAAAGCCCCGAGCTGTCGCCGAGCGATTCCTGCTTCACGCCCACCTTGTCGAGCATGGTCACGAGCAGGTTCGTCATTGGCGTGTGATCGGCGTACTTCAGGTGTCGTCCACCCTGCATCCGACCCACGGCGCCGCCGACCACGAGGTTCGGAAGCGGATAGTGATCGTGCGCGTTGCTGTTGCTCATGTTGCTGCCGTAGAGCAGCGCGGCGTGATCGAGCAGCGAGCCGTCGCCGTCCGGTGTGTTCTTCAGCTTCTCGAGGAAGTACCCGAACTGCGAGATGTTGTAGGTCTGGATCTTGACGTTCTTTTCCATCTTCTCCGCGCGGTTCTGGTGATGAGAGATGGCGTGATGACCGTCGGTAACGCCGACCTGCGGATACGTGCGGTTGCTCACCTCGCGCGAGACCATGAACGTGATCACGCGCGTGACGTCGGCCTGATACGCAAGCGTGATCAGGTCGTACATCAACTTGATGTGCTCCTCGTAGTCGAACGGCACGCCGGCCGGTCGCGCCGGCAACTGCAGATCCTCGTCGCCCTGGCTGGTCTCGGCGCGCTGGATGCGGCGCTCGATCTCGCGCACGTTCTCGAGGTACTGCGTCATCATCTGGCGATCCGACGGACCGAGCTGCACCTGCAGGCTGGCCACGTCCTTCGTGATCGCGTCGAGGATGCTCTTGTCTTCCTTGATGCGCGCCAGCCGCTCGGTCGCGCTGCCGCCCTGGCCGAACATCCGCTCGAACACTTTCCGAGGATTGATCTCCATCGGCATCGGCGTCGTCGGCGTGCGCCACGACAGCGTATTCATGTAAATGCAGCCGTAATCGCGGTCGCATGAGCCGATCAGGCCGGAGTGATCCTCGGTCGCCAGCTCCATCGACGGGAGCACCGTGTCCTGACCGATCTGCTGTGCGGCGATCTGGTCTGCGGTCACGCCCGCGAACGCGTCTACACCCTGAGTGGCCTTCGGCCGCACGCCACTGAGCCACGTCGTCGGGCTGAGCGAGTGCACGGCAGTTGTGTCTGCCGCGCGATGACCGAGTCCGCTGACGACGTTCAGGCGGTCGCGGAACGGCTCGAGCGGCTTGAGGATCGGTGTGAACTCGAAGCCGGCGCCCTCGGTGGCGGGAGTCCACTTGTCCATGATCGCGCCGTGCGGTACGTAGACGAAGCCGAGGCGGGAGAGCGGCTTGCCCGCGGTCTGCGCCAGCAGCGTCCGGGCAGGAATCATCGAGTCGAGCAGCGGCAACGCCAGACTCACCCCGACGCCCTTCAGGAACGTTCTGCGCGGCAAGTGTTTCTTCGTAACGAACATCTCTCCTCCGTCAGTTCGTGCTGACTGCCTGCACCTGCGCCGCCTTCTTCATCTGGAAGGGTGCGCTCTTGACGATACCCATGACCAGTACCGACCACTTGTAGTTGCCGGCCGCCG
>Ga0207701_10006331_pt1 | contig 11832 bp, 5 predicted proteins | sample KBSSwiSSwithPhiX_FD_184294 | JGI IMG/M metagenome (GOLD analysis project Ga0207701, IMG submission 184294) | Switchgrass rhizosphere bulk soil microbial communities from Kellogg Biological Station, Michigan, USA, with PhiX - S5 (SPAdes) (version 2) | ecosystem: Environmental > Terrestrial > Soil...
CCTGCGGCGCGGGCGGGACGGTGATCGAGGACGGTGTCGAAATCCAGGGCGATCTCCGCGAGCGCGTGCGTGATGCCCTGATGAAACGGGGCTACGTCGTCAAGGGCTGAACACCAGGTCAGAGACCCGTATAATCACAACGCTTGGCCCCTCCTCTGTGAGCCTCCCCCCGGGTACCCGGCTCGGTCCGTATGAAATCGTCGCCTCGATCGGCGCCGGCGGCATGGGAGAGGTCTATCGGGCGAAGGATTCGCGCCTTGGCCGCGACGTCGCGATCAAGGTGCTGCCGCCGTCGTTCGCCAACGATGCCGGGCGGCGCGGACGGTTCGAGCGCGAAGCGCAAGCCGTTGCCGCGCTGTCGCACCCCAATGTCATCGCGATTTTCGACACCGGCCTCTGGCAGAACCAGCTGTACGTCGTCATGGAACTGCTTGCGGGGCAGACGCTTCGCGAATGGCTGGATGCCTCGTCGAGCGCGGGCGCGCCGGCGATTGCCGTGCGCAAGGCGGTCGAGATCGCCGTGCAGGTCGCGCGGGGACTCGGCGCGGCCCACGGCAAGGGCCTCGTTCACCGCGACCTGAAGCCAGAGAACATTTTCCTGCTCGACGACGGGCAAGTGAAAATTCTGGACTTCGGATTGGCGCGGCAGGCCGCCGGGGCAGACCCCTCGGGCGCGACCGGCGTCACGCGCGCGGCAACCGATCCGGGCACCGTGATGGGCACCGTCGGCTACATGGCGCCCGAGCAGGTGCGCGGCCAGGCAACGGACGCGCGCGCCGACGTGTTCGCGTTGGGCGCCGTGCTCTACGAGATGGTGAGCGGCACGCGGACGTTCCACCGCGACACGGCAGCCGACTCGATGACGGCGATCCTCACGGAGGATCCGCCGGATCTCGCGGCGTCACGGCCGGATCTGTCCCCGGCACTTGACCGCATCATTCGTCATTGTCTCGAGAAGAACGCGAACGAGCGCTTCCAGAACGTACGCGACGTCGCGTTCGCGCTCGAAGCGTTGTCCGGATCGCAGGTGTCGCGTGGCGTCGCCCCGGTCGGGCCACCTCCAGGTCGATGGCGGCGAACGGCGATGATCGCGGCGCTGGTCGTGGCCGCCTTCGTTGCCGGCGGACTCCTGACCCGACGACTGACGCCGACGGCGACGCCGATCACCTTCGAAACAAAAACGCTGACGTCACAGTGGGTCACTCGCGCACGCTTCACCTCCGACGGACAAACGATCGTCTTCAGCGCCGCCGAGTCTGGCAACGTGCCGGAGCTGTTCATGCTGCGCCCGGGCGCCATCATCCCGCAACCGCTCGGCCTGCCGGGTGCACACCTGCTGTCGGTGTCGTCGAAGGGCGAACTCGCGGTGCTGATGGGCGCTCGTTACCTGCATCACTTCCTGTTCGAGGGCACGCTCGCGCGCATGACCATCGAGGGCGCGCCAAAACCGTGGCTGGAGAACGTGCGCGAGGCCGACTGGTCACCCGATGGCTCCACGCTGGCGATCGTTCACGTGGTGGACGGGCACGATCAACTGGAGTACCCGATCGGCAAGGTCCTCTATCGTTTCTCCGGCTATCTGAGCGACCCGCGAGTCTCGCCCGACGGCACTCAGGTGGCGTTCATGGAGCATCTGGTGCCGGATGACGACCGCGGCTGGGTGAAAGTGGTCGGCACAGACGGGATGGTCAAGACGCTGGCCGGTGAGTACTGGGGCGAGGAACAGCTGGCCTGGTCGGCCGACGGCAGCCAGGTGTTTTTTTCGGCGTCGGAGAGCGGCAACGAAAGCTATCAGGTGATGTCGGTGAACGTGACCGGCCCGCCGGAAGTGCGGCAGGCGTTTTCGGGCCCGGGCGGGATGCTCGTCAACGACATCAGCGGCGACGGGCGGCAGCTGGTGACGCGTCATGACCGGCGCTGGCTGATGAAGGCGCTGCTCCCTGGCGAGAAGGACGAACGCGAGGTGGGCTGGCAGGACTTCGCCATCACCGGCGTCGTCTCGCCGGACCGCAAGTCGATGCTCTTCACCGACATTTCTGCCCGCGCCGGTGCGAATTACGCCACCTCGCTACGCGACCTCGGCACCGGCAAGGTGGTCCGCCTTGGCGAAGGCGCCAGCTTTGGCTTCTCTGCCGACGGTCGCTGGGCGGGCGGCCTGATCCCAACGACCCTCGAGCTTCAGCTCTATCCGGTCGGGGCTGGTCAGACAATCCGGGTGCCGCGCGGCAACCTCGAAGCGTATACCGGCGAGCTTCCGCAATGGTTTGCGAAGAGCCCGCGTCTGCTGGTCTGCGGCAACGAGAAGGGCAAGCGGACGCGCTGCTATGCGCAGGACATCACCGACGGCGCGCTCACCCCGCTCACACCTGAAGGCGTCGCGCGTGCGTTGATCGCACCAGATGAGCGCACGCTTCTCACCAGGTCAGCTAACGGGACCTACGAGATTCGGTCCGGAGCCAATGATCAGGCGTCCCCGGCTCGTGGTCTCACGCCGACCGATGTACCGCTTCGCTGGAGCGCGGACAGCCAGAGCGTCGTGGTGACGACCCGAGGCCGAATCCCGGCGCTCGTCGAGCGCGTGAACGTCGCGACGGGAGCGCGAACGCCGCTCCGGGAAATCGCTCCGCCCGACCGCGCCGGCCTGACGGCGGTGCTGCTGAACGATTGGATCGACGACGGGCGCGGCTACGTGTATCAGTATCAGCGCTCGCTGAGCACGCTGTTCGTGGCCACAGGCGTGCGATAGAACTGTTGACGGATCAGCGACTTACCGATCGTCGCTGAGGTCATCGACGCCGTCGATAGCGTCATCAGCACAACCGATTGGCGAGTGCCTGCGTGGATCGGCCATGCTCTGGTCTCTATGAACTGCGCCGCACGCACGACACTCGTGTGCCTTCTGCTGCTATTGCCCGGGCCACTTCTCGCTCAGTCGGCCTCGATCTCTGGCGTCATCAAGGATCCGCAGCAGGCGCTCGTGCCGGGCGCGGAGGTCACGCTGCGCAACGCGCGATCCGCGTCCACGCCGACCGTCGTGAGCGACGGCCAGGGCCAATACGTCTTTGCGGCTTTGGTACCTGGCTCGTACACCGTCGAGGTGTACTTGAGTGGGTTCCACGTCCAGGTCAGTCCGGCCATCACGGTCGCCGATGGCCAATCGGCGCAGCACGATTTCGAGCTGGCGCTTGCGGGCGAAACGCAGTCGATCACCGTCACCGGGTCGGCGTCGCCGGGGTATCGCGTCGACACCGCGTCGATCGGATCGCTCGCGGCGACATCGATTCTCGAAACGCCCTACATGGTGAATGTGCTCCCCGCCTCCCTGATGGCGAACAACCAAGCCAAGAGCTTCAAGGAGGCGTCGAGGTATCTGCCGCTGATCGGCTTCCAGGAGCAGCAGGGCTCCGAAGTGCTTCGCCCACAGACCCGCGGGATGCAGGGCGCCAACATGCAGAACACGCGGATGGACGGCATGGGGATCGTCATCACCGGCGGCAACAGCATGGAGATGCTGCAGCAGATCGAAGTGCTGAACGGTCTCGGTGGAGCGCTGTACGGCCCGGCGAACCCCTCTGGCATTTTCAACTTCGTGCCGAAGCGCCCGACCGAGCGGCCGGTGCGCCAGGTCAGCGTCAGCTACGACGGGCGGGCGGTCGGGCAGGTGCATACGGACCTCGGCGGACGCGCCGGCAAAGGCAAGATGTTCGGTTATCGCATGAACGCGCTCTTCGGCGGAGGCGAGGCGTTCCGCAAGAACAGTGAACTGAAGCGCCGCCTCTTCACTTTTGCCGGTGACGTGCGACCGTTCACACGCACGACGATCGAAGGTCTCTACAGCTACTACAACGTGGTCCAGCACGGGTTCCCTGGGTGGTTCACGTTCGGGCGGGCGAATGCCGCGGCGACCTTCGTGATGCTGCCGGCCGACGCGCCCGATCCCAAGACGCCCGGCTTCGGCCAGGAGTCCTCCGGATTGAACCTGCACACGCGGATCACGCAGGGCCGGCTCAGACACGACTTCAACAGCGCGTGGCATCTCAGCACGGCGGCGCAGTTCCAACGGGCCGATCGCGACATCAGCACGCAGGTGATGGCGCTGACCAACAATGATGGGAATTACAACGCGTCGCTCGCCACCGGGTTCGCGCCCCGCTTCACCGTGTTCGGGAATCTCACGTCGCTCAACGGCCGCTTTGACACCGGCCGCCTCGCGCATACGGTGGCCTTTGGCGTCACCGGCTATCAGTTCAAGACGTATTCGGACTTCGTGAACCCGCCGGCCGCCAGCGTCCGTCTGGGATCCGCGAGCATCGCCAATCCGATCGTCTTCGGGCTGCCGCCCGGCGGCATCCCGACCCACACGAACATCTTCAACTCCGCCATCATCAACCAGCAAGGCTTCAACATGGTCGATTCGATCGCGCTCAGCCGCCGGTGGTCGACGCGGATCGCGATCAGCCAGGACTGGATCTGGACGCACAACTACAACAACGCGGGCGTGCGCACCGGCGGATACAAAGACAACGGCTTGAGCCCGCTGGCCAGCCTCATCTTCCGGCCCGCGCGCCGCATGACGCTCTACGGCACCTACGGCAGCAGCCTTCAGCAGGGCGACGTCGCGCCGACGACGGCGCTCAACGCGAGCGAAGCGCTGCCGCCGTATCGCAGTACACAGACCGAGGTCGGCTACAAGATTGCGTTTCCGCTGATCGACCTCGCCACCGCCGTCTTCAGGATCAATCGGCCGTTCGCGATGATCGATCCGGCCGACAACATCTTCAAGATCTCTGGCGATCAGATCAATACCGGTTTCGAGGCGATCGTGACCGGCCGGGTGACCGAACGGCTGCTGATGTTCGGCGGCTTTACCGTCGTCGATCCCACGCTGACCAAGACCGGCAATCCGGCCACCGACGGCAAGCAGTTCGTCAACATTCCGAAGCTCAGGTCGAACCTGCTGAGCGAGTATCGCTTCTACGGCGACAGCACCTACGCGAGCGTCAACTGGCAATTCGTCGGCCGCCGGCCGATCGACGACATCAACTCCACCTACACGCCGGCCTACAATGTCGTCGACCTTGGCGTCCGGCACTCTCGCGTCGTCGGAAACACTGTCATGACGGGGAAACTCCAGGTGAACAACGTGGCCGACGTGCACTACTGGTCGACGATCGGGCCTGGAAACATCACCGGCACCAATGTCGGCAGCTACACGGCGCATTTCGGGACGCCGAGAACCCTCCAGGCCACTCTCGACGTTGGCTTCTGACGAGACCGCCGGCCGCCTCGTAACCATCTGCCGGGCAGCGCTCGTCGTTGCGCTGGTCAACCTCGGCGTGCCGGGGTCGGCCGCGCAATCCCCCTCGACCTCTGCGGGACACACCCGTCAACTCACCGACGTCGCGGGCCGGGTGGTCGCGATGCCCTCGACGGTCACTCGCGTGGCCGATCCATGGCATGCCAACAACGGCATGGTGCTGATGATGGGCGCCGCCGGCAAGATCGTCGCGACGACGGTGCAGGCCAAGAGACAGCCGTGGTTCCGGAAGCTGTTTCCGCCCATCGATCGGGTACCGGCCGCCTTCGACGAGAGCGGGGACGTCAACATCGAGGCGTTGATCAGCGCCCGGCCGGACGTCGTGCTCATGGCCTATGGCGGGACCCTTCCGAAGTGGCTGCCGGTGGCCGACACCTACGGCATTCCCGTCTTCATGATGCCCAACATGTCGCTCGCGGATCTGAAGACGACCGCGCGCATGACCGGCGAGGTGCTGGGCCCACGCGAATCGGCGCGGGCGTCCGACTGGATCCGGTACTTCGACGACAACATACGCCGCGTCACCAGCGTCACGTCGAGGATTCCCAGCCGTGAGCGGCCCAGAGTCCTCCATACGGCGACCGGCACCATCCTCACCATCGACGGCGTGAACACCGTGATCGACGACTGGATCACCGTCGCCGGCGGGATCAATGCGGCCGACGTCGGCGGCAATGCGCGGCCGATTAGCATGGAGCAGATTGCCGCCTGGAACCCCGACGTCATCGTCGTCGGCACGGCGCCCAACGAGGCGAACCGGCGGGCGATCATGAGCGATCCGCGGTGGCGTCAGATCAACGCGGTGCGAACGGGCCGGGTCTACGTGAATCCGACCGGCGTGTACTTATGGGATCGCCACAGTGCCGAGGCCGCACTGCAGGTGCTCTGGGCGGCCAAGACGCTGCATCCCGAGCGCTTTCCGGATCTCGACCTCGGCAAGGAAACGAAGGCGTTTTATGCCAGGTTCTTCAACCACACGCTGACCGATGCCGAATACCAGACGATCATGAGAGCCACCACGCCTTGACCACGCGCGTGCTGCTGGTCGTGGTGCCCTTCGCCCTGCTGTACGTCTCGCTGTTCGTGGGGCGGTTTTACGTGGCGCCACACGACGTGGCGCGGATCATCGCCTCGCTCGCCGTCGCCATCCCGCAGGACTGGCCCGACTCCGTCACGACGATCGTGCTCCAGATCCGCCTGCCTCGCGCGCTGATGGCGATGGCGGTCGGCGCGGGGCTGTCGATCAGCGGGGCGGCGTTCCAGGGGATGTTTCGGAATCCGCTCGTCAGCACCGACGTCCTAGGCGTCTCCGCGGCGTCTGGCTTCGGCGCCGCGCTCGCGATCCTGCTGGACCGACGCCTCGTCGAGCTTCAGCTCATCGCTTTTGTCTTCGGCCTGCTCGGCGTCCTGATCACCTACCTGCTCGCGAGGGTGTATCGGACGACGCCCGCCCTCATGCTCGTCCTGTCCGGCGTAATCGTCGGCGCCTTCTTTAGCGCGCTGCTGAGCGGGGCCAAGTTCGTCGCCGATTCCGAAGCCAAGCTGCCGGCCATCACCTACTGGCTGCTCGGGAGCTTCAACGCGACGACCGTGCGCAGCGTCGCGACGATCGTGCCGGCGATCGCCGCCGGCGTGGCTGGCCTGCTGCTCGTGCGCTGGAAGCTCAATGTGCTGTCGATGGGTGACGACGAGGCGCGCGCCCTCGGCGTCCGGACCGAGTGGCTGAAAGGAATCGTCATCGCCTGTGCGACGCTGATTACCTCGGCGGCGGTGTCAGCCTGCGGGGTCGTCGGGTGGGTCGGACTCGTCATCCCGCACGTGGCCCGCATGCTCGTGGGCCCGGACCATCGCATCCTTCTTCCAGCCACCCTGAGTCTCGGCGCCAGCTACCTCCTCGTGATCGACGGGCTCGCCCGAACCGCAACCGCCGTGGAGATTCCAATCGGCATTCTCACGTCGATCATCGGCGCGCCATTTTTTGCCTACCTGCTGCGGCGCACGAGTGCCACATGGCAGTAGACGCCCCTCTCGTCTGCGTCCGCGCAGCGACCTTTCGCTATGGGCAGCGGGAAATCCTGCACGGCCTCGATCTGGATATTTACCGGGGCGAGGTGCTGTCGATCCTGGGACCCAATGGCTGCGGTAAGACCACGCTGCTTCGCTGCATTGGCGGAGCGTCTAAGCTCTTCAGGGGATCGGTCCGGCTTGCCGACGTCGAGGTTGGCAGCCTGCCGCCGCCGGCCCGCGCCCGGAAAATCGGCATCCTGTTCCAGGAACACACGCCGGCCTTCCCGTTGGCCGTCCGCGACGTCGTGATCATGGGCCGCGCGCCCCATCTGAGCGTCTTCGGTTCGCCGGGCCCCGGCGATGTCGCCATGGCTGACGAAGCGCTCGAACGAGTCGGCATGACGTACCTGAGGGATCGTCCCTACACCCAGGTGAGCGGCGGCGAGCGGCAGCTGATCCTGCTCGCGCGGACGCTGGTCCAGAAGCCGGACGTGATCCTGCTCGACGAGCCGACGGCCCATCTCGATTTTCACAACCAGGTCCTGACGCTGCGAATCATCCGGTCGCTGGCCGCGGACGGCATGACGATGGTCATGACGACGCACGATCCCAATCACGCGTTGTGGTTCGGCGGCAGGGCGGCGCTCATGAAGGGTGGCCGTTTCGTCGCCGTCGGGCCGGCGTCCGACGTCATCACCGATGCCACCCTCTCGGCGACCTACGACACCGACGTGCGCGTGTTCGGCGTCGCCCGCCGGAATGGAGCCGGCGAATTCGCCGTATGCACCGCGTGGCATTCGTAGCGACGGACGTCTTGACTCACATCAATGCTCGCCACGTGTAACAGCTGTCATCGCAGACGTGCCCGGCTCGCCGGCGCGCTTCGTCGGCCGCAGCCTCTGCCCAGTCTCTCGATCTGTAGACCGGACGATCAGGTGGTGGCTCTTCCCGGTTGTGGTCCCACCCGTAGTCGTCAGTGCCGAACACCTGATAGACGCGGACCACCAGCCCATCGCTGTGAATGCGCTGACTGCGGTCGATTTTGAAGATTGGATGGCTACTCATCGACCAACACGGTGCCGGAAGCGAACCTTCATGGCACCGATGCTATTCGAGGAGCCCGAGCCGATCTGTCAGAACTCTACCTTTCACGTTCGGCTCAACCCGGGTCTCACGAGCGGCGGTCGTCCAAACAGTTGCTGATGGCTTGAACCTCTCCGAAGCATGGAGAGCGTGGCATGTCGCGAACGGATGGCGGCAACGCACAAAAGGATGAGCTGCCATTGGTGTCAGGTCAGAACATCGGCCCTATCGAGAAATGGAACCGCAGCGATCGTTGTCCGTAGCCCGTCGTCAACGGATACCCGAGGTCGAACCGGAAAGAAGTCAGCGGCGTCTGTATCCGCACGCCGGCTCCGGTGCCGACCGCCAGATTGCGCAACGCGATCTCGAAACGGGAGGTGAACGTGTTGCCGGCGTCGACGAACGCCGCCCCCGTCAGCCAGCGGTTGAAGGGGTACCGCACCTCACCGTTCAGCACCACCAGGTCGGTTCCGCCCAGGTTCACCTCCTGGAACGTCACGGCGGAAAGCGCGTCCTCCGAATATCCCCGGACGCTGTTGGTGCCGCCCGCGAGAAAGAACTCATCGACGATCGTCAGCGGCGCGGTGCCGCCGTAGCCAACCAGCCTGCCGAACCGAGCGTTGCCGGCGAGGGTGACCGGACCGATCGGCCGGTAGACCGACTGCCGTGTGAGAAACCGCAGGTAGCTCAAATCCGAACCGAGCTGGGTGATACCGAGTTGAGCGCTCGAGCTGAAGAACCATCCCCGCGTCGGGTTGAACGGGCTGTCGCGCCGGTCGACGACGATCGACGCCGTCGGTCCGGTGAGGACGCCGCCGAGATCGATCTCATCCGTGGGGCCACGTAGCAGGAACGATCGGTTGGCGAAATCGTAGCCCCACGCCAGCTCCACCCCACGGCCCGCGCGCTTGCGCTGCGTGAAGCTGAGTTCCCGCGTGTGATCGACCAGTGATGCGGTTTCGGTACTGTCCGTCTCCCGGCGGTCACGGGCGAAGATGGTGGTCGGCAGCAACCGGCCGAAGACGCGCGCCGCGGACATCTGCACCCCATAGGTCTGAAAGTCGTACTGGTAGTGCGCGCTCACGCTCGCCTGGAGGGCCCGGCCGATGAAGTTGCGATCGCGGAACTCGACGGTGGCGCCGGGCGTCACCCCCAACCCGTCGGGGGGCCGTGACTGATCGCTGCTCAACTGCCCGCCATAGCGCAGCTGGTATTTCTTCGGCTCCTCGACCTTGATCGCGACGTCGGTCGTCACCGGCTCCGGTGACGGGAGTGCGAACGTGACATCGACCCGGCGGAACGAGCCGATCTCGAACAGCTTGCGGCGCGTCGTCTCGGCTTCGGCCGCGCTGGCCACGGCGCCGGGTTCGAGCGTGATGGCCTTTTCGATGAGCCCGGCGCTTGTCGACTCGACGCCGGAGACGGACACGGCGCCAATCTGGTGGCCCGCACCCTCATCCACCTTCAGGACCACGACGATGTCGCCGCCGCGCTCCGGCGAGAGGTCCTGAGAGACCGCGGCGTCGAGATAGCCGAGATTGCGATAGTACGCCCGCAGCCGCCGCGTGGCGTCGACGAGGCCCGCCGCCACGAACGGCGTGCCTGACGGAAGGTTCAGGGCGCTTCTCGCGGCGTCGCGCCGGGCGGGCGCCACGCCGTCGATGCGGACCGCGGCGATCCTCGTCATCGCGCCTTCGGTGATGGCGACCGGCCGCGTCACCTGGTCGTCCGCAAAGCGAGGCTCGGCGAACGAGACCGCCACCTGCTGGTAGCCGCGCTCGCGGTACAACTGCCGGATCTCAAATTCGAGCGCCTGCGGATCGAACCCGCCGCCTTGTGCGCCTGCCACGACAAGGGCATCGAGCTCCATGGTGGAGACCGCCGCGTTGCCGGACCAGGTGAAGGTTTGGCGGTCCGTCTTCGGACCGCGGTCCACCGTCACGACCGCGCGCGCCAGTTCCGGCGTGTCCACGGGGAAGGACACGGCGATCTGGGCGCGAGGATAGCCGCGGCGGGCCAGAAACGTCCGGGCGGTCTCCGCGAACCGGTCGACGAGCACCTCGGCCACCGGGACGCCGCTCCATTCCTCGTACATCGCCTCGACGGCGTCCGACGGCAGCTTGTCCCCCACGGTCTCGATGATCGTCTTCGGACCCCGATGGATCTCGTAGCGAAGCGTGATGGGCCCATCCCCCGCGCCAGCCCGGGTGGGCACGATGCGAGCTCGGTGGTACCCGTGCTTCTGGTAGAACTCGTGGAGCCGGAGCCTGTCGTCGATCCACCGCCGGACGACGAATCGATCGCCAACCTTGAGGTGCAGCTCGCGCCGCAATTCGTCCTCAGGGAAGCCGGGGGTGCCGACGATCGCCACGCCGCCGACCATCGGCGGCACGATGGTCGAGGCGTCGACGGCAGAGCCCGCCCGACGTGTCGCAACGCCCGGCCCGAAATAGAGGATCTGGCGAAGCTCCAGCGAGTCTTCCGTGTTCTCCACCGAGGCGAGGCGGACCTCGTAGCCGGCGCCGGGCCGCCAGGTCATCAGCCACGTGAACGCACTGGTCTCGAGGTTGTCCGAGAGGATGACTTCAAACCGGGTGCCGAACGACTTGGAGACCGTCAGGTGCTGGTCCGTGCTGACGTCCTTCGTCGCCAGATCCAGGTCGGCCGATCCGATCGCGACCGAATCCAGGCCAACGAACCTGCCGGCAAAGCCGAGGATGTCGCCGGTCGCAGCGGTGACGGCGAAATCGTTCTGATTCGTCGCGCGACCCGGGGTATCGACTCGCCCGGTGACGATCAGCGATTGCAGGTCGCGTTCACCGAGCGGAGGGGAGGAACTGTAGGTCGTCTCGATACTGCCGGGCGTGCCGTCGATGCGAATCGTGACGTCGTAGTCGCCAACCCGCGTCTCACCCGTGACGTCCACCGTGGGCGCGAGGCCGTTCGCGGGCGCGAAACGCACGCGGCTCTCGCGCAGTTGATACGTCCTGCCCCCGATGCGGATCCGTCCCCGGTCGGCGACCTCGATCTGGCCGTCGAGCGCCGGAGCGCCCAGCGAGCCAACGAGGCGGAGACGTGGCAGGATTTCGACCGAGCTCGCGCTGTTGTCGATGACCACGGGGTCGGTCACCTCGAGATTCACAGCCAGCCGGGTGTTCGCCAGCCGCTCGGGCAGCACTGTGTCGGTACCCCCCGTCGTGCGCGACAGCGACTCGACAAGCGCCAGCACTCGTGTCACCGGTTCGCTGTACTTGTTCGCGGTTATGGTGACGGTGCCTTCAATCGTCGAGCCCCCCTCGCCCTGGCGCCACGTCACGTCGCCACCCAGCTGGCTGTGGAGGCCCGCCGGCACGGCGAGGAGCACGTCCTGCGCCGTGAGGGTGAGACCCCCTCGATCGGACGCGTCGGATGCGAGTGGCAGGGGG
>Ga0207701_10006332_pt1 | contig 11829 bp, 6 predicted proteins | sample KBSSwiSSwithPhiX_FD_184294 | JGI IMG/M metagenome (GOLD analysis project Ga0207701, IMG submission 184294) | Switchgrass rhizosphere bulk soil microbial communities from Kellogg Biological Station, Michigan, USA, with PhiX - S5 (SPAdes) (version 2) | ecosystem: Environmental > Terrestrial > Soil...
GAAGGTCTCGTTCACCGGCAGCGTCGGCGCCGGCCGTGCGATTGCCGCGCGCGCGGGGCAGCGTCTGGTGAGCTGCATGCTCGAGCTCGGCGGCAAGAGCCCGAACATCGTCTTCGAGGACGCGAACCTGGATCAGGCGGAGGCGGGGGTGCTGGCCGGCATCTTCGCGGCGGCGGGGCAGACCTGCGTGGCTGGATCGCGCGCCTACATCCAGCAGTCGATCTACGACACGCTCGTCGATCGCCTGGTGCGCCGCGCGAAGCAGATCACGCTCGGCGACCCGATGCTCGCCGAGACGCAGATGGGGCCGGTTGCGACCAGGATGCAGCTCGAGAAAGACGAGTCGATGGTGCAGCGCGCGGTCAGCGAGGGCGCGGCGCTGCTCTGCGGCGGCGCGCGGCCGCAGCTCGCGGAGTTTCCCGAGGGCTATTTCTACCAGCCGACGATCGTCCACCAGGCGGCGAAGGACAGCTTCCTGATGCGCAACGAGGTCTTCGGGCCGGTCCTGGCGGTGACGCCGTTCCGCGACGAAGCCGAAGCGCTCGCGCTCGCGAACGACACCGAGTTCGGGCTCGCCGCGGGCATCTGGACGCGCGACGTCAACCGCGTCCACAAGATGGCGCGCGCGCTCGAAGCGGGCACCGTCTGGGTCAACACCTACCGCGCGCTGACGTTCAACTCGCCGTTCGGCGGCTACAAGTCGAGCGGGATCGGACGGCAGAACGGCATCGAAGCGGTGCAGCAGTATCTGCAGACCAAGAGCGTCTGGTGCGAGCTCGGCGACCAGATCCAGGATCCGTTCATCATGAAAGTGTAGGGCGGCCCTTCAGGGCCGCCGGGAGGGCATCATGCCGACCCGTCTCGTCCCCATCTCCGCGTTGCTGTTTGCCGCATTCGCGGTTGTGCACGGCAGCCAGGCTCCTGGCGCCGGCGGCGCCACCGTCTACGAGGGCGCCCGCCTCATCGCCGGCGACGGCAGCGCCGCGATCGAGGACTCCGCGATCGTCGTGTCGAACGGCAAGTTCACCGAAGTGGGCCGCCGCGGCCAGGTGAAGGTGCCGGCCAACGCCGCCCGCGTCAACCTGAACCAGAAAACGATCATCCCGGCGATCATCGACACGCACACACACCTCGCCACCACGCGCGATCAGCTCGTCGATCAACTGCGCCGCCTCGCCTACTACGGTGTCGTCGCCACGCTCAGCCTGGGGACCGATGGCGGCGACGTCCCGTTCCAGGTGCGCGGCGAGACGATACCGAATGCGGCGCGCTACCAGACGGCGGGGCGCGGCATCACGATGCCGGAAAAGGGCCGGACCGAAGTGCCCTACTGGATCACCACCGAGGCGGAGGCGCACAAAGCCGTTCAGGAGCTCGCCGAGCGCAAGGTCGACATCGTCAAGATCTGGGTCGACGATCGGAACGGCGCCTACAAGAAGATGACGCCGGAGCTGTACGCTGCGGTGATCGACGAGGCGCACAAGCGACACCTGCGCGTCGCCGCACACATCTTCGCGCTCGAGGATGCGAAGGGGCTGCTGCGCGCCGGCATCGACGGCTTCGCGCACGGCGTCCGCGACAAGGACATCGACGACGAGTTCGTGGCGATGTTCAAGCAGCGGCCGAACGTGTTCCTGATTCCGAACCTGCCGGACCGCGGCATTGCCGGGAACCTGGCGTGGATGAGCGACACCGTGCCGGCCGACGAGCTGAAGAAGATGCAGGACGCGCAGGCGGCGCGAAAGCCGGGCGAGCCGGAGCCGTTTCAGATTCAGGCGCGCAACCTGGCGAAGCTGAGCGCCGCGGGCATCAAGATCGGCATGGGCACCGACGGCCCGAGCTCCGGCTGGAACCCGCACGTCGAGATGGCGGACATGGTCGCCGCCGGGATGACGCCGGCGCAGGTCATCGTCGCATCGACGCGAACCTCCGCCGAGATCCTGCGGCTGTCAGAGCTCGGCACGATCGCGAACGGCAAGAGCGCCGACTTCGTCGTCCTGGATGCGAACCCGCTCGACGACATCACCAACACGCGCAAGATCGCGCGCGTCTACATGCGCGGCACGGCCGTCGATCGCCCGGCGCTGAAGATGGGGTGGACCGGCCGCGGCTCCCGGTGAATTGCTCACCGCACGGGGGATCGAACGCAGAGCTCCAGCCTGCGCTCGTCGTAGCAGGCGAGCTTCGGCCGGCAGGCGCAGAGCACGCAGAGTTTTTTAGTTGAATTATTCTCTGCGGTCTCTTGCGGCCTCTGCGTTCCATGTGCGTGGTTGCCGGGTCGTGAAGCAAATGGACGAACAGCAGCTCTCTATCAATCGCCGCCGCTTCGTCGAATGCTTCGCCGGTGCCGGCCTCGCATCAGCGTTGATGCCCGGCGCGCTCGCCGCGGTCGCGCAGGACGCGGCGGCGATCACGATCGAGATGCTGCAGTCGGCGCAGCAGATCGCCGGCGTTTCGTTCACCGCCGATGAGCAGAAACGCATCCTCGAAAAGCTGAACGGCGCGCGCGGCTACGAGGCCGGGTTCGCGCGGCTCCGGGCCGCGAGGCTCGGCGACACCCAGCCGGCCATCGTCTTCAATCCCGTCCCGCCAGGAAAAAAGCTCCCGACCGACCGGCGGCCGATGCGGCGCCAGGAGGTCGCGGTGTCGATGCCCTCGTCCGACGAGGCGCTCGCGTTCCTGCCCCTGACCCACCTCTCGAGACTCGTCGAGAAACGTCAGGTCAAGCCGAGCGACCTGACGAAGCTGTACCTGGCGCGCCTGAAGAAACACGATCCTCGGCTGCACTGCGTCGTCAACCTCACCGAGGAACTGGCGCTGCGCCAGGCGAAGCAGGCGGACGAAGAAATCGCCGCCGGAAATTATCGCGGGCCGCTGCACGGCATCCCGTGGGGCGCAAAGGATCTGCTCGCGGTCCGCGGCACGAAGACGACATGGGGGATGACGCCGTTCAAGGATCGCGTCATCGACGCGGACGCGACCGTCTACGAGCGGCTGAGGAAAGCGGGCGCGATCCTGGTTGCGAAATTGTCCACCGGGGCAATCGCCGTGAGCGCGCGGTGGTACGGCGGCCTGACGCGCAATCCGTGGAATCTGGAGCAGGACGCGTCGGGCTCGTCGGCCGGACCGGGCTCGGCGACCGCCGCCGGGCTCGTCGGCTTCTCCATCGGCAGCGACACCGGCGGCTCGATCATCCAGCCGTCGACGCGAAACGGCGTCAGCGGCCTGCGCCCGACGTTCGGCCGCGTCAGCCGCTACGGCGCGATGACGCTGGCATGGACCCAGGACACGATCGGCCCGATGTGCCGTTCGTCGGAAGATTGCGCGCTGGTCTTCGACGCCATCTACGGACCGGACGGGAAGGACAACACGCTGCTCGACGTGCCTTTCAACTGGGATGCGTCCGCCGACGTCTCACGGCTGCGTGTCGGCGTCATGCGGAATGTCACGTTCGACGGCGAGGCCGCTACTCAGGCGAAGAAGAACCACGACGATGCGGTGGCGGTGATTCGGTCGCTCGGCGTGACGCTCGTGCCGTTCGAGCTGCCCGACGTCCCGCTCGAGGCGATCGACTTCATCCGCTATGCGGAAACCTCGGCCTTCTTCGACGACGCGACCCGCGCGGGCCTCGTCACCCAGGCGGAGCGCGGCCCTGAAGACAGCCGCCGCCCCGACGAGATCCGCGCCGGATACTTCATCCCGGCGGTCGAGTTCATCCAGGCCAACCGCTTCCGCATGCGGGTGATGGAGCAGCTCGATCGCGCGTTCGGCGATCTCGACATGTTCATTGGCAGCAACCAGCCGCTGACCAACCGTACCGGCCACCCCGTCGTCAGCGTGCCGAACGGTTTTGCGGGCGGGTCGCCGACGGCGTTGCACCTGACGGGGAAGCTCTTCGGCGAGCCCGAAATCCTGCTGCTCGCGCATGCGTTCCAGGGGAAGACCAACTTCCACCTCCAGCACCCGCGCTTATAGCCACCGACAGCCTTGACCCCACCGACGGTGGAAACCGCGGAGACCGCAGAGCTCGCCGAGACCTCTTTTGAGAACGCATCGGGCCTCCGCCCGGCAGCCCTGAAGGGCTGCGCTACTGAAAACGCATCGCGGCCTTTGGTAGCGCAGGCCTTCAGGCCTGCCAACGGCCTCCGAGGCAGCCCTAAAAGGCAGCCCTAAAGGGCTGCCCTACAAAGAGAACAATGTTCGTAGCTCTGCGGTCTTTGCGCTCTCTACGGTTTCACAGGCGTCGCTGTGGAGGCGGCGGCCCCAAGTGGCTCGCATAGAATCGGCCGGTGGGGTCCGCGACGATCACGCATCCCGACAAAGTGCTGTTCCCGGACGATGGGATCACCAAGGGCGAACTGGCGGCCTATTACGAGGCGATCGCGCCGGCGATGGTCCCGCACATCGCGGGACGGCCGGTGACGATGGAGCGCTACCCGTCGGGGATCGACAAGAAAGGCTTCTGGCAGAAGGACGTCTCCAAGGGATTTCCCGACTGGCTCGAGCGGGTCGAGGTCCCCAAGAAGGGCGGGGTCGTACACCATCCGCTGGTCACCGACGCGCGATCGCTGCTGTGGACCGTCAACCAGAACACGATCACGCATCACGTCTGGAGCCGCCGGGCGTCGAACCTGCAGTATCCGGACGTTTGTGTTTTCGATCTCGATCCGGCAGAGGACAACGCATCGGCGGTCGGCGAGGTGGCGCTGGAGCTCCGCGCGTTCCTCGACGAGCTTGGGCTGCCGAGCTCGGTCAAGACCTCGGGCTCGAAGGGCTTCCACATCGTCGTGCCGCTCGACGGCACCACCAAAATGGGCACGGTCGCGCGGTTCGCGAACGCAGTCGGCACCGCATTCGTCGCGCGTTATCCCGAGCGCCTGACGCAGGAGTTCAGCAAGGCCGATCGCGGCGGCCGCATCCTGGTCGACACCGGCCGCAACGGTTACAGCGCGACGTTCGCCGCGCCTTACACCGTCCGCGCCAAGCCTGGCGCGCCGGTGTCGGCGCCGTGCACGTGGGAAGAGATCGAGCGCGGCGAGGTCGGGCCGCGAACCTTCACGCTGAGGACGATGCCCGAGCGCATCGCCGCGGTCGGCGATCTCTGGGCAGACTTCGGCAAGTCGCAGGTGGGCAGCCTGAAGCCGGAGGTTCAGAATCGCCTCGAACAACTGACGTCTGAGGTCAGTCGTCGTGTCCGGCCTCAGCCGGACCGTGACGGGTCCGCCTGAGGCGGACGCCACGTCGATGCTGGCCATGGGCTGCATGCGGCTGTCGACCGAACGCGATCGCGACGATGCGCGTTCGATCGCGGTGATCCAGGCCGCGCTGGACGCCGGCGTCAGCTTTCTCGACACCGCCGACGCCTACTGCCTCGACGCCACCGAAGCGGGCCACAACGAGCGGCTGATCGCCACTGCGCTGGCAACCTGGAGCGGCGACCGCTCGCGCATCGCCGTTGCGACCAAGGGCGGCCTGACGCGGCCGAACGGCGAGTGGGTGCCAGACGGCCGCGCGCGACACCTGGCGGCCGCGTGCGAGGCGAGCCGCCGTGCGCTCGGTGTCGAGCGGATCGATCTCTACCAGCTCCACGCGCCCGATCCGCGCACGCCGTTCTCGACCAGCGTCCGCGCGCTCGCGGCGCTGAAGCGCGACGGCCTGATCGACTCGATCGGCTTGTGCAACGTCACCGTCGGCCAGATCGAGGACGCGCGAGCGATCGCCGAGATTGCCGCTGTGCAGGTCGAGCTCAACCTCTGGCACGACGACAATATTCTCAGCGGCGTCGCCGCCTACTGCGTCGGCAACGGCATCCGCCTGATCGCGCACCGGCCGCTCGGCGGACGGGATCGTCAGAGCAAGCGTTTGGCCGATCCGGTGCTGGTTGCGATCGCCGCGCGCCACGGCGTGTCCGCATTCGACGTCGCGCTCGCGTGGTTGAGGGACTTGTCCGAGCTGATCGTCCCGATACCAGGTCCGACGCGCGTCGAGTCCGCAAGGACGCTCGGACGGGTGCAGCAGGTCGAGCTCACCGTCGACGACCGTGCGCTGCTCGACGCGCGGTTCCCGTCCGGCGTCATCCTGCGACGGCCGCGCGAGACGCCGCCGTCGACAATCGGCGCCGCCCCGGGCGGCGAGATTGTGATGATCATGGGACTGCCGGCGGCTGGAAAGAGCACCGCGGCGCGTGCGTTGGTCGAACAGGGATTCGCGCGGCTGAACCGCGACGAAGGCGGCGGCTCGCTGCGCGGCCTGCTGCCGGCGCTCGATGGCCTCGTTGGCGCCGGACACTCGCGGATCGTGCTCGACAACACCTACGTGTCACGCAAGTCGCGGGCGGCGCTCGTCCAGGCGGCGGCGAAGCGCGGCCTGCCGGTCCGCTGCGTCTGGCTCTCGACCAGCGTCGAGGACGCGCAGGTCAACGCGGCGTCGCGGATGGTGAAAAAGTTCGGGCGGCTGCTCGCGCCGGTGGAGATGAAGCAGACGGTCAAGCATGACGTCAGCGCGTTCGGCCCGGCGGTGCAGTTCCGCTATCAGCGCGAGCTCGAGCCGCCGCATCCATCGGAAGGCTTCTCGAGCCTCGAGACGATCTCGTTCGCGCGCGAGCGCGACCCGTCGTTCGACCAGCGCGCGCTGATCGTCTGGTGCGACGGCGTCCTGACCCACGATCGCAGCGTCGCGTCGCGCGACATCGCAGTGTTCGCCGATCGGGCGGAGGTGCTGCGCCGCTACGCGAGCGAGGGGTGGCGGCTACTCGGCGTCGGCTGGCAGCCCGAAGTCGAGGAGCAGGCGGTCACCGCCGAGCAGGTCGAGGCCGGATACGCGCGGATGCGGGAACTTCTTGGCGTGCCGATCGAGGTCCTCTATTGTCCGCATGGCGGCGGGCCGCCGGTGTGCTGGTGCCGCAAGCCGCTGCCCGGGCTCGGCGTCGTCTTCATCGAGCGGCATCGTCTCGATCCGCGGCGATGCATCTACGTCGGCAACGGCCCGCAGGATCCGGGCTTCGCGCGGCGACTCGGCTTCGAGTACCGTAGCGCGGACGATTTTTTCAACCAGATTCGATCGTAGGGCGCGGCTTCAGCCCCGCCAGCTGCGGCGGCCCTCAAGGGCCGCCCCACGAGAAGAGAGTCCGATGAGCATCGAGCCATCGTGGCAGGACGTTCGGCTCGCGGCGCGCGGGCTGTGGCGCGCGAAAGCGCTCTCGGCTGCGGCGATCGCGATGCTGGGAACCGGGATTGCCGGCGCGACGGCGATGTTCGCGATCGTCGAGGGCGTGCTGCTTCGCCCCCTGCCGGTGCACGACCAGGCCCGCCTGATGGTGGCGTGGCGCCAGGTGCGCGCCGGCGGCGCGAGCCACTGGCCGTTCCGCGTTCCCGACGTGGATCTCATTCGCAGGGAGAGCCGCACGCTCGAATCGGCCGCCGGCGTCAGCTACAACGGCGCCGGACCGGTCGCCGTGGTCGAGAACGGATCGGCGAGCTACATCAGCATGGCGCCGGTCGGCGGCAACATCTTCGACGTGCTGGGCGTCCGCCCGCAGATCGGCCGCGCGCTCACCGAGGCAGACGATGTGAGCGGTGCCGAGCGGGTGCTGGTGATCAGCCATGCCCTGTGGCAGCGGCGGTACGGCGGCGCTGCTGATGCGATCGGGCGCCGGCTGATCGTCGACGCGCGGCCGTTCACAATCGTCGGCGTCATGCCGCCCGACGTCGAGTACCCGCGCGGCGTGGAGGCGTGGCTGACCGTGGCCGCGCGGTCGTCGATGCTGGCAAACCCGGCGTTTCGCGTTGACGTGGACGTGATCGCCCGGCGGCGCGCCGGCGTCACGAGGGAACAGGCGGTCAGCGAGCTGCAGGCGTTGGCCACGCGCGTCGAAGCCGACCGGCCGGGCGACAATCCGCGCGGCCTCGAGCTGGTGGTTCGTCCTTACGACGAGCTCGTCGTCGGCGACGTGCGGACCGCGATGCTGATGCTGTTTGCCGCGGTTGCGCTCGTGCTGCTGATTGCGAGCGCGAATGTCGCCAATCTTCTGCTGCTGCGCGGCGAGGCACGGCGCGCGGAGCTGGTCCTGCGCGCCGCCCTTGGCGCCGGCCGCGGCCGGATCGTGCGGCAGCTGCTCGCGGAGAGCGCCGTGCTGGCGCTCGCGGCGGGCGTGGTGGGCCTGGCCGTGAGCAAGGCGACGCTCAACCTGCTGCTCGCGCTTGCGCCCACGGCGCTGTCGCGTGCCGACTCGATTCGCATCGACGCTGCCGTCGTCGCGTTCAGCCTCGTGGCGGCGTTCGTCTCGGCGGCGCTCGCAGGGCTTGCGCCGGCACTGGCCGCGGCGCGCGGCGATCTGGCCTCGCAACTGCGCAGCGGCGGTTCAGTTGGAATCGCCGGCGCCGGCCGGCGAGGGCGGCGCGCGCTGGTCGTGGCACAGGTGGCGCTTGCGATCACGATCGTCGCAGCGGCGGGCCTCCTGACGCGAAGCCTGCTGCAGCTCGAGACCGTCGAGATCGGCCTCGCAGCGGACCGCCTCGCTTTCGTGCGGCTCGACCTGCCGCAGGCCATCTATGGCGACCGCGGACGCCATCTTCGGTTTCTCGACGAGATCGTCAAGGCGATCGAGGCCTCGGCGGGCGTCGCTGCGGCGACACCGATCAACACGCCGCCGTTCTCCGGCACCGGCGGTTGGGACGCGACCTGGGCGGCCGAGGGGCAGACGCTCGACCAGTCGCTCGCGAATCCTCAGCTCAGCCTCGAAGCGGTGCATCCGAACTTCTTTGCGACCGTGCAGTTGCCGGTCGTCCGCGGCCGCGCGTTTGCCCCGGCCGATCGCGAGGGGGCGCCCAATGTGGCGATCGTCAGCGAGGACGTCGCGGCGCGCAGCTGGCCCGGCCAGGATCCGATCGGCAGGCGCGTGAAGTTCGGCGACATCAACTCGAAGAGCGAGTGGCGCACGATCGTCGGCGTGGTGTCGCGTACCCGTTATCGGGAGCTCCTCACACAGCGGCCGACGTTATATCTGCCGGCGGAGCAGTTCGTCGTCGCGGCACAGATGCTGGCCGTGCGTTCGTCGCTGCCGCCGGCGCGGGTCGCCGGCGCGGCGCGGTCGGCGGTGGAAGCGGTGAACCGCGACGTTCAGGTGATGGAGGTCGTGCCGTTCGCCACCCTGCTCGACGCGCCGCTCGCGCGTCCGCGGTTCAACGCCCGGGTGATCGGCATCTTCGCGTTCGCGGCCTTGCTGCTCGCCGCGGTCGGCGTCTACGCGGTGATGGCGGCGTACGTCGGCCAGCGCTACACCGAGATCGGCATCCGCGTCGCGCTCGGTGCAACCGCCGCGGACGTCTGCAGCCTCGTCGTCGGCGAAGGGCTGCGGCTGGCCGCACTTGGCGCCGCGTTCGGCCTTGCCGGCGCGGTCGTGGCGGCGCGGGTGATGCGCGGATTGCTGTTCGGGGTGGATCCGCTCGACCCGGCGTCGCTCGCCGGTTCGGGCGCGCTGCTGGTGGCGGTCTCGATCGTCGCGTCGTACCTGCCCGCGCGGCGCGCGATGCGGTTGGATCCGGTCGAGACGTTGCGCGCTCAGTAAGGAATTGGTGAATTGGTGAATTGAATCACCAATCCTCCAATTCTCTAGCTCACCAACTATTACGGCGCAGCCGGCTTGGAGTGCGCCGGCACCACGTTCAACGCGAGGCGCACGGTCGAGACAGCCGGCGCGGTCCTGGCCGGCGCCGCCGCCGAGAAGGCGGCCGACAGCACATCGGGGTCTTCGAGGCGCGCGGTGACTTCGACCTTCGTGCCGCGCGGCAGCGTCAGCGGCTGCTGGAACCAGTAGCGGCGGTCCCAGTCCGGCCGCGTGTTCAGGCGAATCATCGGCGCGCGCGACCCGTCCGGCTTCACCGCCTCGACCTGCAGCGAGATGTTCGGCGGCACCTGATCCGGACTCAGCGCCAGCGCCTGGACGTCCTCGTTGATCGTCTGGCTGAAGGTGACGACGCGATTGGTCGCTTCGGGGCCGGGCAGGGTGGGCGACGTGATTGGCACCGCGAGCAGCTCGCGCGACTCACGCCCCTGCGCGAAGTAGACGCCGATCGTGCTGCGATCGCTCAGCGGCTTCCCCTCGAACTGCCACGTCTTCTTGTAGTGGATGCGCGCCACCAGCTCGGCGCCTGCTGGCAGCCGAAATGCCGCACCTTCGATCGGCTCGGCGTCGTGGCCCGGCACCCATCGCGCGAGCACCCGATCGGGCGAGGGCGCGGCGCCTCCAGCCGCACTCGTGCCCTTCAACGAGACGACCGCACTGCGCACGATCGACGGCGTGCCCGGAAGCAGATCGACCGCCCGCACCCAGCGCGCTTCGGTGAGCCCGGTGGGGAGCGTGAACTCCTGTGTGTCCTCCATCTTGTCGGCGGCGACGGTGCCCTCCGATGGGAGCTTCAGCGCCAGGTCGGGTGCGCCAATCGTCCACTCGTTCTTCAGCGTCACCTCGGGCAGCTTCTGATCGAGCGCGCCGCGCGGGTTGCCGCCGCTCGCCCAGGTCATGAGGACGTCGAGCTCTTTCGAGGTCAGCGTGTGCGCGCGCTTCAGCTCGCCGAACCCGGCCTCCGCGTTCCACGGCGGCATGTGCTCGGCGACCAGCTCGGCGCGAATCGATTCGGCCCATGGGAACGCTTCGTCATAGGTCATCAGCGACATCGGCGCGACGCCGCCAGGCACGTGGCAGCGCGAGCACCGCTCGCGAAGGATCGGGAACACGTCGTCGTTGTAGGTGTACTTCGAGGTGATCGCCTTGTGCGCCTCGCCGCGCTGCACGTCGAGCGCGACACCGGTGGCAATCAGCGCGCCTGCCGCAACGATCCGGAGCGACTGCGCGACGATGGTGGTGGCTCTCATGGCTGCTGCGGGAAAGACGTGTGGATGTCGTTGGCGGCTTCGACGAACCGGTCGTAGGCGACGGTGATCTGCTGCTTGTTGCCGATGTCGCCGAACGCGTCGAGCAGCCACGCCGATCGCACCAGCTTGGTGATTGCCGGCTCGACGACCTTGCGACGATCGTCTGGCAGCGTGCGCACGTGGTCCTCGAGCGCGAGCGCGAGATCTTTTGCCTGAAATGCCGGCACATAGATCGCGGCGAAAGCTCCCTTGTCGATGAAGCTGCGAATCTGCTCGGTCCGCGTCTTCAGCTGCGACATGATTTCGGGGACCGTATCGGGAATCGGCAGCGTGACCAGCGCCGGATCGACATTCGGCAGTGTTTCAGTCAGTGCGGGCGTCGAGGGCGCTGGCGCTGGAGTCGCGGCAGGTGCCGTGGCTGCTGGCGACGGAGTAGCGGCAGGCGTGGCGGCCGTGCTCAACGGCGTCGCGCCCGCGACCGGCTCCTTCGAGTAGCTGTCGAACGTGAAGTCGAACCGGTTGTCCGGGCCGTCCGCCTTGAACTTCACCTTCGCGTACATCGCCGCCGGCAGCGGCAGCTTACCGACGCGTGCCTGCAGATACTGACCGCTCCTGACGAGCGGCGTCGTCGTCTCTTGACCGCTGGCGTCCTTCGTCACGACGCTGGCGCTGATCGTCCGCACGTCCTTCACCGCCAAAGGCTTCGTGTAGTCGTCGTAGAGGTGCATCCGGAAGACACCGGTCGGCAGGTAGGTGCCTTCGAGGTGATGCCAGTTGTCGGAGGCCATGAAAAACTGGCCGCCGTGCTGCGGGTTGTGGTTGCCGTGCGCGCGCGGCATCGTCTTCCGCGTCATCGGCGAGCCGTCGGGGCACGTCCCCGGCTCGGTCGCTTCGGTGGTCGCGCCGGGGCACGTCCACGAGACGGCAACCGTCACCTGAATGAGATCGCGCTTGTCG
>Ga0207701_10006333_pt1 | contig 11829 bp, 11 predicted proteins | sample KBSSwiSSwithPhiX_FD_184294 | JGI IMG/M metagenome (GOLD analysis project Ga0207701, IMG submission 184294) | Switchgrass rhizosphere bulk soil microbial communities from Kellogg Biological Station, Michigan, USA, with PhiX - S5 (SPAdes) (version 2) | ecosystem: Environmental > Terrestrial >...
AACGCGGTTCCCGCCACTCCAGCCACGATATGTGCGATGTTCCCCATCGAATCCCCCTGATCCGTGTGTGCGGAAAACCGCTAAGTTAACACGGGATTTTACAAAAGGCGGGTGGAGTCCCCCGCAGTGCGCGTGCCAGAATGCCCGGCGTCTCTCGCCCCATCGGCGTCAGCAGCGGCCTTATTTTTCCAGGAATCAGCGAGGAGTCGACAAATGCAGAGAGCAGGTAGAACTGCGCTCAGAGTCTCAATGCCGGTCATGGCACTCTGTGTCTCCGTCGGTCTGGTGTGGGCGCAGGCGCCCGCGGGACAGGGACCGGGGCCAGTTGGAGCCGCTGCGCCGCCGGCCGGTGCGCCGGCGCCCGCCGCCGGTCGCCCCGGTGGACCGGGTGGTCGCGGCCGCGGCATGCCACCGTCGGCCCTTCGCTCGATTCCTGCTGAAACCACGACGGCCAAGGCGAAGGATCCGAACTGGAAAGCGCCCCGGACGTCATGGGGTGAGCCCGACATCTCCGGCGAGTTCAGCACGGACGACATGAACAGCGTTCCGGTGAGTCGTGGCGGCCGCGGACGTGGCGGTCCGGCGCCGGCGGCAGCGCCCGCGCAGCCGCTCAGCGAGTCGATCACCGCCGAAGAATTCCAGGCGCGTGCGAGCGGCGACGAGCAGCAGAAGTACAGCGCCGTCAATCTCGACACCTTCCTGCGCAACGAGCGCGGTACCCGCACGTTCGGCTGGGCCTCGATGACGATCGATCCGCCGACGGGCGTGCAGCCGCAGATGGTGGCGGCGTATCGTCAGGCGCGTGCGGGCAAGTGGGATCGCGGGACGTTCGGTCAGGGGCCGTTCGACGGCTTCGATGATTTCACCCTCTACGAGCGCTGCATTACGCGCGGCATCCTCGGCTCCACCCTTCCCGTCATTTATGGCAACGGCGTGCGGATCGTGCAGTCGCCCGGCATGGTGGCGATCACCTACGAGATGATTCACGACACGCGCATCATCCCCACTGATGGCCGTCCTCAGATCGGCCCGAGCATCGCCCAGTATGTCGGCTCCGCGCGCGGGCACTGGGAGGGCGAGACCCTGGTCGTCGAGACGACCAACCTCACGGATCGGACCAGCATCGGCGCGAATGGCGGTGGCTCCCGGCACAGCGACAAGATGAAGCTGACCGAATGGTTCACGCGCGTCGATCCGGAAATGGTGCTGTACAAGGTGCGCGTCGAGGATCCGGTCGCCTATGCGGCGCCGTTCACGCTCCGCATGATGTTCACGACGCAGCCGGACTATCAGGTCATGGAGTACTCGTGCCATGAAGGCAACGGCGCCGTGAAGTACGCGCTCAGCGCCGACCGTGCGTACGATCGCAGCGTCGAGGAGGCCAAGGCCAAGGGGCTGCCGATTCCGGTGCGCCGCATGGACGATGCGTATGGTCCGCCGACGGGCGGCCAGGAGATTACCGACGTCAACACCGGTCAAAAGACGACGGCCCCGACGCGCGGCGGTGGCGGCTTCGGTGGTGGGCGGGGCGGTGGCCGCGGTGGCGGCGGCGCGCCGGGAGGTCCAGGCGGCGGTGCGCCGGGCAGCGCCCCTGCTGGCGGCGCCACTGCTCCCGGCACTCCGCAGCCGTGAGATTGCGCCTCTCCTCGATTCGATGACGCATGGACGCCGCGTTCGCGATGGGCGAACGCGGTGCTCCTCGTCCTTCACGATTTCTCCCCGTCTTTATCGCAACTTTTTGCGGCAACCGTCGGGCTGATCGACCCTCCGGGTCGCGGTCCATCATCGTTCGACTGAGGAATCATCCTTCCCGGCGGCTGCGCCGCCATGGGAGAATGCGCGGGTTATTCGCGTCATATACGGGCCGCTCCAGGCGCGTCGGAGGTTGGAATCATGCAGCGAAGGATGACGTCATCGTGGGTACTGGCGGCGGGGTTTGTCGCTGCGGCACTTGTGGCCGCGTCGGCGCAGGAGCCGACCGGAGCGCCGGCCGCCGGCCCGGGCGCGCCTGTTGTGAACACGAACGGCGCTGCCGTCGCACCGGCGCAGGCGGGCGAGCAGGGACCTGCACCGGCCGGTGGCGGGCGAGGCGGCCGCGGCGGTGGCCGTGGAGGTGGTCGCGGCGGCGGACGCGGCATGACGCCGTCGGCACTGCGCGCCGTACCTGCGGAGACACAGGCCGCGAGGTACAAGAATCCGAACTGGAAGGCGCCGCGGCAGCCGTGGGGCGATCCGGACATCGAAGGCGAGTTCTCGAGCGATGACATGCGCGGCATTCCGACCAGCCGCAACGCGGCGCAGGGCAACCGTGAGTCGCTAACGCCTGAGGAATTCCTCCAGCGCGCGTCGGGGGACGAAGCGAACAGGTACAGCTCCGTCAACACGGAGACGTTCCTGCGCAACGAATACGGTGTGCGCACGTTCGGCTATACCTCGTTCGTCATCGATCCACCGAACGGACAACAGCCGCCGCAGACCGCGGAAGCACGCGCGCGCCGCGCCGCGGAAGGGCAGCGCGGCACCTTCAGCAATCGCGTCCTCGCGACCTTCGACGACTTCACGCTCTACGACCGCTGCATCTCACGCGGCACGCCGAACTCGATCACGCCCGTGCTCTACGGCAACGGCGCCAGGCTGGTGCAGTCGCCGAGCGAGGTCGTCTTCACCTACGAGATGATTCACGAATCGCGCGTCATTCATCTCGACAACCGCCCGCGCCCGCCGGCCAGCGTCAAGTTCTGGACCGGGTTTTCACTCGGTCACTTCGAGGGCGACACGCTCGTCGTCGAGACGACCAACTTCAACGAGCGGATGGGCAACACCGACAAGTTGAAGCTGACCGAGTGGTTCACGCGCATGGATCCTGAGATGATCGAATACAAGTACCGCATCGACGATTCCGGGACCTACACGGCGCCGTTCACCATGCGGATGATGCTCACCACGCAGCCGAATTACATCCTGATGGAGTACTCGTGCCACGAAGGGAACTCCGCGGTCTCGATGGGTCTCAAGGGCGAGCGCGCCTATGAGAAGTCGGTCGAAGAGGCCAAGGCGAAGGGGTTGCCGATCCCGGTGCGCGAGCCGCGGAACAACGATGTCTACGGCGGCCGTGTCGGCGGCCCGCCACGGGAAATCGGCTTTGACGAGCAGCCGGCGGGCGGATCGTTCCGCTGAGTGCGGCGGACGATCGTACGATCGGCCGCGGGCGTGCGGTCACAAGGCACCTGCGTGACGCAGTGCCGATGAACCCGGCGGCGGCGGCTTCGTCCCGGCACCGGTAACGGGCGGGTCTCCAAGACCCGCCCGTTTTTTTGAAGCCAGGCGCGACTGGCTGGCTATCCCCGCAGGCTGGCCTTGCGCATCACGCCAGTGGCGTCAGTACCGTGATGTGCACGCCCGGTACGATGTTCGCCCACGCCGCGTAGTTCACCTGCACCACCGATCCATCCTGGCGACGCAGCTGATACGTGCCCTTTTGCGTGCCCGCTGTGATGAAGTCACGCCAGAGGGTCCGGTAGTCGGCAGCGTAGGGCACGGGCGTCACGTCGGCGACCGTCAATGCACACAGCTCGGCCAGGTTGTAGCCGGTGAGCTGTGCGGCGCGTTGATTCGCCGCGATATACCGGCCATCGTCGCCGGTGAGCAGCACCGCGGCGTCGAAGCGCTCGAGACGCACGGCGATTTCCGGGCCGCGCGGATCTCTCCGCATCGCTGCCGCGAGACGCCGAACCTCCGCGGCGAAGTCAGCTGGCATCCGCGGCTGTGTTCCCGGTCGTGTCGAGATCGAGCGACAGATACAGAGGGCCGGCGCCGAGCACGCTCATGAGGGCGTAGGTACCCCAGCCTGGACGATTGACGACATTGAACTGCACGTGCTCGCCGGGCGAGAGCGTCAGCTGCCGGCGCTGGCGGAAGAGTGTGTTGTGCGCGCGCAGCTCGTGGTCACCCGGTTCGACTTCTCGCGTGACGCTCTCGCCATAGCGCAGGATGGCGAGCTCCGTGCCGTCGAGCGACACGAAGACCTCGCGCTGCTGGATGTCGTCGGCCGACTGGCGCCGGATCGTCAGTCGCGCCGGCGGAATGGACGTCATCTGAATGTGCGCGGCGCAGAGTCGCTTGCCGCTTTTGCAGGTTAGCACATAGAGTACGGACCTCCGGGTCACACGCGTGACCGTCGTGTCGGGGGCACCATGCACTGGTAGGCAGTCCGCCAGGACTCGGGTAACCGTGCTGGCTGCGCCAGGTGATTCAGGAACGCGCGTTCCTCAAGAGCGATCGGCAGCTGACGATGATCGACATCTACAATCAGGCGACCAACACACGTCTCGGTTCAATTACGGAAGCGGACCTTCAGGTGCTCGTCGATGCGCTCGAGGAGGAATCGAGCGAGGACCGCGACTACTACATCGATGCGGCGACGATCGATGTGATCGCGGACGGGCGGGCTACCGAGCACCTGGTCAATATGCTGCGCGCGGCGCTCGGCACCGCAACCGGTGTGGACATCCGCTGGGAGCGTCGCTGAACGACGTTTGGGTGCTACTGCACCTGCAGGCGTGTAAGGGCCGATCGGATGTGAAGCAGCAACTCGTCCGGGTCGCACGGCTTCTGAATGAACGTGCAGGCGCCAGCCTCCACGATCGCGGCGGGTGCGGGCGCCGTGGCCTGGGCGCTCAGCGCCACCACGGGTACGTGCGCCGTCCGGGCATCGTCTTTCAGCTGTTTCATCGCTTCAAGACCATCGAGGACGGGCATCCAGAGATCCATCAGGACGAGATCGGGTGGATTGGCCAGCGCCATGCGAACGGCTTCAGCCCCGTTCTGCGCCTCCTGGACAGCGAATCCCCAGAAGGTCAACCATAACCGCCACAACTCGCGGATCTCCGCAGCATCGTCGACGATGAGGACACGCTGAGGGCGGGCACGGACGCGACGCTCCATGTTTCATTTGCCTGCAAAAACGGAGACGTGAACGGAGCACGTCAGCGCCGCGGAGACTTTGCAACGCCGTGCGCCCTCGGCGCAGGCCCCCCGTCCTGCTGCGGACGCATCTTTTTGCACTGAGAAAGTGACGAATTCGCCGTTCGGCGCTCTGCGCTCGGAAGGGTCGTGCGGCGGGTGGTGGCGCCGACCGGGACCGGGGGGCGGGCCTGCCGGACTGAGGGATCAGGCACCGGTCGCCTCGTCGACCGTCCGCCCGTTGGGTCACCGAATGGCCAAAAGTAATCCTCTTTTCCTTGGGTTCCGAAACATGGAGCCGCGCGACCGGGCGGCGCAGCTGAAGCTGCGAGCCGCAATCGGGTGGCGCAGCTGAAGCTGCGCGCTGGGGGTGGCTGCGGGTGGCGACATGCTGGCGAGGTCGCGTGGGACGACTCGTCGTTTTGCTGCGCGGACTCAACGTGATGCGCGATACTCCCTCAGCGCAGCCACGTCGTTGTCACGGCCGCTGCCGCTTCAGCCCGTCTCATGCCCAGGTTCTCGCACAATTTCGATTCCTGCGTAGGAGAACACGATGACACCACGACACGTGTGGATGACGCTCGCAGTAATCCTGTTCGCGGTCGCGGCTCCGAACGCCGATAACAGCGTTCCGTTCAAGGCCACCATCGATACGCAACCGATCGTGACCGGATTCTGCGGTCCGACCTGTCTTCAGCTGGAAATCTCCGGCTCCGGCGTGGCGACGTATCTGGGCAGGCTGACGACCGACGGTGACTCACAAGTCGATCTCGTCGCCTCCACACAAACGGGTACTGTCACCCTTGCGGCTGCGAACGGCGATACGCTCGTGATTGAGATCGATGGCTCGGTTATCTTCACGAGCCCGAATCCCACGGATCCGGTGACGTTCACCGGGGGATGGACGGTGACCTCCGGTACCGGCCGGTTCGCGAACACCAGCGGAGGCGGGTCCTATCACGGTTCGGCCGCGGGGCCGTCAGGTGAGCTGTTCATGGACGGATCGTTGTCCGGCATCGGCCGCGGACGCTGACTCCGTCGATGCACTCGGTCCGCTTGGACCGGTCGCCAGCGTCACAGCCGCTGCCGCGCCTGTCAACGGCTGCGGTGTGAACCCGGGTACGAGCGCGGAGACTGCGGCGCCGTCAGCCGTTGCGGTCGGCGCTCGTCACCCGCCCCGTGGTCGATGTCATCCTCAGGTACAACGTCCGTTTGTCCTCCAGTTCGAGCGAGAGGAATATCGGACTGTCCATGAACGTGATCGCCGACGCATATGGCACGTCGAGGCGACCATCGACGAGCGGATCCGAGCCTCGTTGATGACGCCAGATCGTGATCTGGTACGGCACATTCGCGAGGGCGATTTCATCGCCCAGCAGGAGACGGCCGTAGCCGCGCAGCTTCTCCAGCACTTCCATCAGCGTAAGGGTCCAGGGGTCGAATGGATGAGGTGGCTAGGATAGCTCGGTACCACAGAAAACGGAAACTGTTTGGAGCCGTGCTGCACCGAACCACGGCGGGAAGTGGACGTGGCGTCTCGGGCGAGGAAAGCCTGACTCGAGACGCGAGCACTGCGGGGACGAGATGTCTGGCGGATGTTTGAGTTAGCGCTGCCCTTTCACCGTGCGTCCAAGTCGCCAAACCCGACGCGTCCCGATTGCGTGAACGCGAACCGGCAGCGTTCCTGGTCACAGCGAAGCACGCCCTCGTTGGGATTCGTCGGCCAGTCACACCCGGTGTCACACCAGACCTGCGCCGCGCCTTTTGGCACTTCCACGGTGATGTGAAAGCGATTGGGATTGCGACGCGCGGTATCCTGCGCGTTCCCGACGACAGACCACGCGCCGCCAGCAACGAAACTCACGATCGCTACGAGAATCAGACGTCGGTTCATGTCGCACTTCCTTCCGGCGTTTTAGACGGCGCGTTCACGACGATCGGCTATCCGGTCGCCGCAAGCGGTCCGCTGCCGGTCGATGGTAGGACGGCCGTGATTGCGACGGCTTTCGGCGGATAAAAGCGAACGGAGCGAACTGACGACGGTCTGAGCCGAATTCCGCTTCCCGCAGTGCAAGTCTGCCTAAGCAGTGAGTCTAATACGCGTTCAGCGAGAATACCTGTCGGGAACTGCCCATCGTGGCGCGTCACGGCTGAGTCGTGGGTTTGCACTCATTGCCTGAGTGAACTGTGAATGGTGCGGCATGGTGACAACTGAAGGGAACCACGGCAAGCTCGCCGAATGTGTCGACGCATTGCAACGCGAGGTGAGCGCGCTGAGGGCCGCACTGGAGGAACGCGCGCGACAACCGGAGCAGATCTCCACGCGGGAGGTCGACTCGAGACCACGCCGGAAATTCCGCACGGCCTGAGCCGGTCGCTGCGGCCACACCGAGAATCGCCGACGGCCAGTGTGCCGTCTGCGTCTCAGTTGCCGGACAACAGGCTGCGCCAATTCACGATAAATCTCAGCGGAGGCGCGTCGCCTGACTGGCTCTTCGCCGCCACCAAAAAACGCTTCCCATCCCTCGCTGACTGAAACATGTTGTGCCCGCCGGCCACGTAATCGACTGGCCCTGGCATCGCGAAGAGTCGCAACGGACGTTCGGTCACAATACCGCTCTCCCGCGCGCCGCGGAAGGTCACGGCGGTCAGGTCACCTGAGGCCGAGATGTAAAACACCTCGCTGCCCGCGCTGTTCCACTCTGGATGTGATCCCCCGCCTTGGGAAACTCGACGACGTGGCTGGCCGGAGGGATACGCGGCCACCCAGATTTCGTCCTGTCCGGACTCGTCAGTCATGTACGCGATCCAGCGATCGTCAGGTGAGAGCCGCCCGGCCCTGTCGTTTGCTCCGCTGTTGATCACCAAACGTTCGACGTGGCCATCCCTCGTGTGCAGCACGAACAGATCTCCATCGCCGCCGCTGCCGTAACCCTCGAAGATCAGCTCGTCGCGCGATTTGTTCCAGCTGTCAGCCAACTGATTCCGCGGCGACGACACGAGCTCAGTCGGCGCGATGTTGCCAACGAGATCGGCGCGCTTCAGTGCGAGTCCGCGCGTGCCCGTCGAGAGGTAGGTGAGTGTGGCGTTATCGCCAGCCCAGATGGGTGCGGTGTCGTTCGAACTCGCGGTATTGAATGCCGCACGAAACCGAGAGCCATCTGGCAGGTCGGTGATCCAGATGTCCGTCCCTGTCGCGCCAACCTGCGCAGCAGCGATTCGCGAGTCGTCTGGCGAGAGGTCGAATCCGTCGTACACCGCGACGGATCCGACCCGCCCGGCGACGGCTCCCGTGCGGGTCATCCACTGCAGCTGGGCCGCGGGTTGAATGAGCGACTGCGTCCAATAGACGAGCGGCCCGTGCTCCGACACGGAGTAGGGTGCTGTGCCGGGGCCTCCCACGGGCACGCCAGCGACTATGCGTTGCCGGTCTCCCGACGGCCGCAACGTGTTCTGATCCAGCCGTTGTGCCCACAGGACACCCTGTTCGACATAGAACAAATATCCCGAGACGTATTGGATTGATGTTGCCGGTGACGGCAGCGCCATGATCCGCTCAGGAGCCCGGCCATCGTCAAGCGACGCAACATAGATGGTGGGCGGTTTCGATGTTGCGAGATACAGAAATCGGCGACCTCCGGCGAATTGCGGCCAGAAGTGATTGGAATCGGAGTCGGACGGCGTCGTCACTTGGCGCGTCGTCCCCTTCGTCGCGGAAATAGCCTGAATGCCTTTGCCTTGAAACCAGGCAAGGATCAGATCGCCCGGGCCCCAACTCGCGCCGCGCGCATTGGTGAGCCGCAGAAGGGATTTCGGTGCTCCCCCAGGCACGTCGACAAGATAGATCCCAGACGAGGCGAGGTAGCCGACCGCCTTGCTGTCGGGAGACCAGAACGGACTGACCGCGCCGTCGCTTCCCGCGATTTCGTGTAAACCGCCTTCCGTTTTATCGCGCAGCCACAGACGGCTCGGCCGGCCGCCAGTGGTGGCGGTAAAGGCCAGCCAGCGTCCATCCGGTGAAGCCGCGAACGGAACCATCCACGTACCCGGGTACAACGCTGTCGCCGACGGCAAGGAAAAGTCGAACGTGCCGACGCTCGTGTCTATTGTCGGCGGACCAGGAGGTTGACTGTCTCGATGCGCGACGTATCCAACGATTGCCCCAACGAGCACCGCGGCGACGATGCCGGCTATCCAGAGTCCGCGGCTCATCCGATTAGCATGTTCGCTCGCAATCGGGGCTGCGGGCCGGGCGTCGCGAATCGCCGCGAGTTCGCTTCTGACGTCGCCGATGTCACGCCAGCGTTTGCGTGGATCCTTCTCCAGACAGCGTGTCAGCACTTCTCGCAACCTGGCGTCGATGTGCTGCAGCCGTCGACTGTCTGGTTCCGCCGTCAGCACCGAGGCCATAATGTCGGACGCCGTTGCCCCGTGGAACGCGCGCTCGCCCGTCAACATTTCGTAGAGCACACATCCGAAGGCCCAGATATCGATTCGCTTGTCGACGGCGAGGCCGCGCGCCTGCTCTGGCGCCATGTACGACGGCGTGCCGCGAATCACCCCTTGTTCCGTTGAAACGATAGTCAGGGTCGGTAATTGAGATACATCAGCCGGAAGGACGGGACCAGCAGGCTTAGCGAGACCGAAGTCGAGGACTTTGACCGTGCCATCGGCCGTGATCTTGATGTTCGCGGGCTTCAGGTCGCAGTGGATGACGTGCTTCTCGTGCGCAGCATCAAGCGCGTCAGCAATCTGCAATGCGGTCGCGATCGCGTCGGGCACGCTGAGGGGACGGTGCGCCAGGCGGTCGGCGAGCGTGTCACCTTCAATCAGCTCCAGGATCAGGACTGGTGCGCCCGCAGCGATTTCGAGACCATAGATCGTGGCAATGTTGGGATGACTCAGCGACGCCAGCAGTCGCGCTTCGCGTTCCAGCCGCGCGAGCCGCTCGACATCAGAGGCAACCGAATCGGGAAGCGCCTTGACGGCGACCTCACGTCCAAGGCGACTGTCGAACGCGCGCCATACTTCGCCCATTCCGCCCGCCCCGAGCGGCGCGGTGATCGCGTAGGGTCCGATGCGCGTGCCAACATCAAGACGAGGGGTCATCGTTTCTGCTGCGGAGGATCGTTGGCGACGAGAGCAACAAGGCTCCGGCGGACAACTTAGACAGCTGAATGGACGTCTCGGGGCTCGACCTGTCCGCACAGGGTATCGGAATTCAGGTTCCCGGAATTATTTCCCGCCGTCGTGGGGCCGCGGCTTACCGAAGAGAAAGCCTTCGTCGCACACACGGCGCCGCCGAGAACTATTCGCGCTCCCGACTCCAGCTAGGTTGATTGCCGGAACGGCCCGCCCTTCGGGCCTGAAGTGCTGGTGCGGAAGAAAGGACTCGAACCTTCATGACCTTGCGGTCACTAGCTCCTGAGGCTAGCGCGTCTGCCAATTCCGCCACTTCCGCAAGTGGCCGCCCGTGTGACTGCCGGGCGGAACCATCACGCCGTGCAAAGGTCCACGGCCGACGGCGAGTGCAGGAACTCCAGAGTATACCCTATTGCTACCGCGCATCCCGACTGGGGTCCTTCGCATGCCCAACGCTCACATCGCCGCCGCCGTTGCCCTGGCCATCGCCGCTATCCTGGCACTGCTCGAACACTTTGCTGCGGGCGCGATTCCTCTCGCGCTGCTCGTCGCATCCCGCTGGGGCGCCATCGCGGCCATCGTCTGGGTTGCGCTCCGCCGGCGCTCACTCACGACCTGGATCCTTGTCGCCATGGTCGTCGGGGCGGAGGTCGGTCACGATCTGCCGACGGTCGCGACCGAGCTCCGCATCTTCAGCCTCGTCTTCCTGCGCCTGATCAAGACGATCATCGCGCCGCTGATCTTCGCCACGCTCGTCGTCGGCATCGCCGGGCACTCGAACCTCCGTCAGGTCGGACGCATGGGGGTGAAGGCGCTGATCTACTTCGAGGTCGTGACCACGCTGGCACTGTTCATCGGCTGGGGCGCGATCACGGTGAGCCGCGCCGGCGCCGGAATCAAACTGCCGCCGACGGCGGAGGCCGCTGGACTGGCGGCGCAGGCGCCACGCACCTGGCAGGACACGATTCTCCACGTCTTCCCGGAGAACATTGCCAAGACCATCGCCGAAGGCGAGGTGCTCCAGCTCGTCGTGTTCAGCGTCATTTTCGCGGTCGCGCTCGCCATGCTCCCCGACGTGCGGCGTCGTCCGCTGCTCGATCTTGCCAACAGCCTGGCCGAGACGATGTTCAAGTTCACCAACATCGTCATGCTGTTTGCGCCGGTCGGCGTCGGGGCAGCGATCGCGTACACCGTGGGGCATCTCGGCATCGGCATCCTCGCCAATCTGGCCATGCTGCTCGCCACGCTCTACGTGGCGCTGATCGCGTTCATCGGCTGCGTGCTGCTGCCGGTGGCGCTCATCGCGCGGGTGCCGATTCGGCGGTTCGCCGCTGCCGTGGCGGAGCCGTGCTCGATTGCGTTCGCCACCACCAGCTCCGAGGCCGCGCTGCCGTCGGCGATGGAAGCGATGGAACGTCTCGGAGTGCCCCGACAGATTGTCGCGTTCGTGATGCCGACCGGGTACAGCTTCAATCTCGATGGGACGACGCTCTACCTGTCGCTCGCGTCAATCTTCGTGGCGCAGGCCGCGGGCGTCGAGATGACGATCGGGCAGCAGTTCACGATGCTGCTGACGCTGATGCTGACGAGCAAGGGTGTGGCGGGCGTGCCTCGGGCGTCTCTCGTGATTCTCCTCGGGACCCTGTCCTCGTTTCACCTGCCGGTGGAACCGGTGTTCATCATTCTCGGCATCGACGAACTGATGGACATGGCGCGCACGACGAC
>Ga0207701_10006334_pt1 | contig 11823 bp, 9 predicted proteins | sample KBSSwiSSwithPhiX_FD_184294 | JGI IMG/M metagenome (GOLD analysis project Ga0207701, IMG submission 184294) | Switchgrass rhizosphere bulk soil microbial communities from Kellogg Biological Station, Michigan, USA, with PhiX - S5 (SPAdes) (version 2) | ecosystem: Environmental > Terrestrial > Soil...
CGCCTGCCGGTCCTGATCATCCCGCAGGGAAAGGAGTCGTTTGACGCCGCTGCGGGTGGCGGGATGGTTCATGTTGCGCGCGATCGTGAAGAGGAAATCGCCGACGTTGCGCGCCGCGTGAAGCACGCGGTTCGTCAAGGAGCGTTGGCGTCCCCGTCGGACAGCGCCTTGATCGTGCGGCAGCGGCTGCCGTACGTCTACGTTGTGCGCGAAGTGCTTCGATCGGCCGGTGTGCCGTGCCAGACGTTCGAGACGTTACCGTTGGCGACCGAACCGTATGCGGCAGCGCTCGACCTGGTGCTGTCGTGTGTCAGCGCAGATTTCGCGCGTGTACCCGCGACCGCACTGCTGCGCTCGCCGCTGTTTCGGTTGAGCGCCGCGCGTGACGTCTCAGCACTCGACCGATCTCTGGCTGAAGCCGGGTATCTGGGCGGAATCGAATCGCTCGATCGACTCCTCGGCGTGTGGCGGCAGGCCGAGCCCATGCGTAGCGGTGTCCAGCGAGCGATGCGGGCGGGCGAACAACTGCTGAACGTAGCGCGCGAGCTCGCCCCGCTCAGATCGAAATCGCCTGTCGCCGATCACTTGAGTGTCCTGCAGACGTTTCTGCTGACACACGAGTCCTCGGATGTGCCGGACGAGTCTCTTCGTGCACGCCACCTCAGAGCACGCGGTGCCGTATTCGCAACTCTCGGCTCGCTCCGCGACGCTTACGTTCGATTCGACTCGACGCCGGTCGGCGGCGACGAAGTAGCAGCGCTCATCCGCCGGTGGATCGAAGGGCAGACGTTCGCGCCCCAGTCAGGCGACGAGGGCGTGCATCTGGTGGATGCGGATAGTGCGCGCTTCGGACGCTTCGAGCACGTCCACATCGCCGGTCTCGTCGAGAACGAGTGGCCGGATCGTGCCAGGCGAAACATCTTCTATTCACCGGCTGTCTTGCGCGAGCTCGGTTGGCCGGCGGAATCCGATCGCCTGACTGGTGCGCGCGCCGCGTTCGCGGATCTGCTGAAGCTGCCGACGTCACGACTGTCGGTCTCGACGTTTCTGCTCGAAGGCGACGCGCTCGTCAGCCCGTCACCATTGATTGACGAAGTGGAGCAGTCCGGCCTCGACTCTCTCGAAGAGGCGATGCCGTCGCGCCTCATCTTCGAAGCCGAGGCGCTGTATCACGAGCCCCCAGACGCCACACCGCTGAGTGCCTTCGCGCGCGAATGGCTGGATAGACGACGACGCGTGGCGGAACTGCCGATTCTGAGCTTCAGAGGCTTCACGTCACCGCTGGCGCCGCGACCGTATTCGCTGAGCGCGCTCGAACGCTATCAGGACTGCCCATTCAAGTTCTTTGCGGCCGACGTGCTTCGCCTCGAGGAGGTGCCGGAAGACGAGTCGACAATGTCGCCGCGTGCGAGAGGGCGCTTCATCCATGAAGTATTCCAGCGCTTCTTCGAAGCATGGCAGAGCCGCGGCGGCGGAGCCATCACGACCGAACGGATCGACGAGGCGCGCGCGCTGATGTCTGAAGTCGCCGAGCCGCTCCTTGCACGATTGCCCGAGGCTGACGCTGCACTCGAGCGGGCGCGACTGTTTGGTTCGGCGATTTCCACCGGGTCCGTGGAGATCGTCTTCGGCCACGAAGCTGCTGCGCCGATGGATGTCCGTGAACGCTGGCTCGAGTACCGGCTCGAGGGCGAGTTCGCGTTGGGAGCCCCCGACGGCCGAAGGGTGGCGCTGAAAGGCGTGGCCGATCGAATCGATCTGCTCGCCGACAACCGGCTGCGTATCGTCGACTACAAGTCGGGCAGCGCTCCGAATCCATCGCGTGCGCTTCAGGCGGCCATCTACGCGCTGTGCGTGCAGGAACGATTGCGCGAGCGCGATGGTCAGCCGTGGCCGGTGGCCGAAGCCATCTACCTGGCATTCAGTGGAAAGCGATCGCAGGCGCCGGTCGTTAAAGCGGGCGACCCGAATTCCGAAGAAGCGCTCGAGGGTGCACGCACCCGGCTGCTTCGCATTGTCGATCGCGTTGGACAGGGAGAGTTCCCGCCCCAGCCGAACGACGAGATCCTCTGTGATTTCTGCGCGTACTCCGCCGTCTGCCGGAAGGACTACGTGCATGATTGACGGCCGCCTTCCGTTCGACGAGGAGCCGGTCACCGCGGAGTCGCGCATCGACGCCCGCGATCGCGCAGGGCGCGAGCGCGCCGTCGATCCCCGTTTCAATGTCGCGCTCGAGGCGTCCGCGGGTACCGGAAAAACGCGTGTCCTGGTCGATCGCTACGTGAATCTGCTGCGCGAGGGCGTCGATCCATCAGAGATTCTGGCGCTCACGTTCACGCGCAAGGCTGCCGCCGAGATGCGCGAGCGGATCATCACGACGCTTCGCCTGGCCGGCGCACGGGGGGAGTTTTCCGCCGCGCGCTGGCGAGAACTTCGAGACCGGACTGCGGATGTCGCGATCAGCACGATCGACGCTTTCTGCCTGTCGCTGCTCCGCGAATTCCCGCTCGAGGCCGACCTGGATCCTGGTTTCCAGATGGCCGACGAAACCGAGGTCCCGCGGCTCGTGGACGAGGCGCTCGATCGCGCGCTGCGCACGTGCAGGAGCGTTGCGCGACAGGACGAGCACGTGGCTCTCGTGTTCGCTCAGCTTGGCGATCGCCGTGCACGCAAAGGGCTGGCGGCGTTGCTCAATCGTCGGATCGTGGCACCCAGCATCCTGGGTCGGTATCTGTCTTCCGGACCGCGCGACCTCACGGTCGCCGAAGCGGCGCGCCGAGGTGCCAACGCTCTTCTCGCAGTGTTCGAGTCGATGCGCGGAGGTCTCGATCGATTTCTCGAGACCGGCCCGCTGCATCCGACGTTCAGGCTGCTCCTGCGGCAACTCCGCGATCTCGAGCGCGATTGCACCGCTGGCGGCGACATCGATCCGACGGCTGTTCAGGAGGCCTTCCGCCGCGTTCGCGAGCACTTCCTGACGCAGGAAGGTGAGCCCCGCAAGCAGCTTCCACCGAAGTACAAGAAAGCCAGCTTTGCGTCCGTCGCCGACTGGCAAACGCACAAGGAGTTCGTCGTTGGCAACGCGCAGGCGATGCTCGACGCACATCGCGCGTGGCGTCGTGATCTCAATGTCCTGGTGTCGCGGGGCGTGTGGCGGATGTTTCGGATCGCGGAAGCGGAGTACCGGCGGACGCTCGATGCGCGCGCGCTACTCGACTTTCCGGACGTGTTGCTGAAGACGATCGAGCTTCTCCGCCAGATGGAGGAGTTCGCGCAGAGCCGCTTCCGGTTGGAGTCGCGCTATCACCACGTGCTCGTTGACGAGTTCCAGGACACGAGCCGCGCGCAGTGGGATCTGGTGTCGCTCCTCGTGCAGGCCTGGGGCGAGGGCACCGGGCTTGCGCATTCAGGCGCCTTGCCTCCATCCATCTTCATAGTCGGCGATAGAAAACAGTCGATCTACGGATTTCGCGACGCTGATGTCTCGCTGTTCCGCGAAGCCAGCGAACACATGGAACGGCTCAGGCCTGGCGGCGACGTGCGTCGCTCCATCTCACGCAGTTTCCGATCCGTGCCGCCGCTGCTGTCGTTCGTCAACGATCTGTGTGACGCGGTTGCAAAGCTTCCCGATCGACCCGACGCGTTCGTGTACGAAGAACAGGATCGCTTTCCGGTAGATGAGGCCCTGGACCACCAGGCCGATGTGCTGGGCATCTTTGCCGGCGACTCCTTCGAGTCCTGTGCGCGCACGACCGCGACCGAGATCGCGCGGCTGATTGGCGAAGAGGTTCTGATCCGCGATCGGGAGACCGGCATCCACCGGCCGGTTCGAGCCGGCGACTTCGCGATTCTGTTTCGCACGCGTGAGAGTCATCGCGAATACGAGCGCGCGCTCGAGGAGCGCGGGATCTCGGCCTACGTCTACAAGGGGCTGGGCTTCTTCGATGCTGACGAAGTGAAAGACGTACTCGCCATCCTCTCGTATCTTGCCGATCCGGTCTCGAACCTTCGATCTGCCGCGCTGCTGCGCTCGCGCTTCGTCCGGATCTCGGACGAGGGCCTCAGGAGACTCGGACCGAACCTGGCCGACTCCCTCAGCTCGGAGCACGCACCCGCGGTCACGCTCGATGACGACGATAAGGAGGCGCTTCGACTGGCGCGCGCATCGACGGCCAGATGGCGTTCGCTGGCCGATTGGCTGCCGCCGGCTGAACTGCTCGATCGCATCATCGAGGAGTCGGCGTATGCGAGGGAGCTCACGGGTGTCCGCCTGGCGCAGGCGCGAGAAAACCTGAAGAAAATTCGCGCCATCATTCGGCGGATTCAGAACCGCGGGTACGTCACGCTCGAGCGAATTGTCACGCATCTCGATCACCTGGCCGTCGGCGACGAAGCGAATGCCGTGATCGACGCGACGAACGCGGTGAGCCTGATGACGGTGCACGCGTCCAAGGGGCTGGAGTTTCCGGTCGTCTTCGTCGTCAACGTGTCTCGCGGTACGGGGAACTGGCGCGATTCGATTCGAATCGCGGGCGAGGCCGGTGACGATGTGTCGGTGTCTGTTGGCGACTTCGAGTCGCGAGCCGACGAAGATGAGCCCGAGCGGGATCGCGAAGAGACCAAGCGGCTGCTCTACGTCGCACTGACGCGCGCCCGCGATCGCCTGTATATGGGATCGGTCGTCAAGGAGGGGCGCTTTCAGCCGACGCGAGGGAGTCTCGGGGAAGTGCTGCCTCCATCGATGCACAACTTGTTCGTCGAAGCGGCAGCCGGCCTGACGACTGTTTCGTGGACCGGCGCATCGCAGGTTCATGTGATGCGCGTGTGTCCGGGTTTGGCCGCAGGCCTCCAGGATCAGGTAGAGGCGGGTCTTCCCAGGCCTGAGCCCAGTCGTGGGCAGACCCACCGCGACGATGACACCGACTTCGCGCCGCTTGACGATCGAGCCATCCGTCGTGTCACGGTGTCAGCGCTGTCTGGCGATGTTGAGGCATCGACGCTGCGTCGCTCGGATGGCGATCGATCCAGCCGATGGATCGGCATCCTGGTTCATCGACTCCTGCAACGGGAGGAGTTCATCACCGAGCCGAGCGATGATGACCTCCGTCGAATGGCGCAAACGATGCTGGATGCTGCCGTTCTGGCTGAGCTTGATGATCCAGCTGCTGTTATTGAATGCGCGGTGACCAGCTTTAAGCAGATCTCGTCTCGGGCCGAAGTTCGAGACCTCTACCGCTCTGGACACCCGTATCATGAGGTGCCCTTTACTATGGCGGTCGTCGGGCGGATCGTCAGAGGGACGATCGACTGCCTGATTACGTCCAACGAGAAGGTGACCGTGCTGGAATTCAAGACCGGCAGGCCGCATCCCGAGCATCAGGCACAGGCCGAGGTCTACCGCGCGGCAGCAGAGGCGCTCTTCCCGGCCGTTAGGGTCGAAAGCCGGCTCGTGTATACGTCGGATCCCGCCGCGTAACGCATGATGCCCGATTCTGCACCGGAAATATGCGGGATCCGGGGAGCCATCACTTTAGATCAGCGAAGAGTGCAATTCTGCATTGCGCACGCCGGATGGCTCCCATAAAATCAAAAGTTGGAGAGATTAGATTGACGACGAAAGAGGATATCCGCGTGGCGCTGACCTGTCCCAGTTGTGGGAACGACCAGAACTTCCTTGTGAAGACCCTGCAGATGCATGTTGTGCATCTCGAAGATTCGAGAGTCGAGGTGTCCGAGGAAGGGCGTCCCGCCGTGCTCGAGGTGCAATGCGACGAGTGTGAGACCGCGCTGAATTTCGACGAGATCGACGAAGCAGTCCGACGAGAGCTGTTGCTGACGCTCGGCGCCCGCTGAGGTGCGCGCCGGCTACCCGCCTTCAATGTCCTCGGCTTCCGCGTCTTCGAAGTAATCGCATTCCGGGCACACCCACTCAACGACCTTTACCGTCTTCGTCTGAGGTGTGCCCGGCACACGATCAGTGATCTGACTTTCACGCAGCCGCATCAGTTCGCCGCACATCGGGCAGTCTTTGCCGGGCATTGACTTCTCCTCAGGCCATACCTATCGTACCAGCACTCCGATGACTGGAGATGCGTTCCGTCCTCTCGGTGGCGAACCAGTGGCCCTAGTGTCGACCGACGACACTCGTGTCGACGTGAGCTGCTTTGCCGACGAAGTGGTCATCGACTTTCCGTCGGTGGCATTTGCCGTCGATCGTATTCGCCGAGGGTTCCTGGTCGATGAGCAGCCTCCGCCACGATGGCAGACGGCCGTCCTCGTGTCGCCTGGCGAAGCGCGGCGCGGAGTGACCACACCGATTGAAGTCCCAGTGCGACTGACCTGTCATCAATGTGGTGGACGCGGTGAGTCGTGGGCCGAGCACTGTTCGCGTTGCAACGGTACTGGCACGCTCCTCATGCACCACGTCGTTCAGGTGACCATCCCTGCCGGAGTCATCGACGGCGACCGTTTCTACTTCACCGTCATCCCACGCCATCACACACCGACGCGCATCGAGCTGCTGGTTCGCGTCGTCTAGACGTCTTGAAGGCCGGAGTTCATTGAACGAGAGTCAGTTTCTTCGACCGGGCTTTCAGGACGTCCCGCCCCCGGAAGCGGGGCAACGAAACGCCGTTACCAGCGAGGCGGGGCCTCGCTAGTGGAGCGGCACGTTCGACTACTGCGGATTCTCGTGGGGCTCTGGGGCGGTCTTGCGATGCTGGTCGGCGTGTCGATGCTGCTGCTGGCGGCCGGCGCCTGGACAGAATTCCGTCAGTCGCTTGGGACGGGCGTGGAGTTTGCCGCTGGCCTGACGACGTTGGTTTTCGCCGGAATTGGCGCGTTTGCGCTGCTTTGGGGTGGCACCCATACGTGGGCGGCCACACTGCTGAGGCGTCGTCGTCCGCTCGGTAGAGTCCTCACGTTGGCGCTCGCTCTCGTCAATCTGCTGGTGTTGCCGTTCGGTACCGCGCTCGGCGCGTACGCCTTGTGGATTCTCCTGACCGACGAAGGACGACGTCTCTTCGAGCCCGCGCGGTAAAATTACAAGGATATGGCTGCCACGCTGGACCGGGACGCGATCCTTCACGCGCTTCGTGTTGTCGTCGACCCCGACATTCGCAAGGACATTGTGACGCTCGGGTTCGTGAAGGATGTCGCGATCGCCGGTTCGCGAGTCTCGTTCACCATCGAACTGACGACGCCTGCTTGTCCCGTCAAGGATCAACTGCGCGATCAGGCAGCGACGGCCGTGCGTTCCCTTCCTGGTGTTTCTGACGTCGACGTGAAGCTCTCCGCGGTTGTGCGTTCGGCCTCCGCGCCTGAGACAGGGCGTCCGCCTCTCGCCGGCGTGAAGAACGTCATCGCCGTGGGCGCGGGCAAGGGCGGCGTCGGCAAGACGACGGTCGCCGTGAATCTCGCGCTGTCGCTGGCACGTTGCGGCAGTCGCGTAGGAATTCTGGACGGAGATATCTACGGACCGAACGTGCCGATCATGCTGGGGCTGAGCGCGCAGCTCGCGACCGACGGGCAGAAGATCGTGCCGGCGGAGAAGTATGGCGTGCAGGTCGTCTCGATCGGGTTCATGACCAGTGACGATGCGCCGATCATCTGGCGCGGGCCAATGTTGCACGGGGCAGTGCAGCAATTCTTCCGCGAGGTGGCATGGAAGGATCTGGACTATCTGATTGTCGACATGCCGCCTGGAACCGGTGATGTGGCCCTGAGCCTCAGTCAGACGGTGCCGGTTGTTGGATCGATCGTAGTGACCACGCCGCAGCAGGTGTCGCTGGCCGACAGCCGCCGTGCGATTCGGATGTATCAGAAGCTCAATATCCCGACCATCGGCGTCGTGGAGAACATGAGCTACTACGCGTGCCCCAACTGTCACCACGAGACCGACATCTTTGGACACGGCGGCGGCGAGGGGCTGGCGACGGATATGGGCGTGCCGTTCCTCGGCCGCTTGCCGATCTATCAACCGATTCGTGAAGGCGGCGACTCGGGCGTGCCGATCGTCATCGGCGAGCCCGGCTCAGCTGCGGCTCGATCGTTCCTCACCGTGGCTGAGCGTACGGCTGCGCAAGTCTCGATCGCCGCGCACAAGACGGCAGAAGCGAACAAGGGCAAGATTCCGCTCATCCCGGTGCGGTAGCTCGACACCCGACATCCCTCGATCATGACTCCTCTCGCCATCGATCTCCCGTTCACCAAGCGCACGCTTGCCAACGGCCTCGACGTCATCGTCCACGAAGATCGGCACGTGCCGATCGTGGCGGTCAATGTGTGGTACCACGTTGGCTCGAAGAACGAGCGTCCTGGTCGCACGGGCTTCGCGCACCTGTTCGAGCATCTGATGTTCGAGGGGTCCGAGCACTACAACGCGGGTTATTTCCCGCCGCTGCAGCAGGCTGGCGCGCTCCTCAACGGATCGACCAACGCCGACCGGACGAACTACTGGGAGGTCGTTCCGACGAGCGCTATCGATCGCGCGCTCTGGATGGAATCGGATCGCATGGGGTTCCTTCTGCCTGCGCTCACGCGTGAGCGTTTCGAGACGCAGCGTGACGTGGTGCTGAACGAACGCCGACAGAGCTACGAGAATCGCCCGTATGGGATGGTGATGATGGCGCTGTCCGCGGCACTCTATCCGCCGGACCATCCCTACAGCTGGATGACGATCGGATCAGCCGAGGACATCCGCGCCATGCAGCTCGAGGACGTGCAGGAGTTCTTCCGCACCTATTACCATCCGGCGAATGCGTCGCTCGTGCTGGCAGGCGACATCGATACCGAGCGCGCCTTCGAGCTTGCCGAGGCGTACTTCGGCGAGATTCCCGGTGGAGTGCGCCCCCAGGCGGTTTCCAATGGTGCGCTGCTGCTCACGGAACGGCGGCTGGTGCTCGAGGATCGCGTGGAGTATCCGCGCATCTACCTCGCTTGGCACTCGCCGGCGATGTTCGCGGCCGATGATGCGGAGCTGGATCTGGTCGGCGACCTGCTGGCCAACGGAAAGACGTCGCGCCTGTACAAGACGCTGGTTTACGACCTGCGGATCGCGCTCGACGTCTCGGCGTACCAGAGTTCTCGAGAAATCGGCAGCTTCTTCCTGCTGGTCGCCACCGCGGCGCCGGGCCATACGCTCGCCGAGATCCAGTCTCGCGTCGATGAGGAACTGAGGCGCGTCAAGGAGAGCGGACCGTCAGTCGAAGAAATGGAGCGATCGGTTGCGCAGGTCGAGGCGCACTTCATGTATCGCCTGCAGACGGTCGGCGGGTTCGGTGGCAAGTCCGACCAGTTGAATGCTTACAACGTGCTGCGAGGGAACCCTGGTTTCTTCGCCGGCGACCTCGATCGCTACCGCAACGCGACACGCGATTCGCTGCAAGCGGCGGCGCAGGCATACCTTGCGCTCGATCGGCGCGTCGCCCTCAGCGTGATCCCGCGCGGTCAGCACGCGCTCGCCCTCGAAGACTCCACCGCGGTATCGGTGTCGTGACGCGAATCGATCGATCGCGGCTCCCCGACGTCGGTGTCGATCCGCGATTCGTGTTCCCGTCGATCGTGCGGCACACGCTCGGAAACGGCCTGCGCGTCTGCACCGTCGAGCACCACAACGTGCCGATCATCACGCTCAACCTGCAGGTTGCCGGTGGATCCGGAGCCGATCCCGAGGGGCTCGAAGGGCTCGCGGCGCTCGTCGCGGACATGGCAGACGAAGGCACGGGCACGCTGTCCGCGCTCGAGGTCTCCGATGCGTTGTCGCGAATCGGCGCTGCCTACGACGTGGACGTCGGCGGCGATGCGACGGACTTCTCGCTGACCACGCTCACACGATTCGCGTCTCGCGGCGCGGCGCTCCTGGCCGACATGGCGACGCGACCCCGTCTTCTCGAGAGCGAGTTCCTGCGCGTGCGGCAGTTGCGCCTGGATCGCCTTCGACAGCTGAAAGATCTGCCGTCCGCCGTTGCCGAGCAGACCTTCCTGCGATTAGTGTACGGAAACCACCCGTACGCGCATCTCGCGATTGGCAGTGACGCGAGCCTTCGACGGCTGACATCGGACGAGATCGTGTCGTTCCACGCCGGTGCATTCCAGCCGTCGACGTCCATGCTGATCGTGTGTGGGGCGATGACGCACGACGAAATGCGGCGTCTTGCCGAAGACACCTTTGGTGGCTGGGTGCCTACGCACGGGAGTGCGAACGGCGCGCGCGCCGCGTCGGATATCGAGCCGGTCGCCGGCCCTGTGACGAAACTCGTCGTCGTGCCGCGCGAATCGGCGGCGCAATCCGAGTTGCGCATCGGGCATCTGTCGGCGCGGCGCGTGACGCCGGACTATTCGGCGCTGCTGGTGATGAACGCGGTGCTCGGCGGACAGTTCGTCAGCCGCGTCAATCTCAAGCTCCGGGAGGAGAAGGCGTACACCTACGGAGCGCGAACGAGCTTCGACTGGCGGCGCGGGATGTCGCCGTTCGTCCTGCAGACGAGCGTGCACACGGCATCGACGGCTGACGCGATCGCAGACTCGCTTGCTGAAATTGCCGGTCTGAGGGGCACGCGTCCGCCGACCGACGAAGAGATGTCCCTGGCCAAGGCATCATTGACGCGTGGGTATCCGCGCGGATTTGAGACCGCACAGCAGGTCGCGCGGTCGGTGTCTATGCTCTCGCTCTACGGGCTGCCTGACACCTACTTCGAAGAGTTCGTTCCGAAGGTCAACGCCGTGACGAGCAGGGACGTGGTGGACGCCGCGGCGCGATATCTCGATCCAGCGAAGCTGACGACGCTGGTGGTTGGGGACTATTCTGCTATTGCAGAGACGCTGCGGGGCCTGAATTTGGGCGAACCGCAGATGCGCGCGGCCGAGTTTTAGCCACAACGATGCCACGGCCGCGTCAAGAACGCGTGCTAGGCTAGTTTCAGCCGTGAGCCCTGAACTCGAACAGGTGCCGCAAGAGCACGACCTCGAGCGCGGCTTCGACCGCGTGACGAGCGTTGCGGTTCTCATCGGCGTTCTTGCCACGATCGTCGCTGGCGCCACCATCTGGCTCGTTCTCACAGATCCGGTCACTGTTGCGACCGCGCTGGACGAAGGAGAGATCTCTCCGCTCGTGCGTCAGCTCGCCGAGGTGATCTACAACGCGCTATCGGGGTTGTTGGATTATCTCTAGGCACGGTCGGACTGAGGACTACAAGCTTCGCCGAAGAAACCTGGTCAGCACGTAGCCATCCACGTACTTGAACGGCGCCGCCCCGGTGCTGTAGTGCCCGCATCGCAGTGCGAAGACTTCGTGCGGCAGCTGTCTGTTGCGGAACTCGTTGACCAGAAACTCTGAGAGATCGACCGGGAACGTCAGGTCGTACTTCGCGTAGACGAGCAGCGTGCGCTTATCGCGTATGCGCTCGAGGTACTCGAATGGAGCGATCGGCCGCCACAGGGCTCGCAGGCGATCGAGATCGATGTGACCGTTGAGCCCGGCGCGCACGTGACGCGTCGACAGGCCGCGCCACACCACATCTGCGAACCAGGGAGAGACGTGATTGAGCGCCTGCGCCCGGATGAGCGGTTCGTGCGCCGATGTCAGCAGCGCGAGACACGAGCCGAGACTCGTGCCGAGGATGCCGATCCGCTCGAAGCCCTGCGACGCGAGCCATGCGATAGAGCGCCGTGCATCGAGCACCGCCTGCCGGCACACCTGCACCGTCCGAACGATGTTCGAGCTGACGATGTAGTCGGCGCGCGACAGTTCGGGCGGCATGCGCGCATCGTGATAGGGAAGGCTGATGCGCAGCGCGGACACGCCGAAACGCGCCAGCAGCTTCG
>Ga0207701_10006335_pt1 | contig 11821 bp, 18 predicted proteins | sample KBSSwiSSwithPhiX_FD_184294 | JGI IMG/M metagenome (GOLD analysis project Ga0207701, IMG submission 184294) | Switchgrass rhizosphere bulk soil microbial communities from Kellogg Biological Station, Michigan, USA, with PhiX - S5 (SPAdes) (version 2) | ecosystem: Environmental > Terrestrial >...
GATGATGTGCGCCATAGGATCGCGAGCGCAGAATGCTGGGTTGAATGTACACACAGCGGTGATGTCACGGTTACCCACGTTAGTCTCAAGTACACTACCACGCCACGACGTGATACCCTTCTTACCACAGAGAGCTTCGACTGCGTAGTTGCCGAGTAGGAGTACGTGTTGTAGGTTAGGCAAGTGACGTAGCTCCCACATCAATAGGTCTTGCCATGCAACCAGTTCATGCTTACCCACAGGCTTGCGGTTGCCTGTATCATCTACACCGAACTGTACCTGACGCTTTACTACATTTGTCACGTAGCATTCATGTCGCTTTACCTCCGGGGCATGAGTACGAATGGCTTTCCATAGAATGTTGCCAGCACCACCTACGAGTGGTAGACCTTGAGCTACTTCATTGCGTCCGGGTGCCTCCGCGATCACAGCCAGCGTAGCACCTACTATACCGCCCATTGCACACTCCACTGTTAGACCAGCAGACTGTGCTTGTTGTGAGAACCGCTCACGTAGTTCGTTGATCGTCATCCTTCTTCTCCTCCCTGTGTGCATCGATGAACTGGTGCACAACCTCCTCAATACACGCGAGTTCATGTGCAGTAGGTTCATCACTCATAGCAGCGATTGGGTAGCCACATAGTATACACTGACGTAGGTGTGTACCGATTGGAAGTATACGACGTATACCCATTACCTCTTCCCCTTCGGCTTCCAGCCCATGCTACGCAGTGACGTAGCGAATGAGCGTTGATCAGTTACAACTGTCGCATGCTTCATTGCACGTGTGATGCCTGTGTAGAAGTTGGGACGTGATAGGTTGAAGAACGCACACGATGCCATGATGTAGCACACGCGGTCATACTGCGAGCCTTGGCACTTGTGAGTAGTGAGAGCGTAGGCTAGTTCGATAGCTTTGCGTGGGTCGTACTGATAGAAGTAGCCACGCCGTGTGTTGTAGTCGTTGATACTAGGCGGTAACTCTACTACACGATCACCGAAGTCAATCTCTATTACACCTAGCTCATCAATGTCTTTGACTACACCTACCTCACCATTGAGCATTTGCTTTGTCTCTGGTGCAGGCATGAACGTGTGACGTACACCTAGACCATCAGGTGTATACTCACCGTAGCGTTCTTCATGATCGCGTAGGTCATATGAGTTGGTGTTACATACAACCTTGTCACCTATGCTGACGAACACACGGTTCTTCTTCTCCCACTTGTTGCGTGGTAGCTCAAGCTTGTGAGGCATCTCAGGGTTGAACTTGGTTTGTAGTACGCTATTCAATCGAACAGTCCCGATGTCGGATTTACGTGCAGGGGAGATGATTTGGTTATCCAATGAACGCCAATCGACGCTATCGTCTTTGAGCATGTCGTATAGACTGTAAAGAACACTGTCGTTAAGCCGTAGCCGTACATCCGTGTTACTCGAAAAGAACTCTCCGCGGTTGATACGCCGTGCAGCCTCAATGATACCATTGCCCTCCTCCTGTCTGTAGATGTTGTGCAATGTAACGGTGTTAGGCATCGCTAGGCACTTAGCGAACGGCGATGTTGGATCGTGTAGGTCGTTGTTCTCAATGGGTGGTAGCTGTCGTATGTCACCGAACACACGCAGTTGAGTTGTTGTACCTATAGCATCAACGAGGTCACGATGTAGACCTGTGCTGACCATAGCGTACTCATCAACTACTACTACATCCTCCTCAAGTGGATGCCCACGTCCGCGGTTAGGCTTGCTAACTGTCGTAGCTTCGCCAGTGTCATCATCCATCTCAGGACGATTAAACTCAAGCAGCTTGTGGATTGTCTGTGCTGGGTAGCCTGTCGCTTCACGTATACGCCGTGCAGCTTTACCTGTAGGAGCAGCGATGGTGAACGTCTTATGTAACGCAGTCAACCTATCGCATGTCTGCTTAATGATTGTAGTCTTACCAGTGCCAGCTTCACCTGTCACACTTACTAGACGCTTACTAGCATCTACACATAGATCAACCGCTCGCAGTTGCTCTGCGTCTAAGTCCATTGATGTTCTCCTACGCTGCTATGTTTCGCAGCTATGAATGACAAACGCCGCGCACTCAATGGGGGTAGAGTACGCGGCGCTGCTTAGCTGTCAGCTATTGAGAGGAGTAGAACTAGCCAACAGACGAAGCTCCATCGCTTTCCTCGCCACGCTTGTTAGCGATGACCTCATGCTTAACACGGGTCAGACCGAGGTTGGCGTAATCAGGAGTATCCATGAACTCAATCACCTTACGTGCATCGCTGATGATGCGATCAACTTGCAACTTCGCACCAGGGATGACGTTGCCCTGTTCGTCAACAACACGCATGAAGAAGTGGAACGTGCGCTTCTGAGGTGCGCGGTCTTTGTTCTTCTTACCGGCGTTGCCAGAGTAAGAAGAGGAAGCGGTAGATCGTGCTGGTGTAGCCATATCGGAATACCTCTTGTAAGAGTTGTGATGATCTGCTAGGTGGCCGCGTTATTGCAACCACCTAGCAGTAGTGTAGCGAGCAGTTATACAGTGTGCAAGTGCTAGAGTGGTAGCACCTGACCGATCTCTGCACGGTCGTTCTTCTCCAAGTCCTTACCCATGCGAACACGCGCACGGCACTCACGGCCCACGAAGTCGTTGGGGTCGATGTTGTTGGACATCGGCACACCGAACGCCTTACATGTGTTCTTCATGCGCCAGCGATCAGTCGGGATGTCACGTGACACCACGTTCAGAGTGAACGTCAACTCATCAACGCCGTCACCTGGGTCGAAGTCAGCAGGAAACTCCGAACGCGGCACCTGCATGGTGAGCGTCAGCATCGGGTTGCCAGATGATGCTGCAATCTTGTCTTGTGCAGCAGTGCAGATCGCCTTGTACTCACCCGCTGGTAACTGCGGGGGAGCTTCAGCATCTGCGATGTTAGAGCTAAAGGTCAACAAGCCCATTGTAGTACTCCTCTTGTTAAGTGGCTTGATACTCTATACACACACGGCGGAACCAGCAAGCCACTAAAGCTGGCACGTGTGTTGCGGTGTACCACTATAGCTAGTGGCACTATTACTTGGGGACGGGCAGCTTGGTGTATCCATTAGTGGTATATGTAGACCACCAGTCAGATATAGTCGGCCCCTCTAACTTGTTGCTGTTATAACGCCACTCGAATGCAGTGTTGCCAGTCATATCGAACATGCGTGATTTCATTGGTGAGCGTAAGCGTTCAGGACGTATAGCGATATAGCGTTTGCCACCCTGATCACGCATGTTCCACACCTCGCTGATGTCCTTCGACGTGATGTTAGGTAGCTGACCACCCAGCATCATGCCCACACCTATCAAGCCACCATCACTATTACGATCTCCATCCTTCTCATGTGTGATCATGATCAAGTGCTTGTTCAGCATACCAGTGATACGCAACATGTTAGACACGAATGCGCCTACGTATGTATTACGCAAGCCGTAGCCGTTCATGCCTGGGTTCTCAATGGATGACTTAGGTGCTACGTTGACAGCATGACGTAGTGCATGTTCAGAGAACTTGGTGAGGCTATCAACTATCACAGTGTCGAAGTTGGCAAGTTGGTTATACAGTGTGTAAGGGTCAGGCTTCGTTCCCTCCTTCACGATGTCAACTGACTTCTCATTAGCTAAGTATACACGTGACCAGTCAGGCATGTTGCGAATGCTCATGTCACCATCAGGGTCAAGCATGATGAACAGCTTACGCCCTGGAGCGGTCGCAGCTAACGTAGTCTTACCACTCCCACTGTCACCCCACAGCAGCATTGATATGCGTGTGAGTGTGTCAGTAGGCTTCTCAATAACAATATCCATAGCATCTCCTCTCATCTACAAGTACTATTATAGCACATGTAGGACTACAAGCAAGCGACGTTAGGGATCGAGTGTCTCTGCTAGAGGTGACCAACGCTCGCTAGTCATCTCATGATCGAACATGTGTTGTCGCTTGTCTCTGTCACTCTCACAACAGAACGGGATCAACGAACAAGAACGAAAGTAACGGTTGCAGCTATGTGTATACATAGGAGCATTAACAGGATCATGCTCGTATACCTCAATCGTAAGCAGCGTATGGTGTACCCACGTCTTCCACTCATGGAATGCTCTCTCATCACGTGATGTAGGGTAGCGCATGATGCCGTCGCTGTAAGCTGACGACTTAGGCACAGGTAGCTGCAAGCCCCACATCACTACGTTGCGAACTGGTAGTCCCAGCACACACGATAGTGCAATGCAGTAACCTGTGACTTGATGGCTAGTGTCGAAGCTGTTAGACCACACAGTGTCAATACGACTACCCGTCTTGTTCTCATGTACCTCAGGTGTTGTGTCGTTAGGCCGCATAGTATCAAGACATACGCCATCCACACGACCAATGAAGCGCATAAGAGGATTGTCGCGACTATCATGCAGAGTAACATCGAATGGCACCTCTACACCTATGAACTCATCGGTCATGATGGGTATGAAGCGACCTAGTGGGTAGCGTTGGATGTAGTTGATTGCAGCACTTTCGAGGTTAGACATAGTACGCTTGTTGTCACGTGCATCGTCGTAGTAGCCACTTGTCTCTAGCAAGTTGAGACACATCTGCATACAGCGGGTGATCTCATCTTCACCACTCAAGTAGTAAGAGAATGCCTGCTGCCAACGGAGTGGGTTCTCCTTAGTAGCGAACAGCTTGGTAGCATACTCGAATATACGCTTGAGTACGATACCATCGTAGTCAGGCTTATCACCTACACCTATACTATGTATAAGGTCGAAGAAGCGGCAGGCAGCGAACACATCATGCATAGCGCGACCAGCTTCAAGCGGTAGCACACGTTCTACACCAGCACTGAGATGCTTACCGTGCCATGAGTTGATGAGGCCCCATCTAGGACATGTGTTGATTGCAGTCATAGTAGAGTAGTCAACCCACGGCAGCGATGTATCAGTTGTGCGCCTGATCAGCATTAGTGTATTCCTTCGTGCTAGTGTGTTCGTTAGCTTCCAACCATGTTTGCAACGATGACCACAAGTAGCCGATACGACGCTTGCCTATCTTCATGAACGGTGGACCGCCACCACGATTACGCCATCTATCGAGTGTTGGGATGCTGCAGCCTAAGTATGAGGCTAGCTCTACAGGTGACAGCACGCGATCTTCATCATGTGATGTATTCACTGTATATCCTTCCCTGCTTCGCTATTTGGGTGCATGTCTTTGCGGACCTTCTCCCAATCACCCTTCAGCTTCTGTCCTACAGTAGCGATGTCAGCTACGATGTCTGCCATCTTGTTCATAGCCTCTACGAGTGAGGCCATCTCCTGGCGCAGCATCTCGTTGTCTTCTGCAAGTAGCTCAAGTGTCTTTAGAGTGCCTGCCTCCATGCCGAGGGTACGGAGTGTAAGACGCACGTCGCGCGCCCGTTGGACGTAGTTCACCATCGTCAGTCTCCATTTGGAATGAGTTAGCATTAGCTGTGAGGATGAGTTCGATCATCTGCTGTGGTTCGTAGATATACGTCGTATATCCGAGAGCGTTGCAGATGAGTAGTCGGTGGGTGGTGATGTAGTACTGAATGCGACGACCTTGGTAGAGGAAGCGAAGTGTGCCTGTGTCGTCGTTGTGTGTTAGCTGACGTATGAGTGGGATACGTTCAGCAGCTTGCAGTAGTAGCGGCATGTAGTGTGAGATACTCTTATGCTTACGCAACTTTTGCTGTGTGCGTACAACATCGAGCCGCTGACGAGCTACAGGTGGGATGCTCATGTTGTGCCTGCTGGCTTGGTTATGTCTACATCGGTGTGTTGCAGTGCGAGTGCACGTAGACAGTAGATCAATTCTTCAAGCTTCTCAAGGGCTTTGTCGGCCTTCTCCACTTGGCGTTGTACTTGTTCAGCCTTCTTCTCAATGCGGATAGCGATGGCTACAGTGGTAGCTTCGCGACGTGCTATGTCTGCGCGCTTCAGTATCTCAACAGCCTTCATGCGACGTTCGCGCAGTTGCTGCAACAACATGTCCTGTTCAACGTCAGTCATGTTGAGGATAGACTTGGGATTGATAGGATCATCAGCAGCAACGCCAGCCGCAGGCTTATCCACCTGAGGCTGGCGCAGCTTGACGACTTTGTTATCGTCGTCCATTGGCAGTACCCTATTCGCGTTGTGCAGTGATAGATAGAGCGGGAGTGTACTTCTTCTCAGCACTCTTAGTAGCTTCATCAATCAGCTTGGCACTCACACCGAGCTTGATCAACGCAGTACGCAAGTCGCTGGCGCTAGTAGTAGTAACAGGTTTGTTGACTGCAATCTGTATAGACCAATCAACACCCATTACACTCTTAGTCACCTTCATCATAGTCTCAGCAGCTTCATTGCGTAACAATGCAATGTCCTGCTCATGAGCTTCGACGATGGTACGCTTAGCAGCTTCAAAGCGTTTGTCAGCTTGCTGGCGTAGCAAGTTGGCAACTAGATACTCAGCAGCAGCACGGTCTATTGCATCTTGTGTAGTAGCAGGCGTTGGGAAGCCACGTATACACTGTGTAACACGTGCCTCAAGTGGTACTAAGTCATCAAGCGTAGTCTTAGCCTTAGCCTTAGCCATTGTAGTCTCCTCTCTTTGTGAATAGTACTATTATAACACATGTAGAACTACAAGCAAGTCACTCTCACTCTGCTCGCAGCTTAGCTAGTCTAGCACGACGTGCAGTTGCGTAGTTGTCACCCCAAGGCCACGGTATATGCTTGTACACTGTACGCATACGTATCTTGCGTACCATGCTAGGGTCGATTTGCATGTCGTAGCCCTCACGCATCTTACGACTGATGAACTCAGCCGTGCAGCCGATCTCAAGCATCTCCATGATACGCTTGACGTGGTAATGCTTGATACCCACACGCTCACGGTCGAGCATGTCAGCTACGTTGTCAGCCTGTGTGCCTACCAGCATGTGATGCGGGTTGCAGCACCATGAATGGTCGCATGTGTGGCGGACAACTTCGTGCTTGGCGAGCGTGTGGCCTGTGTATAGTTGATAGACCACGCGATAGACGTAGTAGTGCTTGTTGTCTATAGCTACGCGAGGTCGCCACTCTTGACGTGTACCTAGGCCGTGAGCACCACGCCACTCCCAACACACCTCCTTGTCTCCGTTGTGCATGTCTATGCGACGGAATACGTCATAGAACTCACTACGCTCACTACTGCCACGCAAGCGTTTAGTGCGCTTCGTCTTGTTGGCTACACGATTAGCTGCTACATGATCAGGCATATCCTTAGTCATCCATCTCCTCCACATATACAGTGTGCATACGATAGGCAGCATCATGAGCAGGTGCAGTGTGATGATGGTACGACTATAGTACCACCACCACAGCAGCGTAGACATTAGAACCCCTTGTCAACCGTGTAGATACGATCCATGAGCGTAGCTATACGGTCGATGAGCTTGTTCTGCATCTCACGTGTCATGTCTTCACACTTGGTAGTGTGATGTAGCCACTCTTCATACAATGTACCCAGTAGACAGGTGAAGCCCTTGTCGAACGCACCCTTGCTGATGTACATGTGACCATCACGATACATGCCTAACACCTCATCAGGTAGTGAGACGCACGGATAGACGAGCTTCTTATCAACGATCATATCGAGGTGCTTCATCACACGTATAGCGCGGTCGAGTAGTGTCTTCTGGTATGCATCGAGCTTGTACTTGTCGATCTGCTTATTGAACGGCAAGCTACGTGTGTACACAGTCATTGCCCACATAGGGATAGGTACATGTGTAGCAACCAGATGCTTGACAGCAGCGATGAAGTCAGGACAAGGGCCGTATGAGTAATCATTGAGTTGGCTCTCAAAGTAGTGTGACTTGGCTATGTATGGCAGGTTCTCAATGAGCATGTCGTATGACATGTGATGTTGCCATATCTCACTGATGTCACCGCGGATGTTCCATGTGTCGGCGAGTGTACGATCCTCGGTGAGCTTCTGATGTGACATGTAGTCGTAGGTGAAGTACGTCTCCTTGTCGAGCTTAGTACCTGTATACATGCCACGGTAATAGACTACGTTGTCACTCTTCTCAACGCGAGCGACACAACGCATGTCAGATGATAGACACAGCGTAGGCACCTCACTGATGAAGTACTTATCATGCTCAGCATGTATACGGTTGAAGGCTTCATGCTCTACATACACGCATACATCAGCAGGCTTGGTGAATGTGTCACTAACAGCCATCACACCACCACCCTCATCGCGAGCGTTAGTGAACAACTCACGATACGCCTGCCACAGCGACCAGTTAGCACCTAAGTGTGTAGTGAATGGCAATTCAATGAAGCGTGGCTCATACTCATTGCTGGCATCCTCAATGCAGCAGTGAACAGACTGATACTCCTGATCACGGAAGCAGTCAGGCTTGGTTGAGAAGGTATACACTGTGTAATAGTCATCATCATGTGCATATGGATTACGCACAGTCATCTTCACCTTGACGCCTTCACGCAGCAGCGTGGCAATGGCATACTTGAAGCCAGTACCGAAGAAGCCAATAGGCTTTTCACCTGTCTTAGCACTCAAGCCCATTACAGTGAATGAGCGGGTGTCGAAGTCACCATTGTTGTAGAAGCATACGAGCTTAGTCATTGTAGTGTTCTCCTCTCACAGAGATGTAGTGGTTAAGATTGATCAGAGCCGTTAGTCTTCTGCAATGTTACTTGCAGCTTAGTTAGCAACTCCTCATTGCTAATCAGTGGACGATGATGTGCAGAGTTCACACGATCAGCGTGTATCTGCATATTCATCTGAGCCATCGTTTCAGTCTGTGAACTAATAGACTGTAGTACACTCTCCAAGATAAGTTCATTGATACGCAACTCCTCTCGCAACGCGAGTATGTGGCTGTTAAGCTTGTTGACGAACTCCATGCGAGCTACGTCCATGTCTGTGACTTGTGTAGTGACGAGTGGTGTCATCATTGTGTACGCTCCTCATGTATGAACTTAGGACGAACCATGATTGCAGTCTCTTCAGTTGCAGTGCGATTGACTTGTATACATGCGCCATCAGGGTATAGCTCCATGTACGTACCTAGCCACAGCCTACTATCGCCTACACGTGAGCTAGTAGCAGTCCACACTTGCCATGTCTTACTCTCAGTGCGATAGATCAGCATCTGTGCGCGTGTCCCTGGTTGCAGCCATACACGATCACTATTCGGCTTCTCCACCATCATCCTCCTGTTCAAGCGTCGTGAGTGCCTGCCTAAGGATGTTGAGTGATACTTGCTTGCCAACATCAGTAGCAACATCAACAACTAAGTTCTCCCCTGTTATAGCTGCTTCGTGGTCAAACAGGATTAGTATGTAGCTTATGCTCATTTGCTATCTCCTCTCTAACAGGATGTGATACGACAGAACGGCTAGCACACTTAGGACACCACACAGTAGCTTCACCAGATAAGTTGCTAGTGTGTGATGACATGACAACAGGTGCAGTGAACTTGTTGCCACATGACATACATTCGCGATCTCTTACATACTTAGTCATTTGCTTACATCCCTCTCAGTGAATGTGACACCTAGTGATGGATCACCACGGTAGTGTGGCTCTATCCATGTTGTATGTGGTGGGTCGTGATCGACGTAGTGACGAAAGTGACCCATCACCTTGTGGTAGCGACGATGTTGGATAGCTGCCACGCTATCAGTGCTATCGCTAGGTACGCTGCGGATGGCGGGCCGCTGCGCGTAGTGTTTGTGTGTCTTACCGATGTGTAGCTTGAGCTTGCGATACTCTAACAAGGGAGGCTTGTCCTTGAGTGCACGTGCACGCTTATGACTGTCCTTCCATGTTACCGTGTCTACACTGTATATCTTCGGTTGTGTTACTAGGAAGATGCCGAAGATGATCTCACTCACTACGCTACCCAACTCAGCAATATGCGGCGTGTTCTTCTTTAGCTTATCCTCATTGAACGCCCACAGCACAGAGAAGCGTAGCATCATGCGGCCATTCACATCACGCACAGTAGGAGGCCAATCATCAAACTCGATGATCTGTGTTAGTGAGCATGACTTATCGAATGTCTCAGTAGGCAACTTGAGCTTCAAGCCTGTGATGATGTACATGCGTACAGCATTCAGACCTACACGCTGTATAAGTGCGCCATACTTAGCATACTCAATCTCATCAACGTCACCTATGCCTATGCGTGATGTGTACTCAAGCCAGAAACAGTCATATGGCAACTTAGCAGTTGATAACATGCCATCGAATGTTAGCTGCTTGTTGTCATGCATCTCATACAAAAGCGAAGGCACATCGTCTGTGAAGACGATGCGCTCCGCGAGTGTATTAAGCACAGCTAGCGACGAGTGTGGGTTGAACTTGATTGGTAGCTTAAGGTGACGCTCAACAAAGCTGTCGTACTTACTACGTGCACGATCGCCATATAGCCAATCCTGCGCTAGCATAGTCTCCTCTCCTCTCACCTATAACAGATATACACAACCCGGCACGCGCAGCGGGCCGGACCTTCGTTGCTCGCTGTAAGCGAGCGGCGAACACAATAGGATGTCATCGAAGATGACAGACGATTGTGACATATACTAAGCAGCTAATAATATCTCATCAGCAGCAGTCCAGATAGCTTGATTGATTTTCACGTTGCGGTCAACAGCAGCAATAGGGCGTATGCTGTTCATGCGATTGTTAGATACGTAGTGTTGACCACCACGCAGTGTATTCTCCTGTACTACGTTCATTACTTTATACAGTGTATCACTGCGATCTTCATTGCGCCGTGGTGCGAGCAGTTTAGCACGCAACATAGCTTTGAAGCCCTCGTCTACCTCTTTACCAGTACCCCAGCGAGCAGCTATTGCAGCGTCACACACACGAATGCGGTCGGCTGTTGTAGTTGTATACGCTGTATACTCGTCGAGGCGTTTGTTCATACGTGTGATGTGTTCACCTACATCATCTAACTCAAGCATGATCTGTTGCATGAGATCTGGCACTCTATGCAAATAACGACGCGCATAGAAGAAGTCGCCTGCTATCATACCATTCAAGCACACGCCATCGAGGAAGCCTATCGCTAGTTTGATAGGTGTACTACCATCATGACTATCAAGCACACACATCTCAGGCATACGCTGATCTACTCGGTGTTTGTCATTACGCATACGTACTAACACCTTACGGAACGATGTACCACCACCCATGATGCTAGCTACACGATAGCCGCGGTTGTGCATGTGTAGCAGTATGTCATATGTATTAGTGAACGCATACTTACCACTCATGCGTGGATGTGGATTAGTAGCAAACAACGATGGCACTAGTTGACGCATCTTGTCAACATCCTCGAACACCTTAGCAGTTTGATTAGCAGCGATCTCACTCAATGATAACATATTCATTGTATATCTCCCTTAGTTGCATTCATCAACAGACGCACGCCAGTTGCAGTACTGCACTTGTGCAGGTGGATCATTCACATTGATATACCACGCCACAGCTAATGCAGCTAACACGTATAGTACATTCCACACATACTCCTCCTCTCATGTATACAGTGTGCATATGACACATACACACATCATCTATTACAACCACTAGCTGTTTTCTTCTTTGTTTACAGCCTTTATTATACCACATATAGGACTACAAGCAAGTCGCTATTCACACGTGAAGCCACATGTCTAAATGACAAATAGCCCAAACAGAGCGTGCGTATGTTTGAGCTATATAGTTTGTAGCTTGGGGGATGTGCGCGTTTGAGTTATGAT
>Ga0207701_10006337_pt1 | contig 11821 bp, 12 predicted proteins | sample KBSSwiSSwithPhiX_FD_184294 | JGI IMG/M metagenome (GOLD analysis project Ga0207701, IMG submission 184294) | Switchgrass rhizosphere bulk soil microbial communities from Kellogg Biological Station, Michigan, USA, with PhiX - S5 (SPAdes) (version 2) | ecosystem: Environmental > Terrestrial >...
AATTCGGTGCATCAGGAAAAGAGCCGGAAGATCAATCGAATGAGTGCCGGTGTAAAACAGGAATCGAAAGCATTAGATGACCGAAAGCAGAAAACGTTCACTTGTTGCAGTGAAGTGTGTGTCCATCGCGCTCCGGGTCGGCATTTGGAGACAATGGAGTTTCCAATCGGAGCAAAGAGTTCCGATTAAATTGCTTGCAATCAGAACGGCGATTCGGGTAAAACCCACAAACGCAATCCACCCTCTGTTCCCTTCATATGTGTTCTCGGCATTTCCCGGCCAGCTACAACTCGTTCCTCCGCCTCGTGGCGATAACCTTCGAGACGGTCGTGGTCTGCGCTGTCCACGCGACGCTTCCAGCGATTCCCAGAGGGTGCGCTGTTCTTAACACCGGCAACAAGGCCATCAACCAATCCGGCATTCTGACTAATCCCAATGTCGATATCATCAGCATCGCGGCGGACTGGAATTCGGTCCAACCGAGCGAATATGACCCGCCCGTCTGGGGCTCGATTGACAGCGACCTTGCCGCGATCGCCAACGCAGGCAAGAGCGCTGTGCTGCGCATCAATACCATGGGCGGCGCATACTCGATCGGCGGCAAGACTCCTGACTGGGTTTATTCCGCTATGGGCGCCGATCCTCATACTCTTATCGCCCAGCCTGGAGTGACCTACAGCTTCCTCGACGGTGGGGATAACGTCACCCGATGCATCCCGGTCTTTTGGGATAAGAATTACCTCGCCAAGAAAAGAGCGATGATTGCGGCGGCGGGCGCGCACCTGGCAAGTAACACTACTCTCAAAGTAGTTGTCGTTTCTTATGCAAACGCGATCACCGAGGATTGGTATGTTCCGCACGACGGCGCCGAAATTGATCTTTGGACTAACCAACCTCCTGATGGAGCGGGCTACACAACTGACCAGATGATCAATGCTGCCATTCACGTGGCAGATGCCACGTTCAGCGACGGGAAGGTCAAAGGCCTGAAACTCACCTCGAACTTCGCGAATTTCACCCAGGCCGACATAGGTCATTCAATCACCGGTTTTGGCTACGGCCAAAAGAATGTGATAATGAAATGGCTCGGTCCTACTCAGGTGGTTCTGAAGAATCCGCTGCGAGGGGGAAACGGTAGCACTTTCACGATAGTGGGGCGCAGAGATGGTTTAATCGATGTCGCGATGGCTGCGTTCCCGAATCAATACATCGCAACTGCTGTGAACGGCAATGGTCCCGATCTCGATGCCGGCTATGGCGATGATGCCGGCACCGTCCTGGCTGAGACCGTAAACGCCAAGGTCCAGGTGGTCTCGTCCTATGCCGGCCGTTACATCGTACAACGCAACAACGTAACGGCGATCATCCCGAAAAAAGAGGACGCTTCTGATGCTTGGGTGATACTCGCCGACGCAGCCGATGCCAAAATGCCAATCGCCGGGCAAGCGCTCGGCGTGGCTGCGGATAACGAGGCCTACCGCATGAATGATAAAACTAACTGCGACTGGGATAGGTCCGAATGTGAGCCGGCGGAGAACAAGACCTGTGACGAGAATGACTGCGGCCTGTCCTTTGAACAGATCCTCAACCGCTCAGCTGATCGTCTTTACACCTATTCGCCTAGTTACTACGAAATCTATCCAACGGACGCGAGTAAGTTGCATGACAGCGTGTGCTACATCCATTACGAGTTTCTGGGCTTAGGGCAATGTCCGCCATGATCTTTGGCGACCAGACTCCCCGCAAGAGATCTAAATTCCGGCGCGCTCGAGAATCTGGCCGGTCACCTTTTCCGCTTCAAAGACCTCACAGGCAATCTCGCGCGCGGCTCGGCTGTGTTTCTTGTAATCGGCGTTAATCTCGCGCACCGCCTCGGCAATTTCGCCTAACGACTTGAAGCCGGACAAGCCGCCTTGGTTCCCGTAATGACTGCTGAAACCCGTCTCCTGCGTAATCACTGGCCGCCCTGCCGCCAGGTAGCAGGCACTCCGGTCGCTGAACCAGCCGGTGTGCAATCTCACATACTGATCTTTCGCGACCGTAAACTCACCTTTGGAGCGCCGGATGTAGTCGCGATACTGCCAGTAATTGACGCTCATCTCATGCGGCCCGCGAAAACGCCAGCCTTGATCTAAAAATTTGCTTCGCGTCTTTTCATCTTTGATGTCGGTCGCGAGCTCAAAGGCTTCGCCTGACTTCTTCGGCGCTTTCACGAAACGGAGGAACTCACGCGACTTGCTCCAGAGATACTTTTCGCCGCGCCACTCGATATCCTTCAAGCCGCTGGTGGACCAATTTGCAATCGAGGTGAAAACGGCGCTACCTGCCGGGACGCGAATCGTTTTCCAAAAGTCGGTTACGACTGGCTGACGAGTCGGTAGCCACTTCAATTTGTGCAAAGGCACCGGGAACTGCTTCGTGCCAATATTCTCGCCGAAGGTAAAGAGGGCGCGGTGTTGCTTGAGATAATCGACCGTCGACTGAACGCGCTTATCGACCTTGATCTGCTCCACTCCAGGGTCGCTCTCGATGTAGAGGATCGAATTACTCTTGCGCAAATCATCGTTGAACTCCTGGCTGCCGCAGACGTTGAGAATGGCATCCGCCTCGATGTAAAGCTGCTGAATTTTCGTTAGGCGCAAACCCGCAGTCGGTTTCTCCGGCAGATAGCGCGCGCAGAAAGCCCAGCGATGCTCGAACCCGAACTCGTTGGCGAGTTGAGCGAGAATTTGAGCGGCATACGAGTAGTCGTTAGACGTATCGAACGTTTGCGCGTTGTAGGGAATCCGGGCCGAATCTTCAATGTAGTAAACATCGTGCCCGAGCCGTTGCAGGCCCACGATGTAATGGATGTGTTGCCAGATCACCCCCGCAATCGGCACCGAGCCCATGAAACCCATTACGACGATGCGCTTACGCTTCATTTTGGAACCACGAAGGACACGAAGATCACGAAGGGGTAGGGGGTCAAAGCACGAAACGTTTGATCCCGTTCGCGAGTTTTTGGACGTTGAAGTTGATCAGCCGCCCGATTGGAATCTTCGCCAGGCGCATATAGGAAAGGATCTGCCCCTGATGGATTGCCAGAAGGGATTCGACGCTCTTTAGCTCGAGAAGGAGGTTTTCGGAGACGACGATATCCATGCTGTATCCACAATCGAGGAGCACACCCTTATATTGGATCGGTAACGGCAGTTCCATCCGAAATGAAATTTTTGCTAGGGAAAGCTCGTGCGCGAGTCATTGACGATAGGCGGATTCGAGGAGGTCGGGTCCAAGTGTCCGGTGTACTTCAATCGCGTAGCCGATCACGCTTTTCGAGAGTTCATCAAATTCCATCTTCGTGGTTACAACTGCTTAACAACAACAGCTGGGTTGCCAGCCACGACGGTGTTTGCCGCCACACTCTTCGAAACCACCGAGCCTGCCGCGACCACCGCGTTTTCGCCGATCGTCACACCTTTGAGAATAACCGCGTTCATTCCGATCCAGACATTATCGGCAATGCGGACAGGCGCGGTTCGGATTGGGGGGCGCGGTGGTCGCTCCTTGTAGAACGGAGCGAGAGCGAGCGCGTCGATTCGCCGTTGCGCGGGATCGATCGGATGGAAATCGGAGTCGGCTATTCCGACGTTCCATGAAATGAGGCAATAGCTGCCGATTTCGATCAACTCCTCGGCCATGACGAGCGCGCCGTTCATCAGAGTAAAATTGCCGACGATCGCGCGGCCATTTTGCCCTAACGAAAACGAGCAACCCGCGTAACAGGAAACATAATCGCCGAGCTTTACCGCGCCTTCCGCACGGTTGCGCATAAAGCGAAAAATTTGAGCGGTCTCGCAATAAAACCCGGCGCCAAACTGAACGTTAGGCGGAATGGGATCGGCCCACCAATCGCCTTCGATTCGACGCTCACTAGTTACATTGCTCATTGCGAGGGATAGTTACCGGCAGCGTAGAGTGTTGCATAAGCGCCGCCGCGCGTCACTAACTCTGCGCCGCGACCGCTCTCGACGATCCGGCCGTGCTCGAGGACCACAATCTGATCGACGTTGTGAATCGTCGCGAGCCGGTGCGTCACTATCAGGGTGGTGCGACCGTGCATCAGTTCTTTGATCGTTTCCATGATTGCCGCTTCGGTCGTGGGATCGAGCGCGGAAGTGGGCTCGTCGAGAAGCAAAATCGGCGCGTCTTTGAGAAAGGCGCGTGCGATCCCGATTCGCTGCCGCTGACCGACGCTCAAGTGTCCGCCGCGTTCGCCCACGGGACTGTCATAGCCGTTAGGCAACCGGCTGATGAAATCGTCGGCTTGGGCGCGGCGCGCTGCGGCGCGGATCTCCTCGTCGGTCGCATTCGGCCGTCCGTAGGCGATGTTTTCGCGAATGGTGGTGGAAAAAAGGAGCGTGTCCTGCAAAACGATCGCGATTTGGGCGCGCAGCGATTTCTTAGTGATCTCGCGAACGTCGCGCCCGTCCAGCGTCACAACGCCAGCGCTTGGATCATAAAAACGCGGCACCAAACTCAGCAGAGTGCTTTTGCCCGCGCCAGTTCCGCCGACCAACGCAACGATTTGATTAGGAGAAATTTCGAGATCGATTCCGCTCAGCACGGGCTGCTGCTCGTCGTAACCAAAGCTGACCTGCTGGAATCCAATCGCGGCGCGCGTCTGCGAAATTTCAACCGCGCCGGGCGAATCGCGCACATCATCCTCGCGATCGAGTACCTCGAAGCAACGCTTTGCGCCGGCGGTCGCGCCTTCCATGGCCCACGCGGTGTAGGTGAGTGCCTCGAGCGGCTGATAAAGCATCAGCAGATAAGCGCTGAAAACGAGGAGAGAACCAAGAGTGAGCGTGCCGGCAAGAACGTGGAGTGTGCCGACGTAGTACATCGCGGCCGTGCCGATCACCATGAGGGTGCTGATGACGAGCGCGCTTTTTACATTCGTTAAGGTGAGCTGGAGGTTGGCTCGCAAGCTTTCCTGCGCGCGCTGGTGGAATTGAGAGACCTCAAAATCTTCCCGGCCAAATGCGTGCACCATCCGGATCGCGCTCAACCCTTCCTGGGCCTGCGCGAGAACAGCGCTTTCCTGCTCCTGGATGGAAGTCGATTGCGTCCGAATGCGATGCGCAAAGTAGTAAATCGCGCCGACGATGAGGGGGACGATGCCTAACGAGAGCAAAGTGAGCTGCCAATCCAGACGCAGCATGATGACAAACGTGCCGAGCAGCGTGATCACCGACGTGAAAATGTTTGTGAAGCCCTTGTTATAAATCGTCTGAATGGACTGCGAATCGTAAGCGACACGGAAACTCGAGTCGGCCGAGCGGCGGGCATCGTGATATTTAAGCGAGAGCGATTGCAGATAGGCATAGAGGTCCGTCCGCAGTTTGAGCAATGCCTCGAGCCCGATCTTTACCAAAATGTAGTTGGTAATGAGATTGATGATGCCCCAGACGAGCTGCAAGCCGATCAGCGAGAGGCAGAGGAAGGGAATGAACTGCTTCCAGTTTGCGTGTTGCAGGCGAAAAGAAGAGGCGGTCGGGAGAATCTGATCGACGATAAATTTAAAGGGCCATGGTTTGAGGAGATTGACGCAGATCCCAACCAGCGTGAGGAGCAAAGCGCCAGTGGTCGGGGCGAGAAAGGGCCGGTAATAGCGAAGCACCCGCCGATAAATCATCGGGAATAAAAATTGCGCATTGTTGAATTGCGATTGAACTACCGGCGCGGCGCTGAGACTAGCGCGAAATCCCAAATCTGGAATCCAAAAATCTCATATGCATCATTTACTCGAAGTTTGGTTTGGCTGGGTGCTCAACGGCGGCTACCTCGGCATCGTCGTTTTGATGGCGATGGAAAGTTCGATCATCCCGATCCCGAGCGAGATTGTCATTCCACCGGCCGCGTTTCTTGCGGCCCGAGGCGATCTGAACATGATCGGCGTGGTTTTGGCGGGAACGATTGGATCATATCTTGGTGCAGCCATCGGGTACTCGATTTGTCTATGGATTGGACGGCCCCTGATTCTGCGCTACGGCAAATATTTTCTCATTCCGAACGAAAAATTGGAACGCGCAGAACGCTGGTTGGAACGCTACGAAACAGGCGGGATTTTCTTCGCCCGGCTCTTGCCCGTCATTCGACATTTGATTTCCTATCCTGCTGGCCTTGTCCGAATGAATTTTTGGAAATTTAGCCTGGCCACAATCGCAGGCTCGGCGCTCTGGTGCAGCGTCCTCGCTTATTTGGGCGCGAAAGCTTACCAGGTGCAGCCGGATCTGATTTCGAACGTGGACGGTTGGTCAAACTTCATCAAGAGCCGTTCGCATTGGATCGTCATTTTCGCCGCGGTGTTGGCGATCTTATATATTCTGGTGCTTCGCCTAACTGCCCGACGACCAGCAGCTTCGTAGAGTACGTGTCCGAATACGAACACCCAGCGTGTGTTCAGGTTCGATACACTACTGTCAGGAATGTAAGCGAGTGTCAGCAATTTTCCTGCTGATTTTGAACGTTCCACCCTCTGGAGCAGTCAAACTGAGTAATATGGCATCAAATCTGCTGAATTTTAGACAACCCATTATGAAAAAGCATGCCTTAATCCTCAAGTCTCGCCCCAAGCTCTCTCTCGGCGATCTCGTTTTCGCAGTCGGTTCCTGCACCAAAAACACCAAAGAAACGGTCGCCGCGGTGGCCGATCTTCTCGGCAGTGGTCAGGTGCGCGTAGAGAGTAACGGACAATTCCGTCGCGCCCGGGTCTGCCAGTAGTTCATCGCTTTTAAGCTTTGCGGCGTCGCTCCGGTGGTCATCCGCCCGAGCGACGCTTCTTTTTTGTACGAATCGTTTTGCTGCCGTCCTCGTTTTTTCTATGTTCGGGCAGTGATTGATCGTTATTCCCGCGCTCCCATGCGCGACCTTTGGTCTGAGCAGCGGAAATTCGAGATCTGGCTCGAGATCGAAATTCTCGCCTGCGAAGCGATGGCCGCGATCGGGGAAATCCCGTCGGCCGATGCGGTGGAAATTCGGAAGCGCGCCCGCTTCTCGGCGTCGGAGATTCACGAGATTGAGAAGCGCACCAATCACGATGTCATCGCATTTCTTGAGAATGTTGCGACGAGCGTGGGGCCCCCGTCGCGCTGGATCCATCAAGGTCTGACGTCATCCGATATTTTGGATACGACGCTCGCCGTCCAGCTCGTTGCCGCCGGCCGGATCCTCTTGGAGGACATTGCAGCGCTGCGCCGCGTCACGGGCGAGCAAGCTCGGCGTTACAAAATGACGCCCATGATCGGGCGCAGCCATGGCATCCATGCCGAGCCGATCACTTTCGGTCTCAAGCTCGCGCTCATGTTCGACGAATTCGGCCGGGCGGCTGAGCGCCTCACCCAAACTCTGGAACGCGTCCGGGTTGGCAAACTGAGTGGAGCGGTCGGCACTCATGCGCATCTTGATCCGCGGATCGAGCGTCATGTTTGCGAAAAGCTCGGCCTTCGTCCTGCGGTGCTTTCGACGCAGATCATCCAGCGCGATCGACACGCGGAGTTTAGCACGACGCTCGCGTTGATCGCTTCGAGTATCGATCGCTGGGCGACAGAGCTTCGACATTTGCAAAGGACGGAGGTGCTCGAGGTCGAGGAGTTTTTCAGCGCCGGACAGAAAGGCAGCTCCGCCATGCCGCACAAGCGCAACCCGATCACGGCGGAACGTTTGAGCGGTCTGGCGCGCGTCGTTAGGGGAAATGCGCTCGCCGCGATGGAGAACGTCGCACTCTGGCATGAGCGCGACATCAGTCATTCCAGCGCGGAACGGATCATCCTGCCGGATTCGTGCACGCTGCTCGATTACATGCTCGATAAGCTGCGTGACCTGGTCGAGCGGCTCCAGGTCTATCCCGAGAACATGGAACGAAATCTTGGCCTAACGAAAGGTCTCTACTTTAGTCAATCCATTCTCCTGGCACTCACCCGTGCTGGCGCCAATCGCCAGACCGCCTACGAAGCAGTGCAACGCGCAGCGATGCAGACTTGGAAGGGCGATCAGTCCTTCGCCGCGAACGCTAAGGAGGAGCCGGGAATCACTTCGCTCCTCTCCGCCGCCGAAATCGACGCGCTCTGCTCGCTCGACGTGCATTTCCGGCACGTTGACGAAACCTTCCGCGCGCTCGGCTTGGAATAGCGCGCGCTATTTGGTGACAAGAGCCGCGCGAGGTTGCGCTGTGTGCAGCGTTCCTGCACTTTGTCAGCCCGAATGCCAAAATTGTTCTACCTCACCACCGCGATCGATTACACCAATGGTTTGCCGCACATCGGTCACACCTACGAGAAGGTGTTGGCCGATGTCATTGCGCGTTTTCACCGGCTTAAGGGCGAGAAGGTTTTTTTCCTCACCGGCGTTGATCAACACGGACAAAAAGTTCAGCAGTCGGCCGAGAAAGCGGGCGTCAGTCCGCAGCAGTTCGTTGATGAGATCACGGCGCAATGGGCTGCGCTTTGGAAAAAACTCGACATCCGTTACGACGACTGGGCGGCTACGACCAATCCAATGCACAAACGTTGTGTGCAGGGAATGCTCCAGCGTCTTTACCATGAAGGGCAGATCTACAAGGATAAACAGGAGGGCTACTACAGCGTTCGTCAGGAACAGTTCGTGACCGACAAAGAGCGAGGAGCGGATGGCGAGTTCGGGCCCGAATGGGGCCAGGTCGAGCATCGGGTGGAAGAGAACTATTACTTTCGGCTCGCTGCACACAAAGAGTGGCTTTTTCAGTACCTGCGAAACAATCCTGACTGCGTAACGCCGGATTTCCGTCAGACCGAACTAATCAATGCGGTCGAGAAACTGAGCGGCGACCTTTGTATCTCGCGTCCGAAATCGCGTCTAAGCTGGGGGATCGAGTTGCCCTTCGATCGTGAATACGTCAACTACGTCTGGTTCGATGCCCTAACGAATTACATTAGCTTTATCGGCTACGATCCGGCTAAGAGCTACGCCGACCAGCCGGCCGAGTTTAGGGACAAGTGGCCCGCCCTCCACATTCTCGGCAAAGATATTCTCATCCCCGCGCACGGCATTTACTGGCCAATCATGCTCCACGCGCTCGGTTTCCCCGACGAAGGAATACCAAGATTCCTTGTGCATGGTTGGTGGAATATGGGTGGCGACAAGATGAGCAAATCGCTCGGCAACGTCGTCGATCCCAATCCCTTGATCGACAAATACGGTGCGGAGACCGTTCGCTATTACTTGGTGAGCGACATGGTTACCGGCAAGGACGCCGACTTTTCGGAGGAACGGCTGATCACGCGCTACAACACCGAGCTGGCAAACTCGTTAGGCAATCTATTGAATCGCGCTTTGAACATGACGCAGCGGTATCGCGCTGGAAAGCTAGTCAAGACGGGTACGTGGACGACTAACATCCCCGACGCATACGCCACGTCGATGGAGGCTGAGCAAATCCACCTCGGTCTAGGCTCAGCCCTGCAACTGAGCGCGGCCATGAATGAGCATGTTGAAATCAAGAAACCTTGGGTGCTCGCGAAGGACGCCTCCCAGCACGAAGCGCTTGATGCGGTTCTTTATCAATTATCAGAATCCCTGCGAATCATCGCCATCCTGATTTCTCCCGTCCTTCCGAAGGCGGCGCACGGCATCTTCGATCAGCTTAACTGGAAAATGGATCTGAGCGGAAAGGAAGAGCGTTTCTCGTTAGGCGATGCGGAGTGGGGGAAGTTGCCCGATGGCCACGTCGTCGGGAAACCGACTCCCTTGTTTCCACGCATCGAAGTCTGACTCTGAACTCTGGGGAGCGCCGGCGCCTCGCCCGCTGGTTGCGGCGCCCTCGCCGCAACGAACTTTCGCTCGCGCTATCCGAAAATTAGAAATCCGTCAACAATTCAAGGCACGAGGAAAATCTTCCCGCTCGTGTGATCCACGAGCATTGAGCCGCGTTGATAACCCCGGACGTCAATTGCGCCGCGTCCCTCGGTCGCGGGACTGAGAGGGTCGACAAAATTATACGGGCTGCTGATGAACCCGGGCTTTTCCTTTACCCGCACGCCTGTCTCGGGTTTGGCCGTTAGGAACAAACGGGTCACAACTGGCCCGCTCTCCTCTCCATGAAGGTCGCCAACCACAGCGTCACCTACTTGAGCACTGCTCAACGTGCCGGGTTGGCCTTCTTTGACGATGTTGCAGCGCTGGGGATCAATGTTGAAGACGAATTCCTTTTGTCGGGCGCGGATACTAATCGTCTTGGCTGCGGGATCGATGGCAGTGACACGGCCTTGAAACTCGACGGTCTTTGTATCAGCCAGTATGATTGAGGACTCCATCAGCCAGGCGGCGACAATAAGAAGAGGCGCGACGCGTGATGCGGACTTCATCCGTTGAGTCTTTCCATTTTTCGTTCCGGGAGCAAGCCTTCGGCAGTGACCTCGCCAGTTAGCCCGTGCGATATTGGCGTTCCCAATCATCCGAAAGTGCATCGCCTTGCCGGATGGTCGCCGGCGGATGGATGCGAGCTCGCCATCGCAATCTTATCTCGAGAAAATCCAGAACCGCAGTCAGCGTCCCCGCGAAGTCGCGGCAGAGTTGCTCGTACTCGACCTGGAAAGGTTGCCGATCGATGCGCGTGAAAAACGCATTCCAGATTTTTTCCTCCTCTTCCGCTTCAAGCAGAGCACGCGCAATCAGCGCCCGATCGTAAACAGGCTCTGCCTTTTCTGACTTTCCTTCCTGAACTTTCCAAAGGCCGGTCTGGGCCGCGCGGGCCTTTGAAATCGCCTGCCGCAATTTGTCCCGACGCGTGATTTGGAGAAACCGGAGGCGCGGGAAAGCCGCGACCAGCATTTCCAGATCAGATGCCTCAGAATCGCCAAATTCGCCCGTCTGCCGAAGCCGAACAAGGAACTCATTCAGATACCAGCCCATCAACTTGAAACCGAACACTTCGTTCGAGGTCGCTGATTTCGTGACAATCCCGCGCACGTAGTCAGCGAATTTCACTTCGGGCGCGAAATGATGGGCCGCCCGAAACTGAGGCTCGGACGAAGCAAGAAAGAATTGATTCGGTCGACCGGCGCGTCCGGTGTCACGCAGGCCATCGCTGAGCAGATTGCTGCCGGACCTCGCAACCGCGCAAATGAGGTAACATTTTCGCGGATGCCGCCAATTATGAAGCAATCCGGGCATCGTTAGGCCAAATGACTAACTCTCAAGACGAAAAGACTTTTTTTCTCAGAGTCCGGCGAGATGCGTTTTGACATCGCCTGCTCCAAGTTTACGGATAGAGCCTTTCGTTCCGATGCATTTTTCACACAAGCTCAAAAAACTGGCAGACCCGAGCCTCGTTCCGAGCATGCGACGGCATCTCGGTCGGGTGCTCCTGACCCGACGCCTCGTTTTTAACCTCGATGTCGAGAAAATCATCGCGGACATCGATCCGGTGCAGTTCCAGGCGATTCACGATCGCTATGCGGTCGATGACCCGGGCGGCAGCTGGCGAAAATATCTCGATCTGGACTACTGGATGGCGATCAATTTGCGCCGGGTGCAGGAGCTGGAGCTTGATTGGGGGCGCCGGCAAAGCATTCTCGATCTCGGCTCGGGAGCCGGTTACTTCCTTCACATTTGTCATGGATTAGGTCATCGCACGCTCGGGCTCGATATCGAAGACGTGCCGATGTTTGGTGAAATGTTTCGCGCACTCGGGCTTGAGCGCGTGATCGCGCGCGTCGAAGCATCTCGGCCGCTGCCGGTTTTCGATCGGAAATTCGATCTTATTACCGCGTTCATGATTTGCTTCAACGGACATAAGAGC
>Ga0207701_10006339_pt1 | contig 11817 bp, 8 predicted proteins | sample KBSSwiSSwithPhiX_FD_184294 | JGI IMG/M metagenome (GOLD analysis project Ga0207701, IMG submission 184294) | Switchgrass rhizosphere bulk soil microbial communities from Kellogg Biological Station, Michigan, USA, with PhiX - S5 (SPAdes) (version 2) | ecosystem: Environmental > Terrestrial > Soil...
ATGCGCGTCCGGGTGGCGGTTGCTGTTTGCGCACGACGCACATTGCGCACATTGGCCGGCGTCTTGTGGTGACGATCTCGTCAGACGGCTTGGACGTCGAAGCCGTAGCGGATGTGGGCGCCAAAACTCGCCTCAGCCTACTTATCGAAGCCCCGGAGGTATGGGATGTTCGGCGGACGCTCGCCCTTCTCGAACATCGGTCCGCGCTTGGTGTGGTACTTCATGTTCATGAACGGCGTCTCGATGGGGTGCCCTACGGCGGAGTAACGGCCGTTCTCCCAGTTTGAGTCCATGTAGTGGTTCACAATCCCGGTAGACAACAGCAGCCGCTCCGCATTGAATGGTTCCTTTCTGGTCACCATCATCTCGGTGATCCAGTGCGGCTGACCGTTTGCGGCGTGGTACTGCGAGTAAGGGCCTGGCCAGCCAAGCATCGCAACGATGGTCGGCTCGTTTTGTCCGTCGATTTCGCCGGCGTAGGTCCAGCCCGCACCCCGGCCAGACATTACAGCCGCTTTCGTCCCATCGTTGTACTCCACGATACAGACGTTGGCCTGGGCGCTTTCCTGAACAGATCCCGGCTTCACGTCGAAACGTTTCGCCACTGAATCAAGCAGCTTGGCGGCCCAGGCATTGCGCTCGACCCACTTCCATGTTTCGGGACCACGGATGGACTGTACCGATTTGACGCCTGTCTCACCGCCCTTACGGCGTTCGACAAATGCTTGAAGCACGTCAACGCAGTGGAAGATGGCTCCCTCATCGGCAGCGCCGCCAACCACGATTGAGTTCCTTATGGGCGCGTCAATAGCGAGGTCTATCTCTGGCGTACGAAAGTAGGTCGGGATGGAGGAACCGCCAGTCAGCGGAAAGTTCAGTTCCCGTGATTTGTCAAACATCCACTTCGCATCGTCCCAATTGTAGGAGAGGTGCTTGTCGTTGAAGACGGGCACCGAGCGCTTGGTGCGCTCGAACACGCGGATCACCTGCTGATACATCCACCAGCGCGGCAGGAGCCAGTGGCCCTTGAGATCGGTCGGGTAGTCCCCGTGTTCTCCGACGATGACGATACCATCCACGGCAAGCTCGGGTCCGCCAAGCGTGACGGCCTCGCTTACTGTCTTGTAGATCGGTATCTGTTTCGCCTTGCATATTTTCTGGCCCAATAAGCTGGTCTCAAACTGATGGATGTAGACAGAGGCAACATCGACCCGCGAGGCAGTGTGCGCGCCCTGCCACCAATAGCCATCCATCAGCTTGGCTACGATCCAGTCCGCGTGTGATCCGGGTGCACCCCAAAAGGTCACGATACAGGCGATACGTGGCCGTGCTTGCGTACCCTGCTGCACCGCACCGGCTACGCTGCCGGCCAGAGGTGCCGAGCCACCCAGAGCGGCTAGACTGGCCATACCCGCAGCTCCCAGCATTTCACGCCGGGTGAAGAGCGGGTGTGACTCCATGATGTGATTGATTGGACATGAATCTGTGTTGTCGGTGTGTGTCTTCATCAGCGTCGGTCCCGACATCTTACGCTTCACCCGGGCCGCTGTCCGCTTCCGCCGCGGGAGTAGATCCTCGTCTCTCAGCCTTTCTTAACCAGCCGGACGATCCTGCCGTTCGCCCCGTCGGTGAGTACGTAGAGCGCACCGTCGGGCCCTTCGTGGACAGCACGAATGCGCGCGTTCAAATCGGTGAGCAGGCGCTCCTCGGCGATGACGTGCGTGCCGTCCAGCACGAGACGGATTAGATACTTGCCGGCGAGCGCCGAAACGAACAGGTTGCCTTTCCACGCGGGAAAGGCATTGCCGGCGTAGAACGTGATGCCCGCCGGCGCGATGTCGGGAGTCCAGAAATACGCCGGCTGCTCGAGGCCGGCCTGCACGGTCTTGTCGCCGTTGATCGGCTTGCCGTTGTAGTCGCGCCCATAGCCAATCACGGGGAATCCGTAGTTCTTCCCCTTCTCGACCTGGTTGATTTCGTCGCCGCCACGCGGCCCATGCTCGCTCGTCCACAACTGGCCGTTGAGCGGGTTGATGGCGATGCCCTGGGGATCACGGAATCCCAGGGCATAGACCTCCGGCCGTGCGCCACTCTTCCCGACGAAGGGATTGTCCCTGGGCACCGTGCCGTCGGCGTTGATGCGCAGCACCTTGCCCATCAGGCTGTCGGTTTGCTGCGGCTGCATCCAATCAGACGACCGGATGCCCATGCCGGCGGGTACCGCTGTTTCCACGAACAGCGTGCCATCACTGGCTTGGATCACCCGTCCGCCCGTACCCTCACCGTCCAGCAGATCCCGCACCGCCTCGAGACCTTTGTCGTCAGCGGAGATGCGCGCCCTGGCGATGTGCACGTGCGCCGGCGAGCGCTGCGTCGCGGGATCGACGCCCGCGGGGATCACCGCATACGTGAAGTAGATGGTGCGGTTGGCCGCGAAGTCCTTGTCGCGTTCGACACTGTACAAGCTCTGGCCTGTCTTGCTCATGTCCGATGGCATACCCGTCAGCGGATCCGAGAGCGTGCCGTCTTTTCCAACGATGCGGATGACGCCATTCCGTTCAGCGAGGAGAATGCGGCCATCGGGCAGGAACTGGAAGCCGGCGCCGTTGGTCCCGGTGGCGAAGGTCTCGACAACGAACGCCTCCGGCTTTGCCGGCGCTGGTGCGTGGGTCTGACCGAGCCACTGTGGCAGCGGCTGGTAGCCGTCGGGCGCGGTACTCTCCCCTGGCGGTTGCTGTCCGGGCGGCAGAGCTGCCGGACGCGGAACGGTCTTCGTTTGCGCAGCGAGCGCAGAGCTCAAGGCGACACACACCATGCCGACGCCGAGTATGCGAGCAATCATGACGGCTCCCGGTTACGTTCGGATGAGCAGTGATTGTAGCGATTGTCGACAATGACGGGGAAGCAGGAGCACATCAGCGCGCGGTTACACTGCAAGGGCGTCGAGGAAAGTTCTCGTGGGTCACGCGAAGTGAGGGGTTATGGCCCAGATTTTCCCCAGATGGAACCCGCTGACCAGCTGGATGCGCCAAATCGAAGACTTCCAGAGAGCTGCGTAAATGCTTTTCCCAGCAAATCAAACGTTTCAACGGCTTCCGCGATCCAGCGACTTGGCGCCTGCGAGCCAGTCCGGCTGTCATTCTGGACAACTGATCGAGTCAAACCCTCGCTTGACAAGCCTCAACGAAGCGCCGATACTTCAGCCAGCTATACATAGCTGGCTGTTGATATGCCCAAGCACACGAACGACCGACTACAAGGCACGCTCGACCTGTTGATCCTCAAGATCCTGGCTCGCTCCGGAGCGCAGCATGGCTACGCCATCGCGCAGCGAATCCACAACGTGACCGACGACTCCCTACGAATCGAAGAGGGGTCGCTCTATCCCGCCTTGCAACGCATGACGCACGAAAAATGGCTTCGCGCGGAGTGGGGCTTGACGGATACCGGCCGAAAGGCGCGGTTCTACACGATCACGCCGGCCGGACGTCGGCAGCTGGAGGAAGAGGAGCGCCGCTGGCTCGAGCTGACCGAGGCGGTCGCCAGGGCCTTGCGGTTCGCGTAGGAGACGACCATGTTGCCACTTCGCCGTCTTTGGAATGTCGTGCGCCGGTCGCGCATGGATGACGACCTTCGGCAGGAACTGGACACGCATGTCGCGCTCATCGAGGACGAAGAGCGCAGGCAAGGCTTGACCGCCGAGCAGGCGCGGCGCAACGCCAGGACGCGGTTCGGCAATCCGGACGCGTACCGAGAGAGGGCCCTCGACGCGGTGATCGCGACTTGGTTCGAACACGCCTGGCGCGACCTGCGCTACGCGGTCCGGACGCTGCGGAAGAGCCCAGGGCATGTTGCGGTGGTCGTGCTCTGCCTCGGTCTGGGCATCGGGGTGAACACCACAATCTTCGGTCTGTTCAACGCCGCCCTGCTGACACCACCCACCGGACGGGATCCTGACCGCCTCGTTCAGATCGAACCCGGAAACAGCGATCAGATCTCTTACCCCAATTACAAGGACCTCGGACGGCCTGCCGGCTTCGAGGATCTTGCGCTCAGCGGGCGCGTGACGTTGAACCTGCGGTCCGGCGACAGCTTGCAGAGCCTGACCGGGCTGCAGGTGTCGGCCAACTACTTCGAGCTCCTGGGCGTCAGCGCCTGGCGAGGACGAACGTTCAGCGCCACCGAGGAGTCGCCCGAGCAGCGCCCGCGCGTCGTGGTCCTGGACTTCGGGTTTTCCAGGCGACAGTTTCCAGATGCCGGGGACGTCGTCGGCCGGATACTCAACCTGAACGGGGATGCATTCACCGTCGTCGGCGTTCTGTCCGAAGACCACCGACCTGGCATGGGCCTCTTCGTGCCCGACCTATATGTGCCGATCACCCCGATCGTGTCGGGCAGGTTGGATGATCGGCGTGGGGGATCGTTCGACTTGCGGGCCCGGCTGTCGCTTGGCGCGAGCCGCGACCAGGCCGCTGCCGCCTTCCAGGCGGCGGCGCAGCGGCTGGAGGTGGCGTACCCAGTCGAGAACGGTGGCTTCGGGCGGCCTCCGCTGATCCTGCCGATGTCGGGTCTCGGAAGCCTACAGGGCCGTGGCACTCCTTCCGAGCTGCCGATCGTGCTGGCCGCCCCCTTCGTGGTGTTCGGGCTGCTGCTCCTGATCGCGTGCGCGAATGTCGCGGGGGTTCTGCTCGCCCGCGGCGCGAGCCGGCGGCCGGAGATCGCGATCAGGCTCGGCATTGGCGCGAGCCGCGCGAACTTGATCGGCATGCTGCTGTCGGAATGTTTCGTCCTGTCGATCCTCGCGACGGCCGGCGGGTTGCTCCTCACGATCATGGTCACGCCGTTGCTCAATTACATTCATCTGCCGAATGTCGCAGCGCTTCACGTGCCCCCGGTGGAGGCCAACATCAATTTGTTGCTCTACGCGGTGGGTGTCGCGATGGTGACGTCTCTGGTGTGCGGACTCATTCCAGCCGTGCAGGCCACCCGTGTCAGCCTGACGTCGGGTCTCCGCGAAGCGGCAGTGAAGGGCGTCAGTCGAAGACGTCTTCGTAACGTGCTCGTCGGATCGCAGGTCGCCGCATCGGCCCTGTTGCTGATGACGTGCCTCCTGTTCCTGCGGAGCCTGCTGTATGTGGCGACGGTTGATCCCGGTTTCGATGTGCATCATGGGGTCACCGCGCGCGTCACGCTCGAGCAGAATCGATTCACGCAACCGCAGCAGCATCTCTTTGCCGAACAAGTCGTGCGTCGCCTCGAATCGCTGCCTGGCATCGCCTCCGTGAGCTTCGCCAGCCTGATTCCCTTAGGCGGCGATTCCGTAGGTCTTCGTGCCCAACTGCGGGAGCGCCAGGATGAACGCGGCATTCGCGTGTCGGTGAGCAACGTGGGACCGCGGTATTTCGAGACGATGGGGATTGTCGTGCGGAATGGGCGCGAGTTTCGGTCGAGCGACCGTGAAGGGGCACCGCCCGTGGTCATCGTCAACGAGACTTTTGCGAAGCAGGCGTTCCCGCAGGGCGTGTCTGTGGGACGCGACATGAAGCTCCAGTCGGAGCACGAAGACCCGTGGCGCGAGATCGTGGGAGTCGTGGCCGACAACAAGTACACGTCGTTGAGCGAGGCACCGCAGCCCCAAGTGTTCTTACCGTTTCTCCAAACAGGTGGACGATTGCTCGTTCAGGTCCGTACGATCGGTGCCCCGCACCTCAGCCTGCCGGCGGTGAAAAACGCGATCGCGGAGCTCGATAAAACCCTGCTGGTCGAAGTGCAGACGACCGCCGAGGCCACCAGCATCGAGTTCACGCTGCGGCGATACGCAACAATCCTCCTGGGCGCCATGGGCGCGCTGGGAATCCTGCTGGCGATGATCGGTCTTTTCGGCGTGCTGGCGTGGGACGTGACGCGCCGCACCCCGGAGATTGGTCTCAGAATGGCGCTTGGAGCATCCCGACGGGCGGTGCGCACCGGCGTAGTCCGTGACGCCCTTGTTCTGGTTGGCGCCGGCACTGTCGTCGGACTCGCAGCCGCGGTCGGCGCGACCCTCCCCCTGCGCGGATTCCTCGCGGGCGTCAGCACGGCGGATCCCGTTGCGCTTGGAGCGGTTGCTGGCCTGCTTCTCAGTGTCGCGGTTCTGGCGAGCGCCCTGCCTGCTCATCGTGCAAGCGGCATCGACCCTTCGGTTGCGCTCCGGGGCGAGGGGTGACGTCGCGATTCAAATTGCCAAAGTTGCCATACTGCAAAACTTGAAATTGTCGGCTATCGGCAGCGGGGCCTAGCCTTGCGCAACATCAGATTCGTTTGCCATTCACTTGAGTCTTGTCCCGCACGATGTCGCTCCAACGCAACGCGGGGGAGGGGACGCAGCGCAAGCGCACATGGCAGCGGTTCAGGAGACCGCTGCACAAGGGATCGCCAACCAGCGGTTCGATCAATGAAGTGGGTGGGCGATTTCAGTCGTGTAGAATCAACGACTTGTAGTTGGTGGCCCAGATTTTTCCCAAATGGAACCCACTGACCAGCTGGATGCGTCAAATCGAAGGCTTCCAGAGAGCCGCCTAGAGCGGTTTGCTAAACGCCGATCAGCATTTCGGCCATCTTCGTTTTTCCTCGCAACTCTCGCGGTTCAATCACTTCCTCGATCCAGCGACTTGGCTGCTGTGGCTCCTCATGCCCGGTTTTGGAGCTCACAGGGACAATCTTAGGGACATTCTCAAACACCCGGCTCACCTGACCCGCGGCTTCTGGCGAGCCTGCTTCCGGACGCCAATGATGTTGTCCATCTATCCTGTAGCATCAGCCGGTGAGCGGTGACGTGAGGCCAATCAGAATGTTGTTTGTAAACTGACCGACGCTGCAACAGAAAGCGCCACGAGGAGATCCTCACAGCGGCACTGCGTGGTAGGGGCCGGCGCATCGTTCATGGGGCCGTTCATGACGGTGAATCAACTTCGCGCGGGTGGACGAACGATTCACCGCACTGCGCGCAGCGGAACTCCTGCCGGCCCTCCACATCGCTCAGCAGTTTCGTGTCATGGACGCCGCACTTCGGGCACTGCCGCGTCTCGTGTGGATCGATGGCATGGCCATCGGCGCACACGTACGCTGCCGCCGTTGTGTTCCCCACTTTCCAGCTGTTTTGAGTCCACAAAACATCGGCGCCGCACTGGGGGCATGGCTGAGAGCGGGCAAGGGCATTGCTCATGTTGCCTCCACAAAGCGACAGGCCGCCGCAGCTGTGTGCGGCGGCCTGTTCTACTACTCGCGTGCTGCTAGCAGGTCGGGGAAACCATCTTCAGCGACTTGACCGTGAAGGTCTTTGCCGACTTCTTGCTGTCTTCGGTCGCGGCCGGCGTAGCCGGCTTCTCGGTTCCGGACGTGCCGACGGTCGCGGTGGTGCTCGCATAGGAGCCCGTCAGAGCCACGCTGTGTCCCACGTGTTTACTCAGGTCCACCTCGGTGCCGGTGAGCAAGACGAGCGCGGCCGGAGTCGTGGCGTCAGCAGCCGGTGCGTCCTTTTTCACCTCAGCAAGGGTGAAGGTGTCGGCGGTGGTTCCGCGCGCCACACAGCCTGTGATGGTGATGCCGGGGGCGTCCATCGTAGCGGGTTTCTGCGCGTCGGCGGTGGGTCTCTGCACGGCAGGAATCCGGTCCTGACTCGCGCCGGCGCCAGCCGCGCTGACCGCCGCGAGGGCTACCAGCGCTACGGTCGAAATAGTCAACTTCATGCGTCTCTCCAGTTATGGCGGCCATGGAGGTCACCTCGAAAGTCCCGTGCGAGGCGAGCGACTCCGACTACCGCAGCCATCATGGACCCGGGCTGTCGAAAGGGGTGTGCTGCATTGCACAGACAGCATGCGAATTGCGCCGGTTGCTTTGCGCGCTCCAGTCGAACAGCTCATCTGGCCATCTATCAGCGACGCGGACGCGGAGCGCTTTTGCAGGAGAACCAGGAGTTGGGGAAAAGCTGCCATCGAGTCATGCGTGTGCAAACCAAAACAGACATTCGCGCCGACAGAGCCATGCTCAACCAACTCACGCAATGGCCAACGCGATCAAAATCCTGGACACCGTATCCGAGCCTCCGTAATGCGAGGGCGCGCGAGGACCTGTGGACCGAGTCGTTCTTCGGCGGGCTCGATGCGGCGTTCTGGGACCGGTCGTTTGCCTATACGAACCACCAGGGCAAAGACTACCTGGAAACCGCGCACGTGGCCTGCCGCCATCTGTTCAACCATCAGACGCACCATCGAGTGCAGGCATGTGATGCTACGGCAAAGACTTCAGCGACTGTTTTTTCCGGAAGGCGTGGCGTTCAGCGGCAAAGCATTCGATCGAACCGTCGTAACGTCTTCTCTCTTCGAGTACTTACGGCCGCTTGATGCGCCTAATAAAATAGTGGTGGACCAGAACATCGCCAGTTGGAACCAACTGTCTGGCTGGCTGCGAGAAATCGCAGCACTCAGGGAGGCAGCATAGGTCTGTAAAACCTCACCACGGGTTCAAATCCGGAGCACGCAACCAACATTATCTGCAGCTTTGGCAGCCGGCGGCTTGAGTCAGAGACGTACGTTTCCAAAGGTGGCCGAACGACCGCTCCGGCATGTCACTTCGAGCGCGACCCTAACGACTGAGCTGGCCGGCCAGCCACGCGCGGGCGAGCTTCCAGTCGCGCATGACGCTCTGTGGTGAGATCCTCAAAACCTGCCCAGTCTCTTCAACCGTGAGCCCACCAAAGTAGCGCAGCTCCACCACCTGGGCCCGTCGCGGATCTATCTGGGAAAGTGTGGTGAGCGCATCGTCGAGCGCGCACAACTGCGCGCGCACGTCGGCCGGCGTGGCTGGCAGGTGATCCAGATTGATGGCGCTGGAGTGGTCGACGTGCTCGGCCCGGCCGCCCCGTTTCCACGAGACCCGCGCTCGGGCGGCATCGACAAGGATTCGGCGCATCATGCGCGCCGCCACGGCAAAAAAATGCGCTCTGTCCTGCCAGTCGACGGTCCTCGTATCGACCAGGCGCACGAAGGCTTCGTTGACGAGCGCCGTTGCTTGGAGCGTGTGGCCAGGCCGTTCCCTGCGCATGTACCGACTGGCCAGACGGTAGAGCTCCGCGTAGATGAGTGGCGTCAGACGGTCGATGGCGGCGGAATCCCCCCGGCCCCACGCCTTGAGCAGCCCGGTAATGTCAGTCGTGTCGGTCGGCATGGCAAACGAATTTTCTGTGAGGGTGGATTGTAGTTCCTCGCGGTCGTTTCCGCTTATCCCAGGAAAGAGGGAGGAACGGGATGCCTTTTCCGAGAATCGCCATCGCCGCCACGATTGGATGGCTCACAATGGCCGTGGCAGGCGCAGCGACTGCGCAGTCGCCGGCTGAAACCGTCGAGGGCAACGACAATCGTCGGCCGGCGGGAATCCTGGGGGATGGTGCGCTCACCGTCCGGATCTATGCCGCGCGCGGGGATTGGCGTCCCGAGCGGGACGAGGGACCGGCACTGAACGTGACCGCGTTTGGCGAAGAAGGGGGACCGCTCGTGACGCCAGGGCCGTTGCTGCGCGTTCCGGAAGGCGCCGAAGTCATCGTCCACGTCAGAAACACGCTGGCGGAGCGATTGACCATTCATGGCTTCGTGACGCGACCGGCCGCCGAAGACGCTATTTTCACAGTGCAGCCCGGGCAGACGCGCGAAATACGGTTTGCGGCCGGCGTTCCAGGTACGTATCACTATTGGGCGACCACCGCCGACTCCGCGCTGAACAGACGCCGCGCCGTCGAGAGCCAGCTCGGCGGCGCGTTCATCGTCGATCCACGTGGATCCGTTCCGTCCGATCGCGTTTTCGTCATGACCGAGTGGGACGACAGCGAGTTGCTCGTGGACGAGGTCGTGGACGCACGGACTCGTCGGGTGTTCGCTATCAACGGTCGGTCGTGGCCGCACACCGAACGGCTCGACGAGCAGGTTGGCCGGCCGGCGAACTGGCGCATCGTGAACCTTACGCAAGTCAGTCACCCGATGCACCTGCACGGGTTCTACTTTTCCGTGCGCAGCATTGGCACCGGCTTGCGGCAGACGACTTATGCCCCAGACGAATACCGTACCGCCGTCACGGAAGCGGTACCGGCCGGCAGGACGGTGCAGTTGTCGTGGACGCCGGAGCGCGCGGGCAACTGGCTGCTCCACTGTCACATGATCGCGCACGCGACACCGGCGCTTCGCTTCTGGGCGCCCGCCGTTCACGACCACGCGAACGCCGCCGCGCACGATGCCACGACCGGCATGGCCGGTCTTGTCATGGGCATTCGCGTCTCCGGTCGCGACCCGGAGGCGGCCACACCCCGATTGTCGCCGCCACGACAGCTCACGCTCGCGATGTACCGACGTCCGGGGCACTGGGGACCCGAGGACGCGTACGGTTTCGCGCTCGCCTCCGGAACGAATGCGCCAGGGCCGGAGAAGGTTTCTGTCCCAGGGCCGGTTCTGATCCTGACGCGGGGCGAGCCCGTGGAGATTGTGCTGAAGAACGAACTGCCGGAAGCTACCGCGATCCACTGGCACGGGATCGAGCTGGACAGCTATTACGACGGCGTGCCCGGCTGGGGCGGCGACGGTGTGAGCACGACGCCGGCAATCGAGCCGGGCGGACAGTTCGTCGCGCGCTTCACGCCGCCACGCGCCGGCACCTTCATCTATCACACGCACTCGCACGACTTGCGGCAGCTGGCCTCCGGGCTCTACGGCGCGATCGTGGTCGTCGACTCCGCGCAGGCGTTCGACGCAGCTCGCGATCACGTCGTCGTGCTTGGTATGGAGGGGACCAAGGATACGCTGCGCTACGACCGGTTTCCTGTTGTCGTCAATGGACGACGCGACACAGTTCTGACGATGAAGGCTGGCGTACCCAACCGGCTGCGGTTGATCAACATCACGACCAGTTTCAACGGGCTGAACGTGTCGTTCGTGTCCAACAACCAGCCGATCCCCTGGCGCGTTGTCGCCAAGGACGGGGCCGACCTTCCGCCAGGCCAGCAGGTCGTGCGGCCGGCACTGCGCCAGACCATCGCCGTCGGCGAGACCTTCGATTTCGTGATCGATCCCTTGCCCCCGACAGCCGACCCACAAGCAACAACGGGTTGGATCGAGGTGCGCCGTGGACTTGGTGAGTGGGTGCAGCAGGTGCCCGTGAGAGTTGTCCCATAATCATGCTGTTGCGAAGCAGCGCCGCTCGCGATCGGGTGAGTTTGCGCCATGACCTCTAAACGCTGGGAGCAGATCGCACACGTCTATGAGGCAGCGCTCGAGCAGCCGCCCGAGGCGCGTGATGCGTGGTTGGCGGAGGCGTGCCGTGATGATCCCGCATTGCGAGGCGAAGTCGAGTCGCTGATCGCGCGCGAGGGCGCGGCCATCCTGATCGATCAGCCGCTCGACGTCGCGGCCGCCGCCGCTCTGAGCGACGCGCCGCGCCTCGAGCCGGGCACATCGGTCGGACCGTATCGCGTCTCGGGGCTCATCGGCGAAGGCGGCATGGGCCAGGTGTATCGCGCGCACGACACCAAGCTGCAGCGCGATGTCGCCCTGAAGATTCTGCCCGACGTGTTCGTGCACGATCCCGATCGGCGGACGCGCTTCACGCGCGAGGCACACGTGCTGGCTTCGCTCAATCATCCGAACATCGGCGGCATTCACGGGTTCGAGGACAGCGGCCAGGTCCATGCGTTAGTTCTGGAACTGGTCGAGGGCCCTACGCTTGCCGATCGGATCGCGCAGGGCCCGCTGCCGGTCGACGAAGCGCTGGCGATCGCACGCCAGATCGCCGATGCGC
>Ga0207701_10006340_pt1 | contig 11817 bp, 7 predicted proteins | sample KBSSwiSSwithPhiX_FD_184294 | JGI IMG/M metagenome (GOLD analysis project Ga0207701, IMG submission 184294) | Switchgrass rhizosphere bulk soil microbial communities from Kellogg Biological Station, Michigan, USA, with PhiX - S5 (SPAdes) (version 2) | ecosystem: Environmental > Terrestrial > Soil...
CTGCGGGGCAAGGGTGTCGTGCACGGCGAACACCCGATGGATCATCGCAGCTATCTCGTCGCCCCGTTCGGCACCTTCGGCAAGGACGGGCGGCAGTTTCCTTCCGGCTACGACATGACCAAGCTGCACCCGCAGCTGACCCAGGCCCCGGAGTCTTACGAGGCCGTGTGCCTGCTGGGCAAGGACGTCACGCTCACGCAAATCAACGGCGGGCGTGAGGTCAACAACCGGGCGGACCAGATCGCGGACTATGGAGCGTTGTCGGCGAAGTACCGATGGGAGCCGAAAGGAACGTGGACGCCGAGCGAGGAAGGGCCGGTCGGCTCGCGGTTCACGTTCGACGCCGGAGAACTGGTCAACGGCGCGGCGGTGAATCAGAAAGGCTTCGCGGCGTCGTACCGGATCGGCGGCAGCGAGACGAAGAAACTCAGCGACGTCGCCATCCTGCAGCTCAGGGCCGAGTCCATCTCCATCAACGGGATCGGAACCGCCCCGTTCGCGGTGCCCGCCGATCGTCCTCTCGTCCTCTACGTCTTTGCCGGTCCCGATTTCCTGCACTCGGCCCCGACCTACCGCCAGATCTCGCACGCGGTGCTGCTGAAGACGATTTACGACGTCAAAGAGACAAAGGACGCCGAGATCATGCCGACGTCGGCCACCGACGTCGAAGCCGAGAAGGCGGCGGTGCAGCGGCATCCCTGCGATTTCGGCACGCCGCCGCCCGGCGCCGAGCGGCGCGTGCCGCCGGATAGCGAGTACTGCGTCAACTACGGAGGAGGGCCGTAAGAACAAAGAACAAGGGACCTTGTCGCTTGTCAGTCTTCACCCCGCAACCGTGCCGCTTGCGTATTGAGGTAATTCTGCTCCGGCACGCTCGCCGTCCGCGCCGCGGCTTTGAGATAGTGGGCGATCGCGCCTTCGCGATCGCCGGACATCTCGAGCAGGTGTGCGCGGACCGCATCGAGTCGATGATGGCCGGCGAGTCGCGGGTCGGTGTCGAGCGTCTTCAGGCGCCGCAATCCAGCCTCCGGTCCCTGCACCATCGCCAGCGCGATCGTGTGATTCAGCGTGACCATCGGGTTGTCGGTCATGCGCTCGAGCAGGCCGTAGAGCGCGAGAATCTGTGCCCAGTCGGTGTCTTCGGCGCGCGGCGACTCGTCGTGCACCGCGGCGATCGCCGCCTGCAGCTGGTAGGCGCCAATCGATCCTTGCGAGAGTGCCTCCGTCACCAGTTCGACGCCTTCGGCGATCGCGTCTTTGTTCCACAGCCCGCGGTCCTGCTGTGCGAGCGGAATCAATTCGCCGTCGGGCCCCGTCCGCGCCGGACGACGGGCATCGGTCAGCAGCATGAGCGCGAGGAGGCCGGCCACTTCGCCGTCGCCGGGGAGCTGGTTCCGGACCAGGCGCGCGAGCCGGATCGCTTCATTCGAGAGGTCGGTTCGCTGCAGCTCGGGTCCGCTGCTGGTCGCGTAGCCCTCGTTGAAGATCAGATAGAGCACGTGCAGCACCGCGCCGAGCCGCTCCGTGCGCTCGTCCGACGCCGCCCCTCGACCGTGCCCGGGGCAACCATGAGCTTGTCGAATGGTTGGAAGGCGGAACGGAACACCGGACGAGCGGATGCGCTGCTTGGCGCGGCTGATCCGCTGCGCCATCGTCGCTTCGGGTACGAGGAAGGCGCCGGCGATCTCCGCGGTGGTCAGGCCTCCGACGGCGCGCAGCGTCAACGCGATCGCAGACGAGCGGCTCAGCGCCGGGTGACAGCACATGAACAGCAGGATCAGCGTGTCGTCCTGATCGAGGCCGGCGGCCTCGTCTGGCGGAGGGGCCAGCTGCTCCTCCGTTGCCTGCGACACGACCAGCGCCTCGCGGCGGCGGCGCGCGAGCTCGGCGCGGATGTGGTCGGTCATCCGGCGCGCGGCCACGTGGATCAGCCAGCCTCTCGGATTGTCCGGCACACCCTCGTTTGGCCACTGCCGCGCCGCGGCGATCAGCGCCTCCTGGACCGCGTCCTCGGCGGCCGCGAAGTCGCCGAACCGGCGCATCACGGCCCCGAGCACCTGCGGCACGAGGTCGCGCAGCAGGTGTTCGCCGGGAAACGGCTCCGGCCCGATGGTCACATCTCGGGAGGCGGTGCGCTCATCACCTCGCGCACCTCGATCGGAATATTGATCGGCGCTCCGCCAGGCCCGGGGGCGGCCGATGCCCGTGCCGCGATTGCGTAAGCCTGGTCCGGGCTGTCCACGTCGACGATCCAATAGCCGGCCAGGAACTCCTTGGACTCGGCAAATGGACCGTCCGTGACTTCCGGCACGCCGCTGGCCGCCGCCCGGACGATCCTGGCTTCCTCCGGCCCCGCCAGCCCTTCAGCCGCCACCAGCTCGCCCGACTGATGGAGCTCTTCCGCGAACCGCTTCATGAACGCGATGTGCGCGCGGATATCCTCCGGCGGCCACGTGCCAATCCCCGCGTCCTTCCACCCTGCACCCGAGGCGTGCATCATCAGCATGTATTTCATAGTCATCTCCTGGGCCGCGAGGGGGACAGTCCCCGTTTGTGACCTCCGGAAACGGGGACAGTCCCCCTCCCGGAAAGGCGGAGACCCCCAAAAATCGAAGAGATCTGCGGGTTGGGTAGGGGGACTGTCCCCCTCCGACAAGGTCACAAACGGGACTGTCCCCCTTTTTCGCGCCTAGGTCGGAGCCGACCGCGGATTTTCGACAAGCGCGTTGCAGAAAACATTATCTGTCCCTCGCTGGTCTCTCCTGAACCGACGGACGCATCGAGACTGGTCCGCGATTCGTCCCAGAAGTCATCCCGGCGCAGTTTTCACCGTCGTCGCGCCGGCGTCCCCGGCCTGTGCCACACTGGTCGTCTTTTGCACTTGTGAGAAGGCAAGGAGGAGACGTCGATGGCAGATTCGATTCTCGGCCGATTCCTGTGGCACGAGCTGCTCACCTCGGACATGAAGGCCGCTGAACAGTTCTACAAACCCGTTGTCGGATGGACGACCACGCCGTTCGAAGGCAACCCCGAGCCGTATGACATGTGGACCCGACCCGACGGGGCTCCGATGGGGGGCGTCATGACATTGCCCAAGGGCATGAACGTGCCGCCGCACTGGGGCATGTATGTCGGCGTGCCCAGGCTCGAAGAAGCCGTGGCAGCTGTCGAGAAGCTTGGCGGCAGCTGGATGTCGCCGGTGATCGACGTCCCGACGGTCGGCCGGATGCGGACGATGAAGGATCCGCAGGGTGCGATGTTCTCGATCTACGAGCCGCTGAACCCGCCGCAGGCGCCGGAAGGCGAGCCGAAGCTCGGCGACGTCTCGTGGCACGAGCTCTACACGACCGACGCCGAGGCGGCGATGAACTTCTACACGACGCTGTTCGGCTGGAAGCCGACCGACTCGATGGACATGGGCGAGATGGGCAAGTACCACATGTTCGGGCGCAGCTTTCCACTCGGCGGCATGATGAACAAGCCCCCGCAGATGGCGCAGGTCCCGCCGGGGTGGAGCATGTACTTCCGCGTCGACGACGTCCACGCCGCTGCCGATCGCGTAAAGGCGAACGGCGGGCAGGTCACCAACGGCCCGATGGAAGTGCCGGGCGGCGACTGGATTGTGAACTGCATGGATCCGCAGGGCGCGGCGTTCTCGATGCATCACAGGAAGTGACTATCCGGGATCCGGGATCCGGGTCCCGGACCCGACACCGTCCATTGCCAACATTGCCAAGATTGCCAAGATTCAAAAGACACTGATTAGAATTCGCGGCAGTGTTGCTGATAGCGTTGCGCTTCAATTGCGGCCGGTTGCGTCGAGCGAGCTCTGAAATGTTGGCAATGTTGGCAATCTTGGCAATGTTGGCAATGCCCGGGCAGGCGCAGCCTGCACAGCCTGCGCACCGTGATCAGCTCGCTACGAAATTTCGCACCGATCTCCAGCGTCTGGCCACGGCTGCCTCGGGCGTGGTGGGGATCTCCGTCATCGACCTTTCCTCCGGCCAGCGGTTCGACGTCAACGAGAGCCTGATCTTTCCCCAGGGCAGCGCGATCAAGATCCCGATCCTGATCGAGCTCTTTCGTCGTGCCGATCGAGGCGAGTTGAAGCTGGCCGATCGACTGCCGGTTCAGCGGAACAACCAGGTCGGGGGCAGCGGCTTGCTTCAGTACTTCTCCGACGGCGGCTCGGAGCTGTCCCTGCACGATCTCGCGATTGCGATGATCGTGCTGTCCGACAACAGCGCCACCAATGTGCTCATCGATCGGCTCGGCATGCAGCGGGTTTCCCAGACGATGGCGGAGATGGGAGCGGGGCAGACGATGCTCCAGCGGAAGATGATCCGGCCGGAGGAGAGCGCCAGGGGCAACGAGAATCTGTCCACGCCGAAAGAAGCCGCGGACGTCATGGCCCGGATCGCCCGTTGTGATCTGCCGGTGTCGGCCGCGTCCTGCGCCCGTCTCAGGGCGATCCTGGAAATCCCCAAGCCGGGCGCGTTCCGCGATGCGATTCCCGCCTCGGTGCCGGTCGCGTGGAAGCCGGGAGGCATCGAGGGCGCGCAGACGGCGTGGGGGCTGGTGAACGTGCCCGGCGGGGCCTACGCGATTGCGATCATGGTCAACTACGGCGTCGACGATCCGGACATGGAGCGGTCGATACGCGAGATCTCGTCAGCCGCCTACAAGTACTCCACTCAAATCGCGAGGACCACGCTTTACGGCACTCGCGTCCCGCTCGAGTCCATCAAGAAGTAGGCTCGCTCCCGGCCCGTTACCAGAGGACGGGGGCCCGCAGACTGCGGGCAGGAAGTTCCCCGGTCTGGATCCCTAAAATCAGTCGTTCCGAATCAACGAATTCAATCTTCCGAATAGGGACGAACCCCGGAAACCTGCAATTCGTCCCAACTGCAAGCTTGTCATGGGCTTACGGCGATCACTATGAGCAGGTATTTCACGGCTCAACTTGTGCATTTGGGCCCTGATTCGCCGTTGTTCGACCCAAAACAATTCGACCCGAGACGAGTGGAGGAGGATAGGGATGATCCGCTTCAAGACGATGGTGGTGCGCGCGGCTGTTGCGGCGCTTGCCGCGATTCTGCTGTTGCCGGCCGCCGGAACCGCGCAGATGACCCGGGGCAGCATTGCCGGGACGGCGCGTGACGCCTCGGGGGCAGTCGTGCCGGGTGCGACGGTGGTCGTCACCAACGTCGCCACCAATGCGTCTCACACCGTCGTCACCGACACTCAGGGCTTTTATCGCGTCCCGGCCCTCGAACCGGGTCGATATACCGTCACCACCGAGTTGTCGGGCTTCCGGAAAGTGGAGCAGCGCGACGTGGATGTGCGTCCGGCCCTCGAAACACCGCTCGATGTGCGCCTGGACCCCGCGGGCCTGGACACGGAGGTTCAGGTCACCGCCGATGCGGGCACGGCGGGATTGAACAAGACCAACCCGAACATCGCCACCAGCATCAACGCACGGTCGGTCGAGGAGCTGCCGCTCCCGGGCGGACGGAACATCAACAACCTCGTCCTGACGGTTCCCAACGCGATGAGCACGACCGGCCAGGGCACCTACGCGATCAACGGCAACCGTCCGCGCAACAACAACTACATGGTCGACGGATCGGACAACAACGACATCTCGGTGACGATCGCCACGTCGCAGATCGTTCCGGAGTCGGTGGCCGAATTCCAGGTCATGCAGAATCCGTACAGCGTGGAGTTCGGGCGCAACAGCGGCGGGCAGATCAACGTGATCACGAAGTCGGGCACCAACCGCTTCCGGGGCGACTTCTTCGACTACTACCAGTCGAGCGGCTTGAACTCGCGCACGAACATCGAGAAGGCCAACAATCTCGCGGATCCGCCCAAGCTCATTCGGCATCAGCTCGGCGGCGATCTCGGCGGCCCGGTGCTCCGCGACAAGCTGTTCTTCTTCGGCTTGTATCAGCGCGACTCGCAGCGTCCCGCGAACCGCCCGAGCTCGACGACGATCCGGATCCCGACGCAGGCCGGCTACGCGGCGCTGCAGGGCGTGCCGCTGCGTGATGGCCAGTCGGCGGCGAGCCGGCAGGGAGTTCTGCGGGAGATCGGGTTCCTGCAGGACGTGTACGCGGCCAATCCGGTGTTCCGCAACGTGAACAACCAGCTGGTGAACGGTGTCTCGATCGAGACCGGTCAGACCAACGTCAATATCCTCGATCCGAGCATGTACCACTCGTGGCTCGGGCGTGGCGACTACCGGCCGGTCTCGAGCGACAATTTCACGGTCCGTTACTCGCTGAACGACCGGCTCGATGACAACGCGATCAGCTACCTGGGCTTCGGCGACAAGTTTGCCGGCTACCAGGATCTCGTCGACACGAACCTCGCGGTCAGCAACGCGCACACGTTCTCGTCGAACAAGCTGAACGAGTTCCGGTTCTCGCTGGTGCGGCGGAACCTGGACTTCCCCGAGAACGATCCGGTGAGCCCGAGCGTCACCATCACGGGCCTCTTCGGCATCGGGGGAGCCAGCAACTTCCCGCAGGGCCGCATCACGGATGCGTACCAGTTCTCGGACACCGTCACCTGGAGCGCGGCGAAGCACAACGTCAAGTTCGGCGCGGATCTGCGTCTGAACGACGTCACCAACAACGCCGCATTTGACTCGAAGGGCACCTTCACGTTCGACAACCTGCAGGCCTACATGAACAACAACGCCTCGCGCGTGGCGCAGGCGCTGCAGACGGCCACCTTCCAGGTCCAGCAGTGGCAGTCGTTCTTCTTCGCGCAGGACGACTTCCGCGTCTCGTCCGCGCTGACCTTGAACCTCGGTCTTCGCTACGAGTGGTCCGACGTGCCGCTCGGGATGTTTGGAACGACGGATCCACAGGTGGCGGCGGCAATGGTGCCGGGTCCGGCCAAGTCGGACAACAACAACTGGGCGCCGCGGGCGGGCTTTGCGTACAGCCCGAGCACCAGCAACGCGTTCCTTGGCGATGGCAAGACCGTGTTTCGCGGCGGGTGGGGCATCGGCTACGACGTGATCTTCTACAACCTGCTCACGGTCGCCACCAACCCCAACGTCAACACGCTGATCCAGAACAACATCCTCGACCTGTATCCGAACAAGCTGACCGGCAGCGCGACGCCGGTGTTCAACCCGCTGAACGCCTGGACGAACATGCCGGAGAACCTGGAGAACCCGGAGAGCCGCTTCTACAGCCTCACCATGCAGCGTGAGGTGGGCCAGTATCTCTTCGAGGTCGGGTACTCGGGAAGCCGGGGCGCGAAGGGCATCAACCAGATCATCCTGAATCCGTCGGTCCTGACCGCCGACCAGGCGGCCACCGTTCGCGCCGGCGGAACCATTCCGTCGGTGCAGAACCGCCGCGTGCGCCCCGATCTCGGTGTGCGCACGCTGATCCCCGGGTACGTCGGGCCGGCAGGCAACGACACGGAGGCGAAGTCGGAGTACAACGCGATCTTCGTCACGGCCAACCGGCGCATGACGCGCGGGCTGCAGGTCAACTCGTCGTATACCTACAGCAAGTGGATGAGCAACAACGATGCGTCGCTTGGTGAGGGCGGCACCGGCCAGTCCAGCCAGCGTCCGCAGAGCATGTTCAACTACGAGGCCGAGTGGAGCCGTTCGCAGTTCGATCGGCCGCACCGCCTGGCGGTCAGCTACATCTGGGAGATCCCCGGGCCGCGCACCGGCATCCTGGGCCAGGTGATCGGCGGGTGGCAGCTGGCCGGTGTGACTTCAGGGCAGTCCGGTCAGCCGTTCACCATCATCACCGGTGTCGACTCGAATGGTGACTCGACCGATGCCGGCTTGTCCGATCGGCCGAACATCAACACCGCCGGCTCGTTCACGTGGGACGAGGACCACAAGACCTTCACGAACAACGGCTACTACACGGTGCCGCTCGGTTCCAACAACCTGCCGCTGGCCAACAGCCTCGGCGACGGCAACGCTTCGCGCAACAGCGAACGCGGCGCGGCGTTCTGGAACACCGACATGTCGTTGATGAAACGGTTCGATTTGCCCGGGACCGTCGTGTTCACCGTTCGTGTCGACGCGTTCAACCTGCTGAACCAGGACAACTACGGCGCGCCGGTGAGCAGCATGTCGAGCACGAGCTTCGGCCTGAACACGAACAACTTCGGCCGGCGCATCGTGCAGCTGGGAGGGAAGTTTACGTTCTGATCGGGGTACTAAGGCCCGGGACAAGGGAGAAGGGACCAAGGGTTTCTCCCTTCTCCCTTCTCTTTTGTCCCGGACCCCGGACCCCGATGTCGCCGTATTAAGCGTGCCGCGACTGATGCGCCGCGAACGACATGGCCTCCGGCAGGCGGAACTGCGGCAGCCTGAGGACGATTCCGGTCCGCCGCTGGCGGACGCGGGACGCGAGTGAGAGATAGACCCCCACCTGAAGGCCCCACACCGCAGCCAGGGCCGCTCCGGCCGATGTCAGCAGCGACTGGACGTGGACACCGCACATCCACGCCGTCACCACGGCGAGAACGGCCTGAAGCCCGATGAGCACCGATCCATCGAGCGCCGCCTCCCCAAGCGCGCCGCGTGTCGGCAGGTGCGCCTGGAGCCTGCCGCTCAATGAACTGAACCAGGCTGAGGCAGCAGCCTGGGCATCCTCGACTGTAATCACCCAGTCGGGGTCGTCGGTGCGGGCGATTTCCCGCATCCGGGGAATCGGGTCATGCGCGACCGGCAGCTGATCCGAGAGCTCGTCCACGATCCGATCAGGATCGAGACCGACGGCTGATGCATACGAACGGACGAAGGCCCGCGCATAAAGACCACCCGGAAGGTCGGCGAACCGCCCTTCGTCCAGGATGCGCAGGAAACGGGGACTCAGCTGCGTGCGGTTGCCGAGCTCGGTGAGGGACAGCCCGCATCCCACTCGGGCGCGGTGAAGCGGATTCTGGTGATTCTGCACGATGACACTCTTCGACCGGTGTATCGGCTCGGAGGGGGGAGGGGATTACTCAGCGGGAATATCTTCCGGGGGTTCGGCGGCTCGGCGGGCTCGGGGCTGACGCGGTCGAGCAGTGGGATTGCTTTGGAGGACTGATCCAGTCCCCCCACTTCGCCCCGCTGTTGGAAGCGCGAGCTCCGTGTCACTCACTGCGCAACGCGACAGCCGGATCAGCCGAGGCGGCGCGACGGGCCGGTAGATAGCTGGCGGCCAGCGCGACTGCGGCGAACACGGCGGCCATTCCCGCAAACGTCGGGACGTCAAGCGGGCTGACGCCGAACAACCAGCCCTGCATCAGCCGCGTCGTTGCCCCGGCCAGCAGCAGCCCTGCACCGATGCCGATTGCGCCGAGCCTCACGCCTTCTCCGATCATCATCCGCAGCACGTCGCCGCGAGCGGCGCCGAGCGCCAGGCGGATGCCAATCTCGCGAGTGCGGCGGCCGGCGGTGAACGCCATGATGCCGTAGAGTCCTGCGGCTGCGAGGAGCAGGCCGACGCCGCCCAGTACCGCGGTCACGATTGCGGCGGCACGCTGCGGCAGCAGCACGATAGACGACGCCTGCTGGAGCGTGACCACGCGAGGGGGCGGTAGATTGGGATCGATCGAGAGCACCACCTGGCGGAGGTCCGCCGCGAAGTGCTCCGAGCCACCCCGGGTCTTCACGACCAGTGTGGGCGCCGGATGCCAGATCTGCGCGAGCGGGAAGTAGGCGAACGGCGGCGTCTGTTCGAGCAGCGTCGCGTATTTCGCGTCGCGCGCGACGCCGACGACGGTCGTGAGCTCGTTCCTGAACCTGAAGGTCCGCCCGATCGCGCGGCCATCCGGAGCCAGGCGGCGGGCGAGCGTTTCGTTCACGATTGCGACGGGCGGTGCGCCACGACGCATCGAACCGTCGAAAGGACGTCCTTCGATCATCGGGATTCCGACGGCAGAGAAGTAGTTCACGCCGACCGGGGTGTAGTGGAGCGCCAGCTCACGGCCGTCGATCGTGATGTTGTCGATCGAGCTTCCTCCCATGAGCGGCAGCCGGCCGGTGTAAGACACGGCGGCAGACGTGTCCATCGCCTGCACACGCTCCTGCAGCGTGTCGAAGAACGCCCGGGCCCGCGATTCGTCGTAGCCCCACGATTCGGAGTCGAGTGTGGCGGTGACGACGTTGGTCATGTCGAAACCGGGATCGATTCGGTGGCCCTGGCCGAGTGCGCGTGCGAACAGGCCGGCCGCGACGAGGAGGACGAGCGACAGCGCCACTTGCGCGACGACCAGCGCGCGGCCCAGCCGCGACTGGCGCGCGCCGCTGCCAGGGGAGTCGGCCCGGAGCCGGGACGTGATGTCACGCCGGGCGGCGCCGCCGGCCGGAGCCAGCCCGAAGATCACACCCGTCAGCAACGACGCGCCGACCGCGAACGCGAACACACGCCAGTCCGGCGACAGCTCCAGTGATAGCGGAAGATTGGCCGGCAGCGGTATTCGTTCGAGGGCCGCGGTCGCGGCGATCGCGATCAGGAAGCCGCCACCGGCACCGAGCGCGAAGAGCGTCAGGATCTCGGTGAGCAGTTGTCGCACGAGGCGTCCCCGGCCCGCGCCGAGCGCGGCTCGAACCGCCATCTCCCTGAGCCGTGCGGTGTATCTCGCCGACAGCATCGCCGCGACGTTCACGCCGGCGATCACGAGCACCAGGGCCGCGGCGCCGAGCAGCACGGCGAAGAAGCCGAGCAGCGGCCCTCTCTCGCCGCCGGGCAACCCGGTCATTGCGGTCACCGTGACCGCGCGGAGCGCGCGCGGTGAATCGGCCTGCCCCGACTCGGCGAATCGAGCGTCGGCAAGCGCCGACAGCTCGCCGCGAGCCCCCGTGCGATCGACGCCTGGACGCAGCCTGCCGAACAGCCAGAGCCACGACGCCTCGGTCAGGTTCGAGCGTGGACGGAGCAGCGGCTGCATCATCAGCGGAGCCCAGGCATCAGCCTGAATTCCGGTGTAGACACCGCGGAACGCGGGCGGCGCGACGCCGATGACCGTGAACGGCGTCCCGTTCACGAGCACCGTGCGGCCGACCGCGTCCGGCGCCGCATTCAGCCGCGCGGACCAGAACGCGTGCGAGACGACGAGTACCGGGTGAGAGCCCGGTGTTCGATCCTCGTCCGCCGCGAAGAACCGCCCGAGGGACGGCCGCACGCCGAGGACGTCGAAGTAGTTCGCGCTCACCAGATTGCCGTAGACGGTTGCGCTCTCGCCTTGTGCGGCAATGGTCAGTGAGACGCGTCCCCAGGCCGCCGCGCCATCGAGCGTCCGCGTCCGGTCGCGAAGATAGCTGTAGAAACTGTAGGACCCCTGCTCGACCTCACTGGCATCCCGCCGCGCGAGCCTGATGGTCACCAGCCGATCTGTCTCTTCGACCCCAGGTAACGGCCGAAGCACGGCCGCGTTCATCGCGCTGAAGATCGTCGTGACGGCGCCGCACCCGAGCGCGATGACGAACACGATTACGACGGTGAAGACGGGCGCCTTGCGGAGCACGCGCAGGGCGAAGCGGAGGTCGGCGAGGAGAGATGGCACCTACGCAGAGACGGGATCGGGGAGAGATAGTTCCCGCGACGGCGCGACAACGACCCGAGAAAGGGGGACAGTCCCCGTCAGGCCAGCTCGGCGAGCTTCTTCGTGAGCTCGTCGACGGCGACCGGCTTTTGAGGAAGAGCCGGAAGCCGGCTTCCTCGGCGCGGCCCCGATGATCACGGCGGTGACTTCGTCGAGCGATTTGGCGAACGACAGCCGCTGAACTACGAGCAACAGCGGCTCGGCACCAAGGGGATGCCCCAGAACTCCTCCTCG
>Ga0207701_10006341_pt1 | contig 11816 bp, 11 predicted proteins | sample KBSSwiSSwithPhiX_FD_184294 | JGI IMG/M metagenome (GOLD analysis project Ga0207701, IMG submission 184294) | Switchgrass rhizosphere bulk soil microbial communities from Kellogg Biological Station, Michigan, USA, with PhiX - S5 (SPAdes) (version 2) | ecosystem: Environmental > Terrestrial >...
GTTTGAGGTGATCCGTGCTCGAATCCATCCTGAAGACTTGTCAGCATTCGACGCAGAGATTGTGCGATCTCACCGCGAAGGCAACGATTCGGAATTCGACGTCCGGCTGCTGATGCCGGACCAGGAGGTCAAGCACATTCATATCGTCTCCCATTGCCAGGGCGCTCCAGGTCAGCTCGAGTTCAGCGGTGCAATTCAGGACGTCACACAACGCCGGCTCTCAGAAGAGGCAGTCGCGAAGGTCCGCTCGGAACTCGCATCCGTCGCCAGGGTCACGAGCCTCGGAGTGTTGACAGCGTCGATCGCGCACGAAGTCAACCAACCGCTTGCGGGCATCGTCACCAACGCCAGCACCTGTTTGCGAATGCTGCATGCCGACCCTCCAGATATCGACGGAGCACGCGAAACCGCGAAACGGACAATCCGGGACGGCAACCGCGCCGCGGATGTGATCACACGGTTGCGCTCCTTGTTCAGCAGGAAGGCATTTACACTGGAGTCGCTCGATCTGAACGAGGCCACGCGAGAGGTCATCGCGCTTTCGTTGAGCGACCTTCAAAGACACCGGGTGATTCTTCAGGCCCAGCTCGCCGACGATCTTCCGATCATCACCGGCGATCGGATTCAGCTCCAGCAGGTCATCTTGAACCTGATTCGCAACGCCTCGGACGCGATGGCCGACGTGTACGATCGGCCGCGCCTGTTGCGGATCAAAACCAAACGAGAGGACGGCAACCGTGTGCGTTTGAGCGTGAGCGACGCCGGCATGGGAATCTCGCCGCAGAGCCTAGAGTCGCTCTTCGCCGCCTTCTACACCACAAAGAGTGCTGGCATGGGGATCGGGTTGTTTGTCAGCCGCTCGATCGTCGAGAAACACCAGGGTCGTCTTTGGGCCGAGCCGAACGACGGACCAGGCGCCACGTTCTCGTTTTCCATCCCCGTTCAAACGGCATGATCGACGCGAGTCCCGGCGTTCGCGAATCGGGCAATACCAACGTCTAATAGACGGTTGCCCCGAAGCGGCGCATCCTCGACGGCAGGAACGACGAGGCACTGAATGTCCGAGAGTTCACTGGTGGCAGTCGTCGACGATGACGAGTCCGTCCGCGAGTCACTGCCGGACCTGCTGCGGCAGTTCGGCTTTGCGGCCCAGGCGTTCTCATCGGCCGAAGCGTTCCTCGCGTCGGAGGCTCTTGGCGAGACGCGCTGCCTCATCCTCGACGTCGCAATGCCTGGCATGTCAGGCCCGGACCTTCAGCAGGAATTGATGCGTCGCCGGCAGAAGGTCCCCATCGTCTTCATCACCGCCAACGGAGACAGGACCGTCCGTGCGCGTCTGATCGCACAGGGCGCAGTGGAGTGCCTGTTCAAGCCGTTCAGCGAGACAGCCCTGCTCGACGCACTGAACGCTGCACTTCGAATGAGGGAACCATGACAACCCTCGGCTCGGGAACCGTTGCACGCGTGCCATATACTGTGATGTCGGCGGCCGCCTCCCGTTCCATCGAGGTACTCACGATGCCCGACGTCCCGCCGATAATCTTCGTTGTCGATGATGACCTCTCCGTGCGCGAATCATTGGAGCTGCTGATCAAGAGCGCAGGCTGGCAGCCCGAACTGTTCGTGTCGGCCCAGGAATTTCTGTCCCGCCCACGCCCTTCGGTCCCGTGCTGTCTGGTGCTCGACGTGACGCTTCCAGGGCTCAGCGGCTTGGAGCTGCAGAAGCAGCTTACCGAACGGACCGATATGCCGATCATCTTCATCACCGGGCACGGCGACGTACCTATGTCCGTGCAAGCGATGAAAGCTGGAGCCGTCGAGTTCTTGACAAAACCGTTCAAAGACGACGTGCTGCTGGATGCTATCCGCGGCGCCATAGACCACAGCCGTGCGGCACTCCGCCTCGACTCGGAAATGCGCCTGTTGAGGAAGCGCTATGAGTCACTCACCCCGCGCGAACGAGAGGTGATGGCGCTGGTCGTCTCTGGTCTCTTGAACAAGCAGGTCGGCGGCGAGCTGGGCATCAGCGAGATCACGGTGAAGGCACACCGCGGTCAGGTCATGCGCAAGATGAAGGCGGACTCGCTTGCTGACCTGGTGACGATGGCGGCGCGCCTCGGTCTACGCTCTCCGCAGACACACTGAGTCGAATCGACCTCGGTCAAAACCCGGCTTCATTCACGTCGACTGGTACTTGCTCGTACGCGTCGGGTGACTGCCGCCGCGCCGGAGCATGCACGGCCGTTCTCGTCAACCGGTCACACTTGACGGCGGGCACAAGTCTAATCCTGGAAACGGCCGGCAATCGAGCGGGGGGCTCGGGACGCGGCCACACGGGTGGACCAGGAGGACACAGATGAGCACGTTCGACGTTCAAAGCATTGAGATCTCTGCCCCGTTCTCGGCCGCGTTTCGATACATCGCGGATCCCGCCAATCTCCCCGAGTGGACGCATGCGTTCAAGCATGTCTCGGAGGGCCATGCCACGATGGAAACGCCTGCCGGCGCTATTCAAGTCGGATTGCGTGTTCAAGCGTCGGAGCCGCATGGCACCATCGACTGGGTGATCACGTTTCCTGATGGCGGCATCGCGAAAGCGGCGTCGAGGGTGACGCCTCACGGTGACGGGAGCATTTACACATTCGTACTCGAGGCGCCGCCCGTCCCACTCGAGCGGCTCGAAGGTGCGCTCGCCGAGCAATCGCGCATTCTGGCGACCGAGCTGGCGACGTTGTCGCGCCGACTCGGCGAGAACGGACGCAGGCATGTCTGACGATCTCGAGCCGCTGCTGGAGCGAGCGCGCAGCGGCGACCGCGACAGCCTGGAACGATTGGTGGAGCAGATTCAGGGTCCGGTATATAACCTGGCCCTCCGGATGCTCTGGCACCCTGAGGATGCGCGGGATGCGACACAAGACATCCTGATCCGCGTGATTACGCATCTCGGATCATTCCGCGGCGACAGTCGTGTGCAGACATGGGTCTATCGAGTTGCGGCGAACTACTTGATCAGCGCCCGTCAGGGCCGCGTTGAAGCGCAGGGCTACACCTTCGATCGATTCGCGAACGACCTCCACGACGGTCTCGCGGAAGCCGGGGACCAAGGCGAGTGGCCCGCCGACAAGGCACTGCTACTCGAGGAGGTCAAGGTGGGTTGTATGCACGGTCTCCTCACGTGCCTCGATCGGTCTCATCGCCTGGCGTACATTCTGGGCGAGATTCTTGAAATGGACGGAATCGAGGGTGCGAACATCCTGAACATCTCACCGGCCGCGTTTCGCAAGCGTCTGTCGCGCGCTCGTGAGGCGGTCATCGAGTTCACTCGTGCGCATTGTGGCCTCGTGGATCCAGCGAATGCCTGCCGCTGTGGCCGCCGCCTGCCGCGAGCGCAGGCCATGAAACGTCTGGATGCCGACGCGCTATTGTTTGCTGACGAGGAGTCGGCCCGCTCATTTCCGGCAACCTTGGACAAGGTCAGACGACTGGAAGTCGTACGTCGAACCGCCGCCCTGTATCGCAGTTCACCACAACCGATGCCCGGGCAAGAGCTGCTGGACCGCATTCGGGCGGCACTGGAGTGACTCCACGGTTAGCCGTGCAGCACAAGGAAGTGATCGTCGGCCAGCACCCGCCGGAATTCGACGCGCTTGCCTTCTGCCTTCGTCAAGTTCGGAGCCGCAGCCCGCCTGCGTGACGGAGGTCGCGGCCAATCAGATCGCCACGACGCGAGGCGCCTTGTTGCCAACTGAGGTGAGGAAAGCCGAACGCAAGCTCTCGTCCGAGACCGCTTGTAAGATTTTCTGAGCCGTCCGCTGCGCTTCGTCGAGCAGCGCGTCCGCTCCCTCGATTTCGAGCAGCGCGATCAAACACTCCAGCAGGACTGCCGGATCCGCCAAACGACGGCCCACATCGACAGCCGCCCGCGCGTCTTTCAGCGCCGAGCGAGCGCCAAGCCGATGCGCCGCTCGGGCTCTCGTAACGAGGCCCAGCGCTTCGTACTTGGGCCGATGTCGACACCGGCTCTGATTGATCACAGACGTTGCCGCTTGAACGGCTTCGCTCCATGCCCCGCGGGCCCACGCCAGTTCCGCTCGCGCCTGCGACAGCCGCATGTTCCATTTCCAGGCATGCCAGCCGCTGGCTTTGTGCACGGCCTGCGCAGTCTCCTCCAGCAACGTGTCGGCGCGCCCGGGGTCCTGTTGTCGGGCAAAGATCATCAGGAGATCGATTCCTGCACTGACCAGCGGCGGCTCGAAAGCTACGCGATGCGCCAGCTCCCGCGCGTCGAAGGCTCGCGCCATCGCCCCATTGAGATCCCCAAGGCCCAACAGAGGCGCCACGGACATGGATGTGGCTCGCGCCAGCAGCGGAAGCGCGCCGCACGTCCTCCCGACACCACGCGCCTCGTCGAACACCCGCAACGCTTCGTCAAACCGACCCGCACCTGACAGGCTGAGCCCAAGGTGCTGGAGTGCGTACAGCAGGAAGGACGGATCTTCTGCCGCCCTGGCACTTTCTACCGCCTGAAGACCACGTTGAATCGCTTCAGGCGTCCGACCTGCCCAGTAGAGCGTCAATGGTGTGCGAGCCAGGCCGAACGAGCGAATTCCGCCGGCACGTGCGATCGCCTCGTGGTCCATCTGCACGGCTGCCAGGACATCGCCATCCGAAACCATGGCGCTGGCCATCCAGGCCTGCGCGTCGGCCCAGAGATCATTGCGACCGAGATATTCGGCGATCACTTGCGCCTCACCGGCGAACTTCCGGAGGGCTGGAACGTCCATCAACCAGAACGCGGTTTCCGCGAGCCGGACGAGCAGTTCGGATCTCTTCTCCTGTTCCGCGGGATCGAGCAGACTCGCTGCCGCCTCGAACGCGTTCTTCGCCGGTGCCCACTGTCCGACAGCGAAGAAGCTACGGCCGCGTTTGACGTGGAGGTCGAATCGTTGTGCGGTCGTATCGGTGGTCGAGCCGACGCAATCCATCGCCCGCAATGCCATGTCGTACCACTGCGCCGCGTTCTCGAACGCCAGCGTCGTGGCTGCGTGATCCCCGGCTCGCGTGGCGTATTGCACCGCCTTCTCCGCGCTCTTGTATACGGCTGCTTGTCCAAAGTGGTAAGCGAGTTCGGCAACCCGAGGCTCGGAAACCGACGACTGCTGTTCGAGTGCGCTGGCTATGCGATGATGAAGCCGGACGCGCCGCGCGGCGGTGATGCTCGTGTAGAGCGCCTCTCGGATCAGCGTGTGCGTGAATGAGAAATTGCCCGGCACACCGGCCTCTTCGGTCACCACGCTGGCGGTGAGGGCTTCGTCCATGGCGTCCAGCACGGCGTCTTCACCAACGTCGACGAGCCCCTCGATAACTGACAGCCTGAATTCGCGGCCCATCACGGCGGCGAGCGTCAGAATTCGACGTGTCGTGAGGCCTAAGCGTTCAAGACGACGTCCGATCAGTTGACGGATCCCTTCGGGAAGACCGACGTCCGCCAACGTGAGAGGCCGCGCCCAGTCTTCGCGAACGGCAAGTGCTCCGGTCTCGTCAAGGTGCTTCAACATCTCGACGACGAACAGCGGGTTGCCTTCGGTGTGTCTCGCCACCAATCGTGTGAGCGACGGCGGAGAGTGACGGCCGATCCATTCCTCGATGATGTCGCGGACATCATCGTCCGACAGCCGATGGAGGGCGATTCTCGTGGCTGAGTGTTCTCTGCGCAGCGACTCCAACAGATCCCGAAACTCTGACGACCACTCCGGCACATCATTGCGGTGCGTGATCACAATGCAGATAGCCGCTTCGCGCGTCGACCGGATCATGTGTCGCAGGAGCAACAAGGTGCCGCGGTCGGCCCAATGCACATCGTCGATAACCAGGAGAATCGGTGCGCTTTGGGCCGCGGCCGCAAGCAGCTGGGACACCGCGTCGAACAAGCGGTAGCGGCGTCCGTCGGGCGTAGCCGACCCGGGTGGCTCGCCGATGTGAACTCGCGTGCTGATCTCTGGGACGATTTGCGCCAGCTCGCTGCCGGCTTCGATGCTCGACAGATGTCGCCGCAACGCCTTCGCCGGTGTTGTCCGAATCACCCAGTGGAGAATGGCCACCCACGGCGCATAGGCGACGAGCGCCTCGCGGTCGCAACGTCCCACGAGCACTGTGGCCTGTCTGGCAACCGACCGCGCAAAGTCCAGAACAAGTCGCGTCTTTCCTACCCCGGGCTCGCCGGTGACCACGGCGATCTGCTGCTGTCCTTGAGACGTTCGCTCCCAGCTCGTCCGAAGGAGGTTGATTTCCTCGTCGCGTCCGGTGAGATGGATCCCTTCGTGGGCACCCGCGGCCAATGAGGGAGGAGACGGAAGGCGCTCCGAGGTTTCGCAGGCCCCTGCGGTTGCTGCCCCAAGGTCGCTTTCTTCCCTCTGGCCCTCGAACCAGGCGTCCAGTTCTCGGGCGTAGGCGTAAATCGAGCCGAGCTTCGCATGCCGCTGCCGATGTACGGGCAGGCCCTCGTGCTTTTCCCATCGCCGAATGGTCGTTACGTGACGATTGAGATATCCGGCGATTTCTTTCCAGGACTCGAGGCGTTTTCCGCGCGAATCCCGGTCCGGATCCTTCTCGGCCCCGGGTTGTGCAGGCATGTGACCTCCAGCGCCGCTCGCTGCCAATTGTGCCACTGTCGTCGTGCCCGTCAACGATCACTTCAGCCTGTAAGCAGCAATGAACGACTTTGCTCCTCTTTGCTCGTTGCCAGGGATGTTCACGACTAGTAGCGTTGTGCCGCCTTGACCTTTACACAGGAGCATTTGCAAATGAAGAAACTCATGACGGACAGGATGCTGTGGCGTCTGACGGCGCTCGCGGCCGTCGTCGTTGCGTTGAGCGGCCAGGGGCTGGCCCAGCCGGCAGCCCCGAAGGCACTTCGCGGAATGATTCACGACTATCTCTTGACGAACGGCGAACGCTGGCACGCGGCAGGAGAATGGTCCGTGCGGCTCACAGGTGACCGAAGCAGAGGGGATTTCTCGGCGATCTTTATCGGAGTGCCGAGGGACAACCCTCCGGTCTTCCCGACGAGCGTCGCTCACACGCACTCTGTCTCCATCATCGGCGGTCAGGTCGCCGTCACTCCAGACGCTAACGGGAACTCGGTGCTTACTATCAGCGGCCCTGGGACCTTCACGGGCAACGGAAACCTGCAAGCCGGTTTTTCCGGGTCTCATGTGGAGGTCACCATTAAGGGCGGCAACGCGATTTCCTACAGCAACTTCGAGATGGTCATCGGCCCGCCAGCGACTGGCCACTACGGCACAGAGACGTTTCACGGAGTGGTCACGGGGCAGGAAGACTGATGGTTTGTTCGTCATCCGACCGGCCGTCGGCCGGGATCGGCTCGGCCACCTCAGGAACGCCGCGGCGTCCTCGCGGCCTGAACTTCGGGCGACAGGCCGAGCCGGAGAATCCGCCGGCCTGTTCCCACAGTGAGATCGACGACTTCATGACTGTCCCACGCTCGCGCCCAGGGTGAGGAGAAGCTCGTCCAGTTGCGCGAACGTCTCGACCATCGCATCCGCCGCCCCGGTGCCAGCAGCGTCAAGAGCTTCCTTCGAGGGATAGAGCTCGTGCATGACCAGCAGCGTCTTGCCACCCTTTTCCTCGAAGGTCACCGTGGTGACGGGTCCTCCGTCACCACCTTCCTCATTGGTCCAGACGAGGCGCGAGTGCGGTGTCACTTCGAGGTACGTGCCGAAGAACGCCATAGCATCGGGTTCGAACTCGAGACGGTACCTGCCCCCGACACGAACATCCATCTCACAGGAACGCAGGACCATCCCCATCGACTTCGGTACCCACCACCGCTTGAACAGCTCGGGCTTGGTCCACGCCTCGAACACAATGCGCGCCGGACCGTTGAAGGTTCGCGTCACGACGAGCTCACGCTCGGACTTCCGCTCCACCGTCGTGCGGTTCTTCATAGGGGCAGGCTCACTTCCTCTTCTTGCGTCCATCAACCTTCTCCTTCCGTTTTAGTTCCTCGACAACCTGGTCCAGCTCGTCGAACCGTGCGGCCCAGAGCTGGCGGTGCCTCTCGATCCACGCCGCCTCTTCATCCAGTCGGCGCAGGCCGAGCTTGCAGGTCCGCACGCGCCCGACTTTCTCTGTGGTGACGAGCCCCGCCTGCTCCAAGACGCCGACATGCTTCTTCATGCCCGTCAGCGTCATGTGGAACTTGTCGGCAAGGTCCGTGATCGAAGCATCTGCTCGCCCGAGCTGCTCCAGAACACCGCGTCGGGTGGCATCCGAGAGCGCGGCAAACGAGGCATCGAAGCGGGTTCGGGAATACTGAACCATGTGGTTCAGTATATAACACACGGCGTTGCGTCCGCGACGTTTGTGCGGCGATCGTGAAACGCAATGCGCCCGTCCAATCCCATCTTGAACTGCGGCGCGGACATCCCTCCCTGGTGTTCACGACGAGCGCCGTTCTGGCCCCGGGTGACCACCGGTTACGGCTCAGTCGGGTTGGCGCTGCCGTGCGGCATCAGGATGGCCGTGCTGCGATTCCAATGGCCCTGACCCAGCCAATCTGTCATTGTCCGAGTGAGAGTTTCTCGCGCCCTGCTTGCGCGCCGCCGGATACCAGGAGGATGACAATTTGACCCAAGGTCCAAGTGCTCGGACACGCTCCGTGGCATCGACGGGCGTACCAGGACTCGACGACATCCTCGCGGGAGGACTGACGCGCCGGCGGCTCTATCTGGTCGAGGGCGTGCCGGGCTCCGGCAAGACAACGCTCGCGATCCAGTTCTTGGTAGCGGGCGTCACGCAGGGCGAATCCGTGCTGTATGTGACGCTGTCGGAAACGGAGGAGGAGCTGCGATCAGTTGCGGACTCTCACGGGTGGCGGCTGGACGGTGTTCAGATCCGCGAGCTTACTCCTCCGGAAGCGGCGTTGGAGCCCGACCAGCAGAACACGATGTTCCATCCCTCGGAGATCGAATTGGCCGCGACGACCAGGCTGATTCTGGACGACGTCGAACGACTGAAGCCGACGCGCGTGGTGTTCGATTCACTGTCGGAGCTCCGGCTGCTTGCCGGAACCGCGCTGCGCTATCGCCGGCAGATCCTGGCGCTGAAGCAGTTTTTCGCGACCCGCGACTGCACAGTGATCCTCCTCGATGACATGACGGCGTCCGATCACGATCTGCAGATGCAGAGCATCGCGCACGGAGTCGTGCTGCTCGAGCAGCTCAACCCCGATTACGGCGCCGAACGGCGCCGGCTGCGCGTCGTCAAGTACCGCGGCGTGAAGTTCCGCGGCGGGTATCACGACTACGTCATCGAACAGGGCGGCCTCGCGGTGTTTCCGCGACTGGTTGCGGCGGAACATCGCCAGGAGATGACGCGCGGGAAGCTGGCAAGTGACCTCCCGGCGCTCGATGCGCTCCTGGGCGGCGGTATCGAGGAAGGCACGAGCACGCTCATCGTCGGGCCGGCGGGCGCGGGCAAGTCGACCCTGGCCGCGCAGTTCGTCGCGGCAGCCGCAGCCCGTGGTCAGCGCGCCGCGATGTTCATCTTCGACGAAAGCCCCGGCACGCTCTTCGGGCGATGCCGCGGGCTCGGTGTCGATCTGGCCGCTCACGTCCAGTCGGGCACCGTCACGCTGCAGCAGGTGGATCCGGCGGAGCTGACACCCGGCGAGTTCGTGCACGCGATTCGCAGCGCCGTCGAACAGGACGGCGCGAAGATCATTGTCATCGACAGCTTGAACGGGTACCTGAACGCGATGCCGGAAGAACGGCACCTGATCGTGCAGCTCCACGAGCTCCTGATGTTTCTCGGGCAGAAGGGTGTTGCGACCATCCTGATTGGCGCCCACCAGGGTCTCGTCGGCGCCCAGATGACGAGCTCGGTTGATGCGACCTATCTCGCCGACGCCGTCGTCCTGTTGCGCTACTTCGAGAACAGGGGAGCCGTCCACCAGGCGATCTCGGTCATGAAGAAGCGAGGCGGCTGGCACGAGCGGACGTTACGCGAGTTCCGCCTCGATGAAGGCCGCATCTCGGTCGGTCGGACGCTCCGTGAGTTCCGCGGCGTCTTGACGGGTATCCCCACGTACGATGACCCACACCCTCCACTTGTGGCGAAGGACCCCGAGGGCGTGTGAGCGCCACGGATCGCCGGCTACTGTTTCTGGCGGCGACGTCCCGGGACGCCGCGACGACCGAGGCGATGCTGTCGCCGCTCGGCATCCATCTGACGATCTGCAGAACTTTCGAGAAGCTGCTGGAGGAGATCAGCACCGGTTGCGGGGCTGTCCTCCTCCCCGAGGAAGCCGTCTCCTCGTCACACAACGTGGCGCTGCGCTCGGCGCTCGCCGCTCAGCCACCGTGGTCCGACCTGCCGATTCTGCTCCTCACGCGTCCCGGCGCGGATTCTGCCGAATCGGGTGAAGCCGTCCGTACGTTTGGCAATGTGACGCTGCTCGAGCGTCCGTTACGTCTGGCCACGCTGGTGACATCGGTTCGCACGGCGCTCCGCGCGCGCGACCGGCAGTACCAGCTTCGCGACATCTTGTTGGAGCGAATGCGAGGCGAGGAGGCGCTCCGGCTCGCCGATCGCCGCAAAGACGAGTTCCTCGCTACCCTTGGCCACGAACTGCGGAATCCGCTGGCGCCGCTGCTGACCGCATTGCACCTGCTGAAAGCCACCGACGGCGATAACCCGGCCATCGCGCGCACGAGCATCGTGATGGAACGCCAGATCAGCCATCTGGTGCGCCTCGTCAACGACCTGCTCGAGGTGTCACGAATCACACGTGGCTTGATCCAGGTGGAACGCGAGCCCGTCGACCTCGTCTACGTTATCCATTCCGCGGTCGACACCAGCAGGCCGTTGATCGATGCTGCCGGTCACACGTTGAACGTCGACGTCCCCGCCGAGCCGGTCACGGTCTATGGTGATGCGGTCCGACTGACGCAGGTCGTCGCGAACCTGTTGACCAACGCGGCGAAGTATACGAACGCCGGGGGCCAGATCTGGGTAGGTGTGCGGAAGGAGTCCAAGACAGCCATCGTATCCGTACGGGACAATGGCATCGGTATCGCGCCAGATCAGCTCGCCTCGGTGTTCGAGATGTTCACGCAGGTCGATCGTTCCAGTCGGCTCGCGCAGGGCGGGCTCGGAATCGGCCTGACGCTGGTTCGCAGCCTGGTCGGACTGCACGGCGGCCAAGTTCGCGCGCACAGCCGTGGTGCAGGGACCGGAAGCGAATTCATCGTCGAGCTCCCGTCCGTTGCGGCTCCCGCTCGTCGAGCCGGTCACACGAAGGACCTCGAAGCCTTCCCTTCAAGACGTATTCTCGTCGCCGACGACAATCGTGATTCGGCGGACACGCTCGGTGCGCTGCTGGACACGCTCGGCGCGAACGTTTCTGTCGTCTACACAGGACGTGCGGCTCTCGAAGCGCTCGATACGTTCCGTCCGGACGTCGTGATTCTCGACATCGGCATGCCGGAAATGGATGGGTATGACGTGGCGCGACGCATCCGCTCGAGAGCCGATGGTGCGCACGTGCTGCTTATCGCGCTCACAGGATGGGGTCAGAATCACGACAAGGAACGGGCCCGCATGGCGGGATTCGACCACCACGTCGTCAAGCCGCCCGATATCGATGCGCTGCGCGAACTCGTCATTGGTCACCGCATGGTTTGACTAGCGAGCTCCAGGGCGTTCGCCCTGCGGTCACCTGTGTCTGGATGCGACTGGCCGGTTAATCGACGTGATCGGCGACGCGACGATGTTCGGTCCCCGCTGAATCTCCA
>Ga0207701_10006343_pt1 | contig 11815 bp, 7 predicted proteins | sample KBSSwiSSwithPhiX_FD_184294 | JGI IMG/M metagenome (GOLD analysis project Ga0207701, IMG submission 184294) | Switchgrass rhizosphere bulk soil microbial communities from Kellogg Biological Station, Michigan, USA, with PhiX - S5 (SPAdes) (version 2) | ecosystem: Environmental > Terrestrial > Soil...
TCGCGCACTTCGACGATCGCGAAGCGGCCGCCATCGGTCCCGCCCTCCGGCACTTCGAACGCGTGCTGGAGCAGGTGACAGGCGCGCTGCGCATCTACACGGCCGCGATGGGCGAGAGCTCGCCGCATTTCCACGCCCACATGGTGCCGCGCTACCCGACCATGCCGCGCGACGCGAAGGCCTGGAGCGTGTTTGATCTGCAGCGCGCGGTCGGGGCCGGCGAGGTGGCGATCGATCGAGCCGAGGTCGGGCGCATCTCGGACGCGTACCGGCAGGCGCTAGCCACGTCGCCCCGGCCCTGGTGAGCGCGAAACGTGCGGCCGCTCTGGTCGGGATTCCTCCTCTCGCTGTCGCTGTGCCTGGACCTCGGTCTGGTCAACGTCGCGATCGTCCGAACGGCGCTGAATCGAGGCGCGAAGGCCGGTTTTCTGGTGGGGGCGGGTTCGTGCCTGGGAGATCTCGTCTACTTCGTTGCGGCGCTGTTGGGTGTCGGTGCGCTGCTCCGCTGGACGCCGTGTCGCTGGGCGATCTGGATCGGCGGGACGGCCGTCCTTCTGTTTCTCGCCGTGAAGATGGCCGCGGAGGTGCTCAGGCCGCGGACCATCGACCTTGAACAGGCGGGCGAACCGGGCCGGAGAGGGATCCGGTTGCTCGGCTACGGCATGGCGCTGGCGCTGGCCTCTCCGACCGCCATCCTCTGGTTCGCCGCCGTCGGTGGCGGCGTCATCGCTGCGTCCGGTGGCGTCCGATCGCAGCTCGTCCCGTTTGCGGGCGGCTTCTTTGTCGCTGGAGTCGCCTGGTCCGCGGTTCTGGCAGGCGCCGCAAGCATGCTCGAACGCGTGGGCGGGCGCAGGGTCGCGCGCGTCCTCGCGTTCGTGTCGACGTTGCTCTTTCTCTACTTCGCCGTCGTGGTGTTCCGGCGCGGGTGGGCGGACATCCGGGCCATCGGGTGACTTCGCTCGCGATCAGGCGCTATCGTGACCCAGTCATGAGCGCAGCCGAACTAGCCAGCCGCGCGCAGCGCGCGCAGGTGGCGGCGTTGCCAGGCGAGCTCCCGGAACACGGCGTCGACCGCGGCGGTCGGCTCGCCTCTGCGGAAGACGTGGTCCAGGAAGACCGCCTCGGCGATCGCTTCACACATCGATCCGACCCGCGACACGCTGCCGCCGGCGGCGATCAGCAGCGCCTCGTCGATCGCCTCCGCGGCCGTCATCGCGACGGTGAACATGCGGAACGGCGGCTCGCGTGTGGTCTCCTGGGCGCCGTTCGCCGGCGCTGACGCGAGCTGCTCGCATCTCTCGAAGGCGAGCTGGCGGAGCGCGTTCTTCGCGCTGACGGCGACACCGGCCTCGTTCGCCACCTCGTTCTCGAGCGCGACGACGTCATCTTCGAAGCTCGCCAGCGCCGCCTGCAGCGCGCCGGCCGTTGCCGGCGGGCGAGCCGCCGGTTCGTCGGGCTCACCGCGTGTCGCCGCCGACGACGCGGCGATGGCGCGCGCGCGGGCCAGCGACAGCGACGCGGCCGAACCGCCGAACCGTTCGTAGAGCGGCGCGATGCGCGCCGCGCAATCACAGGCGAAGACACCCAGCGTCGCGCGGTCGGTGCGGGCGATCTCCTGGGCCAGCGCGCTCTCGGCCTGCGATAGCCGTGCCGCCGTTCGCGAGTCCGTCTCGGCTGCTTGCGGCAGCGAGACGGGCGATGCCGTCGCGGCGCCCGGAATGAATGCGGCCGCGACGGCGGCCAGACCCGCCGCGACTCCGCGCAGGCGCCTCTTGTTCTTGTGCTCGTTGTGTCCCATCGGCGCGCACCGGTTAGGCACGGTGTCGAAGCGGTCAAGCGCGATCGCGAAAATTCAGGCGCGGTGGTTCTCGGCGGCGCGCTTGAGGGCCGCCATGCGGTCGCGGAGGTCGCGCGTGAAGCGCCTGGCGATCACGCGATCGAGCAGCGGCCGCAGCACGCGCCAGCGCGTCTCGAAGCCGTAACGGAACACGACGCGCGTCCGGCCCGCCGCGAGGGATTCGAACAGCCACGCGCCCGCGAAACGTTCGAACAGCTTCGACCGCGACGTCATCTTGACGGCCACGCGACGCGGCCGGTCGATGGTGACGTACTCGACCGTCATGGCGATGCCGTTCTTCGCCCGCACCCACACGCGACCACCGACCGTCGCGGCGCCGGCCCCGCTTTCGCCACGAAGCGCGCGCAGGAACGGATCCCACGTCAGGCGCAGCGCGTAATCCTGCGCCACGTCGAAGACGACCGCGTCCGGCGCGGCGATCTCGATGCTGGTTTCGACGGTGGGCATTCACCGTGATCTAACGGAAACGCCGGCCAGGGTTGCGCCGTCGGAACCCAATCTGTTACCTTCTTGCGTCCTCCCGTCGTGGAGGGTTGTGAAACATGGACGTAGAAGACGCACAAACAAACAGCCTCTCGGGCTGTCGCGGCTTGCCCGCGCGGGTGCGTCCGTCCGTGGTCTCCTGACCCGGCGTTCACACCACGCCCGAATCAGGTCTGATGGCGACCGGTGCATCGCATCGGTCATTCCACGTCAGCACGACGACATCTCGGGCGGGAGCAGTCGCACGTGGCGCCCGGTGCCTCCCTTCGCCGCCAGCGTGGGGGCACCTTCGGGTCGGAACCGTTCATTCGGCTCCGCGAAATCTCGTGCCATCGACCGAGGATGTTGTCCAACCCTCCCAAGCGGCGGCTGGTAACCGCATTGCTTCGGAGGGGCTGGCAACATCCCCCTGATTCGAGCGTTTCGCGTGACCGGCAGTCGCCCTGACCTGGCGCGCGGGCTGAGCGGCTCTTGCTCGGCCTGCCACGAATGGGGGAACGTCGACACCGGTTCCGCGCTCTGCGGTCGGGCCGCGGCAGTCCGAGAGTAATTTCTTTCTTCCGGAGCTTCCTTCTTGTCTAGCGACATCGAAATCTGGCAGCGCCTCGTGCGGGGCGAGACACGGGATGTCTCGCGCCTGGTGGCGGATCTGCGCGCGCTTGCTGCGCTGGACGACACGGGCCGCTTCATGTTCGCGGGCCTGGTCGAACCCCTGGCCGGGCACGCGGATGCGTCGGTGCGCGCGGCGGCCGTCGCCTGCCTGTCGGGCGTGCAGGGGATGTGGGGCCTGAGGCGCCTCGTCGCGGCGCTCGGCGACGACGATGCGTCCGTTCGCGACGCCGCCGTCACGGCGTTGCACGCGTCCGCCAGCACGCAGCCGTACCGCTGGACGCACGCCACCTTTCATCCGCGGACCGAGGTCCGCGCGACCGCGCTGACGCTCGGCGCACCGCGCGGCGCCGAACACCTGGGGGCGTACCTGCGCGCGGATTCCGCGAACGCCGAGCGCGCGAAAGCCTGTCCGTGGCCGAAGGAGCCGCTCGCGCTGGTCGTCGACATGTTCGAACGCGGCGCCGCCAGCGCCCGCGAGGCGTGCGACCACGTCGTCGCGATGCCGCCGTCGGATCTGGCGCAGTTCCTGTCTGCTCCGGCGGCGGAACGGATCGACGTGATCTTGCAGGCCGCCAGCCAGCATCCGGCGGGGCTGCGGGAGGTTTGCTCCGCGCTTGCGCAGGCGGCGCTCACCCGCGGGTACTTCCAGCTGCGCGAGCGGCTGGTGGCGGCGTTGCTGCGCTGTCCGGCGCTGGGCCACGACGCGATCGCGCTGGCGAGCGTGATCAACGCGAAGGTGCTGACGTCCGCGTCGATCCCCGACGACGCGCTGCCGGCGCTGGAATGGTGGCTGTGGCGGCTGCGCGAGATTGCGCCGAAGATCAGCGAGAGGAAGCGGCTCGAGCAGCTGCTCGCGCTGCCGCTGTTTCGCGAGGCGGACACGACGCCCCGGCTTTCGCTGGCGGCCGCGCTGTGCGGTCTGTACGCCGGCCGTCCGCTGCACCGGCTGGTGCGCCACTTCGGCGAGGGCGCGGTCGTCGACACGCTTTGCCTTCACCCCGAGCAGTGGGACGGAGCTTGCCGGCTGCCGATCGAGGCGCCAAACGAAGCGCTGCGGCTGCTCGGCGTGATCGCCGAGCGCGATCGTCTGGTCTGGCAGCGGCTGGCGGCGATCGCGCTGGTGCGGTGGTCGCCCGGTGACAAGGCGCCGTGCGAGGCGCTGCTGGACTCGATTCACGACGCGGAGCTGGGCGACGTGCTGGAAGCGTTCGTCGATCGAATGAAGGAGATCGAGGCAAAGCTGGCGGCCCGGGCCGTCGGCCGGATGGGCGATCTGCTGCAGTCGCGGCTGGCCGGGCGCAACGCCGAGGTGGTCATCGCGCGTCTTCTGATGCTCGCGAAGCCTGACGCCCCGCACGCCTGCGATCTGTTGCTGGCGATGCTGCGGCCGATGGAGTCCGCCGACATGGTCCGGCTGGTGCAACGGCTGTCGCCCGCGCTGCAGCTGCATCTGGTGCAGCTGTGCGACTCCGTGTTTCAGCTGACGTGGTCGCAGGAGATCGCGATGGCGCGCGCTCTCCGCGATTCGGAGAACCAGAATGTCCGGCGGTGGGCGGCCCGCCTGATCAAGGCGGCCTCGGCGGGGCCCGCAACGGCGCGCCCGACGATCATTTCCGTACACGAGCTGACCGAGGAGGAAGCCCGGCGCATCGCGACCTGCGCCGAGGCGGATCTGGAGAAGGCGCTCGCCGTCGCGCTGGAGCGACCGTGCCGCGGGTTGTGCGCGGCGCTGTTCAAGCGGCCGGGGCCCGACGCGCCGTCGCTGAGCATCTGCGCGGCGCTGCTCGGCTGCGGCGATCCGCTGCCCGAGATTCATCAGGCGTTCGAACGGTTCGGCGGCACGGACGTCGCGTTCCTCACCAACCTGGAGCACGCGGCGGTCACGCTGTGGCAGGGGAACGTCGGCCTCCCGCCGCTAGGGCATGCCTGGCTGCACCGCTGGGAATTGCACGCTTTCGCGCTGGCGACCTGGCTGGATTCGCAGGACGTCGGCGCGCGCTTCGCCGAGCTGGCGGCGTTGCCGCCGGGGTTGGTGCGTCACCAGCTGTGGGAAGCGTTCGGGCACGTGGCGCTGCTGTTTCGCTACCGGGATGCGCATCGCCTGGAACGCTGGGCGACCGGCGAGATCCTCGACATCCTGCTGGCGCTGCTGGGCGATAGCGACAGCGCGGGGGCGGCGAAGGTGATCAGCGCGCTCGTCGAGGCGCGCTACGTCGCCGTGCTGGAACAGAGGATGCGGATCAGCGCGCGCATCCTCGCGGTCGCGTCCGATCTGGATCGCGACACGCGCTACCGGCTGAGCGCGCTGGCGCGGTTCGACGGGATCCCGGAGGCGGTGAGCCACGGCCCCGGCGAGAAGCCGGCGCCCGGGACGGTCGATGAGGTTCGGCGGTCAACCGATCCCGATGCCCTGCTGCGCGTGTGCCGGGAATCGAACCGGACGCTGGTCGCCGAGGCGCTGCTCCGGCTTCTCGAGCTGGGACCGGCCGCCGGCCCCGCCTTCCGGATCCTCGCGCGCGAGTGGCCCCGCCTGCCGCGGCCCGTGCCGATCGCGGAGAGCATCTCGCTGTGGACGGACGAGGACGCGATCGCGATCGTACGCGCGTCCGTCTCCGATCCCGGCCTGAGTCCGGAGGCCAGGTTTCGCGCCGCGCGCGGCCTGGTCGAGCGCGGCGAGCAGAAGTTCCTCGACGACGCGCTGATCGCCGCCGTGGTCGACGATCCGTCGGCCTGGTTCCGGCCGGGCGACTGGGGCACGCTGCTCCGCCACGCCGATGCGACCGAGTGCGCGCGGGCGCTCGCCCAATCGCCGCATCCGCACGCGTACCAGAACGCGCTGGAGCACCTGCTGGCGCAGCCGCACACGAAGAAGAACGCGGCCGCCCTGCGCGACTTCCTGGCGACGGGCGCACGCCGGCCGCTGCACCTGCGGCGCACGGTCGCGCGCCGGTTGCTGGACCACGGCGATCTCTTCGGGTTGCCGATCATCGCCGCGCAGCTCCTCGATCACACCGAGGAGCTCACCGCCGATCTGTTCGCGCTGCTGCCGCCCGACACGCGCGACGCGCTGGCGGTGACGCTGACGGCGACCACGCTGACCGCGGGCGATCGGCTGGCGAGCGGCCCGCGGATCATCGACCTGGCCGCCTCCGGGCACATGAGCATCGAAGCCGCCCAGACCATCTTCATGCAGTTGCTCGAGCACAGCTCGGACGGCGACGTCCGCGCGGAGGCCTCGCAGCGCGCCGATCCCGGCCCGGGCCGCACCGCGAAGCTGGGCGCGCTCGCCCGGACGTTCGCGTGGGGCGTGCGGCGGGGCCGGGACCTGACCGGCCGGCTGTACCGGGTGCACATGACGCCCAAGCGGCAGGATCTCGGATACACGTTCCTCACCGAGAACCGCATCTTCGTCTCGCCGCTGCCTATCCTCCGCGACGAACAGGACGCGCAGTCGATCGTCGAGGGATTGATCCTCCACGAGCTGGGCCACCACATGTTCCACAGCGGGGAGGAGGCGGCCGTCCTCTGGCGCCGCGCACATCAGGAAGGGATCGGACACCTCCTCAACCTGGTGGCCGACGAGCACCTCGAACGAAATCTGCGCGCCATCGACGCCGCGTACGGCGATCGCCTGAAGCGGCTTGGCGCGCACGCGTTCCTGCACTCGTCGCGCGAGGAGAACGTCGAGGTCTTGCTGGGCGTCCTGCTGGGTGGCGCCTTCGAAACGCTGACGACCGTGGCGCTGGGCGTCGCGCACGATCCCGCGTCCGTCGAGATCGCCAGCGGCGCGCTGTTGCGCGCTCTCGACTGGCGGGAAGGGTCGTTCACGCGGTTCCTGCGGGCGCTGCGTCTCGGTCAGGGCAACCGATGGAACGATCCGCTTGTCGCCAAGGCGCTCGAGCTGTTCGAGGGCGGGTTTCGACGTCTCGACATGGCAGGGATCTACGACGTCACGTTGAAGGTGGCGGAGCTCTTCGGCGGCAAGCAGGCGGTGGCCTCGCTGTTCGGCGGTCACGAATCGATCCCCTGGTCCGGGCTGGAGAGCCAGCGGCACGGCGACAACATCAGCGACGAGGAGGTACAGCGCGAGGTGGAGCGCATCCTCGATCCGCGCCAGGCGGAGGGCGGTTCGGCCGGGCGGCCCGATCGCTTCGCGCTGAACGTCAATCCGAAGGACGAGTTCGACCGGATCAGCCGGGTGGAACGGCTGCCGTACGATCCGGCCAAGCACCGACCGGTCGCCCTCAGCGTGCGGCGTCACGCCATGCGCCTCCGCGATTTCCTCGATCGGCTGGGGCGGTCGCTGATGCCGCGGCGGGGCCGCCTGCGCGGGCGCGCGTTCGATCGCACGCGCGTGCGGGCGGTCGTGACCCGCCGCGATCCGCGGATGCTGGTCGCGCGCGAGAACGAGCTGGCCAACGACATCTTCGTGGGCACGGTCATCGACTGCTCGGGGTCCATGACCGCGTTCGACCACATCGAGAAGGCCAAGCGCTTCGGCGTGCTGGTGGCGGAGGCCGCGCGCGACCTGCCGGGCGTCGACACGCGCTTCTTCGGCTTCACCGACGCGGTGATCTTCGACGCGGGCGACGGCGGCCGCTGCGCGGTGACGTCGATGGCGGCGCAGGGCGGAAACAACGACGCGGCGGCGCTGTTTCACGTGGCGCGCGTCGGCGCGGCCTCGGCGCGACGGACGCGCCTGCTGGTGATGATCAGCGACGGGCTGCCGACCCAGTGCTCGACGACGGCGCTGCGCGCGCTGGTCACCAACCTGGGGCGCAAGGGCTTCATCTGCGCGCAGGTGGCGGTCCACCCGCTGGAGGAGGTTTGCTTCCCGAACTACGTCGTCCTGAACGAGAAGAACATGGACCAGTCGGTGGCGAAGTTCGGTGAGCTGATCATGAAACTGGTGGCCCGCGGCCAGGCATAGAATCGGAGAGACGACGATGAGTGGACAGAAGCTGACGGTGGAAGAGCTGACGATCGGCAAGACGATGGAGGCCACGCTGTGGCCGAACCCGTCGGAGGACTCGCGGTTCAAGTACCGGGCCACGCACCTCGACGGGCGCCGCGCGCCCAAGGTGGTGCTGAGCAACGACGCGCGGATCGTCGCGGGCGCGCCCTGCCTGGTGCGCATCACGGCGATCAGCAAGCCGGAGCGCCCCGACCACGGTCACATCGAGGTCGAGTTCGTGAAGCCGGCGCCGTTCCGGATCGAGGGCGTCTACCTGGATCCGGCCGTATCGAAGCAGCTGCAAGTGTTGCTGGAGAGCGGGCTCAACATCCTGCTGGACGGGCCGCAGGGATGCGGGAAGACCGTGCTCGCCCGCTCGATCGCGAACAGCCTGGGGATGGAGTTCGTCTTCTTCAACTGCGGCGCGGTCGTCGAGGCGACGGACTTCTTCGCAACGATCCAGGTCCGTGCCTCCGCCAGCGGCGCGCCGGTCACCGACTTCGTGAAGACGGACATCCTCGAGGCGCTGGAGGAAGCGGCGAAGACGCCCGAGAAGCGCTACCTCGTCTTCCTCGACGAGCTGAACCGCTGTCAGGAGACGGCGCGCAACGCGCTGATGCCGGCGCTGGACGCCACGCGAAAGGTGTTCCATCCGATCGAGAATCACTTCATCGAGATCCCCGACAACGTCCAGTTCGTCGCCGCCGTGAACCGGGGCCGCGAGTTCTCCGGCACGTTCGGGATCGACGCCGCCCAGCTGGATCGGTTCGCGCCGGTGCAGATGACGTATCCGCCGCCGCCCGAGGAGATCAAGATCCTCAAGCATCGCCACCCCGAGCTGTCGAACGACGTGCTGGAGGCGCTGGTGGCGACGGCCAACGCGATCCGCACGTCGCCCGATCTTCCGGCCAGCCTGTCGGTGCGCGCCACCGACGAGGCGTGCATCTACCTGAAGCATCCGCTGTACGCCAGCGACGGCAAGCGGTCGCTGTCCGACGTGCTCCGGTCGTCGTTCTGCGGGCGGTTCCCGGGACGCTGGGACGACGTCAGCACCGACGCTGGCGCGGTGTGGTCGATCGTCCGGCGCACGCTCGCCGAGCACAAGGTCGTTCTGCCCGAAGGCTGACGCGATGGGGTGGTTCAGCAAGAAGGAGCGGAAGCCGCCGCACCCGAACCTGCGGGAGCTGAACGGGCTGCGCTGGTGCATCACCGCGTGGCGCCGGGCGGCGATCGAGCACTGGTTTCACGACGGCGTGGCCAGCCGCGAGGAGCTGACGGAGAAGCTGTCGGCGCTGAACTGGTACAACCACGTCTGGGACGGCGCCGACGAGTTCACCGACTTCGTCCTCAAGATCCCCGTCGGCGAGATGGATCCGTCGCTGCTGCTCGGTGCGCACTGGCGCGGCGAGACGGCGAGCGCGATCGCGTGGGCGCTCGGCCTGGTGGACGTGATTCCGCCGCCGTCGCAGCGCTCGGACCCAGCGACGATGGAGAGCTTCTTTCCGACCGACGATCGCCCGTCGGCGATCGGCCAGATGGCCTTGCGCGACCGCGCCCTGATCGCCGCCGAGCTGGCCGCCTGGAAGCAGAACCTCGTCGTCGCGGCGGCGAACCGGGATCGCGCGGGGCCGACGGACGAGGCCGCGGCGTTCGAGTTCTCGCGCGCGTACGAACGCACGCGCGGTCTCGCCTGGGTCCTCAGCGACCTGGCGGACATCGAAGACACACCGATGGATTGATGGTGCGCGGTTTCCCCTTGCGCGCCGCGGGTTAAGGAGAACCGCCTTGACAGATCGGCGCCGTTTCTCATACTGGCCGCGAGTCATGCGGTTCTTTTTCTGCGCACTGTCGTCGTCGTCAGGCGGCGCGTCGTCATCGACGCAGCCGTCGGCGCCGTCGTGTGCGCGCGAGAGAGCCGGATGATTCGCTAGAACAACAACAGCTTCATCCGCAAACAAGGCCCTCTCGAGCGCTCGTTCGAGGGGGCTTTTTGCATTTGGGGCGCTTCGGGCCGGCCCGGCCCATCAACAAAGGAGAGAACCATGGGCAAGCTGCATGTGAACGTCGGAACAATTGGACACGTGGACCACGGCAAGACCACCCTGACGGCGGCCATCACGAAGGTGATGGCGGGCCTGCACGGCGGTCGCGCCCTCGACTGCGCGCAGATCGACAGCGCGCCCGAGGAGCGCATCCGTGGCATCACCATCAACCTGGCGCACGTCGAGTACGAGTCCGCCACGCGGCACTACGCGCACATCGACTGTCCGGGGCACGCCGACTTCGTGAAGAACATGATCACCGGCGCGTCCCAGATGGACGGGGCGATTCTGCTCGTCGACGGGTCGCAGGGCCCGCAGCTGCAGACGCGCGAGCACGCGCTGCTGGCGCGCCAGGTCGGCATCGCGCACGTCGTCGTGTTCGTCAACAAGACGGACGTCGCCGACCGCGAGCTGCTGGATCTGGTCGTGCTGGAGACGCAGGAGCTTCTGACCGCGCAGGGTTACGCGGGCGTTCCCGTGGTGATGGGGTCTGCCCTGCGCGCGCTGGAGGCGGTGGACCGCGGCGATGTCGCCGGGCCGGAGACGGAGTGCATCCGCGCTCTCGTCGACGCGCTCGACCGGCATATCCCCGATCCCGTGCGCGACTTCGCGGCGCCGTTCCTGATGCCGATCGAGGACGTGCACACGATCGAGGGCCGCGGCACGGTCGTCACGGGCCGCGTCCAGCGGGGTGTGCTGCCCGTCGGCGCCAGCGTCGAGGTCGTGGGGCTCGCCGGCGACGGCGAATCCCCGCGCGCGGTCGTCGTCACCGGCATCCAGAGCTTCCACCGCAACGTCCCCGAGGCGCGCGCCGGCGCCAGCGTCGGCTTGCTGCTTCGCGGGGTGAAGCGGGAGGAAGTTGTCCGGGGCCAGGTGGTGACGGTCCCCGGCGTCGTCAAGCCGCACCAGCGCGGCGAGGCGGAGCTGTACGTGCTGACCGCGGCCGAGGGCGGACGCCACACGCCGTTCTCGACCGGTTACACGCCGCAGTTCTTCTTCGGCGCGACGGACGTGACGGGCAGCCTGACGATCGCGGACGACGGCCTCGTCGAACCGGGCGCGCACGCGCGGGTCGCATTCATGCTCGGTCGCCCCACGGGGATCGAGCCGGGCATGCGGTTCGCGCTGCGTGAGGGTGGCCGCACGATCGGCGCGGGCGTGGTGACGGTGGTGAGCTGAAACCGAGGGGCCCGCCTCCAGACGGAGGCGGGCCTTCTATTCGCGACTGACGACCGCCCAGACCGGGTTGTGATCGCTGACGTCGTCGTGCCCGCGGATCACGCCGCGGGCGGCCGGCTGCTCCAGCTGCAGGCCGCGCGTGAAGATGTGATCGATCGAGAAAGGGCCGCGCGTGCCGCCCAGGTCGCGGCTGATGCAGCGGTACCCGCGGCCATCGAACGCCTTCCACAGACCGGGCGCGTTCGTGTCGCCGGCGATGATCACGGGATCGTGAGCGCTGTCCGCGTCAGCGACCACCGCCATCGCCTGGTCGCGGCGGGCGGCGGGCCAATGGTCGAGCATCGTCGCGAGATGAACGCTGTACAGGCGGATGCGCTGCGCGCCGACACGCGCGGTCGCCCGGACGGCGATCCGCTGCGACCCGTCGAACAGCGCGAGGTGCGGCAATATCAGCTTCGCGTCGTCCTCCAGCGGCCATCGTGACAGGATCGCGTTGCCGAAGTTGCGGCCGCGCATCACGGTCGTCGGGTAGTAGACGTAGTTGCCCAGCGACAGGGCAGCCGCGATACGCCTGACCCCGTCTTCGTCCATCTCCTGCAGCAACACGAAGTCGGCGTCCTGCATCCCGGGCGTGGCGCGGAACAGGCGGATCGCGCCCTCGATCTCGCGCGCATACTGGATGTTGAA
>Ga0207701_10006344_pt1 | contig 11814 bp, 8 predicted proteins | sample KBSSwiSSwithPhiX_FD_184294 | JGI IMG/M metagenome (GOLD analysis project Ga0207701, IMG submission 184294) | Switchgrass rhizosphere bulk soil microbial communities from Kellogg Biological Station, Michigan, USA, with PhiX - S5 (SPAdes) (version 2) | ecosystem: Environmental > Terrestrial > Soil...
TCAAGGTGCAGTTGATTCAATGTTGAGTGGTGACGCATCTTGAGCGGGGGCAAGCCACCCTTCCCAACCTGCAATATCTGTGTCTTGAGCTATCCATTTAAGCTTGAGTGATTGCCCTTTTGTACGTTGAGCAATTGACTAAGTGGTTCACTTGACGTTACTGACCGCGACAATCAAATTTCCATAGCGATCGATCGATGCATTTGCATGTTCATTAATCAATGTCGTCGCGGAATACTCAGTCACAATACACGGCGTTTCAAGAGCACCACCCGCCGGCAACTCCTCGCGCTTGTAAACTCCAGCGCTCAGCTTCTTACCATTCATCCGGACCACGTGTTTATGCGACGGGCGCACTTTGCGCCTCCCTCTCGAGCGCGCGATCGACTGTCGCGGTAGTTCCTCTACAAGACCAAGCGAGCGCAAACGAGCACTCACTATTTCGACCTCACAGTCTTGGGCGTAACCGTAGCGATCGCGATGCGCACGATGAAAACTCTTCGTCACATCTCGGTTGCCGACAGGTATCTCAAGTTCAAACGACTGCCCGCGATACCGCATGGCCAGCGAACGTTCGTGCCGCTGTTTGGCATTTGCAAAGCCTTCCGCCTTCAACACGCGGGTGGCTTCACGTTCCATTTCTTTGAAGGTGCGTTCCAGTTGACGAAGATTGGTTGGCGATAGCATTACCGTGCGACTTTGATCCTTGACTACGTCGGCAGCCAAAACACCGAGCGCCGACAGCGTCCCTCCCGCTTTTGGAACAATGATCGTCGGTATTCGTAACGCGCGTGCGAGATCGCACGCGTGTAAACCGCCTGCTCCTCCAAACGGCAAAAGTGCAAACTGTCGGGGATCGTGCCCACGCTCAACTGAGATGTGCCGCAACGCCCGCTCCATGTTTGTGTTTGCTACTGCGAGCACACCTTCCGCGGCATATTCAACCGTACAGCGTTTTCCTGAAGCAGAACTAATTGCCGCGGCGAGTTTGTCCAAAGCCGCTCGCGATCGTTCTACATCCAGCTGAAATTCGCCGCCCAGTAATCCGCCTCCGCCAAAATGACCCAACACCAAATGCGCGTCCGTAACTGTCGGCAAGAATGATCTGCCGTAACACGCCGGGCCAGGATCTGCTCCGGCTGACTCTGGTCCAACACGCAGAGATCCGCCTTCATCGACACGCGCGATTGAACCGCCGCCGGCGCCAACAGTGTGAATGTCCATCACTGAAACCGCGACGGGTAACCCGGCGACCACTGCTTCATTCGTCGTGCGTATTGTTCCCGCATCGCAGAGCGCGACATCCGTCGAAGTTCCTCCCATGTCGAACGTGATTACGTTTTTGAATCCCGCCTCCTTCGAAGCACGCAGTGCGCCAACAACACCTCCGGCTGGCCCCGACAGGATTGTCCTGACTGGTTCTTGCGCCGCCAATTCTGCCGACACACTTCCACCTGACGATTGCATCACACGGAATTGAGTGTTGTCCCTGGATTTCCGAGAGACTGTCAATCTTGTAATGCGATTCAAATACGTACCCATTAGCGGTTGCAGGTAGGCATTGATGACAACTGTTGAGGTGCGCTCGTATTCGCGATACTCCGGCAGGATCTTGCTCGAAACAGAAAGCGGCACTTTTAAAGTTGCCAGGCTCTCGGCAATTCGCTCTTCGTGTTGCGGATGAAGAAAAGAGAAGAGCAAACAAATCGCCACCGACTCTGCGCCGCTCTTTTCAACAGCGTCGCGAATACGTCGAATCTCTGAATCGCTCAAACTCTCAAGCACTTCGCCACTTGCAACAACCCGTTCGCGTAACCCAAAACGCAACTCATCACTCACAAGGGGATCCGGTTTGATCGCGTTGAGGTTGTAGAGTTCAGGACGCGCTTGCCTGCCGATCATCAATACGTCTTCAAAGCCTGAGGTTGTAACCAGCGCCGTTCGCGCTCCTCGTCGCTGCAACAACGCATTGGTCCCGACAGTTGTGCCATGAACAATTCGAAATTGCTCTGATTGGCAACCCGTTAACTCTGCGATATGTTCGAGGCCTTTTTGAATTGCGACGGAAGGATCTGAAGGAGTGGAAGAAACTTTGAAGAGATCTAATCGTCCGTTGTGTTCAAAGATGAAATCAGTGAAGGTGCCGCCCGTATCGATGCCCACTCGAACGACTGGATTCTTTTTGAGGATTTGGCCGGTTGGCCTTGTGTGTGCTCTTGCAGTTCGCAGTGGCATGAGGTTAGCACCACCTCGTGGTACCGGGTGGGTGCGAAGCTTTATCAGTACCATTCGCGGTACTGAATATCGACTCTAATCCTGCGGCAGTTTCACCCAACACTTACTCTTGTTCGATTCACGAGCAGCGTCGAGCACCAGTTGCACTCGATAACCATCTTCGAACGTAGCGCCATCGGGAACCGTTTTCTTTCCAGTGCGCAGCGCGTCAAGTATCGCGCATGAAAACCTCGTAAAACCTCGCGCCCAACTGCTATCGTTAATTCCCGAAGCAATTCGATCAGGTTCGACTTCGACGCGGCGCCACGCACCTGAGCCAGCCGGCGAGTGCCACAGTTCTCCGGTCTCTTCCACCATCAAGGCACCACTGGATCCGTATATCTCCACTCGATTCTCGTATCTTCCCGACTCCACAACCGATAACCTCGCTGCACCTGTTACACCTGTTCCTGACGCGCCATCGTTGAAACGGAACAACAATTTCGCTTCATCATCAGAAGTTACTGCGCGATTTTGGCCGGTCGACTTGTCAGGTCGTTGCTTGATGTGAGTGGTCAGCATTCCCAACACTTCAGCAACTTCAAGCGAAAGCATCCATCTGAAAGAGTCGATCGCGTGAGAGCCAATAGCACCGAGCGTTCCGCCACCCATTGTTTCATCTGACCACCAGTCCCATTGGCGGTCCAACACTCCACGATAATCGGAACGAAAGACGTAGTTGCAATGTCGCACACTGCCAATCATTCCGCTTTGCAGCATCGCCCGCATCTTTCGGCGACTGTTCAAGAATCGAAGTTCGTGATCGATCAGTGCCAACACGTTCGCATCGCGTGCGGCTTCTGTCATCCGTCGCGCTTCATCGGCGTTCAACGCCATCGGCTTCTCACAAAGAACTGCTTTTCCATGTTCGAGAGCGCCAAGCGTGATCTCCATGTGCTTGGACGGCGGCATGACAACGCTGACAAGATCTACATCCTTGTGGGCTACCAGTTCCCGCCAGTCGGCAGCGACATGTTCAATGCCAAATTCTTTCGCAACGGCCTCAGCGCGTTCTCGCCTTTGACTGGCGATGGCAACAATCTTTGCGCCCGGGCAATTACGGAAGCCGGGGATCTGGGTGCTGCGGGCGAAACCGGAGCCGATGATTCCGATTCCGATAGGTGAAGTTTTCATTTTCCGTTAGCCAAGCATGTTAACATACATAGTGCGCGGCATTTCTTCACTTTAATGATAGCCAAGGCTCCACAAGACCGTTCCCGAATGCTCAAAGTTTCGCACCTTCCGCACTATTTGTTGAAGGGCAAATTCAATCTTCTCAAGGCCAGAGCGATTAAACAGTTTGAGTGACCGCTGGTCGGCAAATGAAACAATTGACACGTCTCGAAGGTTTAAATACCATGCCCACACCTTTCCCGGTACAAGGTTGGTCCAAGGCTTAGCTTTCTGATCATTAAGACTTCATTGGCGACCGAAAACAATTCGAATTGATCCCCACCTGTCTACAAAACTGTGCAGGAGAAACAATATGTATCCCTTAACGATTAAGTCTGTTATCAAAACAGCAAAAACTGTCGCGGCTTGCTTTTTTCTTTTTGTGATTTGCGCGCTTTCAGCGTTCTCGCAATCACAGATCACCACCGGAACAATTCAGGGGACAGTACTTGATACCAATGGAGCGGTTGTGCCGGGCGCGAACGTCGAAATCAAGAACCTCGATACAAACCTCTCGAGATCCCTTACGACAGATGAAGGAGGACGTTTTGTAAGTCTCGCCTTACAGCCAGGCAATTATTCAGTGACTATCTCAAAACAAGGGTTTGCTACGGCCGTCGCGGAACGAGTCGCGTTGGCAGTCGGCCAAACTCTTGATTTCCCGATATCACTGAAGATTTCAGACGTCGCAGAGCGCGTAACAATTACCGCAACGCCCACAGTCGACACGGTCAAGACCGAGTCGAGCACAACAATAAACGAGCTTGCGGTAAGTACGACTCCGATTTTAGGTCGCAAGTTTGAGGATCTATTGACGCTGACACCGGGCGTTTCAATCGTGCAGGGGCCTGATGGCGACGAAATTAACTTTGCTGGACAGCGCGGAATTTTCAACAACGTCAGTGTTGACGGAGGCGATTACAACAACGGTTTCTTTGGCGAACAATTAGGTGGACAGCGCGCGGCCATCGACATTCCTCTCGATGCTGTAAAAGAGTTTCAGGTAGTGGCAACGGGCGCAACCGCGGAGTTTGGACGAACAGCGGGCGGCGTCATCAATGTGATTTCCAAATCAGGAACCAATCAACTGCACGGCAGCCTCTTTCACTTTCAACGTCTCGAAGGACTTACGGCGAATACTTCAGACGGCAAACCGTTAAAGGGCTTTCATCGTGAACAGTTTGGCGGCACAGTCGGGGGCCCGATTAAGAAAGACAAGGCATTTTTCTTCTTTGCCTTTGAAGGCATTCGCGAGAATCTCGATCGCGAAAATCTTAGCGTTCCGATTGGAACGCCCTGCCCAATTTCGAATCCAACCATCATCGCCAATGAAGGCTTAATCAACTCAAACGCGGATTGTCAGAGACTGGCACTGATTAACTTTATGCAGAACACGCGGAACCAGGCTGAGGGCTTGCCAGTCAAACACAAGATCAATAACAACGCCTTCCTTTCAAAACTGGATTGGGATCTTTCGTCATCCAACAAACTGGCGGTTTCGTATAACTTCGACTACTCAAAGAACACCAATCAAACGTTTGACGTTGCTACGTACGGTACGTCGGCTAACGGCATCGAAGGTCCGTCGAAGATCAACAACATCAACGTCAACCTCTTCAGTACAGTTTCACCTACAAAGCTTAACGAAGCTCACTTCTCTTACACGCGCGAAGACCGGCCCCGTAACGCAACCCCTTCAAACATCCCCGCCGACACGGCAATGGGGTTTGGCACGACGTTTAGATTCGGGAACCCGTTCTTTCTCGGACCAAACATCGACGAGCTGCTTTGGCGGACACACCTAAAGGACAGCTTCTCGATCGTCTCAGGTAATCACACGCTGAAGTTCGGTGGTGAGTGGCTTCACACACTGAACGACCAGGTGTTCCGCGGATTCTTTGAGGGACGTTATATCTTCGACAGCGTCACCGGCTTCCTGCGGTACGCTTCGCCCGCTGCTCCTGGTGGGTTCGGTCCAAACACAGTTGGGTGCTCGAATGGAACATTCGTCACCGCACCCGCAACTTGTCCAGGTGGAGCCACAAACGGCGGGCCACTGCTGCTTTATTTGCAGGGTGCCGGCTTGACGGGCCCCGCGACCGATGCCGCCGGTGCTTCTAACATCAAGAACGAAGACTTTGCGTTGTTTGGCCAGGATTCGTGGAGAATCTGGCCCAACTTCACATTGAATTACGGCTTGCGATGGGAAGCACAGATATTTCCGGATCCGACCGTCGCGCCAGCCCAGACCGCCTACGGCATATTTTTGAATGACCCAAGATTTCCTTCGGACGGAACACTGCACAATCAGAAGAAGGAGTTTCAACCTCGAGTCGGATTTGCGTGGGACCTATCCAAGAAGGGCACGTCAGTTCTGAGGGCAAGTTACGGAATCTTTTATGGCCGTCAGAACATGCTGTCGCAAGTTGGATCGATCACGACCAACGGCGTACAGCAACAAACAATATTTCTGAATACACCGATCATTTCCTCTGGTGTTCCTGGCCCGGTTTGGCCGGGTGTTACTTCACCACCCTCGACCGTTTCACCATGCGTGGCGGGTGCAATCACAAATCCGTTCCCCTGCTTCAGTGGCGTGCGCGTATTCAGTCGCGATTACGCAAACCCACGGATTTACACAACGAACGTCGCCTTTGAGCAGGAACTGGTAAGTGATCTGTCGCTCTATTTCGATTTCACACATGCGCAAGGTGTTCACCTGACGCGTTTCCTTAACGTCAATCGAAACAACTTTTTCTCACCGTTCCTCGGCGAAGTGATGGTGACGAGCGCGGTGGGCAAATCGAACTACAACGGCTTTACGGTGGGAATGAGAAAACGTTTCAGCAGGCACTATCAGTTTGAATTGAATTACGTCCTCTCGAAAGACAAAGACGACGATTCGAATGAACGCGATCCGTTCACGGACCGAGCGTTGAACATCAACAATCTTCAGCTTGATTACGCTCAGTCAGACCGTGACATCCGCCACAAGTTCAACTTCTACATGCACTCGGAGTTGCCCTGGGGCTTTGAGTTCACTCCACGTGTTCAGGCGCGATCCGCCCAACCAGCAAACCCTGGCGCTTTTGTTCCGCCTCCGTGTGCCAATCGAAACACGGTGCGGAAAGACAACGAATATGTCTCGTTCGATTGGCGCCTCTCACGAGCCTTCCGTTTCGGCGAACGCTACTCGCTGATTCCCTCGATGGAGATGTTCAATACCTTTAACACGGATAACCGAATTAACGCGCTGGCGACCTGCGGAAATCAAAATTCTCTGACCGCGCCGAGCCTGTTTGATTTCAACGGCTTCCTGCGGCAAGGTGTCGGCGATCCGAGGCAGGTACAGTTGGCAATAAGATTCACGTTCTAGGATTACGCTGGGAACGCCGGGTAGCGTCCTGGTTTGTAGGGGCGCCCCTCCGTGGGCGCCACACTCCGAGCGGCGAAAGTAGGAAGATGGGGCGCCCACGGAGGGACGCCCCTACGAACTAGGACACCACCGAACGATGTGTTTCAGCGTCCCAATGCAAGTGAAGCACTTTGATCCTGCACGGCAGCAAAGAAGGCACTGAGCTTCGCCTCGTCCAGCTCTCCGTTAGTTCTAACACCGCTGCAAACATCTACGCCAAACGGTCCGACCGTTCTGATCGCGCCTGCAACGTTATCGCTTCGGAGTCCGCCCGCAAGAAAAACTGGAACACGGACTGTCTCGGTAATCTCTCGGCTCACACTCCAATCGTGCGTGCGACCTGTACCACCCAATTCCTTTGTTGGCAGGGATTGATTTCCTGAGTCGAGCAGAATCGCGTCGACGAACGGCGCAACTGAAACCGACTCGGCAATAGACTCACGACCAGTAACGTGTATCACCTGCACTAACGAAACTCCGGGCAATGCCTGGCGCAGTTGTTTGAAACTGCCTCTCTGCAAACGGTCGCAAATCTGAATCGTATTTACGCGTAGACGGCGCTGCTGCTCGATTATGGCTTCAACGTCCTCCTTACAAGTGAGCAGAAACGTGGCTACTGCAGGCGGAACAGTCGCCGCTATCTCGGCTATGAGTTCCTCGGGAATCGGACCTGGACCACTCGGCATTGCCGATACCAAACCGATAGCCGAGGCGCCGTGATTTATCGCCATCCAGGCTTCTGCGATGCTAGCGATGCAGCAGATTTTGACGCGGGGAATAGGCATGATTATCTTTGGTCTTTGGTTTTTGGTCTTTGGTCTTTGGTCCAGGATCAACTTCTCATACACCCCAAGCTTCAGCTTGGGGATCAGCGCCGCCGGGTGGATCCCGAAACCGTTTTAACGCTTTTCGCACACGACAACTGCTCTCAAGCTAAACCTCAAAAATGATCCAAGAGCTCCGTCATCCTCTCCAGATAAATATCGGGCTTTGCATTCAACAAGCGACTACTGCTCGGATAAGCACTACGCACACCGATGGTCACAACATGTCCTCTTCTACCCATCTCAATGTCTTCAGGTGCATCGCCAACGTAAGCACATTCACTTGAGCTGACACTCAAAGCGCGCATTGCCCGCTCCAAACCTTCGGGGTCCGGCTTCTTATTTACAATGTCTTCGTTACAAACAATTACAGCAAACGCGTCGCTCAAAACCGACTGCTCGACCTCCCGGCACACTCGACTTCTACTACCGCTGGTGACGATACCCAGTTGATAGCCTTTACCATGCAGTGAAAGCAGTGTCGCACCTGCTCCATCAATCAGTTCAGCCGCTTGATCGCCGTAGTGTTGAATCCACAGGTCGTCAGCGGTCTGCCACTTCTCTTTCGGCAGCCCAAGTGCTTCGTAAGTTGAATACCAGTTGGGCGAATACGCGGCCTCGTAAACGTTGCGGGCAAAGGGAACGCCGAGTTCAGCAAAAGTTTTTTCAAATGCGACAAGGCCAAGGTGCGCGGAGTCGGCGAGCGTGCCATCCCAATCGAAGATTAAGGTTTTGACTTGGCCCAACTGATTCATGCGCTTGCGATATGCTTTTCCGGGCTGCGGAACATTTCCTCTAGACGCTGAAGATAGCGCCCGACATGTAATCCATCCACTAACGCGTGATGAACCTCGACTGAAGTGGGCATCACTACGCGGCCCTCCTGTTGGATGAACTTGCCGAACGCTACTTTCGGCACTGAATCTTCCCTTCCCCAGTTTCGCGCATGGGAAAAACTTGTGAATGCAATCCAGGGAACGGTCGTAAAGTGGATTGCGTCGTCATTCGGCCGTGGGCTAAAGACTGACGAGGCTATTGCTTCTTCTACATTTCGCTGGGCTGCCGGCATGAACTTATCGAAGTCTGGATCAAAATCGAAGTAGGCCAGAATAAAAGCCTCGTTTGGCAACAACACAGTAGTGCCACCATGAATCACGTCGTAGACGATTACCCTGCCATCTTTGAGCCGATAGCGAAAAGGTTCAATCTCATTTGCAACTCGCACAGCAAAGTAGTGGTAGGCGAGCGAGATGCTGTAACCGGGACGCGACTTTAGAAACTCGAGAAGATTAGTAACGTCCAGAGTCGTGCAAACGTTGAAGTACGGTTTATCAAAATGTCGGAAGAACTCAAACGTGTCACGACGAGCCCAACTAGCTATGTCCAGATAGTGCGGCATGACCGAATTGTACTTGATTTGAAGTTTTGGAAAACGCTTCGGGCGAATGACATAAGAAATGTCCAGATATATGACCAATGATTGGCTTCCGTCGTAGAATGTCCGTCCCCCAATTTTGAAACCAGAGGAACTATTATGCCGCGTTATATAGTTGAACGAACTTTTCCCGACGGGCTGAGGATTCCTGTGAATGATGATGGCGCCCAGATGTGCCAGCTTGTCGTATTAAACAACGCTGAAGACGATGTGACCTGGGTCCATTCCTACGTACTTCTGGACAAGAGTAAGACGTTCTGCGTCTACGATGCCCCGAACCCCGAAGCAATTCATAGCGCCGCAAAACGAAACAGTCTTCCAGTGGATCGAATTACGGAAGTTACCGTCCTCGATCCGTATTTCTATCGCTAATTTGGGCCGCAGATTTACGCAGACAAACGCGGATCAGAAGGAAGAAGTGGTTTTCTCTGTGCGCCCTTCGTGTACTTTGTGCTCTGCGGTGCTGACAGTGCCGGAAGATTCAACCAGAGACACAAAGCACACTGAGGGTACACTGAGGATACACAGAGCCAAGCATTCACTTAGTTTCGCGGCTTGGGCCACGCGATGCCAACTCATGCTACGATTCGCGTGATCGCAAATCCCCCCGAGGAGTCGAAAAGATGAATCGTGCATCAGTCTGCCTTCCCTTCCTAATTATTGCCGCGCTAGTTCTTGGATGTTCGTTGGGTAAAAAATCGCCTTCGAGTGACACCAGTGGAACACCCGCTCAGAGCTCTAACACGCAGAAACCTGCCAAACAAGAAACGACGCAAGCGCAAGCATCGGGCGAGTTGCAACCAGGTCAGGCAAGCGGAACTTACACGGCCAAGGGCGAAACTGTCGAGTTGAAATATGCGTACGCCGGTCGTGCTGAGCGCTTCAGTGAAGAGGCGATGGTAATTCTGTTGACTGACAAACCGATTCCACCCGAAGCCCTGGCTGAAGAATTAAAGGACACGACACTGCTGGACGGCGACAAGATCCGCGGCCTGGAATACGCCATCATGAAAGACGGCATGTGGGTTTGCTTCCACCACTCGAATCAGTATCAGGAAAGCGGCACGATGAAAATCAAGGACTATAAAGTTGAGAACGACGTTGTGCGCGGCACAGATGAGGCTGATGGCGGTTTTTCAGATGAAAAGTATACGCGGTCAGTGAAGTTCGTCGCGACAATCGTGAAGTGAGACAAAGAAGTTAGACCATTGAGGACCTCGTCAACGATCGTTCAGGCCACTATGCAATGACTGGGATCTTTGCGTCACGATCATCTACTTCTCATTCACCCCGGGCTTCAGCCCGGGGTCAGACGCTTTCTTGTTTTTGAACCGTTTTAACGGTTTCCTTTGTGGCCCATCTTGTGGTTTCAACGCCACCTTCGAAAACCGTTAAAACGGTTCTTTTAGTTAAGACCATCGCCGAACCCCAGGCTGAAGCCAGGGGAGAATGAGAAAACAATTGGACTCAATGCACCCTGAACATATAATCCCACGCCTCTCCCGTCAGACTCTTCCAACCTCGTTGGGTTACTGAAATGAAAAGACTAGGTCTCATTGTCACCTGCATCTTGTTCCTGTGTACGGTTGCTGCGGCGCAGACTCCGCAGTCTCGACTGGTAGAAGTTAAAGAAGGAGACCTGAAGTTTGAGCCCTTCACCATCCCCTTCGAAAGTCAGAACGTGACAGCAGAGTTGGGGCGCCTCGTCGTACGAGAAAATCGGAACAATCCCAAGTCAGGAAAAATCCAACTGGCGTTTGTCAGATTGAAGAGCACTTCGGACCAGCCCGGATACCCCGTCGTTTATCTTGATGGTGGGCCAGGCTCTTCGGCGATCAATATCGCGCGAGCGCCCGAGTACATGCGCGCCTTCATGAAATTGCGCGAGGTGGGCGATGTCATCCTGTTGGACCAGCGTGGCGTAGGTCGTTCGAAACCGAGCCTGTCGCGTATCGCCACCGAACCGTTGCCCACGGATGTCTTCGCTGACAATGATGTCGCGCTGCGTGTGTTGAAAGAGCGAACAGTTGCTGCCGCAAGTTATTTCCGCGAACAAGGCTTCGACATCCAGGCCTACAACACAATCGAAAGCGCGCATGATGTCGACGATGTGCGAAAAGCATTAGGCGCTGAAAAACTGAACCTCGTCGGTTTCAGCTACGGCACGCATTTAGGTCTGGCTTGCATTCGCTATCATGGCGCGAACTTAAATCGAGTGGTCCTGGTCGGCACTGAGGGACCCGATCATACCAACAAATTGCCTTTCACCTCGGATGCTTCATTGCGACGTCTTGCGCAGCTGGCGGCCGCAGCTCCTGAACTGGAAGGTAAGGTTCCAGATCTTGTCGGAATGCTAAGAGAGGTCCTGACGCGTTTTGAAAAGCAGCCAGTCACCGTTCAGATCACTGATCAGCGCACTAAGAAACCAATTGAAGTGAAAGTCGGAAAGAGTGGTCTCCAGTTTCTCATTATGAGAGATCTGGGCGACACGAATGATCTGCCGATATTTCCCGCGTGGTTCTACACGATGCATCAGGGAGATTACTCGATCCTCTCGAGATTTGCTGAGAGACGTTACAACCAGTTTGCCGGTGGGATCTCGCTAATGACTGTCGTGATGGATGCGTCGTCGGGTACGAGCAAGGCACGAACTGCAAGAATCCAGGAGGAAGCGAAAACTGCGTTGCTGGGCG
>Ga0207701_10006345_pt1 | contig 11814 bp, 10 predicted proteins | sample KBSSwiSSwithPhiX_FD_184294 | JGI IMG/M metagenome (GOLD analysis project Ga0207701, IMG submission 184294) | Switchgrass rhizosphere bulk soil microbial communities from Kellogg Biological Station, Michigan, USA, with PhiX - S5 (SPAdes) (version 2) | ecosystem: Environmental > Terrestrial >...
AGGATGATTGAACTGCGCGGCGACGAGCATTTCATGCGCGAAGCATTGCGGCAGGCGCTAAAAGGATCCAAAGCCGATGAAGTGCCGGTCGGTGCGATTGTGGTGCGCGCGGGAAAAATCATTGGGCGCGCCTACAACCAGGTTGAATTGCTCAAAGATGCCACGGCTCACGCCGAGATGCTGGCGTTAACCCAGGCCGAGGCTGCTGTTGGCGATTGGCGCCTGATCGACTGCGATCTTTACGTGACTAAGGAGCCTTGTGCGATGTGCGCAGGCGCGCTCGTCCACACACGAATCCGACGTGTGATTTTCGGTTGCACGGATCCCTTCGCAGGGGCCGCGGGAAGCGTGATCAACCTTTTGCAAATGCCCGGCTTCAATCACCGGTGCGATATCGCGTCCGGTGTCTTGCAGGACGAATGCGCGGCAATTTTGCGGGATTTTTTCCGTAAGCGACGCGAAGAACCGGACCCGGATTCCCCCTAGCGCTCACGCCAATCCGATCGCAGCGCTTTCAAATTTTTTTCCGCCCCGCTGCATTCCCTCGAACCGGGGATCAGACGGTGTGTTTCATGCGCCACAAAATCTTGAAAAGGGCGGTCATGGAGTCTCTCCACGCACCATGCACCATCTGAAAAGTTTTTCGCCGGAGTTGGAAAGCGTTTTGTTTCGCACACTCTTTCTCAGTTGTCGAGTCCACGATGAATTTTCGTGTGGCGATACGGGGCAATCACAAATTTTCGCGGTGATCAACGCAGATTGTGGGTTGACTGATCCAGTGAATGGTTTCTAATTACCCACTCTCTCGTCCTCTCCACGGTGTGTGATTCGGGACAGTTTGAAAGTCACCGGGTAAGCACACCATTTCGCGGAAATAGCCATTTGCTCCAAATATGAGAAGAACCCACGCTCCAACTCCAATCGGAATTATCGGCATCGCCGGAGGACTAACGATCATGTCTGCTTTTACCATTGAAAAAGTTGAATCGGCAACCCCGGCCATCAAAGTTCCTGGTGCCTATCCGTACGAAGAAACGGTGCGCATTCCTGCGCCACCGACTTTTTCCGAATCACCGGTCTTGCCCACGCCTGCTCCTTTTCCCTATTCTGAATCGGCACCCTCACAATTGGCTGCTCAGGATCGCGATTCACGAACGGAAAATACTCGGCGCCCACTAACGCCGAAAGCTGTGCGCGAGGCAGCGTTCAAATACAATGGAGTGCCGGATTTCTGCGAATTTCTGGCAGCACTTCCTGCTAACGTCAGTGTGTTCGATCCAAAGCTCGGAAGGATACGCACACTCGTAGAGGGAAGCCACGTAATACGCAAAAATGTGACGTGGCTCCATAACCGTCAGAAAGCGGGTCCGAAACCAAACGACCGAACCGTCGTCTCAGTCGAAGAACTCGGCACGGGGAATCCAGGGATTTGATCCCTCCATTCGTCGCGACGCTGCATTTGATCGGTACTCTGTGAGCCCCGCCGCTAAGCGTCTTGGGTCGTCAGTTTTAAACGAGCCGGGATTGCGGTTGCGGTAGCTGTCCGGCAGAATCATTCAACGATGAAGATGACCATATTTAAGGGTAGCGAAGTTGAGGTAGAGAAAGAAATCAACAACTGGCTAAAAACCGAGCGGATCAACAAAATTCGCCACGTTACACACGTAAATTACGGCGCAGTGGTGTACATCACTGTTTGGTGGCATCACCTGGATACGGGCAAAAATCCGCCGATGGCGCACGGGCTGTCTTGACCGCGTAAAAGCCTTAACTCCCGACGCGGTTTCTGTTCTGTATCGCGACACTGAGTGCCACGTGAGGGCGCAGCCCTTTTTACGTGGCGTGGCTGCCTCGCTAGGATTCGAACCTAGACAGAGAGATTCAGAGTCTCTAGTGCTACCATTACACTACGAGGCAATAAGAGGAAAAAGCTAATGCCAAATTCGCGTTAGAAAAATTGGAATTCCAATTTCGCAATCCAATCCAGGAGCCAGAATGACGAAGGTCGAAGGAATGACGAGTGATTAAATGACGAATGATCGTGGTGTCGTCTTCTCGTCGCCTCTGTTTCGTGCTTCTTTCATCATTCAACATTCGTGCTTCGGCATTTCAGTAACACTTCTTCGCCTTCTCGGGCGCCGTCCACCTCAAGGCCTTTTCCTCTCTCTCGGATTAGTTGCCGCGCATCGTCCACCATGGCATCAAGCATTCTATCATCATGACTCGGATCATGATGAAAAAGTAGAAGCCGGCGGACTTGGGCGTCGAGCGCAAGCAAAACGGCGCTGGAAACCGAACCGTGTCCCCATCCGACGTGTTTGTCGTACTCCGCGTCGGTGTATTGCGCGTCGAGAATCAGAATATCGCTGCCCTTAAGAAATTCGACGAGACCGATTCGCTCCTCGGCGGCGGTCTTTTTCGCTTCTTCCGGACTGAGGCCATTAGCCTTCGCAGCGTGCAAAAATCCGTAGGGCTCGTGATCCGGCAGAAAAGCGATTGAGCCGGCACTGGTGAACAGGCGGTAACCAGCGCAAACGCCTGGATGATTTACGAACCTGGCGCGCACTTGCACTTTGCCCGCCGAAAACTCCATCTCGGTTAATTTTTTAATATCGATCGTGGCGGAAAGCTCGCGCATCGCGATGGGAAAAAATGGCGCCTTCATCGGTTCAGCCATGATCTCACCAAAACTCATATCGACGCCGTCGTAGCCGCGCACATGGATTTCATTTTTCTTTTCGTATGCCGGTGCAAAAAAAGGCAGCCCCTGGATATGGTCCCAATGAGCGTGCGTGATCAACAGTGAGAGCTTGATCGGCTGCGACTTGAACTCTTTTTCCAAAGCGAGCCCAAGGGGACGAATCCCGGAACCGGCATCGAGCACGATAATTTCGCCATCGGCGCGCAGCTCGACGCAGGTGGTGTTGCCGCCGTAACGCAGCGTGCCATTGCCCGGTACCGAAATGGAACCGCGCGTCCCCCAAAACTTGAGTCGTGTGGGCGAGGCTGAAACGCTAGGCATGGCGTGGAGAGCGCCCGACTTTGCCACGCGCTCTTGACGAAACCAAGCGTTTTTAGGCGGCAATAGCAGGCCACTCGCGTCGGCCCGCGGTCTAAAAGAAAATCGGGATGATTAAGATCGCCAGAATGTTGACGACTTTGATCATCGGATTGATAGCAGGACCAGCGGTGTCTTTGTAGGGGTCGCCGACAGTATCGCCTGTTACCGATGCGGCATGCGCGAAAGATCCTTTGCCGCCAAGATTTCCTTCTTCGATAAATTTTTTCGCATTGTCCCATGCGCCGCCGCTGCTGGTCATGGCGATGGCGACAAACAATCCGGTGACGATCGTGCCTACCAGTAAGCCGCCGAGCACGACAGGCCCTAGCGGTTTAATCATTGCGACTGCCACGACAAAAACCACCGGCAAAAGCGCGGGCACAATCATCTCTCGCAACGCTGCTTTGGTCACAATGTCCACACATGTGCCGTAATCGGGCGTGTCCTGGCCCGTCAAGATTCCCGGTTTCGCTTTCAACTGACGCCGCACTTCGCGCACAACCGCGCCCGCAGCTTTGCCGACCGCATCCATGCTGAACGCAGTGAACATGAATGGCAAAAGTCCGCCGATAAAAAGCCCGATAATAACTTTCGGGTCCGTGAGCGAAAATTGAAATACGAACGGCTCGCCGTTTCGCGTGAGGTGCGTTTTGAGTTCCTCGACGTACGAGCCGAATAAAACGAGGGCGGCCAATCCTGCCGATGCGATGGCGTAACCTTTGGTGACCGCTTTCATCGTATTGCCGACGGCGTCGAGCTCGTCTGTTACACCACGGACTTCTTTCGGCAAATTGCTCATCACCGCGATGCCGCCGGCGTTATCTGTGATCGGTCCAAACGAATCGAGTGAGATCACAATTCCCGCCATCGACAACATCGCCATCACCGCAATTGCGATTCCGTAAAGTCCGCCAAAATGAAAACTGAGCAGAATGGCGATGCCGATGAAGCCGACCGGCAACGCAGTAGCGTGCTGGCCGACCGCTAAGCCGGCGATGATGTTCGTGGCGTGGCCGGTTTCCGACGCGCGGGCAATTTTTTGCACAGGCGCGTGATGCATCGACGTGTAGTAATTGGTAATGACAACGACGACTGCCGTCATGACCAAGCCGATTACTGACGCCCAGTAAAGTTGCGTGGGTGTGCGCGTCACGCCGGCGATGTTTAACCCGTTTGGAAACAAATAATGTGTGGTCGGCCAGAACAAAATCGCGGAGACGATCGCGCTGGCAACCACTCCGCCCATGAGAATATTCGCCGGTTTGCCCTTGGCGACGTTCACGAACACGACACCACAGATCGCGCCGAGCACAGAAATTCCGCCTAGCACAAATGGGTAAACAACCGCTGCTGGATTTCCCGCCAGCGTCAGCGCGCCGACAAGAATGGCACCGATCAAACTGACCGCATAAGTTTCAAAAACGTCCGCCGCCATGCCAGCGCAATCGCCCACGTTGTCGCCAACGTTGTCGGCAATCGTCGCCGGATTTCGGGGATCGTCTTCTTCCAGGCCTTTCTCGATTTTGCCGACAAGATCTGCGCCGACGTCGGCGGCCTTGGTATAAATGCCGCCACCGAGTCGCGCGAACACGCTAATCAAACTCGCCCCGAGCGCGAGTCCCACCAGACTGCGAATCGCCATGTCATGCCCGACGATTTTGCCGGCGAGCGTATAGAAGATCGAGACGGAAAGCAGTGCAAGACCGACCACGAGCAAACCGGTTACCGCGCCTCCGTTGAACGCGATGCGCAAGGCAGCGGTGCGCGAGTGGGTCGCCGCTTGCGTTGTGCGCACATTCGCAATCACTGCGATGCGCATTCCAATGAAACCGGCTGCGAGAGAGCAAAATGCGCCGATGACAAAACCAATGGCCGTGGGATGATCTTTAAAAATGAAAAGCAGCACGAAGATGATCGCGGCGATCACGCTGATGGTGATGACCTGCCGGTTCAAATATGCTTTTGCGCCTTCCTGAACGGCCGCCGAAATCTGACGCATCTTTTCGTTGCCAGCCGAGGAGCGGCTCACGATCGCGATCAAGCAGAGGGCAAACACCAGCCCAATTACGGCGCATACCATCGACAGTGGTACGCCTGAATCGAGAATCGTTAGGCCAAGTAAAATGCTCATGAACGGTCCGGCTGAAAGTTGGGGACTTTAGTAGGTTTTTATCCGCTCGCAATTCGTTATTTCTGAGTGCGCAGACGTTCTGACCGAAGGTTTCGGCGCATTGTAGGGCAAGCGCTCCGCTTGCCAGCCGCAGAGATGGGACCACCGAAGCTGTCGCCCCACAATCAGGTTTGGTCGAGACCAATTTGGTAAGGCCAATCTTTCGAATGTGCGACTAGGCCAGCCCGAACGGGATTTTCTCGAACATAGAGCCATTTGCCATGCAACGACTCGTTAGAGCGTAGGAGACGATCAAAACATCCGGGCTGCCAATTCCATGATGAATGTAGTTCCTGGCGCATCCAGCGCTTCATGCCTGAAAAATTTCCCACTTTCGCTTCGCGATCTTGTGTCGGTGCGACGATTACATGCAAGTGATCGGGCATTAACATAGCAGCAAGGACTCTCCAGTCGTGAAGCTTACCAATGGCCGCATTGAAAGCGTCAAGGGCGGGTTTGTTTGCTAGAACGGATTGACGATTCGCCACGCAAATTGTGACGAAGTAAATCACGCGTTGTTCCCACGGCAACCAGACAGGTACTCGCGGCGGATGGTCCACACGCAAAATCTGGCAGGCGGAACGCCTACCCTACAATTCGAAAAACGTCTGCAAACGGCGCAGGAAGGTGGCCCTGTATTCGCGTTCTTTTGTCTCGTGATGGCCGTGGGAAACCGCTTCTTTCAGCAGACCTTCGGTTTCCATTTTTCGTTTGGCGAGCAGTTCGCTAAGCCGCTCGAGGCAATCAGGCGAAGCGCGGAGCAGCTCTGCCATTACTGGCTTGCCAATCTCCATCACCTGGCAGTCGGTCTGGGCGCGCACCGTTGCTGTCCGATGTTCGCCGGTGAGGAGAGACATTTCGCCGAAACAATCGGGCGCCTTCAGGGTAGCCACAGGAATGGAAGCCCCATTTTTCGAAATCGACACTTCTGCCGCGCCCCTCAACAACACGAACATGGAGTCTCCCTCGGCGCCTTCCCTGATCACGCGCTCGCCACGGCCGAAATGACTGACGTGGGACTGCTGCACAAGGCTCTCGATCTGCTCATCGGACAAACATTCAAACAAAGCTTCCGAGCGCAAAACCGCCCGGGCTTCCTGATATTCTTCTTGCATTGACACAGCCGGTTTGCGTTCCACCTGCAACGTACGAATCGGGAAGGGGATGGTAATGCCCTGCCGTTTGAGCTCGTACCAGACATTGGTGCGCACGGAGTCATTGGTCTCGTTGATCCGTGAATGATTCCCCATGTAGAACTTGATCTCGTAGATCACAGCGTAATCGGCGAACTCGACCAGAAACACTTTCACGGGGGGATCGGGAACGACATTTTTTGCGCTCTGCGCAGCACGCGCGAGCGCGTCTTTTACCCGATTGGGTGGGTTCTTGTACTCAACCCCAACGCGAATCCGTATAGCGTGGATCTCGGTCGGGTAATGGAGATTGACGATCTGATGACTCACCATCTCGTTATTCGGGATATCGAGATAGATGTCGTCGTTTGTGCATAAACGAGTTGAGCGCCAGTTGATCTCCCTTACTTCGGCAAACCGCTCACCCACCTGCAACCAGTCGCCGACCTTGTAGGGGCGATTAATCTGGATCGATATGCCCCCGATAATGCCGGCAAAGAAATTCTGCCCCGCAAATCCGAGAATGATCGCGACTACTCCGGAGCCTGCCAGCAGCCCTTTCAACTGCGCTTCGGCGTGATAGCCGTAACTCAGAACTAACAGCAATACGATCAGAAAAATGATCCCGCCGAAAACCTCACGAAGGAAGTGCGGGATTGTCGTCTGCCGCTTCTTTTCGAAATAAAAATCCCAGACATACCGATTTACCAGAGCGACTACCAGCGCCGTGCTCAACAAGATCGCTGCTGCGCCAACATGGTTTCGCCAGGAGGCGTGGACACCATAAACGGTAATGGCGGCGTAGAACGCCAGTATCAGGCAGAAGAGGCGAAACAACAGGCCAAGGCGTACTCCGGCGCGGCGCTTTAAAAATCGCCCAATGATGAGCGTGATAAAGAACGTCCCAACAAATACGACCGCCGTAATCGCGCCGCGCTCCGCCTCAGACAGTGCGTTAAACATCGAGTCGGTAGTATATCAGAAGAGGACAGCCGGAACAGACTTCTTGTGTCATAGTGGCTGTAACTGCAAAACTAGAGGTGGATCGGCTTCTCCTGAAGACGATGGCAGAGCGAATCGCCGAAGGCGTGAATATCGGCCGCAAAGCCGCAGGTCTGTTTATCAACGCGTTGAGGACAACGCGTTCCACCTTGTCTACGAGCGCGGCGCAATCACGAGCCACGCCCAGCCTGCAAGAAAACAGAGACCACCGATGGGCGTAACCGCTCCGAGCCACCGGATATTTGTCAGCGCCATCACATATAGACTGCCACTAAAAATGAAAATACCAGCAAACAGTAACCACCATGTGCTGCGATTCGCAGCGCCGAAAAGCGCAAGCACCAGAAGCGCAAGCGCGTGAATAAAATGATAAAGCACAGCCTTGTTCCAGACATCGAGCATTCCGTGCGTTTCAAGTATTTGCTTGAGACTGTGAGCCCCGAAAGCACCGAGTGCGACGGCAAGAAAACAAAGCAGAGCTGCAATCCGAATATTTATCATGTCGAGCGGAACTGAGAGATCTCTTGATACTTGGGAATCAATCTGAAACAAATCTCATTTTGATCGAATCCGACACCTCGCCAACTTGTTTTTTAGGAGATTGCTAAAAGCGCGAATGCAACGACCAACCGGGACTTTATGACTATTGGCCAAGCGCTGCTTTCGTTCACTTTAGCCGCTGGTTTGCTGACCATCACGCCCGGGTTGGATACGGCGCTGGTTTTGCGAACCGCTGCCGTGGAAGGTGGAAAACAGGCCATGCTCGCCGGCATAGGCATCTGTTTCGGTTGTTTGCTTTGGGGCGCTGCGGCTTCTTTCGGATTAAGCGCACTGCTCGCTGTTTCCAGTTTCGCCTACAACATGCTCCGAATCGTTGGCGCTATCTATCTTGGTTATTTGGGGATTAAATTGCTTATTCGGGCATTCGCCCGCACTTCTTCACACAGCATGGCTGAACCAGTCTTGCAGGAACATAAGGGCGGAGACGGTTCTCTATGGCTGAGACGTGGCTTGTTGACGAATCTTCTCAATCCAAAGATTGGCTTCTTTTATCTTAGCTTCCTGCCGCAATTTATCCCGGCGGGCGTACAGGTTTGGTCGTTCAGCGTTCTCCTGGCGTTAATTCATGCGACAGAAGGTCTCCTTTGGTTTTTGCTGCTAACAAACGCGACTGAATTTCTATCGAGTTGGCTAAGACAGCGCAGCGTAATCAAGGTACTCGATAGCGCGATGGGCGCCATTTTCATAGGCTTTGGTCTTAAGCTCGCGTTCGACAAAGCGCGCTGAGTAACATGCTTATGTAATGTTCTCGCGCGTAATCGAAATTACTGATTTACATTTTTGACTCATGGCGGCTTGGTTCTGGTATGCGGTCGTTGCTGCTGTGCTTTACGGCGCACATCAGATCTTCACCCGCATGGCAGCGGATCATATTGGCGAAGGACTCGGTGGTTTCGTTGTCGAAGCCAGCGCTGCCTTCTCGATTCTGATTTATCTCGGAATTTTGTGGTTCAGCGGGCGGTGGAATCAAAAATTCAGCGCAGCCGGGTTCAATTATTCTCTGATTACCGGTATCTGTGTTGGCGCTGGAACAATTGCATTCTTCCTGCTTTTTCAAAAAGGCGGTCCACTTTCTTCCGTTCCAGCGATCTTGGCCGGCGGCGCCGCGATCATGGCCATCGTTGGGATTCTGTTCTTTCGCGAACCACCATCATGGCAAAGGATCGCCGGCGTTGCGTTCGCCATCATTGGTTTGTTCTTGTTGCGCAAATAGAGATTTCGTATTCAGATACGCGCGCGCCAGGACCAGCAACGGTAAAAGAAGAAAGTCCCAGATATGTATCAGCCGATTCATTTTAAAAATACCACAACTCAGCTTGCTCTTGCGGTCCTGATAATGCTGTGTGCGAACACCTGTTTCGCGCAGGTTAGCTATTCAACGTTCAATTATCCCGGCGCTGTTGGGGATTCCACATTTCTCACGGGAGTACGGGGCGCCGGGGGAGGGGACGTTTACATAACGGGAACCTATGAGCAGCAGGGTTCAACGGATACGCAGGGGCTTTTTTACCAAGGCCTTCTGAGTGGTGGCGGCCAATGGACGATCCTGAATTTTCCCGGCGCCGATATCACCAGCACGGCGCTCTATGGGCCGGACGGCCTTCCTCTTGATAATGTGCGTCTGGTAGGAAGCTACAAGCAAACTGAGACTGGGCAGCAGGATCACGGGCTGCTCTACGAAGGACCGCCCGACGGCACTGGCTCATGGCAGACAATCGATTTTCCCTCGGTGGGCCAGACCGTTCTCAATACGATCGCGCACAGCACAATGGGCGGACTCGTGGTCGGCAACTTCGATACGAATCTCGCGACGGGCAGGGCCTTCGTTTACGACATCGACAACAACTCCTGGGTGGAGTTGGTAAAGCCCGGAGCGGTAAGCATCACTGCCTACGGAATCTGGTACGACGGCGGGACCCAATACACGATCGCGGGTGGCTACAGTAACGCAAACCTTTCTGGAATCGACCATGGCTACCTGGTGAATTGGGATTCGGCGACACAAACCCCTTCAGAGTGGACGTCCTACGACTTTAACAATAGCCGGATCGGGGTTGCTATCTCGCATTTCAACGGCATTACGGGCGACCACCGCGGCGGCTTCTATCTAACGGGCGACTGGGTCGGTATCGCCCCTCCCGATGCAGGGGCATTTTTCGCCCACGTCTTTCGCGTCCCCGGGCGTGCGTTTAGCCTAGCGCAGTGGACGCAAATTGCCTACCCCTCTGCCCAAGTCACGTCGGGAAACACGGTGTTCGAAAACAATGTGCTCGGGGTCTACATCATGACCGGCAGCTCGGTCGTCAACGGCTACGTCGCAACCGTGCGACGACGCTAGCTGCCCCTGAATCGAAGGAATTCGCGCTAGTCTTTTGGATCGCAGTGCCGGATCTGGTCTTGAGCGAACGTCCACACGTCAAAAATTCGTTCTGTGCCGCGGCTAACCAAATGCAAACCAATGCACATACGTGATTCAAATCTGGACGCGATTGTCACTAAGGTTCCGCAGGTAACGATTCTCTTCTGGATCATTAAGATCCTGGCGACCACCCTGGGCGAAACCGGCGGCGATGCCGTCACTATGTCCTGGCTTGGTGAAACTACGCCCGACGCCAAACCCGAAGGCTATTTGATCGGCACGGCGATTTTCGGCGTGATTTTTATAGCCGCGGTGCTTGTACAAATCAGAGCGAAAAAATTTCATCCTTTCCTTTACTGGTTAACGATCGTCGCAACGACGACAGTCGGCACCACGCTGGCCGATTATTGCGACAGATCGCTTGGCATCGGTTACGCAGGCGGTTCAGCCATTTTGCTCATCTGCGTGATTGCGTCGCTTCTGATCTGGCAGCGGTCGACGGGGAGCATATCAATCGAAACGGTGAGCACGCCCAGAGTCGAAATTTTTTACTGGGTGACGATCATGTTTTCCCAGACCCTGGGAACGGCGCTCGGCGATTGGGTGGCCGACACAAATGATGTGGGTTATCTCGGAGCTGCTGCCGTTTTCGGCGGGTTACTTTTGTTGACCGCTCTTCTGTACTACCTCACAAGCTTTTCCCGCGTCATTTTGTTTTGGGCTGCATTTATTTTGACTCGTCCGCTCGGAGCTACAGTCGGCGATTTCCTCGACAAGCCGATCGCGCAAGGCGGCCTGGCGCTGAGCCGTTACACAGCATCGCTCGCCCTCCTGGTGGTGATCGTCGCGTTGATCCTGATATTTCCACAGAAGCCTGCTTCAAAAGCGCATTGATCTCATTCAATAGACGAATTGCATCCCGAAATAGCCGATGAGGGCGGTCGGCTGATCGGGCGACCGAAGCTCGTGGCCCATCGACACGATCAGGATGTACGTCTGGGTAAATTCGTGGCGCAAACCGAAATTCAACGTCAACACGTCATTCGTGAAATTCATTTGCGATGTCCCATGGACTTCCGCCATGAGCATTGTGGATTTTGAAACATCAAATCCGCCGACAACTCCATAAAGCCATTCGCTTCGGCCAACACTGCTCGCGAGCGGACCGACCTCGGTGTCCGCATGCCAGCGGCCGAAGGTCTTCGCCATCTGAAATGGAATTTGAAAGCGTGTGCCGTCTTCAGCGAGACCGCGGCGCGCTGATGACTGCACGACGTTAAAAATGACGCGCGGAAACATCGACATGTCGAGGCCGCTCGTTGCTTCATCGAGGAAGCGCCATTTTATCGCTGCCTCAGTACTACCAACGCCGCCGATCAGCCCGTGACCGCTGCGCTTCAAGAGTACCGGCGCATTTTGCAATGTAAGCTGAATGTGCTCGCCCACTCCATAATTCAGATCGATCTCTGGCACGTCGATCGAGGTCTCATTCGGGCGACGTTCAAATATGATCGCAAAATTGTTTTCC
>Ga0207701_10006347_pt1 | contig 11812 bp, 10 predicted proteins | sample KBSSwiSSwithPhiX_FD_184294 | JGI IMG/M metagenome (GOLD analysis project Ga0207701, IMG submission 184294) | Switchgrass rhizosphere bulk soil microbial communities from Kellogg Biological Station, Michigan, USA, with PhiX - S5 (SPAdes) (version 2) | ecosystem: Environmental > Terrestrial >...
CGCGTGAGGCAGATCGAAAGCCGGGCGCTGCAGAAGCTGCGCACCGCGAAGGAGCGCGAGACGGCGGCGCTCCTGAACCGTCGCCGCCCGGCTTGATCAATAAACCACGAAGGTCTTCGCGTCCTTCGTGGTTTCTCTCTCATCCCCCGAGAATTTTTGCAGTCGTAATCGCCTGACCGACATGTCGTGTCGCATGCTCGGCCGCGTGAAACAGCAGCCCGATCACGTTCGCCGGCAGCTCTGCCCTGCCCACCTTCCGTTCGTCCAGCAGCGCATCCGCTTTCGTCGCGCGAAGCTGATCGAACGCGCGCTCGATGGTGGCATTCACCTCCGCCACCAGCGTCGCCAGCGTCGCGGGTGGATCTGCGGACTTGCCCTCCGCGCGCGCGGCAGCCCGCTGCGCATCAGAGAGCCCTTCTCCACGCGCATAGGTGAAGAGTCTGTCGAGCGCTCCGCCGGTGTGGCTCACGTGAAACGCGATGGATGCCGCGCCGCCAGGGCGCTGCCAGACGTGATCGGCGGGCACCGCCGACACCAGCCGCTGGAGATCTTCCTGTACCTGAATGAGTGCATGCACCACCGGCATCAGCAGCGGATCGAACCCGGGCACCGCGCCGCGCTGCCACGCTTCTGTATCTTGAGGAACTGTCATCAGCTCACTCTAGCTGATCTGCCGGATCGCGCTGAGCTTGCTGGCGAAGGCGCCTATCGCTACAGTCGTCTTGAAGCGCTCAATGGCTTCATCGTCCTCGAGTGTGTTGCCGACGTTGCCCCGCGGAATCAACCCGCGCACGATCGACCGCGCCGCGCGCGAGGCCTTTCCCCGTCTGGCTGACTTCTACTTCCTGCACCTCGTCAAACCGAGGACGCTGCGCTGCGTAGCGGCCGCGCACCGGGCGCGTCGTCTCAAGCGTGAAATCCGGTCCATGGTCGGCGCCTACCCGATCCGGCGCGACGACCTCGCCAGCACAGCGGCATTTGTCGTCCGCTCGCGGAAACCGGCCCTGCGCACCGGCATCTATCGTGACGATTCGTCCGGAGCCCGCAGCGCCTCGGCGCTCCTGCAGCGGAAGCTCGCGCCGACATCCGCGCTCGTTGTCCCGGTGATGACCGACGATGAAGTGATTGGAGCCTTGAGCCTCTGCTACTCTCAGTCGGGCCGGTCCCACGGGCCGCAGCACGTGCGTCGCGCCGAACGCCTGGCGGCACGGATTGCCGCGCTGCTCACAGCCGCTTCCCATGCCGCATCCCGACTACGCACCGCAGCTCGCCACGCTCGTCAAAGAACCACCCTCCGGCGACGGGTGGCTGCACGAGATTAAGTACGACGGCTACCGCATCGGCTGCCGCATTCGCAGCGGCCGCGTCACGCTCATCAGCCGCAACGGCAAGGACTGGACGGACGCGTTTCCAGTCGTCGTAGCGGCGGCGACGGCCCTGCCCACCAAGGATGCACTGATCGACGGCGAAGTCGCCATCGTGCTCCCTGACGGCCGTACCAGCTTTCAATTGCTGCAGAACGCGTTCTCGGGTGAGAAGCCGAAGGGAGCGCTCGTCTACTTCGTGTTCGATCTGCTCCGCCTCGACGGCGAGAAGCTCGAACGGCTGCCGCTGGTCGAACGAAAGGCAAGGCTGCGCGCGTTCATCGGCAAGCGCAAGAGCATCATCCGGTACGCCGATCACGTGGAGGGTAACGCCCGTAAGTTTTTCGACCAGGCGTGCGGCCTTGGCCTCGAGGGGATCATCTCGAAGCGCGCGTCCGCGCCGTACCACTCAGGGCGACACGGTGAATGGGTCAAGACGAAGTGCGTCTTCGAGCAGGAGTTCGTGATCGGAGGCTTTACGGATCCCGAAGGTTCTCGCGCGGGAATTGGCGCGTTGCTGATCGGGTACTACGATCGCGGGACACTCGTCTTCAGCGGCAAGGTCGGCACCGGATTCACGCAGAAGGGCGCGCTCGAGCTGCGCCGGCAACTCGAGCGCATCGAGCAGAAGAGCTGCCCTTTCGATCCGCCACCGTCGGGCCCGCTCGGGCGGAACGCGCACTGGGTGAAGCCACAACTGGTGGGCGAGGTCGCGTTCACTGAATGGACCGGCGACGGGAAGATCCGGCACCCGGCGTTCAAAGGATTACGCGCGGACAAGAAGCCGAAGGACGTCAAACGGGAGCGGCCGAGCTGAACCGCGCAATGCTCACGGTATATCTCGTGCACCCGCGATGTTTGGAGATCCACGTATGGATGAGAAGAAGCCGGGTAATGGGACGGATGAGCACTACCAGGAAACGACGAATCCGCGCAATCCACCAGAGAGCGTGGTGGGCCCTGCGGAGCGGCGCGAGTGGCTCCTGAGCTCCGTCGGAACGCTTGCCGTGATTTTCCTTGTCGTGGCGGCCGTGTTCGGGTGGGTGCTCGTGCGCCACGAATTGGGAAGTGAGTCGCAGCTCTATCCCGACCCACAGGCCACAGGAACATCCGGCGAGCAGCAGGCGCGTGAGGGTACGCCTGGCGGATTCAACCCGTCGGCAGGCGCGTTCAGCAATACCCTCGAGGAGCTGAAGTTCCGCGGCGGGCCAGGTCCGACAGGGTCAACGGGTATTGTGCTGACGACAGTCAGCGAGCTGCACAACGCGCCGAGAGGCGCGCGCGTCTCGCTCACGAACGTGACGGTCGATCGTACTGACGGGAGCAAGTTCTGGGTGCGCGACGGCGATGCCACAATCGGTGTGGAAGTGGCGGGCGACACGCCGACCGTCAAAGCCGGTCAGCACGTGAACATCATCGGGACGATCGAATCGACGGGCGTCGAAACGCGGATTCGCGCGTCGCGCATCGACGTCAGGTAGTAATACTGACGCCCAGGGCGAAGGCGGCCACGGTCACGCCGTCTCGCGCAGCGCGCAGGCGGACGGCGGTTCGGTGACCACCGCCGTTGCGCCCGAAAGGAGCGCGGCCCAGAGATCGAATGCGCCGGGTTCGCCAGCCCAGGGCCACTGCCCCGGCGCCGCGCACGCCGCCATCGAAACGATGGTCGCGTGAGGCACGGCGACTGTTCCTGCCTGGGTGTACGGAAGAAGGCAGGCGATGTCGGTGTCGCGGGTCACCACGGGGAGATTCGGTCCGCCGCCGCTACCGCGGACGGTGATGCCATCAACGGCCACGACCGTTTTTGTATCCCCTATCCCCATTTCAAACGACGGCCGGTCGTCGTACGCCCACGTGTAACAGCCACCGGTCTTCAGGATGGCCAGAAGGACAACCGCCAGATCGACCGACGGCGGCATGTGCACGTCAGCCCGCATCCCTCGACGGAAACCGCTTCCGATCATGCGGCGCGCGAGCGAATTCGCCGCCGAATTCAGTTCACGGTAAGAGCAGGAGCGCTCGCCATCGACGATGGCGACCTCATCTCCTTGCGTCACCACATGTTGTTCGATGATCCGATGGACCGCACGCATCACGCCGACGACCAAGTGCAAACACAGAGCCACTCAAGGTCCTGTGTCCTTGGGCCTTGGTTCTTAGTCCGTTCCTGGTCCTTGGTCCCCAGGTCCCCACATGATGTCGAGCGCTTCGACATCCTGGAGCAGGAACCAAGACCGTAATTAGCGCCAGCTGAACAGCTTCAGCGAGGTAAAGAACGGCACGACGCCCCAGATCGCCAGCACCAGCAGCTCCGACCTGACGCCCGCCAGCGTGGCGCCATCGAGAATCACCGCTCGCAACGCATCGATCAGCGCCGTCAGCGGCAGCGCATGGATAAACGGCTGCACGGCTGCCGGAAAGTTCGCCGACGAGAAGAAGATGCCGCTGACAATCCACATCGGCAGCATCACCAGGTTCATCAGACCCGAGATCGCTTCAATCGTGCGCGCCCGGGATGCCAACAGGAGCCCAATCGCCCCAAACGAGAGCGCGCCAATCAACGCCACGACTGTGATGGTCACCGCGCTGCCGTTCACCGGCATCCCGAACGCAACGACAGCGAAGATCAGTGGCAGCAGCACTTCCACTGGCAGGAACACCATCCGCGCAAACAGCTGCGCCAGCAGGTACTCGCTCCGGCGCATCGGGCTCGCCACCATGCGCTTCAGCAGCTTCCGCATACGGGCCTGGACGATGCCGAAGCCGATGCCCCACATGCCGTTGCTCATGATGCCCATCCCGATCAGGCCGGGGATGAACCAGTCGATGTAGCGGGAGCCAGCCACCTCCTGCGGCTGCTCGTGCGCGGTCCACGGCTCCGGCCGCCCCGCCGCACGCTTCAGCACATCGTCAACGACGGCTCTGGCGAGGCGGCTCTCTTCACGTGCGGGATCGAACCGGTAGGTCGGCGGCGTGGTCGGCACGACCACGATATTCACTTCACCTTCCCGAAGGGCGCGGCGTTCATCGTCCGGGCGCACGTCGCGAATCGTGATGCCGTGGCTGCCCTTCAACGTCGAGCGGAGCGACTCAGTTGCGGCGCCCGGATAGAGACCGACGGCAACCGGGCGATCGGCGCGCGACGGAAACGCCAGGGCCAGTGCGAGCGACACGACAATCGGGAAGCCGAACGTCCAGAACACCGCTTCCGGCTCACGGATGAACTCGCGCATCCGGGCCAGCGTCAACTGCACGAGCGGACGCCCGGTGAACGAGGTCCGGCTGAAGCCGGACACTACGGGAGGGTCGAACGAGGTCCGGCTGAAGCCGGACACTACGGGAGGGTCGAGGGAGGTCCGGCTAAAGCCGGACACTACGGGAGGATCTACGTTGGGGTCACTCATCGCGCAGATGCCGTCCGGTCAATGCCATGAAGACGTCCTCGAGCGTGCCGTGGTGGGTGGTGACCTTCGGCTGACCGAGGCGCGCGATCAGCTCCTTCGGTGCGCCGTGCGCGATGATGCGGCCCTGGTCAACGACGGCGACCCGGTCGCACAGGTACTCCGCTTCGTCCATGTAATGCGTCGTCATCAGGATCGTGCCGCCGCGTGATCGAAACTGTTCGAGCAGCATCCACAACTGGCGGCGCGACTGCGGGTCGAGGCCGGTCGTCGGTTCGTCGAGAAACAGCAGATCCGGATCGCCGGCGAGCGCGCAGGCGAGCGACAACCGCTGCTTCTGACCTCCAGACAGGCGGCCGACACGACTGGTCCGCTTGCTTTCGAGCTCGACGATCTTCAACAACTCCTCGATCGTCCGCCCACGCGTGTAAAAGGATCGAAACAGCCGGAGCGTCTCCTCCACCGTCAGCTTGTCCGCGAGCTGCGTTTCCTGGAGCTGGATGCCAAGTCGCTGGCGCAGCTCAGGGCCGTCATCCGCCCAACGCAGACCGAGGACCTCGACATCACCCGCATCCGGCGTCAGCAGTCCCTCGAGAATTTCAATGGTGGTCGTCTTGCCCGCACCGTTGGGACCGAGCAGTCCGAAGCACTCACCACGTTGTACGGACAAGGTCAGATCCGCGACGGCCACCACGTCACCGTACGACTTGCGCAGCTGCGCACACGACACCGCGTTGCCTGTCATGAGTTGTCTGTCACACCTTCGTCACGATCATTCGGATCTCCCGGGCACATTCGGATCTCCAGGCACCCCTCAAGGGGTGCCCTACGAGTAGAGGGGCGCAGGCACCCGTAAAGGGGTGCCCTACGCGGTGTCGCCTCGCCCGGCTCACGTACCAGTTACGGTAGACTGCCTGTTGGTGTCTCTCACCATCCTGATCGCGGCAGCGAGTCAACTCGCCGCGCTCAAGCAGCGGGCTGATCTCATCGACGCCGAAGCCTTCGTGGATACCGAGGCGATCAAAGCGCTCGACGCGATCACGCGGCAGCGTCCGCAGGTCATTGCGCTCGATCAGCAGTTCGCGGCAACCTCCCGCGGCGCTGCCTTCATCAACCGGGTCAAGGCCGATCCCGCTCTCGCTGCCAGCGAGCTTCGCATTGTCCAGGCGGACACCAGCGTCGCCCGCGAAGCAGTACCAGTCGCAGCTCCTGTCGCAGCTCCTGTCGCGGCTCCTGACACAGCGCCTGCCGCAGCTCCGGTTGCGGCCGCACGGGACATCACGACCGCACCGGTCACCACGTTCGCCACACCAGCCTCGAGCGCCCCTCCGACGACCACCAGCGGGCCCACGGCACCGACCGTCAAGCTCGATCAGACCGGCACCCGGCGCGCGGAGCGTCACGTCGTGAACAAGAGTATCGAGGTCCTGATCGACGGCAACCCCGCCACACTCGTCAACATCTCGCTGGTCGGCGCCCAGGTGCTGTCCGCCTCATTGTTGCGCCCGAATCAGCGCATCCGCATGTCGCTCGTCGATGCGACACGGCCGATGCGCTTTAACGGAGTGGTGGCGTGGGCCAACTTCGAGATGCCGAAGGAGGGTCCGCGCTATCGCGCCGGCGTGAACTTCTACGACGCGGCGCCCGACATGGTGGCACGCTTCATCGAGACCATCACGGCGTCGTAGCGCTCATCCAGTTTTCGACCAGCGACCCGTTCTTGACGATCGTTTCGGCGCGGTCCGAGCCGGTGGAAATGATCGCGCACGCCACCCCGGTCAGTTCCTCGAGCTTGTGCACGTAACGCTGCGCCTCCGCCGGGAGTCTGTCGAACTCCGTCACACCTTTTGTTGGTGTGGACCATCCGGGCACGCGCACGTACACCGGCTCAGCGCCCACGAGCGACCTCAAATCCGCCGGGAAATCGCTGATGGTTCCCTGAGCCGTGCGATAGCCGGTACAGATCAGCACTTCGTCGAGGCCGTCCAGCACGTCCAGCTTCGTGAGCGCGAGGGCATCGAGCCCGTTCACGCGCACCGAGTAGCGGACAACCACGGCGTCGAACCACCCACACCGGCGCGGACGTCCGGTTGACGCGCCGTACTCCTGACCCGTTTCGCGCAACCGATCGGCCAGCGCTCCTGACAACTCCGTGGGAAGCGGCCCCTCACCCACCCGCGTCGTATACGCCTTGGCGACCCCAAGCACGCCGCCGATGCACCGCGGCGGAATACCCAGCCCGGTACAGACGCCGCCGACCGACGCGTTCGACGAGGTCACATACGGGTAGGTGCCGTGATCGATGTCGAGCAGCGTCGCCTGTGCGCCTTCGAACATCACCGGCTCGCCGCGCTTCATCAGGTCGTGGAGCACGAGCGAGCAGTCGCCGACCCAGGGCCGCATGCGCTCGCCGTCGCGGACAATCTGATCGAAGACCGGCTTCCAGTCGAGCGTCGACTCCTTGATCATCCGGTTGCGGGCACTGACGTTCTCCCGCACTTCCTCCGCGAGCGCATCGCGGTCGCCCATCAGGTCGCAGACCCGGATCCCGCGCCGGCCGATCTTGTCCTCGTACGCCGGACCGATCCCGCGCGAGGTCGTGCCGATCTTCCGCTCGCCGCGGCGGGCTTCGGAGAGCACGTCGAGCTCACGATGGTACGGCAGGATGATGTGCGCCTTCTCGCTGATCAGCAGCCGGCCGTCAACCGCAATCCCCATCCGCCCCAGCTCGTCGACTTCCTTGAACAGCGCCTGCGGGTCGATGACGACGCCGTTACCGATGACGCAGGTGACGCCGGGATGCAGGATGCCGGAGGGAATCAGGTGGAGGACGAACTTCTGCCCGTCGACGTACACGGTGTGACCCGCGTTGTGGCCGCCCTGATAGCGTGCGACGGCCGCAAAGTGCGGCGTCAGCATGTCGACGATCTTGCCCTTGCCTTCGTCGCCCCACTGCGCGCCAAGAACTGCGATGTTGGTCTTCGGCATCCGGCTACTATTCAATCATGGAAGGCGCTGTGGCGAACGCCGAACAGCGAACGCCGAACAACGAACGCCGAACGCCGAACAACGAACCGAACGTGAACACGAACTGAGAAGTGAGAACATGGAAGCGTGAACTGAAATGATCTTGCTAGATGGCAACTCCCTCACGCTCGATCAGCTCGTCGCGATTGCGCATGAGCACGCGCCTGTGGCGATTAGCGCAGCGGCGCGTTCGCGTGTGCTCGCCTCTCGCGCCGTCGTCGACGAGTGTGCCGACCACGAGACGCCGACCTACGGCATCAACACCGGCTTCGGCAGCTTCGCGGACGTCAAGATCCCGCACGACCAGTTGTCTCAGCTCCAGATCAATCTGCTGCGCAGCCACGCGGCCGGTGTCGGCGAGCCGCTCGCCGTTCCCGTGGTGCGGGCGGCGATGGCGCTGCGCGCGAACGTGCTCGCCAAGGGCTATTCGGGCATCAGGCCAGGCACGCTCGACCTGCTGGTGGAGCTGCTGAACAGGCGAATCCACCCGCTGGTGCCGTCGCGCGGATCGGTCGGGGCCAGCGGCGATCTCGCACCGCTGGCGCATGTTGCGCTGGTGCTGATCGGTGAAGGACGCGTCATCGACGGCGAGACGGCCATTGACGGCCGTTCGGCGCTGGCGAACGCCGGCGTGACCCCCATCACCCTCGGTCCGAAGGAAGGCCTGGCGCTGATCAACGGCACGCAGCCGTCCACGGCGCTGCTGGGCCTGGCGGTCGCCGCGGCGCAACGGCTGGCGCGGGCCGCGGATATCACCGCCGCGCTGAGCATCGATGGACTCCAGGGATCGACGAAGCCGTTCGACGCACGCATTCACGCCGCGCGCGGGTTTCCAGCCCAGTCCACAGCCGCGGCGAACCTCCGCGTGCTGCTGGAGGGGAGCGGGATCAACGCCGCGCACGCCAATTGCGGCCGGGTCCAGGACGCCTACTCGATGCGATGCGCGCCGCAGGTGCACGGCGCGGCCCGTTCCGCCTGTCACTTCGCGCACGACGTGTTCGCGGCCGAAGCCAACGCGGCCACCGATAACCCGATGGTCTTCGCCGACACGCGCGAGATCGTCTCCGGAGGCAATTTTCACGGCGCGCCGGTGTCGGTGGCGTGCGATCTGCTCTGCATCGGCATCGCGCAGCTGGCCACGATCAGCGAACGACGCTCGGATCGGCTCGTCAATCCTGCATCGAGCGGCCTGCCGGCCTTCCTGACACGGCATGGAGGCCTGCACTCGGGCCTGATGATGGCGCAGGTGACGGCGGCGGCACTGACATCGGAGCTCAAGACGCTCGCACACCCGGCAAGCGTCGACACGATTCCGACATCGGGCAACAAAGAAGACCACGTCAGCATGAGCATGGGCGCTGCGCTGAAGGCCGCGCGTGCCGTCGAGCTCGCCATACGCGTGCTGGCGATCGAACTGCTTTGCGCCTGTCAGGCGATCGATCTGCTGAAGCCACTCAGCACGTCACCACCACTCGCGCGCGTACACGATTTCGTTCGCACACGCGTACCGATGCTTGATGATGACCGTCCACCATCGACTGACATCGACACTATTGCATCGATGATCGACGGCGGCGAACTTGAACGCGCATGCACAGTGAAAGTCAACTGAAACTTTTTTTTGAAATTCGTTGACAACCGCGCGCACGCTTCTTACCTTCTGATCTTTCCGCAACCGGCGATCACCTTCGACGTTCAACGAGCGAGTTGTCATGACGGTGGGCACGCGCATCATCCGGGCGCCGCGCGGTCCGGCGATCAGCTGCAAGGGCTGGCCGCAGGAAGCCGCTCTCCGCATGCTCATGAACAATCTCGATCCCGAGGTCGCCGAACGGCCGGACGATCTGGTGGTCTACGGCGGATCGGGAAAGGCCGCACGCAACTGGGAATCGTTCGACGCCATCGTCGCCTCATTGCTCGCGCTCGAACATGATGAAACGCTGCTCGTGCAATCCGGCAAGCCGGTCGGCGTGTTCCGTACGCACGCCGGCGCGCCGCGGGTGCTGATCGCCAACTCGCTGCTCGTCCCGGCCTGGGCCACCTGGGAGACTTTCCGGGACCTCGAGGACCGCGGCCTCACGATGTATGGCCAGATGACGGCCGGTAGCTGGATTTACATAGGCACGCAGGGGATTTTGCAGGGAACCTACGAGACCTTCGCCGCGGCAGCGAAGCGCCACTTTGGCGGCTCGCTGAGCGGCCGGCTGGTGGTGACGGCCGGCCTCGGCGGCATGGGCGGCGCGCAGCCGCTCGCCGCCACGATGAACGGTGCTGCCGCGCTGATTGTCGAAGTCGACCCGTCGCGGATCACGCGTCGCCTCGAGACGCGCTATCTGGATGAGGCGACCAACAATCTGGACGAGGCGTTGACGCGCGTTGATGACTGGCGGCGCAACAACATCGCTCGATCGATCGCGCTCGAAGGCAACGCGTCCGATGTGCTGCCAGAACTTGTACGTCGCAACGTCATTCCTGACGTGGTGACCGATCAGACGTCCGCGCACGACGCGCTCAACGGCTATGTTCCCGGCGGCATGTCACTTGCTGAAGCGATTCACCTACGCGAGCGTGATTCGAAGTCTTACATCGAGCATGCAATGGCATCGATGGCGCGCCACGTTGGCGCTATGCTGACATTACAGAAACGCGGCGCGGTCACGTTCGACTACGGCAACAACATTCGCGCGCAGGCCGTGCGCGCAGGACGTACAGATGCGTTTGACATTCCCGGCTTCGTGCCGGAATATGTGCGGCCTCTGTTCTGCGAGGGCAAGGGCCCGTTCAGGTGGGCCGCACTTTCGGGAGATCCCGACGACATACGCGTGACCGACGATGCGGCGATGGAGATGTTTGCCGATGATCCTGCACTCTGTCGGTGGATCCGCATGGCGCAGGAGCGAGTAACGTTTCAGGGATTGCCAGCGCGGATCTGCTGGCTCGGCTACGGCGACCGCGCGAAGTTTGGATTACGGATCAACGAATTGGTACGCGCTGGTGCGATTTCCGCACCGATCGTGATCGGGCGCGACCATCTCGATACCGGATCGGTGGCGTCACCGAACCGGGAGACAGAAGGCATGCGTGACGGCAGCGATGCGATCGCCGACTGGCCGATCCTGAACGCGCTGCTCAACGCCTCGGCCGGCGCCACCTGGGTGTCGGTCCATCACGGCGGCGGGGTCGGCATCGGCTACTCGCTGCACGCGGGAATGGTCATCGTGGCCGACGGCAGTGTTGATGCGGATGAACGGCTCGAGCGCGTGTTGACGTGCGACCCGGGTATCGGGGTCGCCCGGCATGCTGACGCCGGCTATCCGACCGCGATCGCGACGGCAGAATCGCGCGGCGTGAGGATCCCCATGCGATCCACACGCGCGCATTAACGTAGGCACCCTAGGAGAGGCAGAACAGATGACGGGTCCACAGGCGGGATTCGAGCGACGTATCCACGGGGCGCTCGACGCGGCCCCTTCGCGCATCCCGGTCATTCTCGGCGGCTGCGGTACCGGCCGAACCTGGCTGCTCCAGCATGTCCGCGAGCGCGCCGGACGTCAGGCGTCGCAGTACATAGATGTCGAGCGCAGCGCCACGACGCCCGAACGGTTTCTGCAGGCGGTCATCTCATCCTCGCCGTTCGCGTGGCACGGGGCCGAACGCACACCGGCGAACGCCCGGGACGCCTTCGACGCGCTCCTCGCCTTCTTCGATACCGCGCGCGCGCCCGGCGGTGAGCCGTGCACCTTCCTGCTCGACGAGGTGCTCGAACTGCGGACGTTCGAGAGTTTTCCTGGTCTCCGCCACGTGCTTCGCGACCTGCTCGAAGCGCTGGCTGGAAGCCCAAACCGGTTCGTGCTGACCACGCGCTACGTCGCGCGCGCGCACCGGCTGCTCCGCGACGCCACGGCGCGCTTCGAAGTGATGCATGTGCCGGCGCTTGCGCCAGCGGATGTGGCGGACCTCCTCGCGCCGGCATTCAACGGGTACGAGCAGATGGCCACGGACGACCGCGACTATCTGTCT
>Ga0207701_10006349_pt1 | contig 11812 bp, 9 predicted proteins | sample KBSSwiSSwithPhiX_FD_184294 | JGI IMG/M metagenome (GOLD analysis project Ga0207701, IMG submission 184294) | Switchgrass rhizosphere bulk soil microbial communities from Kellogg Biological Station, Michigan, USA, with PhiX - S5 (SPAdes) (version 2) | ecosystem: Environmental > Terrestrial > Soil...
TGGCAGAACTGGTACAACCTCGAGCAGCCGATCGCGCTGCCGAAGGGCACCAGGATCGATTGCACCGCTCACTTCGACAACTCGCCGGACAATCCCGAGAACGCCGACCCGACGAAGGAAGTCACATGGGGCGACCAGAGCTGGGACGAGATGATGATCGGGTTCTTCAACCTGGTGTTCGACGCCACGCTGCCGGTGGACAAGCTGTTCGTCAAGAAGCCGAAGGCGGAGATCGCGGGAGGGACCCGTCGAATCATCGCCCTGGCGGAACCTGGGCAGACGATTCATCAGCCATTCGCTGACGCGGCGCTGCGCTGGCTGCAGGAGACAGCGGCGAAGGAAGGATTCACCGTCGATTACATCCGTACGACCGATCCGATCGACGACGCGTATCTGGCGGCGCACGACGTGTTCGTGCAGGTCAACTATCCGCCGTACCGGTGGACGCCGGTGGCCGAGGCCGCGTTCAAGAGGGCGATGGAGCAAGGGACGATCGGGTGGGTCGGTTTCCACCACGCGTCGCTGCTCGGCAAGTTCGACGGCTTCGAGATGTCCCCCTTCTTTCATCAGTTCATGGGCAGCATCGTCTTCAAGAGCTACATCCCCGACTTCGCGACCGGGACCGTCCGCGTCGAGGACTCGGTGCATCCAGTGCTCAAAGGACTGCCGGCGGCATTCACGATCGAGAACGACGAGTGGTACACCTACGATCGATCGCCCCGGCCGGACGTGCACGTGCTGGCAAACGTCGATGAGAACAGCTACGCGCCGGCCCGCAGCGTCAAAATGGGCGATCACCCCGTCATCTGGACCAACCCGCACTACAAAGCCCGAAACGTGTACTTCCAGTTCGGGCACAAACCCGATCTGTTCGAGAACAGCGAATTCAAGCAGCTGTTCCTCAATGCGATTCGCTGGGCAGCGGCGCGGTAGCCGCCTCGTGACGGAAGCGTTCAGGCAAAAAACAAAGCGATTGCCGCGGCCACCGGGCCGACAATCACCATCGAAAATCCCCAGCGCATCAGCAGCGATTTCAATCGCGGCCGTTCGTCCTCCGCCGCCGAGGCGACGAGCAGCGCACCCGTCGTCGAGAAAGGCGATGCGTCGACGATCGACGCGCACACGCCTATCGAGCTGATCAGCGCCCAGCCGGCCACGCCCCCCGACGCGGCCAACGGCACGGCCATGGGCACGAGCGCCGCCAGGATGCCGGTCGTCGATGCAAACGCCGAGATCAGCCCCGCGATCATGCAGATCACGAAGCCGGCGACGAGCGGCGTGCCGATGTTCATGGCCGCGTGTCCCAGCAGATTGACCGCGTCCATTCGCTGGAGCACCGCCACGAACGTGACGATCCCCCCGACCATGAAGATGGTCGACCAATCGATGCGGCCGACAGCTTCGGCTCCCGCCTTCGGGTAGACCAGGGCCAGCGCGGCACCGAATCCCAGTGCGATCACGCCGATGTCCGGCTCGAGCCCCAGCCAGATCCCGATGATGACGGAGAGCATCAGGCCGACGATGCAGGTGAGCGTCACGACCTGCTGTGAGGTGAATCGGGCGCTTGCGGCGGCGCGCGCCGGCTCGGTTTCGGCGTCGTGAGCTGTGTGAGCGACGCTCGAACCCGGGAATAGCCATGCGGCGGCGGCGACCAACGCCAGATTCGCGACCAGCGCTGCGCCCAGGAGTACCAGTGGGTTGAGATCGATGCCGGCCCTGTGAGCAGTGCTGTAGGTGACGATGCCGAACAGGCTCGTTGGCGCGAGACCGCCGGCGCTGATGCCGGAGTTGACTGCGACGGCCATCAACATCGGATCCACGCCGGAACGTCTCGCCGCCGGCATCGCGAGCGGCATCACGACGTATCCCGCCTGCGGCGAACCCATCGCCGCGACACCGGCCGTAACCGCGAAGAACACCAACGGCAGCAGACGGCGGCGATCGCCGACCACCGCGATGACCTCTTGCACGAGGCGATCAAGGGTGCCGTTCGCCTTCGCGATGCCGAAGAAGTAGGTCACCCCGGCCAGCAGCACCAGGATGTTCACTGGAAATCCAGCGACGATGTCGCGAAGCGGCATGCCCGCGAGCCATACGCCCACCGCGCAGGCCGCGGGCAACATCAGGACGCCGAGATGAATATTGCGCAGCGTCGCGACCGCAAAGAGGGCGATGAAGATCGCGATGGCAAGCGTCGGCACTGGGCGCGATCATCTTACTGCTCAGCTTGTGATTCGGGAAAACTTGTCGCGACCGGCTGTGCGCGCGGGCCAGCGGTCGTCCCGCCGTCACTTGCGAAAGGCAGTGGTTTCTCGCAGAATCCGCCGATGTGTCGACGCTCCTGGATCGCGCCCATTCTGCTGATCGGGCTCCTGGGGTACGCGGCGGCTCAGAGTCCAGCCGCCGACACTGAACCAGCCGTGTACGTGTTCGCTTCACCCGGCGGGACCGACTTGAAGGCGTATGTCTTTCGCCCGAAGGCGCAGGAACCCGGCGGGAAGCGCGCTGGTATCGTCATTTTCCATGGCGGAGGCTGGAGTGAAGGTGAGCCGTCGTGGGCATTCGGCCGCGCGAGCCACTTCGCCGAGCGCGGTCTGGTCGCCGTCGCCGCACAATACCGGTTATCGGACGGGAAGACGATCACGCCGCTCGATGCCATGGCGGACGCGAGAGCGGTCATCCGCTGGATGCGGACGCAATCGGCGACTCTCGGCCTCGATCCGTCGCGCATCGTCGCCGACGGCTGGTCCGCAGGCGCGCATCTGGCCGCGTCCACCGCAATCTTCGATGATCCGCCGGCCGGGGCGATCCGTACGAGCGCCGCGCCGAATGTTCTCGTCCTGGTGTCACCAGCTGTGGCCCTCGAATCGGACGGTTGGGCCCAGCGGCTCCTGGGGCCGAAGACAAGTATCAGTGATGTATCACCGGACGCGCATGTCCGGAAGGGACTGCCCCCCACGATCATCCTGCAGGGCAGCACGGACTCTGTGACGCCGCTGGCAGGTGTGAAGCGATTCTGCGATCGGATGATCGCGGCCGGCAATATGTGCGAGCTGCACGTCTACGAGGGCTTCGGCCATCTTTTCACGCCTGCCGGCATTCCCGATGACGGGCAGCCCAGGCCAGACCCGGCAACGCGGGCGGATGCCCTTGCAAAGGCAGAACAGTTCCTGAAGTCCCGCGGGTTTATCAGATGAAGTCGGGGCAGCTTCTCGCGGCGAACGCTACAGCCCGTCCACAACCTTACGCTGCATGGCGTCGAGATAGCTGTCGAGTTCGTCGACGCTCGTGAAGACCGCCGCAAGGTCCGTCGCTTTGACGATGTCGAAGACCTTCTGCACTTGCGGCCGGGCGTTGAGCAGCACGATCCGTCCAGACCGCGCGGCCAGGGCCTGCCGCGTCCCAAAGATGGAGCGCAGGCCGGCGCTGCTGATGTATTCCAGGTCCGCGAGATCGAACACGACAACGTCCACCGGCGAATTCGCAAGGTTGCTCAATTCATTGTCGAGGAGGGCGACGGTTTCGCTATCGAGCCGTCCGTTCAGATGTACGGTTCTCGAGAAGGACCGGTCCTGAGTCACACGTACCGTCAACGCCATCGCCTGCTCCTTCGTCCCGGAACCAGTCAATCACGGAGGTTGACTATACAGTGGATCCGATGTGCTTTATCAAGACCAGGATGTTGACGCTGCCCTCTCGAATGTAAGTCGCGTCATCGGCCAGGGCCTTCACCAGACGAACGCCGAGCCCTCCGATTCCGCGTTCTTCGGGCCCGCGGTTCAGGTCCGGGAGCGGCGCGTCGAGCGGATTGAAAGGGGTTCCCTCGTCGCGGAACTCCAATCGTATCGACTCGGGTGAGGCGGACAGCCGCAGCGCGATCTCACGTTCCTCGGTAACAGCGTGTGCGTACTTGACGAAATTGGTGAGCACTTCTTCCGCCAGGAGCCGCACGTCGAGCGCCGTCTCCCTCTCGAGTCCGCGACCGCGGCAGAATTCCTCTACGCCATCGAGTGGGCCTGCCAGATCGCGAAAATTATTCCTGATTCGGAAGATCTGTTCCAATACGTTCTCTCGGAGGCGACGAACCCTTCGGTCAAGTTCCGGAGAGAGAGGATGTGTCAAGTCGAGTGTCGGAAGCAATGCTCGAGAACCAGCGGCAGGCGCTCGGTCGGCCGCGCCTGCCGCTGCCGTGATTACTCGGAACCGGTGCGAGCCCCTGATTTGTTCACGGTCAGGGTTGCGGTGGTCGACCGCGCGCCCGCCCCGAAGGTCCCCGTGAACGTGATGGTGTAAGTGCCGATCGGTGCGTTGTTGGGAAGCGTCACCGTCGCCTTCGCTGTCGTCGGTCCGCCTGCAAGGCTCACCGAAGAGGGATTGAACGAACAGGTCGCGTTCGCCGGACCGCCGGAGCAGGTCAGCGGCAACGTGCCGGTCGATCCGCTGACCGGAGCGATCGTGACCGTGAAGGTCGCCTTCTTCGTAGTGGTCGCCTGCGCTGCCGGCGATGCGGCCAGACTGAAGTCCACAACCTGCACCGTGACCGGCGCGGAGGTGCTCGAGTTCACCTGGTTGTTGCCGGCGAACGTCGCCGTGATCGTGCGGTTCCCGGCGGTTGCGAACGCCAGTGTGCAATAACCCACATTGACGCCCGCGCCGCAGCTTTCACCCGTGCTCGCCTGAACCACGACGGGGCCGGCCGGCGTATAGGTGCTCCCGGCTTGAGCACGGACCTCGAAGAACACCGCCACCAGCTGATTGACGAGCAAGCGGGCCGCCGTAATCGACTCGATTCGAGTGGTCGTGCTGACGGGTGTGCCCTCGCCTTGGAGTGACACGCCCTGCACAGCGCCGATGATGCCGTTGCTGTCGTCGACGAAGCTGAGGGTTCCAGCGTTGGGTCCGAGGTAGCTGGGCGCGGAGGCCACGCTTTCCGAGCAGCTTCCGCCGGGTGCAATGGGAGACGCCGACACGCAGCGCTGTGTCGTTGTGAACTGACCGATCACATTGACGTTGGTGACGTGCAACGGAGCAGTACCTGTGTTCGTCACGGTGACGGTTTTCGGGGTGCTCGTGGTGGCAATGCTTTGCGGCGCGAATGACAGGCTCGACGGGGCCACGACAGCCTTGGGTGCTGTGGCGTTGCCGGTAAAGACGTAGGCGACGCCCCGCATCAGGTTCGCGTCCACTTCCTTGCCGAACGCACCGCCCACGGCCACGCTGCCGTCGCCACTGAGCGTCACCGCGGTTCCGAACCAGTCTTCCTGCAGGGCATCCGAGGGCACCACCTTCGCGCTCTCCGTGGCCGTCGACCAGCCGGCCGTCGGCTTCGCGAAGAAGTAGGCGGCCGTCTGGCCGACCGGTTCACCGGCGCCCGGGCCGGATCCAGCCACTATCGTCCGCCCGTCGCGGCTGATATCGACCGCATACCCGAGTCCAGTGTTGAGCGCCCGGCTGTCGCTCGCCAGGAGCATTGCCGCTTCGGCGATCGTAAAGCTCGGCACACCCCAACCTCCCGAGGGCCGCACGTAGACGAAGGCGGCTCCGAATGCCGTGGCCGTGGGAGTTTGATAGCTTCCCACCACGACCGTGTCCCCGGTGCCGTCGGCGCTCACCGACCACGCGAACCTGTCGTCGTAAACGGGACTCGAGGGGATCAGTCTGGCGACCGCCGCGTAGGAGTCGGGTGCCCCGCTGTTCGAACGTCGAGCGAGCACGTGTGCTGCGCCGGCGACCGGGACAGTTGCCTCAGGGTTGCCCGGCGCGCCGACGACGAGCACCCCGGCATCGTCGCTCAACGTGGTGGCGTGGCCGTATTCCGACCCGGCGATTCCCGTTATCCGTTGGGTTTCAAACGCGCTCACCCATCCCGTCGCCGGTTTCAGGAACACGTAGGCAGCGCCGCGGCGGACGGAATCGATTTCGAGTCCGGGCGCCCCGACGGCGATCGTCGCACCGTCACCGCTGATCGTCACGGAGGAACCGATGAAATAGTTGGTTTCGTTGCTGCGCGGCACCCCGGTCAGCCTGGCGTTCTGGGTTTGAGTGGCGACACTTCCCCATCCCGACGCCGGCCGCAGGTACACGTAGCCGCCAACACCGCGTCCACCGACCACCACGGTCCCGCCATCGCGACTGATGTCGACGGATTCGCCGAACGTCAGGTAGGTCGTGAGGCTTTCAGCCGCGAGCAGCCTGGTCTTGAAGTAGTTCGGACCCCAACCGCCGTTCCAGCCTCCCTCATAATCGGACGGCTTGACGAACACGTAGGCGACGCCCCTCTGGATGGACGTGTTGTTGAAGTACTTGCCCGGCGCTCCAACGACAACCGTGCTCGCGTCGGCGCTGATGCTGACCGCATAACCAAATTGTGTATACGGTCCAGCGTCGTCGCAGACGCCGCTCGCGTCGCATGGCTTCGCGGTGTTCAGGGCAGGAGCCTGCACGTACGGATCGATCGTCAACGGGTATCGCGCGCCGGCATCGTCTACGCGGATGCGCAGCTCGCGACCGTCGACCTCGAGCCAGGCGGGCAGCTCACGTCCATCGGCGTCCCACGACGACAGCGCCGCGTACTGCAGCACGGTAACGCCACCGTTGTTGGTCAGCGCGAGCCCTCGTCTGCCGCCTGCAATCGACGGGGTCAGATTGCCCTCGATCGCGAGCGCCACCGTCAATGGTTCGCCGCCCGAACGTCCCGGCGGCTTTGCGAACGTGAATCCCTGCTCGATTCCGAGCGGCCCGTTCACGTACCACTCCGTGACGATGCCCCGCCGGTACTCGACCCGATTGACTGCCGGCGCAGTCGGAGTCGAACGAGCAGCGCTCTCTAACCTGTCGCCGTAGCCGTGACCGCGCAGGGTCAGCCTCCAGCGGCTGGCGGCCAGTGTGAACTCGACGCCGTCCGCAGAGAAGTCGGCCGACACGCCGTGCCGCGGGTGGCGAAGCCGCACGCCGCCCGAGTGTGGGCGTACGTAGTAGTCGGGATCGTCCTCGCCGATCGCCGCCGAGATCCGGGCATGGGCCGCCGGAGACAATGCGCCGTTGCGTCCGGCGGCTGCTGCGCCGCGCGTGGCCGGGTGCGTTTGGGACGTAGCCGGACCATCGGCAAATGCGGTTGACGCCGGCGTTCCGGTCGACGCGCCGGCAGCCGCCAGCACGGCGGCGAGGATTACGGTCCACCCCCTGGACCGGCTGTGTGCAGTCATGATCTTCACCCTTCGAACGGCGACTCCGCCGCCAGGCGGCGTGTGCCGTCGTTGTCCTTTCATCTCGAAGATCGCGAAGGGGGGAAGAAAGGCGACACCGGCCTCGGCGGATTGGCCCCGGATCAGGGTGCCGACCACGGCAACAAGGTAGTCGGGAAAGAGAACGCTGCGCGCCGAAACTCGAGGTCGGCGCCGTCCGGTTCCCGGTTGGCTGTCATCCAGGGATCAATTCTTCGGTCCTGATTCCGCTCGGAATCGGCGCTGCGCATACTGCCGGAACGCCGCGTCGAACTCCGCTGGGGTCATATCGAAGACCGCGTCGTATGTCTTATCCACGCGCGGGACGATGAGCGCGTCGACGAAGCGGCGAATACTTGCGCGTCCCCACCGGCTTTCGATGTAGTCGAAGGCCGCGTGCCCGAGCGCGTCATTGACACGTGCATCCGCGAATCCGCCGCTGCCACTCAGCTGCGACAGACCCGGCACGTTCGCTGAGGCGACCAGACTGCGCATCAGGCGCTCATGATCCCCGGACCAGGTGCCGACCATGTAGTGGGCAAGACCTTCATGTACCCAGCGTGGCAGTCCACCATCCCCGGGTTGTTCGGGCAGGATGATTTCGCCGACCAGAAGATGCGTCAGCTCGTGCACGACCAGCGCATCGAGATCGGCCTCATGTTCAGGTAGCGGGAGTACGATGCGGCTTCGGTGCGGCTGTTGTGGAGCGACCGCGTCACTGATGGCGTAAGCGATGACTTCGTCTCGCGTTGGTGAGCCGGTGGCTGCAGACATGACCAGCGGCACTTTCTTGGCGAAGACGAACTCCAGCCGTGCGCTGATGTGATCGTATGCACCCTCGGCGCTTCGAACCGTACGGTCGACATCAGGTGCGAGCGCCGGCAGATAGTGGATTTCGAAGTGTCGGCTTTCGGTCCTCAGCCACGGTGACTGATTCTGCCGGCGTTCCGTTGTGGCAGCTTGCGGCGGCGGCCACATGGCCGCCGCCATCAGGGTCAGTCCGAACATGAGCACTCGGGGGAACATGGGTCGGTCCTCCGTCGCGAGCGCGATCGCTCATCCAGTTGGCATTATTCCGTCAAGGACGACGCGCGCGTGATCTTTACGCCGGCAGGAACGTGAAGCAGAGCACGCCGATGACGAACCAAAGCGCGGCGTAGACCACGTTGTAGCCGATGAACTGGCGGAAGTCGACGCGTGCCACGCCTGCCGCGATCACCACCCAGAACGGCGAGAGCAGGTTGCCCATGTGGTCGCCCACGCTCAGCGCCAGCAGGCCTCGCTGGGCAGTCACCCCGACGGCGGCGGCGGTCTTGGCCGTGATGAATCCCTGAATGACCCACTGTCCGCCGCTCGAAGGGACGAACACGGAGACGAGCGACGCGGATGCGGCGGTCAGCAGCGGGAACGTGAGCTGGCTGGAGATTGACGCGAAGAACTCGCCGAGCCTGTCGCCGACCGTCGTGAACTGAATGACGCCCGCGACGCCCGCATAGAGATGATAGAGCACGACAACCGGCCAGGCCGACACGGCGGCGGCGGGAAGCGTCCTCGAGAAGTTGTGCACGTTCCGGTGGCACAACAGGCAGAGCAGCAGCAGCGCCGTGTTGAGTGAATTCAACTCGAGACCGCCGTTAGCGGCCGTGAAGTGGTAGACCAGCCAGCCCGCGAGCGCCGCCGAAAGCAGGAGCGTCGGGAGCGCGTAGCTCTCAATGCGTTCCGAGAATGTCGATTCGACGGGATGCTGCCGCGCGTCCGGCCGAGCAGCAGGCACTGGATCCTCGCCGAGCTGGCACGCCTCGGGGAATCCGGAGATCGGGCGCGGGTTGCGCGGGAGGAGCAGGCGGGCCGTCACGAAGAGGGCGACGAGGAAAACCGCCACGAACGTCAACGCCGCTGGTGCGAAGATCGTCGTCCGGAGCGGCATCAGGCCGGTGGTCTTCTCCAGAAAATTCCCCGGAGTGTTCATCAGCAGCGGCGCACTCGCGGAGAGTCCGAACTGCCACAACGACTGCGCGGCGCCGACCGTCGCCAGCAGGAACGGAAAGTCGATGGCGAGTCCCTTCTTCTCGGCTTGACGGGCGAAGTGAATGGCGATCAGAGGCCCGAGGGTGAGGCCCAGTCCCCAATAGAGGTAAGAGAGCGACGCCGTCAAGAGGATCGATGCCGCCAGCACACCCGAGACGGTTCGAGGGGCGTGCGACAACCCGTGAATGAGCCGCTTGAACACCGTTGACCCGCCCAGGCTCGAGCTGAGCACCAGGATCAGCGTCATCTGCATCGTGAACGGCAGCAGCATCCAGAGGCCGCGGTGATAGGCCGCCATCATGTCGAGGGCTGTCGTGCCCATCGCCAGGGCCGTGATCGCCACGAGCACGAGCAGCGCGACGGAGGTCGTCATCGCGTCGGGAATGAACCGGCCAATCCGGTCCGCGAAGCGGGTGAGCCGGTCGACCGGCGGATCGCCGGACGCCTGAAGACTCTGGACAGTCATGACTGGGGTGAATGGGTCGGAAGTATAGCGTCTTCTGCAGCTATGATCGGCCTCCAGGCCGAATCGACCTCACATCAAGTCGTCCATGAGCGCGAAAGACAACGTCCGCACGGTCTACTCCACCGCCACCGACGGCAAGTGCCCGGTCTGTGGCTGGCCTCAGCGCTCCTGCATGTGCAGCAGCCAGAGGGGCGCGACGACCGAGCCACTCCCCGCGCGCATCGTCGCCAAGCTTCGGGTCGAGAAGAAGGGACGCGGCGGCAAGACGGTGACGGTCCTCTACGATCTGCCCGGGAACGACGCCTTCCTGAAGGAGCTGGCGGCACGGCTCAAGCGCGAGTGCGGGACGGGCGGCGCCGTCACGGAGACGGGCATCGAGCTGCAGGGCGAGATGCGGGACCGGGTCCGCGCCATCCTCCAGGGACTCGGTTACACGGTCAAGGGCTGACCGCGTCCTCCCTCTTCGAGGCGAACCGGCGCGGGTCAATGTGGCCACTTCCCGCGCTGGCAAGACCGGTGCGGAAAGTGGCCGTGGGACCGCTCGTACGATCAGAAACGTCAGGCCGACTCGCAGTCGGCATCACCCCGGGCTACGGAGTGATCCCGTGGTCCGCGAGAAACGCCAGGTCGTCAGGCTGATCGAGGCGATACGCGCCGCCGACGCCGGTACAGTTGGGACTGTAGCCGAAGGACGTCACGGCGACGACGAGCAGAGAGTTCGTGTTGTCAAACGTCGGCCCGCCCGAGTCGCCGAAACAGGTGCCGCCGGTGACCGGGTTGTCGGACAGCTGGATGTAGGTTCGCTTCGGGTTGCTGACCAGGTTGAGGAGCCGGGGCTCGGCCTTCATCCTGGTGTCGCCCCCGGTTTCGAAAACCGGGTGGGCTCGCTCCAGCCCATATCCCACGACCTCGAAGCGGTGCTCGTTGCGCCGGCCCGCGTACTTCTGGAGGTAGTCGGCCGTCGGGATCGTCGCATAGGGGCCGGGCAGGGCCTCGTCGAGCTCGATGATGCCGGCGTCGTGAAGAAAGAACGCGCGGTCGTCGTACTGAGGATGCGGGAACGCGGTCGCGCGGACCCAGAGCGGGTTTCCATTCAGGAAGTCGCGTCGAGCTTCGTAGCGGGCCTGCTGCGATGGGAAATTGAGAATGCCGTCCTCGTCGAACGTCAGCGGCCAGCCGTCCCAGTGGTGGTCGTCCTCGTTCACGCTGAACCACACATCGTTGCCGCCGCTGCCGTTGCCGTTTTCGGCGGTGAAGCGGTTGTCGTCCGTCGTCGTCGACACGCTGTCGCGGCCGGTCGCAAACGTACAGTGGCCGGCCGTCACGACGACCGTCCCGCTCAAGAGCGTCCCGGAGCAGCTGAACCAGCCGCCCGGTTGGTCATCACCGTAAGGCGATGGCAGCGCGTCGGGAACGTAGAAGACGAGTTGACCGACCATCGGGTGCTCTCCCGCGTCCGGCACGCCACCTTTCGTAATGCCTCTGGCCGACGTCGTCAAAAGTAAGAGCGCGAGAAACGGGGAAACAATTGCCAGGCGGGTGCGCATGGGTCCTCCGGGTGTGGCCTCGCCGTCTGACACGACCGATCGCGCGCATGTGCCGCGAACGGTCGTTCTCGTCGGCCAGGTTCGCTCCGATCCTTCAGGAGACGATATGAAACATCAGGGCTGTCGCAGGGGTAGCTTAACACCCGTTTTCGGCTGCCTGGTGCTGGTTTACGCGCTGCTCCCGATTGTGTCACGGCGGGCGCACTCAGCTGGCGCCGGCTGACCACCGGCACTTCATATCGAACAAAACGCTCATGGTTTCGTATTTTGCCTACAATGCAGGCAACAGCAGATGGCGACCCTCTATCTCGGGGAGTTCGAACAGGTGGTCCTCCTGGCGGTGCTGCGTCTCGGTGACGGCGCCTACGCGATCCCGATCCGCGAGGAGATCGAGGCACGAACCGGGCGGAGCGTGGCCCGCGGCGCGCTCTACACCGCGCTCGAGCGGCTCGAGTCCAAGCGCTACCTGCGATCGCGGCTGGGTGAGCCGCTCGCGGAGCGGGGCGGCCGGTCGCGGCGGTACTTCATGGTCACCGCTACGGGGCTCG
>Ga0207701_10006351_pt1 | contig 11811 bp, 12 predicted proteins | sample KBSSwiSSwithPhiX_FD_184294 | JGI IMG/M metagenome (GOLD analysis project Ga0207701, IMG submission 184294) | Switchgrass rhizosphere bulk soil microbial communities from Kellogg Biological Station, Michigan, USA, with PhiX - S5 (SPAdes) (version 2) | ecosystem: Environmental > Terrestrial >...
TTACTTCGGCTACAGCGTCTACAATTCCAAACTCGGTCCGCGCAAAATTGCCGGCGAGACCGGATGGTCCCGTGCCTTGAAAATCGCTGGGGTGATCTGGATTGTATTCGGCTCACTCGGCTCGATCCTCTGGCTGGCGCGTTATCACACAGAATACATTCCGGGACCGCTTGGCATTGTCATTGGGCTTGCGGGCTTCGTACTTTCGTGGAGTTTGGGCGCGCTACTGAACCTGGTGGCGCAAGTTTCCGACCATACGCATGCGCGTCACTTGATGATGGAATCACCGGCTGACTCGGGGAAATAGGAGAAGACGGAGAACGAGCTTACGAGCCGGAGTTGGCTTCGAATCCACGCAGCGGACTGGTGGCGGCGACCCGAAACATGGCGCGCCCGCGCCGCGCGAGCCTTTCGGTGTCCACCTTTCTAAAATCGCGATGTGCGGCCGCTATTTCAGACAGCGACAGATTTAGATTGCGAAAAATTTCTGTCTCAGACTTTGTTGCCTCGTTAGGCTTGTCGCTGCTTAATGCCCGCTTTTGAAACTCCGAGACCAACGTCGCTATCGAAGTATCGTTAGGCGCTTCGAACACGTCAGCGAGTTGCTGGAAACTGAGGTGAAACGGAATGGTTGCTAAATCCACATCAGCAAGCTCAACACTTCCGTGCGGCGGCATTACAACCTTTTCCGACGTTGCGACAGATTGCCAGCTGTCGAATGGGTGAAAATAACCGATCTCAACACGGTATGAGTCGTGCACGCCGGATACCGTCAGGTAACGCATCGCGCACATGGGTTCGACAGCAACTCTCGTTTCTGTCACAGCATCCTCGCCAATCACTCGAAGGTGGACTTGGCGATCCGCGGGGATCACCTCTTCAAAAACGGATCGCCAATCAATGCTCCAACTGGCGAAGATCGTGCGTTCATCGCGTGCGATGGCGAAAAGAAATGGCTGCTCATGCTCACGCGTCACCGCCATGTCATCATGGACGTCAGGCCGCGGTTCGTCTTCCGTGAGATGCACCATGGGATACTTGCGGATCTTGAAACCGCTACCGATCTGCAATCTTCCCGCGTTGTGTTTTGTTTTTCTTTTCGCCATCTTGGAAGACGGTCGCGTAAATTTGTTAAAGGCCAACTGCGATTGACGCACAATCAAAATCAATGATAAGGAATGAGCCCAAAATAGTCGAGCTTGAGGAGCTTTCAGATCGCTGCGAGAAGCTGCGGGCGGCTGGGAAGAAGATAGTTGCTACGAACGGATGTTTTGATCTGCTGCACGTTGGACACGTTCGGTATCTGCAGGCGGCACGAGCGCTCGGCGATCTCTTAGTTGTCGGGTTAAATAGTGACCGTTCCGTTCATCAGTTGAAAGGAGCAGGGCGACCACTCACACTCGAGCGTGATCGGGCAGAAATAATCGCCGCCCTGGCATGCGTCGATCTGGTCACGATTTTCTCAGAAACTCGGGCCGCGAAGTTTCTCGCTGCGGTCCGTCCCGCGGTTTATGTGAAAGGCGGCGATTACACCCCGGAAACACTGGATGAAGAAGAGCGCGCAACATTAAAGGAAATTGATGCGGAGATTCGCCTGATCCCATTTGAAACGGGGTATTCAACATCCGGGTTAATTGAGCAAATTTGTAAAAGTAGGAGTGGGAAAACGAAGTGACTCAGACGAAACGCCTGCCAATTGGAATTCTCGGGTCGGGAAAAGGAAGTAACTGCCGAGCGATTCTCGAGCGCATTCACTCTGGCGATCTCGCTGCGGAAGCGCGCCTGGTGATTTCGGATGTGCTAAACGCACCGATTCTTGAAATGGCGCGCGAGTTTGGTGTCGCGAATGCGTATCTGCCGCCGGGGAGATTTCGCACGCGCTTGGAGCCGGAAATGGAACAGCAACTCGTCCAAATGTTGCGCGATGCCAGTGTTGAACTTGTGGTTCTGGCCGGTTTTATGCGCGTTTTGCATGAACCAATGTTGAAAGCGTTTCCTCGTCGTATCATTAACATTCACCCATCACTTCTGCCTAAATTCCCAGGGCTCGAAGCGTGGAAACAAGCTCTCGTTGCGGGCGAAACAGTGACCGGTTGCACGGTGCACTACGTCGACCAACAGATTGATCACGGACAAATCCTGGCACAGCGAGAGGTAAGAATTTTGCCTAACGACACTGCGGACAGCCTGCATGCTCGCATTCAAGTCCTTGAGCACGAATTATACCCGGAGGTTATTGCCGATTTCTGCAACCGATACAGTGAACCCAGCCGGCAAAATGCGGGGCTGGCCAGATAAATAGCTCTTCCAAGCTTCCGCAGCTACGCCTGTTCAGGCTTCGGTTCGCGCTTGAGCAGTTCTTCCAAGGCGACAGCGGGCTTTTTGTTCTTGTACAAGATCGAGTACACCTGATCGGTAATAGGCGTGGTAATGTTCAACCGCCGCGCGCATTCCCAGGCGCTTCGCGCTGTTGGAATCCCTTCCGCGACCATTCGAATGGAGGCCGTAATTTCCGGCAATGGTTCACCTCGCCCCAAGCGAATCCCAACGTTGTGGTTTCGGCTGCCCTCACTGTAACACGTCAACATCAGATCCCCCGCACCGCTTAGCCCATAAAAAGCACTCGCCGTTCCACCCATGGCTACTCCGAAGCGAACCAGTTCAGCCAGGGACCGAGTCACTAGTGCTGCCTTGGCGTTGTCACCAAGTCCAAGGCCGTCACTGATTCCCGCGGCGATGGCAAAGACGTTTTTCAACGCACCCCCGAGTTCAGTCGAGATCACATCTTGGCTAGTGTAAATGCGAAAACGAGGACTTCCCAAGGTGACCTGTAGACTCGCGGCGCAATCAGGATCAGCACAGGCAATAACGGTCGCAGTGGGAAGACCGCTAGCGACCTCGGCCGCGAGATTCGGACCTGATAAGACCGCGATATTATTCTGCGTGAAAGTCTCGTGCAGGATCTCCGTCATCCTCATCCCGCTCCCGTGTTCAATTCCCTTTGTGCAACTCAAGAATACGGCATGACTCGGGCCAATCACTTTCGCCAAGTTGCTCGCAATATTGCGCAAAGCGACTGACGGCGTAGCAAATACGATTAGGTCGGCATGAGCGCAATCGCTAAGGATCGAAGTTATGTGTACTGAATCTTGAAGCTGGAGTCCAGGAAGGTAATCGCTGTTTTGACGAATCTTTTGCATGCGTGCGATTCGATCCGCGTTGCGTCCCCAGAGCACAATTTGTCGACCATTCTTTGCCCACAAAGAAGCGAGCGCTGTTCCCCAACCGCCGGCACCTATGATTGCCGTGTTCACAATTCTCGTTTTGGAGCAAAGCGCTGTTCGGTGCCGCGCGTCAGTCGTGAAAGATTTGAGCGATGACGCCAAATGACAACCGCAGCGACAATGGCAGAAGAACAGACGAGTGGCTTGACGTTGTTTCGATCTTTCCAGTTAACGGCCAGAATGACGATTGGTAGCGCGATCGCAGCTGTCATGGAAGCCAATGAAACGTAACGGGTCAGCCAAAACACAATGATCCATACAGTAACGCCTATGAGTGTTGCCATGGGCGTCAAGGCCAAGAGTGCTCCGGCGGACGTCGCAACGCCTTTTCCTCCCTTGAACGTAAGCCATGGCGGATAGAGATGTCCGAGAAAGCTAGACATTCCCGCGAGGATTCCAAAGATCTCGGGCGAATTCCACTCCGGCGGTTGTCCGGGAGCGATGACCATCGAGATCTTGACCGCGCCGAAGCCTTTTAAAACGTCGAGCACAAAAACCGGGTAACCATATCGCTTACCGAGGACGCGTACCACATTGGTTGCGCCAACATTACCACTGCCAGCCTGCCGGATATCGATCCCTCTGAGTCGGCCGGCCAAGTAACCGAACGGGATCGACCCAAGGAGATAGCTGCCAAATATGAGGACCGCTAGTGTGACCATCGAAGCGTAGCTATATTAGCTCTCCAGTCTTCGCATATGTGTCACGGAAGTGATTCTTATCAAGCCAAATATGTAATATAGAAATGTCAGCTGGAGTGATTCCGCTGATGCGTGCCGCTTGCCCGAGAGACGTCGGTCTAAATGTTGATAACTTCTGTCGAGTCTCTGATCTCAGCCCGGCGATCTTGTTGTAATCGAGACCATCTGGAATTCTCTGATGAGCTTTGCGGTCGACTCGTTGATTCTGCTCAGACTGTCGCGCTGCATATCCCTCGTATTTCAAGTCTGTTTGGACCAGTGCCCAGATCGACAGCGGCACCAACGAGAGAAGGTCGTCGGGTAGACTTTTTAACTCAAAATCTGGCCGCTTGAGCAGGATACAAATGGGCGTTCCATTTACCTTTGTTTTTATAGCTATCTCGCTAGCCTGTGCCAGCAGATGCATCTTCGTCTCGAAACGGCGAAATCGACCCTCGCTGATGAGTCCACCGGTCTTTGCTAGGGCGGTTAACCGTTGATCTGCGTTGTCTTGCCGCAAACGCAGTCTATCTTCAGCGCGACTTGTGAACATGCGATAGGGTTCTTCGGTTCCTTTACTAACAAGATCATCGATTAGGACCCCGATGTAAGCTTCTGTTCTAGGCAACACCAAAGGCGGACGGCCTTGGATCTTGAAAGCCGCGTTAGCGCCGGCAATCAAACCTTGGGCAGCTGCTTCCTCGTACCCTGAACTGCCATTAATCTGCCCAGCAAAGTAGAGTCCGCGGACAATTTTGGTTTCGAGCGTTGGCAGAAGTTGTGTCGGCGGAAAGTAGTCATATTCCACAGCGTAGCCGGGCCGCATGATCTCGGCTCGTTCGAGTCCCGGTATCGAATGCAAAAACGCGAGTTGAACTTCGTACGGCAGGCTAGTCGAGATTCCATTGACGTAATATTCGCTTGTCTGGCGTCCCTCTGGTTCGAGAAAAAGCTGATGTGAGGGCTTGTCCGAAAACTTGACCACTTTGTCTTCGATGGAGGGACAATATCGTGGCCCGATGCCTTGAATTCGCCCGGAGAACAACGGCGATTTGTGCAAATTCGCTCGAATGATTTCATGCGTTCTCTCGCTGGTGTGAGTTATCCAGCAGGGTAATTGTTCCACGTGGAACCGACCGTCCCGAACGCCATTCAATGTGAAAATTTCGCCGACACCAGCACGAATCTCCTCGGGGTGGAAGGCGAATCCCGTCGGCGGTTCATCTCCCAATTGAATCGAGCACCTTGCAAAATCGATTGATCGCGCATTCACGCGACAAGGCGTACCAGTTTTGAACCGGCCTACTTGAAAACCCATCTCCTTGAGGCTGGCGCTAAGGCTTGAACTGGTATCCGTCATCCGGCCGCCTGGCTTGCTATGTTGACCAACATGCAAGAGGCCGCGCAAGAAAGTACCAGATGTGATCACGACCGCGCTAGAGGCGAATGCCACGCCGATGTCAGTCTTTACCCCGGTCACGGTTCCGGCTCTTTCGATGAGGCGCGACACAGTCCCTTGCTTAACATCGAGATTCTGCGCCTGTTCCAAGATGGCTTTCATCCGAAATTGGTACGCTTTTTTGTCGCATTGAACGCGGGGAGCGCGCACCGACGGACCTTTTCCCCGATTAAGCATTCGAAATTGGATTCCAGTCGCATCAGCATTTGCTCCCATTGCTCCTCCCATCGCGTCAATTTCGCGAACGATATGTCCCTTAGCCAGACCGCCGATGGCAGGGTTGCACGACATCTGTCCAATCGTATCGAGATTTTGGGTCAGCATGAGGGTGCGGCAACCGATTCGGGCAGCCGCCAGTGCGGCTTCGATCCCAGCATGTCCACTGCCCACTACTATTACGTCATATTCAATTGGCAAATTGAACATAAATTCTTTTCCATTAGCTATTTATCTCTATAGTACCAGGCGTTCGCAACCGATCGTCTGGCCTGTCGGGCCCTCGTTCCGTTGACATTTGAATCGCCCGGCGCGCGACACGACTCAGTACGACCAATAACAACACCGTTGTGATCAGTGCACCCCCCCAAATCCAATACTCCACCGTCCGCGGGTAACTTTTGCCGCGCATGATGCGCACTGCAAGTTGGCCCAGCGTTCCTACGTAGGCATAAAAGAAAAGGCCAGGCATACGGCCGATCGATGCCCAAAACATGTAGGTCCTAAACGGAATCCGCGTCAGACCATAGAAATAATTCAACAGGCTGGTTGGAAAGAGTGGATGTAATTGGCTTAACAGAATGATCTTCCAGCTTTCGCGTTCCACGGCAGGGCCGAGCGCCTTCAACGTCGGGTTAGATGAAAGCTTTCTACGAAACCAGCGCCTTGCGACGAAGCGACTTAAGGCAAAGGAGATCGCCGTCGAAATGATGTTGCCGGCCAAGACGATCAAAAATCCCCACCACAAGCCGAAGAAAAAACCGCCGCCCACAGCGAGAATGCCTCCCGGCAGCAGAAGGATATTACAAGCCGCAAATAATAATGGATAACAAATTCCGGCCCAAGCGCCCCAGCTCATCACGCGCTCCTGTAAACCTGCGACCAAACCGACAACTGGAAAAAAGCGCGACAGCGCTACGGCCAGCGCAATTGCACCAGCGACGGCTACAGCTTGCCACAAAATTACGCGGCGGACATTCATCACACCGAGAGTGTGCGCACGTCATCCAATATGTGCAAATGTTGGCGCTTCTTGTGTAAACGTCTCAGGTTGCGCACAAAAAGCCGTGCGGAATCCTGAAAATCTTGCCGAATGGATGCTCCAGCTAAACTGTCGCTTGCAGGTTACGACGTTGCGGAATGCCGAGGCTGTTAAAGATCATCCGGGTAGCGTCCGATTGATTAAGCGTATAAAAGTGAATGCCGGCAATATTATTGGCGATAAGATCATGGCACTGCTCCAGTGCGTATTGAATGCCAACATGCCTAACCATTTGGGGATCATTTTGACATGTCTGTAACGCACGTAATAGCTTCGCCGGGAAACGTGCGCCGCCAGCGAGCTCGGCCATGCGTTTCAGGCCACCGACCGATGTAATCGGCATTATTCCGGCAAAAATCGGGATGCGGACGCCGGCGAGCTCGCAGCGTTCCCGGAAATCGAAAAAGTCGCGATTATCAAAAAAGAGCTGGGTAACAATGTAATCAGAGCCGGCATCCACTTTGGCTTTGAAATGATCCATCTCAGCCAATCTGTTTGGGGTAGCGGGATGTCCCTCGGGAAAACCGGCAACTCCAATTCCGAAACCGCGGCGGTCGGGATGGGCGCCGGATTCGTTGAAGCGCCGAACGAATTTTACCAGATCGATGGCGTGTTGGAACGAGTCGCGCGATTTATCGTAAGCCATTCCAGCTGGTCGATCGCCGCCGAGCGCCAGGATGTTTCCGATGGCTAGCTTCGCGTATCGGATCAGAATCGATTCGATTTCCTCTTCGTTGTGACAAACACAGGTAAGATGCGGGATTGGGTCCAGCTTTGTTGTATGTTGAATACGCTCGACGAGATCGTGAGTTAACTCCCGCGTGGAGCCACCGGCGCCATAAGTGACGCTGACAAAATCAGGCATATAAGACTCAAGATCGCGGATCGTCCGATAGAGGGTCTCAGCGGCCTCTCGTGTCTTTGGAGGAAAAAACTCGAACGAAAACGTAGGGGAATGTCCCCGCATGATTTCGGTGATATGCATGAGTTAGCGTTTATCTTCGTTCCTGCCGCGACTTTCGGTCAACTCATCCCGGAATTAGATCTATTGCAGGTTTCCTGATGAAAGGCACCCCAGCCGGGAGAGTTCGCCTCCGGGAGTTTGCCTGCTCAACCGCTCGAGAATAATTTGGCCTTGGGAACCGAAATTATTTCGGCGAACGCATGTTCGCGTGCGTCTTCACCTCGCGTCTTTGCTTCTCCACAACGCGCCGCAACTCGCGCTCCATCGTTTTGAAAGCGTCGTGGATGACTTTTTTGACCGGTTCGTGGGTGCCGTTATCCATTTGCCTTTCATCAGCGACAAGTTCGTGGCGTGGCGCCACGGTCACATCGATCCGGCACCGGTATGGGTTCCCTTTGTTATGGTTGTGATTTGTTTGCTCGATTGCGACATCGCAGCGGTTAATGTGATCACAAAATCTCTCGAGTCGTGCTGAGTAATCCAAAACGAGAGTGTCGATCTGGTCAGATTTTTCCAGACCCCGATACGATATCTTAACAGGCAGTTGCATAATTGCTTAGATACTACGGCGCTAGCGGCCATCGAGGAACAAAAAATCTCGCTTCCGCATTCCTTCAAATTTGCCGCAGCGACCGGAAATGGCTGATCAATCGGGCCCCTTCCACTTTCACCAAGTCCGATTTCACGTGTTCCACAATTCGCTGTCTGACAGGGGCAGGCAATAAATCTACGATCGCTGTGTGGATTTCCGCAGGCGCTGCAAATGACCAACCGTCCGTTCCATTTTCAGCGACAATTTTCGTGATCTGATCGGCCAATTCTTTTTGAATCCGCCGGTCCGTTTCCGTGGCCAGCTGCGTGCGCTCGGCAATTGACGCCGCTCCGCGGTGTGCGCCGGCCCCTTCGGTAACCGGGAAACGTCCGGCCACATCGCTTACTTTGTCGATGAGTCTTCCGTGTGCGTCAGTGATGTTAAGGGCTTGCACGAGCTGCAGGCTCGGCCCACGCGTTGGCGTCTCATCTACTCGATACGCCCTCAAGCTGCCGCGATCAGTGACGATCACAAGAGAACTGGGTGTCATTGGCAAATCACTGGCCGCGCGCGACCGCGCACATGTCTGCTATCCTATAAATGAATCGTTGATCGTTGCAACATCGCGCTTGCTGAAAAATTGAGCGCTTCGCGCGTGGCGAGCGCGTTGCTTAGCGACTGCGTCTCTCTCGTTCTTCTTCGGCGGTGAACCGCGGAAGTTCGACCTGCCGTTTCTTCCAGGATTCTTCGCGCGCCTGAGCTTGCGTGCCGCCAACCAGTTGCAGCAAACAACAAGCTCGCCCGCCGAGATCGATATCATCGCCGGACGCAAACCTTTTCGGCTCAGCCACAAAACCGGACGCTTCGCTTGTGTCGAGAATCAATTGCCATTCGAGATGTTCCTGGCCAGGTAAGACAAAGGCGATAGGCTCGTGATGCGCGTTGATCAGTAGCAGAAACGTGTCATCGCGCACAGATTCGCCCTCGAAGTTGAGCACATCGGTTGCGTCGCCGCTTAGCAGCATCCCAAGACACCGCACGAACGGCGAAGTCCATTCTTCCTCCGTCATCTGGTTGCCGCCGGGATTGAACCACATCACGTCTCGAATCTCTGAACCAAGGATGGGACGACCTTTTAGGAACTTCGGGCGCCGAAAAACCGGATGTTCTTTTCGCAGCTGAATCAACTTTCGCGCGAGCTCAAAAAACTGATTCTCATTTTCGTCACGCTCCCAGTTAAACCAACTGATCTCGTTGTCCTGACAATAGGCATTGTTATTGCCGTCTTGCGTGCGACCCCACTCATCTCCGCCGCAGAGCATCGGCACGCCTTGGGAAAGCAACAGGGTCGTCAGAAAATTGCGGCGCTGACGGTCGCGCAACGCATTAATCTGTGGATCGTTTGTCGGACCTTCAACGCCGCAGTTCCATGACTGATTATTGTTGTCGCCGTCGCGGTTCTCGTCCGCGTTCAATTCGTTGTGTTTTTCGTTGTAGCTGACCAAATCGGTTAGTGTGAATCCATCATGCGCTGTAACGAAGTTGACGCTCGCGTACGGCCGCCGGCCGTAATGTTCATAGAGATCGGGGCTTCCCGTCAGTCGATAAGCCATCTCACCAATGCGACCTTCATCGCCTTTCCAAAAACTGCGGACCGAATCTCGATATTTGCCGTTCCATTCCGACCAGGGCACGGGAAAGTTACCGACCTGATAGCCGCCCTCGCCCACGTCCCACGGTTCTGCGATTAATTTTACCTGCGAGAGTACTGGGTCTTGTTGAATTACTTGGAAGAATGGATGCAGCGTGTTGAATCCCGAATGATTGCGCGCTAGTTCGGTTGCGAGATCGAAACGAAATCCGTCAACGTGCATCTCCTCTACCCAGTAGCGTAAACTGTCGGTCACCAACTGCAGCGCCCGTGGATGAAGCAGATTCAAGCTGTTACCAGTTCCGGTAAAATCGAGATAGAACCGGGGATTCTCAGGATGCAGCCAATAATAGGAGAGATTGTCGATCCCGCGGAAGCAGAGCGTTGGGCCGAGATGATTTCCTTCCCCTGTGTGATTGTAAACCACGTCGAGAATCACTTCGATCCCGGCAGCGTGCAGGCTGCGAACCATCGCTTTGAACTCGGCGACTTGTTGGCCCAGTTGCCCGCTGCTGGAATATTCTCCGTGCGGCGCGAAGAAGCCGATTGTGTTGTAGCCCCAATAGTTCGTTAGGCCATTATCAACCAAAAGCTTTTCATCGATGTGCGCGTGCACAGGCAGTAGTTCCACCGCGGTTACACCAAGTTTTTTGAAATAGTTGATCGCTGGCGGGCTACCAAGGCCTGCATACGTGCCGCGCAATTGCTCGGGCAACTCGCGCCAAAGTTTGCTGAAACCTTTCACCTGCACTTCGTAGATCACGGATTCGTGCAGCGGAGTTGCCGGCCTTTTGTCGCCCTGCCAGTCGAATCCGGAATCGATCACGACTGATTTCGGGACGCCCCACGCATCGTCTCGAAAATCCTGAGTCAAATCTTCCTTATCGCCGCCTATGACGTAACCGAACATTTCATCCGCCCAACTCACGTTTCCGGCGATCGCTTTCGCGTATGGATCAAGGAGCAGCTTCGAGCTATTGAAACGCAGGCCCATCTTCGGGTCGTAAGGGCCTGAAACGCGAAAACCGTACAATTGTCCCGGCCGCGCATCGGGCAAAAAGACATGCCACACTTGATCAGTACGCTCCTTGAGCGGGATGCGAACATCTTCTTTCGGGTCTTCTATGCTATCGAACAAGCAAAGCTCAACTCCACTGGCGTGCTCGGAAAAAATCGCAAAGTTCACGCCATTACCCACCCAGGTTGCGCCCAGCGGATATGGTTGACCGAGAAAAGTTCGCACCGGAGTCATAAAAGTGCCGCGCATTTATCCGGCATTGAGCCCATGTTAGCAATGAGGAATGGCGGGTCTGATAACTCCTGACGCAGTGTTGTTGATTGAAACCCGGTCCAGAGCGCACCATGTGAAACGCACGATAATCTTCGCCGTCTTAATTCTGATTTGGCCTTTCGCGGTTTACCTCTATGCGCATCGCAACTGGAATTCGTTGCCAGTTGGAACCACGATCGATCGGATCTTCGTGGAAAAATCACTGAGGAGATTATCGATATTTCGTGATGGTAAGCAGATAAAGATTTACCGAATCGCTTTGGGCCGGAACCCGGTGGGCGCGAAGCAGCAGGAAGGCGACATGAAAACGCCGGAAGGCATCTACAAAATCGATGGCCGAAATCCGCAAAGCGGTTTTCATCTTGCGCTGCATATTTCTTATCCCTCAGCTGAGGACGACCAGCGTGCGGCTGCACACGGAGTTTCGGCTGGTTATGACATTATGATCCATGGAATTCAAAACGGGCGCGGCTGGATTGGCGCGTTTCATCACTGGAAAGATTGGACCGCCGGTTGCATCGCAGTTACCGACGAAGAGATCGAGGAACTCTGGCGGGTTATACCAGACGGCACGACAATTGAGATTCGTCCCTAAAGCTCCTCGAGCGCGCGCCGCGCTTTTTCGACATCCGATGGACGTAGAATGATCAGACCTTTTTCCTCTTCGCGACTGCCCGCGAGATAGGTGTATT
>Ga0207701_10006352_pt1 | contig 11810 bp, 8 predicted proteins | sample KBSSwiSSwithPhiX_FD_184294 | JGI IMG/M metagenome (GOLD analysis project Ga0207701, IMG submission 184294) | Switchgrass rhizosphere bulk soil microbial communities from Kellogg Biological Station, Michigan, USA, with PhiX - S5 (SPAdes) (version 2) | ecosystem: Environmental > Terrestrial > Soil...
GCGGACCTCGCGCACCGGACGCCAGAGCTCGCCGTCACGGACCACGCGGTAGGCCTTGTCGACGTCCGCAGGCGGCGAGAACGGGGACGCGCCGGGCGTGCCCAGCTCACAGATCCCGATCGGCTCCTCGATGCCCTTCAAGCGGTAGTGGCCGTGCCACTCGATCGCCGTGCCGTCGGGGAGGCGGTCGCCGAGGGCTTCCTGGGCGGCCGCGCTCAGCAGCGTTTGCCCGCCGGCGGCGAGCGCCATGATGCGGGCCGTGAGCGGCTTGGCGAGGCCCTCGGCCTCGAGGGCCTTGGCGCCCCGGGCGATGTCTTCGGGCGTGTTCTCGCGCACCGTGACCGCGCCGACGTGAATGCCCACCCGGGCGCTGAGCCCGAGATCGGCGAGCGCCGCGTGGTAGCCGAGCGCGTAGCGCGCGGCATCGGCCGGCTCGTCGAACAGCAGGAAGAAGCCGTCGGTCCGGTCGATCTCGCGACCCCGATGGCGGGCGAGCAGGGCGCGGCCGCGGCGATCGTGAGCGGCCCAGATCTCGGCGGCACGCGCGTCGCCGAGGCGCTCGACCCCACGGGTGCTGTCCACCACGTCGGTGAAGAGGAGGGTACGCATGGCTGTCGTCAAGCGTACTCCCCGGGAGGCGCCAAGCGCGAAGCTTCAACGCCTGTCGGCACTGCATGATCTCTCGCGCCAGCGGTGGCAGGGCGCGCTCACGCTGGACGAACAAGGAGATGGATGACACGATCGAGCGACGGCCAATGCCGCACAGGAGACATTGGCGATGACTCGACTTCTCGGACGCGCGTTCCTCCTGGCCTGTCTGGCGCTGAGCGTGGACTCCGTCTTCGCCGACGACAGAACCTACGTCTTCACCATCAACTGGCAGTCGGGCTCGCTTCTGGGCTCATCGTCCGCGGGCAGCCTGTCGTTCGACGAGTCGCTCGCGATGGCGAACAACCAGTACGTCGGCCCCGACGTCCTGAGCGCCTTCAGTCTCACCATCGGCAGCACGTTCTACGGCCTCGCCAGCGTCAGCACCGGTCTCCTCTGGTTCGACGCCAACGCGGACGTGCGGCTTCTGATGGTGGGCACCGACTGCGGTTTCGGATATTGCAGCGTCCACCCGACCGAACCGGACACCTTCTACCTGGTCTACGACGCGCAATCGCAGCTCGACCCCTTCTTCGCCGTGGCCGGACCGCCGAACGCGGAACAGTCGTACGGTGTCGGAAGCTTCCAGGCCGCGGCGATCCCCGAGCCCAGCGTCCTCGTGCTCCTGCTTGCCGGTGGCGGCCTGCTCGCCTGGCGTCGAAGGGCGAAGCCTCGCGCGGCGACGCTTCTCCGCTGACACCGCGCCCGGACAGGCGGCGCGCTGAAGCTCAGGCCGTCGTTCGGGCGTCGCCTTCCGCCTGCGTCGCGACGCAGTTGCGGCCGGTGCGCTTGGCGCGGTAGAGGCAGGTGTCGGCGCGCAGGATCAGGTCGATCGCCCGGTCCCCCTCGCGCAGCGTGGCCACGCCGAAGCTGCAGGTGATGCGCCCGGCCGGCCCGAAGTCGGCGTCGGCGACCGCAAGGCGCAGCTTGTCGGCCATCTGCACCGCACACGCCAGCTCGAGGTGGGGTGCGAGGATCATGAACTCCTCGCCGCCCCAGCGGCAGAGGGCGTCCGAGCTGCGCATCCGCTCGTTCAGCACCCGGGCCACGTCGACCAGGGCACGGTCGCCGACCAGGTGGCCGTGCACATCGTTGACGCTCTTGAAGTGGTCGACGTCGACCATGATCAGCGCCAGCGGCGTGGCGTAGCGGACGCTGCGCGCGATCTCGGCGGCGCACAGGTCATTGAACTTGCGCCGGTTGAAGAGGCCGGTGAGGGCGTCGCTGTGGGCGTCGTGCGCCAGGGCCGAGGCGAGCTCGTCGCACTCGCGCTGCTTCTCGGCCAGAAGGCTTCGGGTCAGCTCGAGCTGCCGCGTCGCTTCTTCCAGTCGCTGGGGCAGCGTCAGGCGCTCCGAGCCGGCCGTCGCGTTCTCGCCCGACCGAGCGCCCTCGCAGGGCACAAGACTCAACATCGGATGCATCGCATCGTTCTCCTGGCGACCTGGAGAACATATCCGCCGACCCCGGCGCCGCCCATACTGCGCTTGCAGTACGGGCCGCGGCGATGCGCTTCGAAACCGGCACAAATCACGCCGGCGACGGCCGGCCGCAGCCAGCCGTCTTCCCGTCGCCTCAGGCCGTATAGAAGTACGGATCGAGGACGCTGACCTGGGTGATCTTCGTCACCGGCAGGCCGTTGCGGTCGGCCACCTTGCGGATGGCTTCCGGGTTCGGGCCGTCGTACACGCAGAAGGTCGCGGTACGGTCCGGGTTCACGTACGAGTGCACCCAGGTGACGCCGTGCTCGGCGTTGTTGGCGACGACGTTGGCGACGGCCTGCTTGCCTTCGTCGTTCTGGGGGATGGAAAGTCCCTTGGGGAACTGCCGTTCGATCATGTAGCGAGCCATGGTGGTGATTTCCTTTGAAGGCGGCAGCAACAGCGCTGCCGTGCCTCGCACTGTGCCGAGACCGCTTCCGCGCCGCGACGGCAGGCTTGCCTAACTTGCGCCGCCGCGATGCCCAGATTGCGGGGCCGCGGCCGGCAGCCAGCCTTCGCGCTCGGCCCGGCGCACGGCCTCGAGCCGGGTGCCGACTTCGAGCTTGGCCAGCACCGAGGCGACGTGGTGGTGCACGGTGCGCACCGAGCGATGCAGTCGCGCCGCAATGTCGGCATCGCGCAGGTCCTCGGCCATCAGCGAGAGCACCCGCATCTCGGCGCTGGTCAGGCCGCAGGGATGGCTGCGGGTGCTGGCCCGGGCGCCGCGGGCGACGCCGCGCACCCCGGCCTCGCGCAGGCGCCGGCGCAAGGCTTCGGCGACCGGCCGCGCGCCGAGGGTGTCGAACACCGCGAGCGCCTCCTGCTGCGCTTCGGCATCGCCCTCGGCCAGCGCCCGCGCCCGCGCGTAGGGGCAGCCGAGCTGCTGCCAGGCGTCGGCCGCCTCGCGCCAACGGCCGGAGATCTCGAGCGCATACGGCTCGGCGCAGTTCGCCGGCACGTCGTGCAGCGTTCCGGCCCGCCAGCACCAGGCCGCCAGCTCGCCGATGAACCACGCATGCCCGCGCTGCTGCGCCCGCCCCAGCGCGGCCCGGGCCTCGGCGTCGCATTCCGCGAGGTCGCCGCGCAGCCAGGCGGCCTCGGCGCGCATCGCTCGCACCGGCGCGATCCGTTGCAGGGTGTCGCTTCGGCCGGCCAGCGACAGCGCTTCGTCGAGCACCGGCTGCGCGCCGGGGTCGCCGCGCAGCAGCCGCAAGCTGCCGAGCGCCACCAGCGCCATCAGGCGGCTGATCGACCAGGTGACGCTGCGCTCGACGACCATGCCGGCGCGCTCGGCGGCAGCGGCCCAGTCGCCCGTGCGCAGCTCGCAAAGCGCGAGCCACGCGCTCCCGTAATGCACGTTGCCGTCGATCTCGTGCTCGGTGCAGAAGGCGATGGCGTCGCGCAGCCAGCGCGCAGCCGACTCCAGGTGCATCAACTCCCCGGCTGCCGAGCCGAGGTTCATCAGCATCGATGCCACGACCGCATGGCGCGACTCGGCGCGGGCGATGCGCAGCACCGTTTCCGCTTCGGCGCAGCCGGCGTCGTAGTCGATGAACATCAGGGCGCAGGCGGCCATGGACATCGACACCAGCTCCCGCTCGCGATCGCCGAAGCGCTTGGCGAGGCCGACGGAGCGGCGGCACCAGGCCAGGGCCGCATCGGCCTCGCGGTCGAGCATGCGCAGCGTGCCCTCCATCCCGTAGGCGGTCGCCAGCTCCGGCCCGGCGGGCAGCGCCTGGAGCAGGTCGATCGCCTGCCGGCTGGCCTCGTCGGCGGCGCGGTTTTCGGTCATCAGCACGAGAAGCTGGGCCATGAGGCTCAGGTTCAAGGCCTGCCGGCGCACGTCCCCGGCGCGCTGGTACGCGGCGTCGAGCTGGCGGCGAGCGCCGAGCGAGTCGTCCGCCCGGCCGATCTGGCGGCAGGCGATCGCGTAGGCCTCGAGCCAGGGCAGGCGCCTCGGATCGGCGGCGTCGATGGCGGTGCAGCGCAGCGCGGACTGCCAGTGCTGCGCCGCTTCGCGGTTCGAGCCGCGCGCCACCGCCTCCTCGGCCGCCGCCGGCGCGAAGCGCACCGTGGCGTCTTCGTCGCCGGCGCGGGCGGCATGGTGCGCCAGCCGGGCCGGCGGCACCCCCCTGTCGCTCGCGACCAGCACGGCGAGCACCTGCGCATGCAAGGCCTGGGCAAGCGGCGGAGACAGCGACGACTCGATCGCGACCCGCGCCAGCTCGTGCCGGTACTGAAGCGTCGCGCTGTCGCCTTGCAGCAGGCCGGCGTCGATGCAGGCCTCCAGGTCTTCGGCGGCGGGCGACAGCAAGGCGTCGAGCAGCCAGCGCTCGATGCGGGCCGGCACCAGCGCGACGAAGCGCAGGATCGCCTGGGCCGGCCCGCGCAGGCGCGCGTAGCGCGCGAGCACCAGGTCCTGCACCGTCCCCGGCACCGTGGCGCCGGCGTGGCGCAGGACCTCGGTGACGAAAAAAGGATTGCCCTGGGTCGCCGTGAACAGACCTTCGGCGGGGCGCCCGGCCTGCCGCGCCAGCGTCTCGACGGCGCCTTCCGACAGCCGCTGCAGATCGACCCGCTTCACGGCGGCCGCGGGAAGCTCGCCGACCAGGCGGCGCAGCGGATGCGCCGCCGTCACCTCGTCGTCGCGAAAGCTGATCGCCAGCACCGCACGGGCGCCCTCGATGCGTCGGCCGAGGAACTTCAGCAGGTCGAGCGTCGCCTCGTCGGCCCAGTGCGCGTCTTCGATGACGACCAGCACCGGCGTTGCCGCGGCACGCAGCTCGTCGAGCACGGCGTCGAAGAGCATCGGTCGCGGGCCGGACAGCAGGCCGGCGAAGCGCGGACCCTGCTCGCGGGCGATGTCGAGCCAGGGCGCCAGCGGCAGCGGCGTTTCCAGCGCATCGCAGCGGCCCCACCAGACGCTGCCGTGCGCCGCGGCCGTGGCCTCGAGCAGCGAGCTCTTGCCGATGCCCGCTTCGCCGGCGATCAGGCCGATGCGGCCGCGGGTGCGCGCCTCCTGGAGCAGCTGCTGCAGGGCCTTCAGTGCATCGGCACGCTCGAGGAGTTCGGTCATTCGCGTTGTCAGGGTCGGTCCTGCAGGGCCGCGATCAGGGGCGCGTGCGCCAGCACGCGCTCGGCCACCACCCGTTGCAGCAAGTCGCCGAGGGCGATGCCCGGCCATGGCGGGTCGACCGTCCCGGTCGAGGCGCGCCGGCCCCAGGCGGCGCGCAGCTCGTCGCGGTCCGGGGCGCTCAGCGTCTCCTCGTTCGCGCCGAAGGCCAGCACGCGGCGCGCGGCGCGTGCGTGGCCCTGGGCTTCGAGCAGCTCCGCCAGTGCCAGCAGCGTCGCCGGCTTCACCGATTGCGCCCCGAGCGTCAGCGCCAGGTCAGCGCCGTCGGCGAGCAGCGAGCGCGCCCGCTCCAGCTCGCCGCGTCGCGTCGCCAGGCGCGCCAGCTGCACCTTCAGCCAGCCGGCGAGCGCCATCAGTCCGGCACCTTGCGCGACCTCGAGCGCCGCTTCGGCATGCCTGCGCGCCGTGGCCACGTCGTCGACCTTCAGCGCCAGCTCGGTCAGGTTGGCCAGCACGAAGGCGCGGCTCGAGACCAGGCCGTGGCGCTCGCTGAGCTGCAGCGCCTCGTGCAGATGCAGCTTCGCGGACTCGTCGTCGTTCATGAAGGTCGACATCGAGGCCAGGTTGTTCAGGCACACCGCGAGCCGGGCGTGGTCGCCGTGCCGGCGATGCTGCAGCAGGGCCTCGCGCATCAGTCGCAGCGATTCGTCGTAGCGGCCGAGCCGCTTCTCGCAGAGCGCGAGGTTGTCGAGCGTCGAGGCGATCTCGTACGCCCGCCCGCCCGCCTCGGCCAGCGCCAGCACCTGCTGGTAGGCCTCGCGGGCCTCGACGAAACGGCCGGTGAATACCGCGCAGCCGCCGAGCACGGCCAAGGCCTGGTACCTCGCCTCGCGTGGCTGGCCGCGGCGGGTGGCGGCCAGGGCGCGCGACGCGGTCGCCTCGGCTTCGGCATAGCGTGCCAGCCGGGCCTGCATCAGCGCCGCCTGGCCGAGCAGGATCGCCTGCAGCGGGCGGTCGGCAACCAGCGGCGATTCGAGGGCCTGCTGGAACAGCGCCAGGCCCTCGGCGAAGCGGGCGCGGTGCTCGAAGTAGTTGAGCAGCGTCGGCAGGCTGTGCCTGAGCGCATCGCCCTCGCTCTGCGCGATCGACCACTGGCAGGCGCGGCGGCAGTTCTCGAAGTCGCGGTCGATCGCCTGCAGCGCCTCGCGGTCGCCGCTCTCGCTCGCCGGCTCGAGCTGGCGCAGCCAGCGGTGGAAATGCGCCGCGTGGGCGGCCTCGGTCGAGGCCCGCGCGGCATCGTCGCCGAGCCGCAGGGCGGCGAGCTGTTGCACCAGCGGATGCAGGTGCATGCGGTCGCCGTCCTTGGCCAGCAGCGACTTGTCGGCGAGCGCGCCCAGCACCGGCAGCGACGCGCCCGCGACCGCGCGTGCGCCCTCGATCGAGAAGCCGCCGTGGAAGACCGAGAGGCGTGCGAGCGCCTCCCGTTCGACCGCGCCCAAGCGCCGCCATGAATGCTCGAACACCGCCTCGATGCTGGCGTGGCGCGGCGGATGGCGGGTGTCGGCGGCGCGCAGCAGCTCGGTGCCATGGCGCAGCTCGTCGGCGATGGCCCGGCACGACAGCATCCGTGCCCAGCCGGCCGCGAGCTCGATCGCCAGCGGCAGTCCTTCGACCTGGCGGCAGATGTCGACGATCGCGGCGCTTTCGGCAGCCGCGGCGAAGTCCGGCTCGACCCGCCGCGCCGCCTTGACGAACAGGCGCACCGCGTCGAAGGACTCGGCCCGGTCCTCGTCTTCCGGATCCGGGACCGGCAGGCCCTCGAGCGGCATCGACCACTCGCCGGCGACCGCCAGCCGCAGCCGCGAGGTGACGAGGATCTTCAGGCGGGCGCAGGCCTGCAGCAGGCGATCGAGGACGTCGGCATGCTCGGCGAGCTGCTCGAAGTTGTCGAGCACCAGCAGGAGCTGCTGCTCGCGCCAGGCGTCGACGACCCGCGTCAACGGGTCGTCGTTGCCCGAGGCGGCGACCCCGCTCTCGTGGGCGAGGCGAAGCCCGAGCTGCTCCGGCGTGTCGACGTCCTCGAGCGGCACGAAGATGGCGCCATCGGCGAAGCGCGGCGCCAGCTCCTGCAGCGTGCGCCGCGCCAGCCGCGTCTTGCCGACGCCTCCGGGACCGATCAGGCAGAGCAGGCGGCACTCGTCGCGCCCGAGCAGGTCGGCGATGCGCTGCAGCTCCACCGAGCGGCCGACGAAGCCGTCGTCGGCCGGGCCGGCCGCTGGCACGGCGATGCCGCTCGCCGTCGGCCGCGCGCCGGTCAAGGTGTCGTGCAGGGCGCGCAGCTCGGCGCCCGGCGTCAGGCCGAGGTCGGTCGACAGCCGCTCGACGAACTGCCGGTACGCAGCGCGCGCCGCACCGGCCTGTCCGTCGCGCGCCAGGGCGCTCATGTGCTGGCGCAGCGCCGCCTCGTCGAGCGGGTCGGCCTCGAGCAGCCGGGCCGAGAGCGCGACCGCCTCCGCCGGCGGGGTCGCCGGATCGGCCAACCGCACCAGCGCCGCGGCGCGCCAGGCGGTGCGCAGGCGGTCGCGCTCGAACGCGACCCAGCGGGTCCACGACTCGTTGCCGCCGTCGTCGAAGCCGGCGAGCAGCTCGCCGCCGTAGGCCTCCAGCGCCTCGCCGCCACGCTGCTCGCGCAGCGCCGACTCGAACGCGGCGACGTCGGTGGCGAGCTCGAGGCGCAGGGCCGCGCCTTGCGGTTCGATCGCCGGGACCCAGCGCAGCGACGGCAGCCGGAACAGGGTCTTGCGGAGGTTGGCGAAGGCGAGCCGGTCTTCCTGATCGGGCCAGAGCATCGCCGCGATCTCGGCCCGCGTCACCCACTGGCGCCGCAAGGCGAGCAGGACGACGAGCTGGGTGCGGCGTTCGAGGGCAAGCGCCGTCCGGGCACCCCCGGACTCGACCGTCGGCGAGCCGAACAGGTGCAGGCGGACCGGCCCGTGCATGGGCCAAGTATCGCAGGGGCGTCGAGGGTGGAACGCCGGTGGAACGCGGGCCTCAGCACAGTGCGCCCATGCCCATTGCACGCCATCCTGCCGCGCGGCCTCCGGCCGCCGGCCGAGCCGCCTCCGGCGACGCCGCATCCGGCCCCGCCGCGCCGGCGCCGGCCGTCGACCGGCCGTCCCGGCTGTCGCCGTGGGCGCACGGCGACTACGCCGTGATCGGGGCGACGCTGGCGATCGTCGCCGAACAGCTGGTCGAGGCCGCCGACGTCCGCGCCGGCGAGAAGGTGCTCGACGTCGCCGCCGGCACCGGCAACGCCGCGCTGGCCGCGGCGCGGCGCTACGCCCACGTCACCGCCACCGACCCGGCGCCCGCCTTGCTCGAGCAGGCGCGCGAGCGGGCGCGGGCCGAGGCGCTGCCGCTCAGCTGCCGGGTCGCTGGCGTCGAGGCGCTGCCCTTCGGCGACGCCAGCTTCGACATCGTGCTCTCGACCTTCGGCGCCACCTACACCGCCGACGAGGCCGGGGCGGCCCGGGAAATGCTGCGCGTGTTGCGCCCCGGCGGTCGCATCGGCCTGGCGGGCTGGACGCCGCGGGGCTTCGTCGGCCGGCTCTGCCACGCCGTCGGCGCCCACCTGCCGCCGGTCGCCAGCTGCACCTCGCCGACGCGCTGGGGCAAGCCCGCGCACCTGGCGGCGCTGTTCGGCCTGCCGCCTGCGCAGCTGCAGTGCCGCTGGCGTCGCTTCGACTTCCGCTATCGCTCCGCGGCGCACTGGGTGCAGGTGTTCCGCGACTTCCACGGCCCGCTGCATCGCGTCTTCGCGGCCCTCGACCCGGCCCGCCAGCAGGCGCTCGAGCAGGCCATCACGGCCTTGCTGCAGGCCGCCAACACCGCCGGACCGGGCTCGCTCGTGGTGCCGGCCTCCTATCTCGAAGCCGTGATCACGCGGCCCGCGATTCCTTCGCCCGCGGCGTAGCCGCGCCTCTCTCCATCGACCCCGCCCTGAGGAAACTTCGCATGTCACGTTACGACAACATCCTGCAGACCATCGGCAACACCCCGCTGGTGCGCCTCAACCGGCTCGCGCCCGCCGGCGTCGAGGTCTACGTCAAGCTCGAGTCCTTCAACCCGCTCGGTTCGGTCAAGGACCGGATGGCGCTCGCGGTCATCGAGGACGCGGAACGCCGCGGCACGCTCCGCCCGGGGCAGACCGTGATCGAGGCGACCAGCGGCAACACCGGCATCGGCCTGGCGATGGTCTGCGCGCAGAAGGGCTACCCGCTGGTGCTGACCATGGCCGAAAGCTTCAGCGTCGAGCGGCGCAAGCTCCTGCGCTTCCTCGGCGCCCGGGTCGTGCTCACGCCCGCCGGCGAGAAGGGCAGCGGCATGCTCAACAAGGCGATGGAGCTGGCCGAGAAGAACGGCTGGTTCCTCTGCCGGCAGTTCGACAACGAGGCCAACGCCGAGGTCCACACCCGCACGACGGCGCGCGAGATCCTGGCCGATTTCGAGGGCGAGCGGATCCATGCCTTCGTCTCCGGCTTCGGCACCGGCGGCACGCTGCTCGGCACTGCCCGCGGGCTGAAGGCCGCCGATGCCGCGATCCGCGTCGTCGTCGCCGAGCCCGACAACGCGCCGCTGCTCGCCAGCGGCATCGCCCAGCAGCGCGACGCCAGCGGCAAGCCGTCGGCGAGCCATCCGATGTTCCGCCCGCACCTGATGCAGGGCTGGAGCCCGGACTTCATCTCCGGCCTCACCGAGAAGGCACTGGCCGAGCGGCTGGTCGACGAGATCGTGCCGGTCAACGGCAACGAGGCGATGCGGATGGCGCGCGAGCTGGCGACCAAGGAAGGCATCTTCGTCGGCACCTCGAGCGGCGCCACCCTCGCCGCCGCGCTCGACGTGGCGCGGCGCGCGCCCGACGGCAGCCGCATCGTCTGCATGCTGCCCGACACCGGCGAGCGCTATCTGTCGACGCCGCTGTTCGAGGGCATCGGCGTCGACATGAACGACGAGGAGCTGGCGCTCTCGCGCTCGACCCCGGGCAATCGCTTCGACGCACCGACGCCGCAGCCGGCGGCGGTGGCCCCGGCGCCGGTCGTCGCGCCGCGGCCCGAGCCGGTCGCCCCGGTCGTCGATGCCGGCGCCGAGGCCTACGTCGCCCAGGTCATCGCCGACAACGCCGTCGTCATGTTCTCGCTCGAGTGGTGCGAGTTCTGCTGGGCGGTGCGCAAGCTCCTCGGCCGGCTGGACATCGCCTTCGAGAGCGTCGACCTCGACTCGGTGGCGCTGCAGCAGCACGACCTGGGCACGCAGATCCGCGCCGTGCTGAGGGCCCGCACCGGCTCGCCGACCATTCCGCAGATCTGGATCGCCGGCACGCACATCGGCGGCGCGACCGACCTGTTCGAGGCGATGCGCGACGGCCGGATGCAGCGGCTGCTGGCCGAGGCCGGCGTCACGCTCGCGCCGGACCTGGACATCGACCCGACCCAGTTCCTGCCGAAGTGGCTGCATCCGCGCAAGGCGGCGTGACCGGAGGAGGCACCGACATGAGCTTCATCGCCACCATCGCTCCCGACGCCGCCGCCGGCGCCACGGCCGAGATGTACCGGCGCCAGCAGGCCTCCTGGAGCTTCGTTCCGAACTACGCCAAGGTCTTCAGCCATCGGCCCGAGATCATGGCCCGCTGGGGCCAGCTGCTCGCGGAGATCAAGCGGCCGATGGAGCCGCGGCGCTTCGAGCTGGTGACCTTCATCGCCGCGCACGCGCTCGGCAACACCGCCTGCACGCTGACCCACGGCAAGGCCCTGCGGCCGTTCTTCAGCGATGCGCAGATCCTGGCGATCGCCAAGGGACGCCTCGACGGCGTGCTCGACGCCGCCGAGCAGGCGATGCTTCGCTTCGCCCGCCAGGTGGCGATCGACGCCGCGCGCGTGACCGCGGCCGACGTCGCGGCGCTCGCCCGCCACGGCTTCGCCGATGCCGAGATCTTCGACATCGCCGCTGCCGCCGCGGGGCGCGCCTTCTTCACCAAGATGCTCGACGCGCTCGGCGTGCTGGCCGACGCCCCCATGGGCCCGATCGACGCCACCTTGCGCCGCGCCTTGACGGTGGGACGACCGATCGACGAGCGCCCGCCGGCGACGATGCCGGCAGCCCCGCCGCTGCACGCCACCCTCGAAGGAGACCGACATGCCGCCTGATGCCGCCGAAATCGGTCGGATGCAGCCGCTGCTCGCGAAGATCGCCGCCGGGCTCGACGACTTCCTGAAGTTCGAGCATCCGGACGCGCTTCACTCCGGCCATTCCTGGCGCCAGCGCCTCGACCGCCCGCTGCCGCGCGCCGGCATCGGCATCGACGGCGTTGCCGACGAGCTCGTGCGGCATGTGATCCCGAACGGCTCGTCGGTGCCGCGGCCCGGGTTCAGCTCGTTCATCACCACCGGCGCGGTGACGGCGTCGGCATTGGCCTCGACCGCGGCCGGCATCGCCGCGCCGCAGCGCTACGGCCACACCGCGTTCAACTTCCTCGAGGAGCTGTCGCTGCGCTGGCTGGCCGAGATGCTCGGTCTGCGCGGGATGGAGGGCGTCTACAGCAGCGGCGGCTCGGT
>Ga0207701_10006353_pt1 | contig 11810 bp, 16 predicted proteins | sample KBSSwiSSwithPhiX_FD_184294 | JGI IMG/M metagenome (GOLD analysis project Ga0207701, IMG submission 184294) | Switchgrass rhizosphere bulk soil microbial communities from Kellogg Biological Station, Michigan, USA, with PhiX - S5 (SPAdes) (version 2) | ecosystem: Environmental > Terrestrial >...
TCATGTGACGCGCTCAGCTTGCCCGAATAGACGCCAAGACTTGAGAGCGTACCGCCCGCTCGCGTCGACCGCAGGGCCATCTCGAACGTCTCCTGCCGTCCGAGCGCTTCGATCGCGACGTCTGCACCGCGGCCGTCGGTCAGCCGCCTGATCTCCGCGACGACGTCGTGGGTCCCTGGATCGAGCGTGACCGTGGCGCCAAACTGGTGCGAGAGGGCGCGCCGATCGGCGAGCGGATCCACGCCGATAATCAGCCCGGCCCCGCGCAGCCTCGCACCAACGGTCGCGCAGAGACCGATCGGGCCCTGCGCGAACACCGCCACACTGTCGCCGACCCGGACCTCGCCACTCTCGGCGCCGGCGATGCCAGTGGAGGCGATATCCGGCAGCATCAGCACCTGCATGTCGCTCAGGGCGTCGGGCACCGGCGCGAGATTTGCGCGCGCATCCGGCACCAGCAGGTACTCGGCCCAGGCGCCGTTGATCGTGTTGCCGAAACGCCACCCGCCCATCGGCCCGTGGCACTGCGAGTGCACCCCGTTCAGGCAGTAGAAGCATTGGCCGCACGGTGTGATCGCACCGACGATCACGCGCTGACCAACGGTGTACTCCGTCTCCAGCCCCTCGCCCAGTTCGGCGACCACGCCAACCGGCTCGTGCCCGAGGATGAGCCCAGCACGCACCGGATACTCACCTTTCACGATGTGCACGTCGGTGCCGCAGATGGTCGTGGCGGTAATCCTGATGACCGCTTCGCCCGCTCGCGGGCGTGGCCGTGGGACCTCGTCGAGTCTCAGGTCTCCGACGCCGTGGAATACCACCGCCTGCATCGTCTCCATCTGGTCCTCGCTTCCGCCTGTGCGCGCGTCGTCTCGACGCCCGCTACCAGGTGCGAGCACCGCAACAGAGGTGCCAGTCAGGAGAGCCGTTACCCCTCACGCATTCCACACCGGCGACGTCGGACCGTCGCGAGAATCTCCGTTCGACTGCGAGAAATTCCCTGTATCTCTTGCGACCTGCGGGATCACATCCCGGCCCGGGTCAGCCGCTCGCCACGGAGTAGACAGCCGCGGGTGAACGCGACGCTGTCGGCGCGTAATGATCACCCCGCCGTGGGTGCGGGCATCGGACTTGCCGTCACTCGAGAAAGCAACAGTCACGCGGCCAGACTTCAGTGCCTCGATCGACCGCCTACGCTGAGAATTGCCATGAACACTGCTCGCGACGTCCGCCTCGGTTTGCGGATCGCCGCCGTCATCGGCGCGTGCGGTGTCGTGACCTCCGCACAGACGCCCCCGACGCCGATCGTGGGGGCGGTTGCGAGCTACGATGTCCAACCCGGCGATTCGCTGGTCTCACTGGGCGCGCGGTGGGGGGTTGACTGGATCGCTCTCGCATCCGAGAACGGTCTCCGCCCAGGTGCGGCGCTTACCCCCGGCCAGGCGTTGACCATCGATGGGCGCCATATCGCTCCGGACAGCGCGGCCGACGGCATTGTGATCAACGTTCCGCAGCGCATGCTCTTCGTGATCGACCGGGCGGCAGTCGTGGTGGCCTTCCCAATCGCGGCGGGTCGCGCCGACTGGCAGACCCCACTGGGAACGTTCGAGCTCGAGACGAAGGAAATCAATCCCACGTGGGACGTTCCGGTCTCGATTCAACGCGAGATGGCAAACCGCGGCGTCCGGGTTCTGACGAGAGTGCTTCCCGGCCCGGAGAATCCATTAGGCGACCGCTGGATGGGTCTGAAGGGTGCCGGCATCGGATTGCACGGCACCAACGTGCCGTCCAGCATTTACCGGTTCGCCACGCACGGGTGCATCAGGCTCCACCCCGACGACGCCCGGGCACTGTTCGAGCGCGTCTCGGTGGGGATGATGGTGCGCATCATCTACGCGGCGGTGTTGGTTACCGTGATGGGCGGTCATGTCTGGATCGAGGTCCATCCGGACCCCTATCGACGTGCGGGCGACCTGCGGCGAGCGGCGGAAGCCCGGATTGCCGCTCTTGGGGCGACAGGCGCCGTTGATCCACAGCTCGTCAGCCGCTGCCTCGCCAGGCCGAGCGGGCGGCCGTGCGATGTATCGCACGCGGGAGGCCGATAGTGCGAGCGACGCGTCACCAGGAGCCGGTGGGCGTGCGGGCCACGGCCGCTCACTATCTCGGGGACCTCGTCTACGGAGCCAACGACGGGCTGATCACGACGTTCGCAGTCGTCGCCGGCGTGTCCGGCGGGTAGTTGTCGGCGCACGCCTTACTCATCGTGGGCGCCGCCAATCTCTTCGCGGACGGTCTGTCGATGGGCGCCGGAAATTACCTGAGCATCCGCTCTCATGAAGGGGCGCTCGCGGCAGAGAACCTGCCCGAAGAGGAAGCCAGTCCGGCGCGGCATGGGCTGGCCACTTGGCTGGCGTTCATGTCCGCGGGTGCCGTACCGTTGCTCCCGTTCATCATCGGCGGTGCCGGTGCGCTGGCCCTCCGGCTCTCGATCGCGCTGACGTTCGCGACGCTGTTCGGGATCGGGGCAGCGCGCGCAATGATCACCACCGACCGTTGGTGGCGGGCTGGACTCGAGATGTTGGGGCTGGGCGTTGTGGTCGCCTTCGCGGCCTACGCGAGTGGCGCGGCCATCGCGGCCGTGCTCGGCGCACCTTAGTGGCCAGTATTCTCATCTGTTGGTCTGGCTGCGTCTTTTCACCGATAGGAAGGCTGTCCCGCACACTCCACATCTGGCGGCGGAAGGGGTCGCACATTCCGGGCGATCGCCCGGCTAGGTTCGCGTTTACTCCGATGTTCCGATGGCCGACGTGCGACGCCGGCCATCCACCGCCTACCCGTAACAGCTCCGGAACCGGATGACCAATCAGACTGGCTCAAGCTGCGAGATCCGCGCGACTGACCGCGCCGAGCGGGTCGCGCAACGTGAGCACCGGGCAGCCGACAGAGCGTACGACGCGATCCGTGACGGTACCCATCAGCAGGCGCCGGACGCCGCTGCGGCCGTGCGTGGCCATCATAATCAGCTCTACCGCCAATCCGCCGTTGAACTGCAACACCAACGGCAACTCTCGCGGGCGAATCACGTTCAGCAAGGCCGGCGCGTCATTCGCGTCGGTGTCGACCAGGCAGTGGCCCACCTGGTGCGGCACGCCCGGTCGGCGGAGCTCGGTGAGGTACGCGAGCGGCACGCCGTGGTGCCAACATCGTGGTATGTCCGCGAGTCCCCCAGGTCACCGGCGACGCGCCGCAAGTCCTCCAGTAGTCGCCCCGTGACGAGGACCACCAGCACGCCGCTGCGGCGCGCCGTGGATACCGCCTCCCGCACGGCCGCGCTCATGGCGTCCCGCGTGGCGATCGTCCCGTCGTAGTCGAGCGCGAGCACGGAGAGCTTCATGGTATCCCCCAGTGTCGGGGCTTCCGTGACCTTCGCCCGTCCGACCGGTTACGAGCCGCGATGCTCGGACCACGAGATCAAGCCGCAGGCGTCTTCTCGTTGTCGGCATGGACGGTCAGAACAGGACATCCGGCACGTCGGACGATCTGCTCGGCCACGCTGCCTTCGGTGAATCGGCTGAATCCACTCCGCCCGTGCGTGCCGCACACAATCAGCTCGATCTCGTGAGTGACCGCGTACTCGACGATTGCGTCGGCGGCTTCACCCCATCGCGTCGCGAGAACGACGCGACCTGACGCCAGGTCCGTCTCGGAAAAGAGTGCCGCGAGGTGGACGCGGCGGGCCGCCTCCAAGCGGCCCACGGTGGCGAAGAATACCGGCGCCGGCGTGAATCCGCCCCAAGGCTCGTCGATCGGCTCCGTCACGATCGAGAGCACGTGAAGCGTGGCCCCGAACACCTGGGCGAGTTGCCGGCCCTGATTCAGTGCGGCATAGGCTGCCTCAGAAAAGTCCATCGCCACCAAGAGACGATCGATCTTCATCATGGCCTCGTCCTTCAGCTGCAACGCGCCAGGTCACGGCACTTGGTCGATCACTAATGCACTGTCGTGATCGCAACCCGCGTTCCACACTGGCGTCGTTGACGGCCAGTGCGTCGTCGCGGGGCGGTACGCGTGTTGCGCAGAGTTCCCGCGGAGGCCTTCATGATGACCGTCAACCAGATTCTGGTCGCGAGCGACTTCAGCGAATCGGCGGACGCGGCATTCCTCTACGGACGGGAGCTGGCGATTCGATTCGGCGCCCGGGTACACCTGCTCCACGTGGCGCAGGACATCTACATCAACATGTTGGGTGCGGCGAACTACCTGTCGATGGCGCCGGTGATCCAGAACCAGATCGAAGAGGATGCACGTCGCCATCTCAGAGAACTGGTCGGCGCGAAAGGCGATGGCGAGCCGGACACCGTGACCTGCGTCCTGACCGCGTCATCGCCCGCGGTGGCGATTGTCGAGTACGCGAGAGCGAACAGCATTGATTTGATCGTGATCGGCACGCACGGTCGTGGCGCCGTTGCGCATCTGTTCCTCGGGAGTGTCGCCGAGCGGGTCGTACGGCTGGCACCCTGCCCAGTGCTGACCGTCAAGCACCCGGGGCGCGAGTTCGCGCGCACGGACGCCCTCGAGGCGGTCACTCACATCTGAGACTGCTTCCCGGGTGCGAAGGAATTCGCAGGACCGGGAAATCGTCCGCACGCGGCGCTGCCGCCGGCGAACCGCCGCGACCTGGCGTTGGTGTGGTTGATGGTTCGGGAGGCCTGATACGCCGGGCTGCAGTCATGGTGGGCGAATCTTTGGCGGCGAACGAGACAGCCGGCACATCGGTTGCTCCATCGCCACGCACCGGCTGCTTTCCAACAGGAATAGCTATGTTGCCCAGCCTTGCCATTCAGGCGCACGCTGCGCGTCCCTTGCACCCGACACGGCTGCGACGAGCGAGCGGAGCGGTGCTGTCGTGTCTGCCATCGCCGAACGCTCCCGGTCTGATCGAGAGCGTGACCGCCGAGACGCCCAGGGCAGACAACGGCTCCGCGGCCGTGTTCGGGGCGAGTTCATGGAAATGGCCTGTCTGCGGGTGACGGTTGAGGAGGCGGCCCGACTGTTCGGCCTGCCGCAGGATGTCTGCAGCCGAATTCTCAACGACCTCGCGGCTGCGGGTGAGGTCCGGCGGACAGCCGATGGCCGCTACACCCGTTTCGGACCGGCGGTGTAGGTCCGGTCGGCGCGGGAGGGTTGGCGCGTCGAGGGTTCGGCGGCACGAGCTGGACACGGCACCCGAGGAGGGGACCTTGAGCCTTGAAACGACCATGAGCGATGACGCTCGCCGAATAAACCCTGCTGCTGGAGCGGACCAGGAGCGCATCCTGCTCGAGGGACCCCACTCGCGGCTCCGCGAGCTGCGTCTTGTGCTGCGCGTGGCGTGGGAGTTCATCGCCGGCTTCCGCGTGCTCCACTTCGTCGGCCCGTGCGTCACCGTGTTCGGCTCGGCGCGGATTGGCGAGTCGGATCCCCATTATGAGCTCGGGCGGGCGGTTGGGCGCGGCCTCGCCGGCCTCGGCTTCACGGTGATGACCGGCGGCGGGCCGGGCTTGATGGAGGCGGCCAACCGCGGCGCGCGCGAGGCCGGGGGCGCCTCGGTCGGGTGCAACATCGATTTGCCCCAGGAACAACAGCCGAACCCGTACCTCGATCGATGGATCGGGTGTCGCTACTTCTTCGTCCGCAAGGTCCTGCTCTTCAAGTATTCGTACGCGTTCATCGGCCTGCCAGGCGGCCTGGGTACACTCGACGAGCTGACCGAGGCCATGACGCTCGTCCAGACCGGCAAGATCGAGCAGTTTCCTATCGTCCTAATGGGTAAGGATTACTGGCTGCCGTTCACGCAGGTGCTCCAACAGATGGTTTGTGCCGGCACGATCTCAGAGGCCGACGCGGCTATGGCCTTCGTAACCGACGATGTCGAGGCGGCCATGAGATACATCGAACGGCACGCGATCGACGCGTTCGGTTTGCGACGGGAGCGGATCGCGCCCTCTTCCCTCCTCGGAGAGCCACAGGCGATTCAACCAGTCCCGCCGCGTTGATAGCGCATGCTGAGTGCCGTTCGCGGCAACCGGCTGACCACGAAAAGGCGGCCGGGCTGTCGTTCCCTTGGGTCGTCTCGTTCGAACACCGAAGCGCAGCCCCAACGCCTGCGGAGCTGCAAAGCGAGTGTTTCCCGCTCGAGGCGAAAAAGCGGCCCGCCCCGGGGCGTGGCGGATTGGCAGCCTCTCCGTTCGGCCCTGGCGAAGAGTCGTCGTCATGCGCCTTTATGGCCTGGTGTAGCGGAGCGGCCGTGCGGCACCGAAGTTGCGGTCTTCTGTCCCGAGCGAATGATGTCTCACGCGCACACCGCTCCGCACAATCGCAGCGTCGCCATCGCGCTGCTCGCCGTCGCGGCGCTCAGCGCGTGCCGGCAGTGCGAGGACCTAGAAGAAGAGGCACAGGATGTCGAACCCCATCACAGTCGCGGTAGCAGTACCGCGGCTCCCCTGCCCCCCGTCGCCGGGGACGTGGGTCCGCCGCCTGTGCGTTGTGGCTGGCGGTCTTGACTTCGATGGCCGGCTGCGCCGACCGGCCGTGCCCCGCGGTGCTCGAAGCAGGACCGAGGGAATAACGGGCGATGGTCGGAACGTGGCGGGACGACGGCCGGCGCGGCCTGGTCGATTTTACGCTCGCGACCGGTGATAACCAGGGATTCGGGCAATACGCCACGAAGGCGAACACCCCAACAGGCGATCGCCAGACTCGGGAGCGTCCATGGATCCGTGGAGCGGTGGTGCATCTTGCGGGCTACGCCCGAGCAGCTGTGCGATCCGTTCCAGGCGTGTCCGACACTGCATCGGTCTACCGTCGGCTGCTGAAGCTCACGTTGGAGGAAGTGCGTGTGATCGAGGATCATCTCGGCCAACTCGATCACCAGTGAAGGCGCGGCAAGAGCAGCTCGAGGCCGAGGCTCGCAAGATCTGGTGAGCAGCGGCGAAATGGAAGTCATCGAAGTCGTCCCAAGTGATAGTTCTGGAATGCTTCGCCCGGCGTCGCTTCCTGTTGCCACGGCGACAAATGGGCCGCTCCCCCGGCCCCCGTTCTGAAATATGGGCCTGGTAGTTGTGCGACACTAACCTTACGCCACCACTTGCAGGCTGCACACAGTTAACCGTTGGCCGGGCACTCGATGCCGTGCCGCCGTGATGATTCCGTGCACGATGATGCTGGCTTCCAGAGCGCTGATTCACCGGCCGGCTGCTCTGAGATCTCGCTCTCGACCGAAGCCGGCACTCGGTTCTGGCGGCGGTCGTGTACTTGGACACTACGACCTGACGAAACTAGCGGATCCCGTCGCCGTAGCGGAGCGTCTGACGAGCGCTCCATGCCCTCGGCCCAGTCATTGGAGTCGAGGTGGCCCCGATCGAATAGAGTCGATCAGCGGAACGCTGTCATTGCGTTCAGATGAAGCGAGAGACTCGATGGAATGTGCGTCCAATCGAGGTGCGCCGTGGTAGGGCACACTGAGCTATCGACTACGATCTTGAACAGATAGAGCGCCGCTGTCAGAGATCGAACGGCACGACGCTGGTCGTCGCAGATCGGCCGTCGACTCGAACCGGATTCCGGAGATGCGGCCGCCGAGATCGCCATCTGCCGTTTCAATCGCCGTCCACGAGTAACCTGCGGGAAACAGCGCGCCGGACCTCACCTTGACCGCGAAATATTCCCCATTGCTGCAAGCTGCCTTACCCCCGCCGCGTCCGTTCCGCGTTGGCGTCGACCATCGCTTCTGCCGGCGACGGCGCTGGCTTACACGAACGCTGGATGACAGCCGCCGCGAAGCGAGCTCGGCTCACGCGTCACATTTGCGCCACACTCTGCGGCGATCTGTCCGGCGCAGAGGACCGACGCGTACTCGCAAGATGACGACATTGCGGCCCAGGGCCGCGCCACACGCGCATCAAAGCCTGGCAACAAGCTTGCTCAGGCATCGCGCATGCGTCGTGGCAGGTTTTTTGTTCGGCTTGTGCTGTGTCTTGCTGTGACCGTGTTTCTCACGACCCTCGCCGCGTCCTGCGGCGGTTCCCCGACTGCTCCCGATAGTTCGCCGTCCGCCGCGCCCGCGCAGGATCCTGCGACCGCGACGTCGTTGACCTACTCGGCCGACGTTCAGCCGCTGCTCAACAACGATTGTGTCCCGTGCCACGGCGGCTCGAGCACCAATGGCGGGGTCAACCTGACCTCCTACACGAACGTGATGCGCACGGTGACGCCCGGGAGCTCCCGATCGGTGCTCGTGACGGTGTCGCAGCCCGGCGGGTTGATGTATTCCGAATGGCGCGGCAGCGCCTCTGCCAAGGCCGAGACGATCCGGCGCTGGGTGGTCGATTTCAACGCCGCGCAATGATGCGAAGGAGAGAGATGCGCTCACTGCTCGTGACCGGATTGCTGTTGGGAGCGCTGGTCCTGCCGGCACGTCATGCGGCGGCTCAGGACGACGGCCCGCTCCAAGCCGCCCTCGCGAATGCGTTCAGCTCCGGCGCGCTGACAGTGCCGGGATCCAGCGACGCTGCTGATAAGCAGTCGCCCGCGCCCCGCGTCGCGGCATTCGAATACAGTGAGGGTTACCGAACCCGCGCGAAGATCCACAAGTACGCGTCGTTTGCTACGCTGCCGCTCTTTGCGACCGAGTTCGTGCTCGGCTCGTCACTCTACGACACGCCGACCGACAGCAAGAAGACAGCGCACATCGCCATCGGCAGCAGCATCATCGGCCTCTATGCGGTGCAGGGTGTGACCGGGGTGATGAATCTCCTCGAGGGGCGCCAGGACCCGAACCCGAAGGGGAAGAAGCTCCGATTGACCCACTCGATCCTCATGCTGGCGTCGGGGGCCGGCTTCGCCATCACGCCGATGGTGGCACCGGGCGGCCGCGATCAGCTCGAGTTCGGCAGCAGCAGCGCGAGCACCCACCGGGCCGTGGCGTTCACGTCGATCGGCATCGGGACGGCCGGCTACCTGTTGATGCTCTTTGGAGGCAAGTAAGACCATGCCGGTGTTCGTCACGCACCTCGTCGGCTCGTGGGCGGCGCTCTACAGCGGCTCCGCCGTCGTGCGCACGCTCGTCGCGTTCGTGCATGTCGGCGGCCTCGTTGGTGGCGGCGGTGCGGCGATCTCGGCCGATCGCGCCACACTCAAGGCGACGCGCCGCGGCCGGCCCGTCACGCGCGACCAGATCGACGCCATCCACAACACGCACCGCATCGTGATCCTCGGCTTGGCCGGCGTGATCGCCAGCGGTGTGCTGCTGTTTGCCGCCGACGTGTCGACCTACGCGCCGTCGAAGCTGTTCTGGCTCAAGATGCTGATGGTCGCGGCGCTGATGATCAACGGCGCCGTGCTCGTGCGCGTCGGGCGCGGTGTTCAGGCGCCAGACGAAGCCACGCGCCGGACCATGCGCTGGACGGCCGGTCTGAGCCTGGCCTTGTGGTTCCTGACGACGCTCGTCGGGGCGGGGCTTCCCAACATCTGAATCCGCACATGAAGACGATCAACCTGGAAGACTCCTCGCGCCGCGAGTTCGTGCGAACGGTGGGCTGCTTCGCCGGCGCGCTGGCGGCGCTCGGTATCCCGCGCGAAGTGCTCGCCGCGCCGGTGACGATCATCGACAGCGATCAGGCGGCCGCCGACAAGACGTACCCGATTCCCTCCGCCGACGGGGTCTCGGTCGATCGCAGCGCGCAAGTCATCATCGTCCGATCGAACGGGCACGTCTACGCCTTCGCGCTCTCGTGCCCGCACCAGAACGCCGCGGTGAAGTGGGTGCCCGAGCACAATCAGTTCGAGTGCACCAAGCACGACTCGCACTACACCGCTGACGGCACGCACGTCAGCGGCCGCGCCACCCGCAACATGGACCGCATGCCTGTCCGCAAGGAGGGCAACATGATGCACGTCGACACGGCGCACGTGTTCCAGTCCGACAAGGACGCCGCTGGGTGGAACGCCGCGACCGCGACGGTGTAGGTCGAAGCCCACGGTCCACGCGGGCAACACTGTCCGGCTGTCGTCCCTTACGGTACGGCTAGCATGTAGAGCATGCCCGCGAGCGCGGCCCCGGCAGCGAGCAGGATCACGCCGGCCGCCCGGTGCTTGTGGATGTAGTAGATGAGGATCAGGCCGGTCAGCGAAATGCATGTCAGCAGACCGGCCGCGATGTCGATCACGGTCTTCCACACCGCACCGCTGTCGCGTCCCTTGTGCAGGTCGTTGAGGACGGCGATCACGCCAAGGCGCGATTCGCTGACCTCGTACTGACCCGTCTTTCTGTCGACCTGCGCGTCGGCGGAATAGCCCGGCCCCTTGAACGTCACCGACCTGGCCGTCGTCGACGCGGAAGTCGGTCAGGGCGCCGTGCACACCGGCACCGCCGCGGATGGCGCCCGCGATGTCGTTTTCCGCCGCCTCCGCGCCGCTGCCGGTCCACTTTGTGTCGACTACGCCAGTCGCCTTGCGGAGCTGCTCGCGGCCGCTGAACCGATCGGGGTGGTTCAAGGTCCATCCCGTCACCGCGAAAAAGACGATGACAAAGCTCGTCATCGACGTGTAGATGTGGAGCCAGCGCGAGTACTTCGCCAGCCGCCGCTTGAACGCGTGCATCCTTATTTGCCGGCGTCGCGGCTGTTACCTCGACGCCGTTGATTGGTACCGTCACCTGCTTGTCAGCGTTGCCGATCTCGATCGGCTGCCGCATCAGCTGATACGTGCCGTGCTCCCGTGCGGCCTCGATGCAGACCGTGTAGCTGCCCGGCTTCACGACCTTGCCCTGCTCGTCCTTCATGTCCCACCTGAACGTGTAATGGCCGGGCGCGCGGGTGGCGCTCGCGACCGAGCCGAGGATGTCGGTCCCCTCGGCCATCGCGCGCAGCCGATCGGCGCGATACCACTGGCGAAGCTCAGCGAGGTAGCGCGCTTCGCGGTCGCGATAGAGCACGGTCAAGGTGCGAATCGGGAACTTGTCTTTGTCCTCGATCCAGATCGCCAGGAAGGGACGCTCGGCGCGACCCTGGAACTGCGCCAGATCGATGCTGACGACCATCCCGTGATCCGCCTACGCGGCCGCCTCCGAGGCGTAGACGCTGGTCACCGGGGACGGCGTCAGCCGCGGCAGCGGGTCGGCGGCCAATGCGCGCCAGCCGGCGCTGCGCACTTGCGTGCCGTCCTCGAGGACTATTACGAACTCGGCGCCGGCAACGGCCGACGCCAGGCGCGCGCTGTCTGCCGGCGTCAGCACGCAGAACGCCGTCGCCAGTGCGCCCGCGTCGGCGGCGCGATCGGCAACCACGGTCGCGCTGACGACGTTCGTCTCCGGACGTCCGGTCCGCGGATCGACGACGTCGGAGTAGTGGCGACCGGCGACGTCGAAGCCACGGCGGTAGCTGCCGCTCGTCGCCACGACGCTCTTGCGCACCGATCCCCAAGGAGCCAGCAGCACGAGCGTCGGCACCGCAAGTCTCTGAGTCATGGCGTCCTCCTAGCCCGGCACGGGGCAGCCGGTTATGACAAATTGGTGGAATGCCCGGCGACTCGCCCAGTCCGCTGCGGCTAAGATGTCGGCATGAAGGCATTCATCGCCGGCGTTGTCGTCACGCTGCTCGGCCTGGGAGGCACGGTCTTCGCCGTGTCACATTTCGGCCTGTATCCGATCGGGGCTGACAACCCGCCCAGCGGGCTGGAGCGATCGCTGGCCGGACGGGCGATGGACGTGTACGCCGATAAGCACAAGCCGGACATGCAGAATCCGACAGCGCTCACCGCGGCCAACCTGACCG